>Ga0209455_1000055_pt1 | contig 350006 bp, 309 predicted proteins | sample AraplaCol_mCL_r2_FD_184275 | JGI IMG/M metagenome (GOLD analysis project Ga0209455, IMG submission 184275) | Arabidopsis root microbial communities from North Carolina, USA - plate scrape CL_Col_mCL_r2 (SPAdes) (version 2) | ecosystem: Host-associated > Plants > Roots > Endosphere | place...
GCTCCGTTGCAGCCATCGCAGCCTCCGGCGCCGGGAAACCGGCAGCCGGTCAGCTTACGCGGCCCGAAAGCGGACATTTCCATGTAGCCAAAAGCGGACATTTCAATCTAGCTACTACAATCAAAAATGTCGATAATCAGCATTATGTCAATTGATGTTCCCATGGTCATCGTGCGCAGCGGGTTGCGGAGGGTTGGCCGGGAAAAGCAAATAATCCGCCACATCTCGAATTAAGCTGCTGATTTGAAAGCGAAATCGATGGTCGGATCGAGTGGTGGAACGGGGCGTTGCAGATCCAGCAGATAGTCCCCAAGTCGATTGATATGTTCCCGCCGATACGGTGACAGCACTTTGAGCACCTCGGCGTCGACCGGATGCCCCTTCTGCTGCAGCTCTTTCAGTTTGCGCGACATCCACTGCACGTTGTACAGGATCACCATGTTCGCGACGAGGTGGTTGTACTTGATGACCTTGCGCTGCTCGTGCCGGACGTTTTCCGCGATAATGCCTTCGCCGCCGAACATCAGCCACTGCGCGAAATCGTTGAACTGCTCGCTCTTGTTGGTGGCCGCGTGAATCGTACGACGCAGGTCGGGGTCATTCAGATACTTCAGCAAGAACAGCGTACGGATCACGCGCCCCAGCTCCCGGAACGCGAAATAGAGCTTGTTCTTCGTGCTTTCCGAGCCTAGCCGGCGCAGGATCGTCGACGGCGTCATCTTGCCCGCCTTGATCGACACCGCGACGCGCATCATGTCGGGATAGTGCCGCTCGATCAGATCCCAGTCAATCGCCCGGCGGCACAGGCTGTCGATGTGCGCGTACTTGCGACGCCGGTCGGCCTTGTACAAGACCAGATCCTTGATGTTGCGCATGCGCGGCATCAGGTTGATGCCCGTCACGTAAGACAGGCCGAACACGGGACCGCTCTGCGCCTGCGTATCGCCGTGGATCGTATCCGGCTTGATGTCTGCACCGTTCTGGATCAGGCCGTCGAGGATGTAGACGGCTTCATGAACGCCGCACGGGATGAAGTGGCTGAACAGCGCGATGTACATGTCGGACACGTGGTAGTAGCCGATCCCGCCGTATCCGCCATAACGAACGTGGTATTCGGACAGCAGGTTCTGCTCGTACAGGCTCCACTTGGTGCCGTCCGCCGACGCGCGCTTGCCGCTGCCCCAGTATTTCGGCAACGCGAACTGGTTGTACGCGTTGATCACCTTCACGATCGCCTTGTCGAGCCGCTCCTCGGTGACGTGCTTCAGATTCAGCCAGGCGACCTGCTTGCGGCTTAGTCCCTTCACCGAGCGTGCGGTTTGACTGGGACCGAGGTTGCAGCCGTAGCAGAACAGCGTCGTGATGAAACGCTTGCGCGGATCGTCGACCTTCGCGTCGAACCCGGACAGCGGGCCGAACAGTTTATGCAGGTCGAACCACTGCTCGGTTTCGGTGAGGAGATCCAGGATGCTGACCTGCGGCATCGACGCCGTGATGGCCTGATCGATCAGCGACCGGTTCGGCGGTTCGGGCTCCTTGCCCGGCTTGTGAATGACGAGTTCCTCATTGACGAACTCGATGCTGTCGTTTGCGGGGAAGTTCGCATCGGCCTCGTCGAGCGCCGCGTTCAGCCTGTCTCGCAGATCCTTCGCTACGCTCTTGCCGTCCGCGGGCAAGCCCACGATCTCGCAGTAGCGCGGCAGTTCACGCCGAAATTCCTCGTCGGTGACCTGATGCACCCGATAATCGTCGAAGCGGTCACTGCCCTCCACATAGAGGTCGCCGGAATGGAGTTCCCGCATGATCTGGCTGAAGACACCCAGCTCGAAGAACCGGCGGTGCAGCATCCGGCTGTCCCGTCTGTGCGGGAACACCGCGCGCTCCCACTTCTCCGGCAACCAGTCCAGCGGCAGGTTCGCGAGGTCGTTGTCGGTCAGCAGCAGGTATTCGCGGTGCGCGTTGCGGAAACCTTGCAGCCACGCGAGCGCGACCAGCACCGCGCGGTCCTGCGAGCTCGATTGCAGCGGCAGCACGTCCAGGCACTGGAACAGCAGCGAGCGCTGGGTGCGGTACGGCACGAGCATGAACGGCAGATCGAACTGCCCGGCATAAGCGATGTGCTCGTTGCATTGCGCGAGCGCTTCGGCCGGGTCGCCGAGCGCCTCGCGGATTTTCGGCAACCGGTTGCGCTCCGATACGCCCTCGTCCTGGAGAATCTGCAGGACATCCCGGAACTGCCCGACCAGCCCCTCCAGCACATCGGCGTGTTCAAGCTGGTATTTCTGCAGCCGGACCTTGGCGTAGGACTCGAGCTTGCGCACCACCTTGATGAAGATCTCGGCGACGTCATCGTGCGCCTTCTGCAACTGCGCCTGGATGAACAGCACTGCGAGCGCATGACGCTTCGCGGCCTTGAGCGAACGCAGTTCCGCGACGTCGAGCGCCCGCGCTTCGGTGACCAGTTGGGCCCGCTTGCTGACAGAGACGATCGCGGGCGGCGCCGGCAAGCCTTCCGCCAGTTTCCTGATCCCGTTGATATGTTTGAGGAAGCTGGCGATCGCCCGCGCGGCGGGTCGCTTCGGCTCCTGTTTCAGATCGTCCCAACCAGACTTGCCGGCCTTGACGACGAGCAGCGCCTCGATCCGTTCGATGAGGGTTGCATCGAGTGCGCCGGTGATGGCTTCATAGATCGCCGCGTTCAGATCGTTGCGCGCCTGCGTGGCGATGCGCTGCAGCGTCGCCAGCGGCGGCAGCTCGTACCGGCGGCGGACCAGGTCCTCGATCAGCACATTGATGATGTCGGGCAGTTCGATCTTTGTCCGGGCCTCCGCTGACGCGAGTTCAGTCAGCCACGCCGTCTCACCCGCATCAAACGCTCGGATGTCGAGCCAGACGCGCAGCAGTTTCTGGTGACGGATGCGGCTGCCGGACACGTCGTACCGCGCAATCGTTGCCCGGGACAAGGTGCGGACCCGCATCGCGATCCGGATGTGATCGATAATGACGGACTGCACATCCGCGAGCATTGGAAAGTACCCGAGACGCTGCAGCAACTTCAGTTGCACCATGATCAAGACGGCGGTCGCTTCTTGACGGGATTGCCGGCGTACGAATCGGATTTCCGCGGTGCTCGGCGTGAACGCAGCTTTCAGCTCCGCCGCGCCCGGCTCGGCAGGCAGCACCGGATAGATGGTCTCGTGGACGGTGCTCATGCCGGCGGCCGTCGCGCAAAAATCCGCTCGATCTGCCGGGTCCGCTGGACTTCGTCGTCGTCCAGGTAGATCGAGGTGGTCGTGATTGACGCGTGACGCAGGTTATCGCGCACGGTGGTAAGCGTCGCGCCGTTGGCAAGTGCGTGTGTCGCGTGCGTATGGCGCATCCAGTGCGGGGTCGCGCGCCGCAGCTTGCCGGCGAGCGCCGGGTGGTCCGCCTCGATGGCGTCGGCGGCGGCATGGAAGAACCGGCGCAGCACCTCCCTTAGGCGCGGCGTGGTGATGCCGCCGGGCGCATCGAGATGGCCGAGCAGCGGCGTGTCCGGCTGCCAGCGGGCTGAGGTTACCGGTAGTCCACGCTGAACGAGATATTGGTCCAGCGCGTGCGTTGCCAGCGGCGGCAACACCACCTTGCCGGCCTTCGCGCCCTTGCCGGTGAGATGCAGCCAACGCTCGCCGCGCGCGCCGGTTTCGATGCCGCCGAGCGTGACGCCGACCAGCTCGCTCGCGCGCAGGCCGGTCGCGTAACCAAAGTCGAGCACGAAGCGCAGACGCTGTGCGGCCGGTACCGTCCAGCCGTGCGACCGTTCGAGCCCGTCGGCGATGGTTCGGACCAGTTCCCACTCGCCGGCCGTAAAGGCCCTCGAGATGTCGAGTTCCCCGTTGCGCTGCGCCCCGCGCACCCTGAGACCCGCGAACGAATTCGCCAGTACGTAGCGCTGCTCGATCAGCCAGCGGAACATCGCACTGAGCACCGACAGGGTGTAGGCGATCGAATCCGGCGACAGCGCGCCCGTGAACGGACGCCACTCGGGCGAAGGTCGCGGCCGCGCCGGCGCGACCCAGCGGGCACGCGGCGTTGGATGGCGTAGGAAGGCGCGATAGGCGGTCGCATCCTCGCTCGTGAGTGAGGACAACGCCTTGCCGCGCTCGACGATAGCCCAGAGCATCAGGCGTTCGGCTTCCCGGCGATAGGCGCGTCGTGTTTCAGCAGCTTCGTATCGTTCGAGCCACGCGTTGATCGCCTGATAGTCATTATCGGCCTCGAGCGCGCACATTCGCTTCGGCGCGCGGAAAGTGCCGCGCGACCCATCGACTTCATGAGGTACGTGGATGCGTTCCCACGGCACCACGGGTTCTGGCGTCGCCACCGCGACCAGTGCGCGAGCCCGCTCAGTGAGCGCCGGATGAGCGGCAAAGAAGCCTTCGATCCAGCGCGCGCTTCGTTCACCGAGTCCGGGAATCACAAGCCACCACCGCCGGCGACGGGGAATGCGCACGGTCAGATCGGCCAGCGTCCGGATGCCGTGCCGGTGCAGCACTGCGACAACACGAGGCGACAGCCAGGCATCGACTGGATCGCTCACCTGCGGGTGCGGGACCGGCAGCGACGGCAGTGTGTCCAGCGCCTGGATCGCCACCTTGCGGTGACGGCTCCGTTCGCCGGCCGCACACAGGAACGGCCGGGCCAAATCGGCGCGATGACGGCTCAGGGCGAAATCGGCGATCTGCCGGCGCATCCGGCCGATCACACCGCGCGTCGACTGCCCCCCTCCAAGCGCGTGCGGACAATAACGCTCAATCGCCTCACGCGAGCCAACGCCCGCATACCACGCACGCACTGCGGACAGGGACGCGGCTTCGGGAAACGATGGTGGTGACAGATTATTCGGCATCCAAAAATTATAGGCGGTGGGATGACAACGGCGTGCCGCTCAGGTGTGACGCGTTTTGCGAAATGGCAGTTTCATCTAAAAATGTGACCCTATCGATAATATAGGTTAGCGATAGCGATACATCTTGATGCTCGTCGGATTTTCAATCTCGCGCGTGCGTCTTGGGGTGCCCTCAGGACCCGGATTTTTTTTCGTACGCCAAGCGTCCAGCGCGGATGTCTCAAATGACTCTGAGTGCCCCGAAGGAGACAATCAATTTGACGACGCTCTAAATACCGTTCCAAAATGCGTAGCCGACATTCGCGCTGGAAATTCAACGCCTCGTCATGGACATGGGGTGGAATGATATTGGATGCCGAGTACGTGTACAGCGTCATTGATAGGGTAGACCAACTGTGAAAGCCAGAATTCGACCCACCTCGGTGGAATAGCGTTGATCACCTCATCGGCCGGCATGTTCGCCGGTCAACTAGTTAAATCAAAGCGTATACTTAAACATTATTTCCGGCATGTACTTGTTGTAGGTCCCACCGCCGACGGGATTGTTGTTGTAATGCATGAACTCGAAGCGAGCACCGAGTTGGTACTGCGGCTTGCCGAAGATCTCCCACAGAAGCTCCGCTCGCTCGAATACCTCGGTCCCGTTATGGTTAGAACCATTGATGAGCGACAGAAGGTTGAAGTGGAATTTCTGACCACCTACTTCGATAGGGTTCGAGAGCAGCACCGATCGCCACAGCCACGTATGCTTATCGAAGTTCGTGTTTCGGTAAAGCATACCTGACTCGAACCATGCGAAACCCGGGACCTTGAAATTGAGCGACAAGCCGTAGTTCTGAGACTCGAAATGGTCCGTATCGGGATAGCTTCCCCGCTCCCATCGGGCGATGAGCGATACGTCGGAAATCGGACCGACGGACAAGTCTTTCCCGAGCGTTTTTCCGAAGCTAAGTCGCGGGTTAAACACCAGAAGGTTCTGGAAGTTCGCGTTACTGAACGGAGCGCCAACGTTGTTGCCATGGTAAAGCTCGGCGTCGAAATAGATATCGCCAAACTGATTGCCGCTGAAGTGTTCAAATTGATACGTCTGCAGGTTCCCGTTGCCTGTTCCATAGCCATAGATAGGATCCGGGCTAGAACGATTCGTGTACAGGAAGTTGAAGTTGTTGACGGCGAAATTCTGGGCCATCGCGGACGTACTGAGGAAGCCAACCAGCATCGTGATGAGCACCCTCATCCATGATCCAAAATTCTTGTCCATATCGTCTCCTTAATTTATTAGTATAACTAATGTATTAAACGCGCCGCGCTGTATCACGCCCACGGTGAGATCTTTGTCTTACCTACATGCGGGATTCCGCCGCTTGATTAGTCAGCTTCTGAGAACCGTGCGCGAGCACGAGCGTGCCTGACGCGCTCGTGCTGCATCGTGCTTCCAGTCTTGATTACAGTTGCTCGAGCTGATGCTGAAGCCCGGACCCGCCCTTACGAAACTCGCCTGCTTGCAGCACCGCGACGATCTTGGCCGGATCTTGCAGAACCTTCAGATCGTCCAGTGGATTTCCGTCGACGAACACGATGTCGGCCACGTATCCGTCGCGGATTTGCCCGATTTCGGAGTGCATCATGACGTCGCTTCCCAGGCGGGTCGCGGCTAGCAAGGCCTCTTTCGGCGTCATGCCGATGTACTTGACGAAATGTTCGAGGTCGCGGGAGTTGGTGCCATGCGGCATCCACGCGAACCCGTAATCGCCTCCCGGCGCGATGCGAATTCCACGCTTGTGCATTTTGGTGAGCGTCTCGGAAGCTATCTCCAGTTCACGTGCATAGCCCATCTTCGTTGCGATCGCTTCGGTGATACCCCACTGCTCCGCGTGGTAAAGCGTACTTACGAGCCAGCCGATCCCCGGGGCGACGATATGCCTGTCCTTGTTCGCTTCCAGCATGTCCAGGGCTTCCTCGTCCGCGAAGCTTGCGTGAAAGACCAGTTCAAAGCCGTGTCGGACACACTGCTTCACTGACTCGCTCGAACGGGCATGGGCTGCTACACGTTTGCCGGCACGTTTCGCTTCGGCGCTCAACATCGCGATTTCTTCTTCCGAGAACGGCGATGCTTCGGCCGGAATGCCGGCGATATACTCGCCGGAAAGGTTGATTTTCAGGTGATCAACGCCGTACTTCACAAACATGCGAGTCGCGCGGCGGACCTCTTCCGGACCGCTGACAACCTCCCCGAAGTTGAGCTCACGATACGGGAGGTGCGGAAGCGTGTTGTCGCCCAAGCCGCCCAACGTCGTGATTTCCTGACTGCCCGCGAGATAACGCGGGCCGGGAAATTCGCCCGCGTTGATAGCGTTGCGCAACACGACGTCGAGGCGCGGCTTGGCCGCCGCGGCTCCGAGCGCCGACGTAAAGCCCATGTCCAGATAGCGCTTTGCGACCCGTACACACCAGAGAATATGCTCCTCCGGCGGCATGAACTGGATAGCCGCAAGCGTCGGCTGGTCGTTCCACGAGAAGTGGGTGTGTGCTTCCGTCATGCCGGGCATGACGAACTTGCCTCGACCATCGACGATCTGCGCGTCTGCGGGGCGCATGACGTCGCCGCCTTTCGACACAGACTTGATTCGATCATTTTCGATGAGGACTTCGCCTTTATAGGGATCTGCTCCGCTCCCGTCGAAAATGTTGACGTTCGTAAATACGATCTTGCTCATGTCTCCTCCAAAGCCTCAGCGAATTACTTGTCGTTGTCGTAGAACGCCTTGAGTTCGGCGATGCACTCGGCGGGCTTCTCGAACGTGGTCCAATGGCCGCAGCCGCGAAGAACCGTCAACGTACTCCCGTCAATTCGCTCGCTCATATTTTTGACCAGCGCGGGCTGACCAACCGCATCTTCGTCCCCCGTCACGAGCAGCGTCGGGACCGAGATTTGATCAATTGCTGCCTCGCTCGCTTCGGACAGGGCCAAGCAACTTTGTGCATACCCCTCCGGGGACTGACGCATGACGCTTTCGCGAACAAGCGCGACCGTCACCGGCCGCACGGACTTGGTCTCGACGCTGGTAGCGCCTTTGACGATCGCATCCGCGATCTCTTGGAGGCCGGCAATGCCTCGATCGCGGCACAGCGCTGCGCGCGCCCGTATCGCGGGCCGGCCTTGGTCTGGTGGCGCCAGCAACGGCCCAAAGAGCGCGAGGCTGCGGACGAGATGAGGATGTTGGACTGCGAGATGCTGAGCCACGATGGTACCCATCGAGTGTGCAACGATGTGGGCCTGCTCGATACCGAGTTCGCTCAGCACATCGGCCACCCGGGACACGTACAGTTCGATGGACAACGGCTCGTTGGCTAGCGCTGAACGCGCGCTACCGGGCAAGTCGAGTCGGACGACACGCATGCCCCCAAAGGCTTCCAGAACCGGGGTCCAGTTGTTCGAGGAGCCACCGAGTCCGTGGATGCACACGACGGGCTGACCTTCCCCGGTTATCTCGACGGCAATATCTCTGATGAGGGTCGTCGTCATTCGCCCACCTCATTCTCGAGTACACCGACGTTCTGGATCTCGATTCGGATCACATCACCCTTCTGCAGGAATTTGGGTGGATTGAAGCCGATACCGACGCCGGCCGGGGTACCGGTCGCAATCACATCACCCGGCTGAAGTTCGATGCCGGCCGACAGGGTTTCGATCAGCGTCGGGATATCAAAGATCAGCTTGGACGTGTTGGAGTTCTGACGCAATTCGCCGTTCACCCAACACTTGATGTCGATGTTCTGGCCGTTGACTTCGTCCGACGTGATCACGAACGGCCCCATCGGACAGAAGCCGTCGAGCGACTTTCCGAGGAACCACTGGCGGTGAAGCTTCTGAAGATCCCGAGCGGTGAAGTCGTTGATCACGGTGTAGCCGAAGACGTAATTCATTGCGTCCGCCTTCTTGATACCCCGGCCGCCCTTGCCGATCACGACACCCAGCTCGGCCTCGTAGTCGAGCTGAGCGGTCACGCCGACATGTCGTGGGATCTTTGCCGACGGCCCGATCACCGTCGACGCCGGCTTGGTGAAAATGACCGGCGCCTCCGGCGCGTGCTCGCCGTTCTTTGCGCTGCTGTCGAATCCCGAGTTCTGGAACTCGGCCGCATGCTCGTGATAGTTCTTGCCGACACAGAAGATGTTGCGACGCGGCTGATCGATCGGGGCCAAGATGGTGGCCTCCGCGAGCGACAAACCGTTCCCCGTTGGCTTCAGATGCGGTTTGACTTCTTCAAATTGTTGGACCAATTGGACCATATCGCCGTCAAATTGGGGGACCAACGATTGGACCGGCCAGAATCGAGAATGAACGATATCCACAATCGAAATTGTCTTCTTTCCCGCCACATTAAGGTTAGCCAGCTTCATGAGATCACTCCTGTTCGCGAGTCCAATTGGTTGAAAGTGCTCGCACTGTAGAACCAAAGTGGACCGAACGCAAGTACGGGTAAACCAAAATCCTGTCCAATTGGTACTACATGAGCTAGAATGGCAACCACGAAATCCCGGAGGAAGGTAATGAGCGAGGTAGAAGCAACCAGCTCTGTACGAGCAGCGGGTGCAAGGGCATTAGCTGCTTACCTGGTCGAGGAGATTGCGACCGGTCGTATGGGCGATGGCATGAAATTGCCCGCAGAGCGGCACCTCAGTGAGCAATTCGGCGCCTCCCGCGGTGCAGTGAGGCGCGTCCTTCAAGATCTAAAGGATCGCGGGCTGATCACTCAGTCCGTGGGTAGCGGAACCTACGTCAAGGCAGGAGCCGCCCTTGCACTTCCAAAATCGGTCCGGACGCAAGCGCAAGCTGATGAACAAGGCGTCTCGGTGCATCAAACCAGCCCAGCTGAACTCATGGAGGCTCGTCTGCTTATCGAGCCCTTGATGCCGAAATTGATCGCGCGGAATGCCACCAGCGCAGACTTTGCGAAGATGGCGGAGTGCATTGAGCGCTCGGAGGCGGCGGAAACGGTCGAAGAGTTCGAACACTGGGACGGCGAACTGCACCGTGCGTTCAGTATTGCGACGCACAACTCATTCTTCATGCAGATTCTTGAGCTGATGAATCGTGTCCGCGAGCAAGGCGAATGGGGGCGGCTCAAGCGCCTCTCGTTGACACCAGGTCGTCGCGAAGAGTATCAGGCTCAGCATCGCGCGATTGTTGAGGCGTTACGAGACCGTGACGCAGAGGCGGCTGCCAAGGTTCTGACAGAACACCTGGGGCAGATCCAGCACAATCTATTTGGCTCATGAAATTGAGCCACATTAATTTCGCTGTCCGGCGGCCGGAGCATTCAGCCCGGACATTTGTTCGCACCTGCCATCGCCGATCGGTAGCTTTGCCACGCGAATAGAAATGATGCCGCACGGTGCTGCCGGATGATGGCGTCCTATGCGCGCTGGCGCAGAAGCCACGAAGTCGGCACTTCGACATAGGTCCGAGCGGCCGCTCGGTATTGGGGCTTGGACATCCGGAATTTTGCCGAACGCTCCTTGGACTGACTGCTTCGTGGCCGATTCTGTTGAAAAACTCGCTTCTCGCCGTGATGGGACCGCTTAGCTAAAAATCGACCGTTCAGATCGACCTATACGCCACTCATGAGCATCGGTTACGGGTAAGAGGACCCCTGAAAACCAGGCGGAGCCCGCGATAGAAGAGTTTTTCAACAGTATCGGCCGGCAAGCGACATCGCTTGGCGTGCGAAAAATCCGAATCTTGAGCACACCCCGTACGGGCGGGGGCGCATTAACCGGCTCGTGGACTATCTGCTGGATCTTCAACGCCCCGGTCCACCGCTCGATCCGACCATCGACTTTTTTTATTTAGATCAGCTGCTTAGATCGAGATGTGGCGGATTTTTTACGAATCCCGGCCAGACCTCTTGCGGTCACCCGAAGACTCAAACATTGCCGTGAGGGATCAGCACACCATCGTATTCGTCCAGATTCGTATCTGTAAAACCCGGTGTGCTCTTATCGAAGCGATACAACCCATTCGCAAAATACCTCACTAACCACCACCTGGCTATTGTCAGGTGACCGTCGCTCGCCCGACATCCATTGCAAATTTAATGAAGTCGCGGCATAAATATAAAATATCAAAAGCATTGGAGATTAATTTTATGGCGCATGAGGCGGAAACAATCAAAACCAATATTCAATAAACGGAAATCCAGGTATCTCTTTAACCTGGCTTCACATCCCCGCGGCCTTCTTACACGCCCCGCACACACCCCGTCTCGGCCAGAGGCCGCGCAGCCGCACGCTGTCGATGCGTCGCTCTCCCGTTCCCGCCACCCCATCAGCAACGATCATTTCAAATCCCTCATCAAATCCTGACTTGATTAACGACGACGACATGAAAAATCAATATCACAGAAAATATCTTGTAATTATAAAAACGACCTCCTAGCATCCCCCTGCTGTTCGCGACATGTCTTGTTTGATGCATTCCTCGAACAAACCCATTCATAACCTGGGGAATTACATGAAGAAACTGTCTCGGCTGCTGCCTATCACCGCGATTACCGTCGCGAGTTTCAGCGCTTTTGCCCAGGCCGGCGACCAGCCGGCCGCGGTCGACAAGGCACTGCAACTGATCCAGCAGAACCCGGCCGCCTTCAGCGTGGCCGTCAGCGGCACGGCACGCACGTTGAAGTTCGCGGGGCCGCAAGCAGCCGCACCGACCGACGGCGATCAGTTCCAGGTACGTGACGTGATCGTCGATCCCGACGGCACCGAGCACGTGCGTTTCGACCGGTTCCATGCGGGCCTGCCCGTGATAGGCGGCGACGTGGTCGTCCATTCGAGCAAGGGGCAACTGAAGCAGGCCAGCGTGACCCAGCTCGCGCCGATCAACCTCGCCGGCACGATCGGCAAGGTCGGGAACCGCGCCGTGGTACGCAACGCACCCGACGTGGGCGCGACGCGCGCGAGACACATCGCGGCCGCGCGCTTCAACTCGGACGTGCGCCGCGTCGACGACGCCGAGCTGGTCGTGTTCGCACGCGACGTCACGCCGACGCTGGCCTACGCGGTACGCGTCTACGGCAAGGCAACCGACACGCATGGCGACGCCGTGCTGTACTACGTTGACGCACGCACCGGCACCGTGCTCGACGCACAGGACCTGATCAAGACCGCCGCCGCGACCGGCACCGGCCGCTCGCTGTACTACGGCAACCTGACGCTCACGACGGACCAGACCGGCACGAACGCATACCGGATGCTCGACCCGGGCCGCGGCGGCGGCTCGGTCTACGATGGTCGTGGTCTCAGCTCGGACGAAGTCGAGCAAGCGACCGACCTGCCGATCTTCACGAGCAGCACGAACGTGTGGGGCAACAACACGACCACCGACCGGCAGACCGTCGCGGCAGACATCGACTACGGGCTGGCATTGACTTGGGACTACTACAAGACCACGCACAACCGCAACGGCATCTTCAACGACGGCCGCGGCGTGAAGAGCTACGCGCACGTGGTGTTCAATACCGGCAGCGGCACGACGGGCGCGAACGCGGCATGGCTGTCGTCGCGCGTGATGGCATACGGCGACGGCGAACCTGGCACGCGCCTGCCGAAACCCGTGGTATCGGTCGACGTCGCCGGGCACGAGATGAGCCACGGCGTGACCGAAGCCACCGCCAACCTGAACTATTCGGGTGACGCGGGCGGCCTGAACGAATCGACGTCCGACATCTTCGGCACGCTCGTGAAGTTCTACGCGAACAACCCGAACGATCCCGGCAACTACGTGATCGGTGCACGCGTGGTGAGCGGCGGCCTGCGCAAGATGTACAAGCAGGACCTCGACGGCCGGTCGTTCAGCTGCTACCCGTCCGGCGGCTTCTCGTGGTCGAATCCGCGCCACGATCCGCATTTCTCGTCGGGGGTCGGCAACCGCTTCTTCTATCTGCTGTCGGAAGGCCCATCGGTGCCGTCGACCGACACCGGCCTGTCGAGAGCGCAACTGGTCTGCAACGGCGACACGACCTTCAGCGGGCTGGGTCGCGACAAGGCCGGCAAGATCTGGTACCGGACGCTGACCGTGTACCTGAACGCCAACTCGAGCTATCCGAACGCGCGGCGTGCGTCGATCCAGGCGGCAAACGACCTGTATGGCGCGAACTCGGCCGAAAGCGCGACGGTCGCGCGCGCGTGGAGTGCGGTGGGGGTGAATTGACCGTGTTTGTATGAACGCGTCGCACCCTGGAAGCCGCGTGGCGGGATTTCGCTTCGGAGAAAAGCGATTCGGCCGTAGTCATGCGGCGTTCGGGTGAATGACGGGAAGGTGCCGACCGATCGTCTGCGTATGCAGGCGGTTGGTCGGTGGATCGTGCGTCCTTGCGGTCCGACAGATGAAGGGGCGCCCGACGGGTACGCATTCCATATGCTGCCAGGCGTGCCGCCACCAACGTGGCCGGCGTATTCGCGAATCGTCCGGCCGGACGCTCCGCGTGCTCCCTTCCATCGTATCGACGGCACCGCCCAGGCAACCGGCTTCCTGAGCGAGCCGACAACGCGCTATATTCTGGTCCCAGGCGGAATGACGACGGAAGTCTCCCGCCATCGCCGCCCTTCCCCACGCGCTTCCTCACCCGAGAGAACGATAAAAATGGACCACGCGCAGTATTTCAGCCAAAGCTCGATCCAGGCCGCGAATCTTCGCCTGCACTATCTGTCACAGTTGCTGCGCGAGCAGACGGGCTCGATCGTCCAGTACGGCATCCTGCGCGGTTTTCCGATCGGCTTCAGTCACTGGGCGGAAGTCGCGGTTGGCGGCTATCTGCTCGGCACCTACGAGATCGCCGTTTGCGCGATCCTCGAAGCGCTCGGATCGCCGGAGAAGGTGTTGGTCGACCTCGGCGCCGCCGACGGGATTTTCGGCATCGGCCTGGTCAGGAACAACGTCTTTGCGCGCAGCCTGTGCTTCGAGATGGACGAGCAGCGCCGCCACGCAATCCAGCACCGCGCCGCGGAAATGGGGCTGGCGGACCGCGTCGCGGTCTTCGGCAAGGCCGATCGCGACTTGCCCGCGATTCTGTCGGAGCACGGCGGGGAGCCGGCCGGGCGGGTCATCCTGTGCGATATCGAAGGCGCGGAGTTCGACCTGTTCGACGACGCGCTGCTGGAACAGCTCTCCGGCAGCCACGTGATCATCGAAATCCACGACTTCCTGCTTTCCGACCCGGAGCAGGCCGCACGCGCATTCGACGAATTGAGCCAGCGTGCGGGCAAGTACTTCAACGTGTACGAGATCCGCGACGGGCTGCGCGACATTCGCAACATCCCGTTGCTGCGACACTGGTCGGACTGGGACGCATGGCTGATGTGCGTGGAGGCGCGCTACCGGATGATGCGGTGGCTTTGGCTCGAGCCGAAAAGCCAGCCGCGACGCGCCGATCAGGACATCGATCGCCTGATCCTCGACTACCAGCGGCGGATTTTCGCCGTTTGACGAACGCGAACCGGCACATATCGAGCGACCCCGCCCGCACCTCCCGTTTCACCGCATCACCCCGCCGCAACCAGCGGATTGAACGACGTGTCCCAGAACGGCGCGACATGGGCCGGCCCGTCCAGCACGCCGATGCGGGCAAACACGTCCGCGACCTGCTGGTGCTGCGCGACCACGTCGGGCGTCACCGGCAGCAGCGCGAAGTCTTCGCTGCGCTGGTCGAACATCGCGACGAGATCGGCAACCGGCACACGCGTCTCGCGATTCTGCGCGAGCGCATAGTCGCGGAAATGCCCGTTCGCCCACGCATACGCACGTCGAAACCGCAGCAGCAGATCGCCCGTCGCCGCGCGGCGACGCGCATCGTCGAGCGTGCGCGGATTCGCGTACACCGGAAAATTGCCCGACAGATACCCCTTCCCCGTCTTCAGCACACGGGCGTCGTAGCGATTGCGCGCGAGCTGGCCGTTGTAGCCGTAGATCGCCCACGCATCGATGTCGCCGCGATCGTACGCGGACAGCCCGTCGGTCGGCGACAGGTTGATCGGCTGGATGTCGTCGAAGGTCAGGCCGGCTTCCGCCAGCTGTCGATACAGGAAATAGTGCGACGTCGTCGCGCGCACGTAGCCGACGCGCTTGCCCTTCAGATCCGCGATGCCGCGGATCGGCGTGTCCTTGCGCGCGAGCGTGACCTGGTTGTTCAGGTCTTCGCGCACGCGCGAGATGAATCGCACGTTGGCCTTCTGGCGCGCGGCGAACACGGCCGGAATTTCGCTACCCGAACCGATATCGAGCGCGTCCGCGTTGAGTGCCTCGATATGCAGCACGCCGTTGTTCAGTTCGCGCCAGTCGATCCGGTACGGCATGTCGGCGAGCCCGGCCGCCTGCAACAGCGCGCGCCAACCGCCCTTGTAGGTCGCGACGCGCAACGTCGTGCCGGCCAGATCGGCGTCGGCGGCCGGCGCGGCGAACGCGGCCAATGGGTGCGCCGCGATGGCGGCGCCGGCAAGCAGCAGGCGGCGACGTGCCGCCGACATTGACGACATCGGATGCTCCTGTCGATCGGATGAGAAGGAAGTGAAACCGTCGCGTCAATGCAGCGCCGGAAAACCGTGGCGCTCGGCCAGCAGTTCGAGGATGCGGCGCGCGTCGGTGACGAAGCGCACGTCGCCGAGCGTCTGCGCGTCGTCCGGCGCGGGCTGGTCGCGGCCCAGCACGAGCACCGGCAGGCCCTGATGGGCGTCGTCGAGCGCGTCGATCACCGCGGGCCGCGGCCGCTCGAAGCCGACGCGCTTCACGTCGAGGCGCGCGGCGAGATCCGGCGCGCTCGCCAACAACCCCTCGATCGGCAAGCCATGCGGACAGACGAAGCGCTGGCCCGGATGCTTCGGATCGGCAAAGCCCGGTTCCAGCAGAAACAGTACATCGCGACTCATGTCGAACGGCTCCTTTCTCGTTGATCGATCCAGTCGGGAAGCGCGCGCGCCTGTGCGCCCTGCCGTTCCCGAGGCATGCCCGGCCAGCGCCGGATGCCAGACTGTACCGGCGCACCTCGCTCGGCCCTACCAACGTTTTGCGGAATCGATATGCGAACGCGCATAGCGCAACCGCCGATCGTCGCCTAGCGGTCCGTTGCGTAAACGCATCGTCATGCGAACGACGGATATTGCGGACATCGAATGATTTCATCGATCGATATGACCGTGCATGATCGTTTCCAGCGGGCGACGTTCGCGGTCCGCGCGATGCGTTCGCCGCAGCAGGCGCGCCGGATGCGATCGCGACACACCCGTCGGGCCGACGGCAACGCACATTACAAATCGGCCGCGCCGCGATTTACAAACCACGGATCGGCCGTTCATCGGCGCGTCGGTCGTCAATAGCATCGTGATCCTCGCAAACGTACTGATAAAAACAGAGGATGGTCATGATCAAAAAAACGGTGGTACTGGGTTTGGTGTCGATCGGTTCGGTCAGCGCGCAGGCGCAGAGTTCGGTGACGTTGTACGGCGTGGTCGACGCCGGCATCGCGTACACGAACAACCAGGGCGGCGCGAGCAACATCCAGCAGACGAGCGGCAAGCTGAGCGGCAGCCGCTGGGGCCTGAAAGGCGCGGAAGATCTCGGCGGCGGCCTGCAGGCGGTCTTCACGCTGGAAAGCGGGTTCCGGCCGAGCGACGGCGGGCTCGGCCAGGGCGGCCGCCTGTTCGGCCGGTCCGCGTACGTGGGCCTCGGCCAGAAAGGCCTCGGCACGCTGACGTTCGGCCGTCAGTACGAGCCGATCACCGATCTCGTCGCGCAGTATTCGGGAGCGGGTTTCTGGTCGCCGGCCACGCACGTGGGCGACAACGACAACCTGAACCAGAGCTTCCGGCTGAACAACGCGGTGAAGTTCCGCAGCGACACGATCGCCGGCTTCACCGCCGACCTGCTCTATGCGTTCAGCAACCAGGCCAATGGCGGCGCGGGCACTGGATTCTCGAACAACAACGCGTGGGGTGCATCGGCGAACTACGTGAACGGCCCGCTGTCGATCGGCGGCGGCTATGTGCGGTTCAATCATCCGAATGCGGCGTCGAATACCAGCGGCGCGGTGGGCGGCGCAACCTCGACCACCGGCAACGACTACAGCGGCGCGTTCTTCTACGGGCTGAACGGCGGCGTGCTGAAGCAGCAGATCGGCGCGGTGGGCGCGAACTACGCGCTCGGCCCCGCGACGCTCGGCTTCGCATGGAGCCACACGCAGCTCAACTATCTCGACGGTTCGTCGCGCAAGTTCAACAACTACGACGTGAACGCGCGCTACCAGATCACGCCGGCGGCCACGCTGATCGGCGTCTATACGTTTACCGACGGACGCGCGAGCGGCCTGCCGGGCACGAGCGGCCAGACGCTGAAGCCGCGCTGGCACCAGTTCACGCTCGGGTTCGACTATGCGCTGTCGAAGCGCACCGATATCTATGTGTCGGGCATCTACCAGCTCGCGGCCGGCGACGCGAGCACCGCGACGTCGGGCGGCTATCGCAAGATCGCGGCGATCTCGAACATCGGCAGCGCGTCGTCGACGAACCGCCAGCTTGCGTTCGTCAGCGGGCTGCGCGTGAAGTTCTGACGGCACGCGCGTCGGGCGCGGCGCAATCGTCACGATAAGCAAAGCGGGAATCGTTGTTTGCCGTGCCGCGCCCGGTTGCCGAGAATGATCGTTTGTCCGCGCGGCTCCCGCGCGCCACACGCGTTCGACCATGACCGATTCCCGTTTTCCTCCCCGTGCGCCGCGAAACGGCCGGCGCGCGGCGCTGCGCCAGCTCGCCGGCGGCTGGGTGGCCGCGATGCTGCCCGCCAGCGGTGCGCTCGCGAGCGAGCCGCTCGATGTGCCGCCGTGGACGCGCACGCCCGGTGCGCCGCTGCTGTCGCCGCCCTACGGCGTGCCAGGTCAGCACGAGCGCGACGTGATTCGCCGCAGCGCCCGAACGCCTGCGCTGCCCGGTTCCGGCTCGTCGATGACGCCGCTCGCCGACCTGTTCGGCGACATCACGCCGAACGGGCTCGTCTACGAGCGTCATCACGCGGGGGTGCCGGACATCGATGCGCAACGCCATCGCGTCGTCGTGCACGGCCTCGTGCGCGAGCCGCGCGTCTTCACGCTCGACGACCTGCTGCGCTTTCCGTCCGAATCGCGCATTCACTTCCTCGAATGCTCGGGCAACACGGGCAGCGAATGGAACGGCCCGAGCGGGCTGCCGGTTCAGTTCACGCACGGGTTGCTATCGTGCTGCGAATGGACCGGCGTCCGGCTGTCGACGCTGCTCGACGAGACAGGCGTCGACGCCGACGCCCGCTGGCTGCTCGCCGAGGGCGCGGACGGCGCGGCGATGACGCGCAGCCTGCCGCTCGACCGGATTCTCGAGCGCGCGCTGGTCGTCTATGCGCAGAACGGCGAACGGCTGCGCCCGGAGAACGGCTACCCGGTGCGGCTGATCGTGCCGGGTTTCGAAGGCAACACGAACATCAAGTGGCTGCGGCGGCTGAAGCTGGTGCGTGCGCCGGAGATGACGCGCGAGGAAACGTCGAAGTACACGAATCTGCTGCCGGATGGCTGCGCGCGCCAGTTCGTGTTCGAGATGGATGCAAAGTCGGTCATCACGCGGCCGTCGGCCGGCCATCGGCTCGCCGCGCACGGCTACTACCCGATCAGCGGCTACGCGTGGTCGGGCCGTGGCCGGATTCGCGCCGTCGACGTGTCGACCGACGGCGGCCGCACGTGGCGACCGGCGCGGCTCGCCGGCGACGTACGCGATCGTGCGCTGACGCGCTTCGAAGCCGACTGGGTGTGGCGCGGCGAGCCGGCCGACCTGCAAAGCCGGGCGACCGACGAGACCGGCTACGTGCAGCCGACCCGCGACGCGCTCGTCGCCGCGCGGGGCCTGAACTCGCAGTATCACTACAACGGCATCCAGAACTGGCGCGTCGGCACGGACGGCGAGGTGCGCAATGCGTAAGCCGCTCGCCTGCCTGCTTGCAGCCTGCGCGATGACGTCGAGCGCGTTCGGCGCGGGCTTCGGTCTCGGCCAGCCGGTCGATCGCGCGGCGCTCGCCGCGTGGGACATCGACGTCGCACCGGACGGCAGCGGCCTGCCGCCCGGCGCGGGTACGGTCGCCCGCGGCGGCCACGTGTTCGCGGACAAATGCGCGATGTGTCACGGAGCGGGCGGCGAAGGCGGTGTCGGCGATCCGCTCGTCGGCGGCGTCGGCTCGCTCGCCAGCGCGAAACCCAAAAAGACGGTCGGCAGCTACTGGCCCTACGCGACGACGCTGTTCGACTACATTCGCCGCGCGATGCCGTACAACGCGCCGCAATCGCTGAGCACGGACGACGTCTATGCGGTCACCGCGTACGTCCTGCACCTGAACGGCATCGTTCCCGCCGACGCCCGGCTCGACGCGCGCACGCTGCCGCGCGTGCGGATGCCGAACCGCGACGGCTTCGTGCCCGACCCGAGGCCGGGCAAGTTATGACGCGTCTCGCTCCACTTGCCGCCGCATCGGGCCGCGCAGTCGCGCCGCACCTTTCAGCAAGGACCCTGTGATGAGCGATTCCACCCTCGCCGCCCCGCTCGCGCCGACGCCGTTCGTCGACGTTCGTTCGCCGGCCGAGTTCCCCGGCAGCCCCGTCTCGCGCACACTCGCGCAGCCGCTGATGCTCGGGTTGTTCCTGCCGATCCAGGCTGGCGGATGGAGCGCGTCGACGCTGCCGCGCTCGACCGACTGGACGTTCGACTACAACGCCGATCTCGTAGCCCGCGCCGAAGCGCTCGGCTTCGATCTCGTGTTCGCGCTGTCGCAATGGTTGCCGAAAGGCGGCTACGGCGGCGTGTTCGACGGCCAGGCGCTCGACTCGTTCATGACGCTGGCCGCGCTGACGGCGCGCACCGAGCGGATCATCCTCGTCGCGACGAGCCACGTGCTCTACGGGCCGTGGCATCCACTGCATTTCGCGAAGTTCACCGCGACGCTCGACCACATTTCGCGCGGCCGCTGGGGCATCAACGTGGTGACCGGCCACCGCGCGATCGAGCATGAGATGTTCGGCTGGAACCGGATCGAACACGACCGGCGCTACGAGATGGCCGCCGAATTCCTCGATGCGGTCCAGCAGTTGTGGGCGCAACCGGATAATTTCAGCTACACGCCCGAGCTGTCGAGCTGGCGGCTGGGCGGCGCATTCGTCACGCCGAAGCCGCGCTACGGTCGCCCGCTGCTGATCAACGCGACGGGTTCCGATGCGGGCATCGCGTTCGCCGCGCGCTATTCGGACATCGTGTTCGTCACGAGTCCGGCTGGCCCGGACGCCGAACGCGCGATCGACGCGCTGCCCGCGCATACGGCCCGCGTGAAGGCGGCGGCCGCCGCGCGCGGCCGCACGATCCGCACCTTACTCAATCCGCTCGTGATCTGCCGCGAGACGGCGGCCGAAGCGCGCGCCTACCGTGACGCGATCGTCGCGCATGCGGACGAAGGCAGCTTCCACCGCTTCGACAGCGACGCGCACGCGTGGCGCGGCGGGTTCGAGCAGCGTGCGCAGGCCGCCGCGCGCGCGATCGGCGGCAATATCTCGATCACCGGCTCGCCCGAAGAAGTCGCCGATATCATCGTGCGGCTGCACCGCGCGGGCATCGACGGCGTCCAGTTGAGTTTCTACGATTTCAAGCCCGACCTGGACTTCTTCGGCGAGCGCGTGCTGCCGCTGCTGCGCAAAGCCGGCCTGCGGCGTTAAGGTCGGCGCTGAAACCCGGCACGACGGCGTAGCCGCCGCCGCTGGCGGCCGTCGTCAGAACACGCGCCCTTCGGTGAGGTGCGTGGTCACGCCGTTCAGCACGTAATCGCCGACCACGCGCGCCTTGTGCAGCAACGGGTTGTGGCTGAAGATCGTGCGCAGGTTGCGCCAGTGGCGATCGAAGTTGTGCTCGCGCGCCGTCGCCGACGCGCCGCCCACTTCGAACAGCCGCTCGGCCGCATGCAGCGCGAGCTTGCTGACGATCAGTTGCGTGCGCGCGGTCGCGAGCGCGCTGTCGAGTACGAGCGCATCCGCATCGGCGGCGCCCGCTTCGATCGCGTCGGCGGAGCGGTCGAGCGCGCGCGCGTTTTCTCGCACGAGCGCGTCGATCGCATGGCTGTGCGCGGACAGCTCGCCGACGATCTGCTGGACGAAATGATCGTCGCGTGCGGTCGGCGCCGGGCTGTGCAGCGCGGGACGGCCGTGCGCGAGCACGTAGCGGCGCGCATCGGCCACCACGTTGCGCACGATGCCGGCGCCCGTCGCGACGAGATGAAGCTGCCGCAGCGCACCGCAATGACGGCCGACGAGCGTCGCCCCGTCGCGCGGGACCACTTCGTCCGCGAACACCTGCACGTCGTTCAGCAACAGGCTGCCGCTCGCGGTCATGCGCTGGCCCATGCCGTCCCAGTCGTCGAGCACCTGCAGGCCATCGCGCGCCACCGGAATGATCACGGCGAGCGTGTCGCCCTGCTCGTTCTCCACGTTGATGCGCGCGAAATCGGCGAACGCGGTGCCCGTCGAATAGTATTTGCGGCCCGTCACGCGGTAGTGGTCGCCGTCGCGGCGCAGCACGGTCGTGTTCTCGCCCGGGCGCGACGTGCCGCGCTCGGTCGACGCGCCGCCGAAGATCGCGCCGGCGAGCACGCGCTCGAGCTGCACGTCGTTGAACGCGGTGCGCGGCGACAGCCGCAGCGTCTCGGTCTGGTCGTAGTGGATGCGCAGCGCGTGCGCGAGATTCGAATCGGCGGCCGCCAGCGTCGCGATCGTGTCGAACAGGTCGACCAGCGTGCCGCCGAGGCCGCCGCGCTCGGCCGGAATCCGCAGCGCGCCCAGCGCCGAGCGCCGGAAGAGCGCGAAGCCTTCGAACGGCAGTTCGCGACGCGCCTCGCGTGGTGCGGCATCCTCGCCGATCAAAGTCGCGAGGTCGGGCAGCGCGGCAAGCGCGTCGCGCAATGCGTCGCGCGGATCGACGGCATCACGGGCAGTCATTCGGCAGGTCCTTGTTGGGGGAGATCGGGGGGCGAAGCAACGCGCGACACGGCGTCCGTTACACGCATCCGCCGAGTATAAGGACGCCCCCGCCGCGCGTGAAAAACCGATTTCAGCTTACGTTATACAAGCGCCGGGATTGATCGCGGACCGCCCCGTCAGTGCTGAATGCCCCAGCGACGCACGGTCGCGCGTTCGAGCGTATCGAACACCAGATTCTCGACCAGCAGCCCGATCACGATGACCGCCGCGAGGCCCGCGAACACGCGGTCGGTATACAGCTCGTTGCGGTTCTGGAAGATGTACCAGCCGAGGCCGCCCTGCCCCGCGCTCGCGCCGAACACGAGCTCGGCCGCGATCAGCGTGCGCCACGCGAAGGCCCAGCCCACGCGCAGGCCCGACAGGATCGACGGCAGCGCGGCCGGCACGAGGATCAGCGCGATCTGGCGCAGGCCCGTGAGCCCGTAGTTGCGCCCGGCCATTTTCAGCGTGGCGGGCACGCCGACGAAGCCGGTATAGATGCTGAGCGCGAGCGGCCACAGCACCGCATGCACGAGCACGAACAGCAGGCTGCCGGTGCCGAGCCCGAACCACAACAGCGCGATCGGCAGCAATGCGATCGACGGCAGCGGATTGAACATCGACGTGAGCATCGTCAGCAGGTCGCGGCCGATGCGCGTGGATACCGCCAGCGACGTCAGCGCGAACGCCAGCAGCACGCCCAGCGCATAGCCGCGCAGCAGCACCGACATCGAGATGCCGGTCTTGACCAGCAGTTCGCCCGACTCGACGCCCTGCACGAACGCGGCCAGCGTCGCGCCGAAGGTCGGGACGAGCAGATCGTTCGCGACGATGCGCGCGACGATTTCCCATGCGGCGATCAGCACGAGCGCGATGACGCTGCGGCGAAACCAGGCGGCGCCGGCGATGCGGCGCAGCAGCGGCGCGGGCGCCGCACGCTCGGCGTCGGGCAGCGTGTCGAGCGTGCGCGTGTATTCGGCGCGCACGGGCGGCAGCGGCGGCACGGCCGGATCGATCGTACTCATGATGCGGCGTCCTCCGTCGTCGCTGCGTGCGGTGCATGCGGTGCGTCGGTGTCGAACAGCAGGTGGTGGATTCGCGCGACGTTGTCGCGGAAGTCGCCGGTATCGACGTTCTCCAGCGAATGCTCGTGACTGTTGAGCTCCGCGCGCACGCGGCCCGGATGCGGCGACAGCAGCAGAATCCGGTTGCCGACCACCAGCGCCTCCTCGATCGAGTGCGTGACGAACAGCAGCGTGAAGCGGAATTCGTCCCACAGCCGCAGCAGTTCCTCCTGCATCTTGCGGCGCGTGAGCGCGTCGAGCGCCGCGAACGGTTCGTCCATCAGCAGCACGCGCGGCTGCATTGCCAGCGCCCGCGCAATCGCGACACGCTGCTTCATGCCGCCCGACAGCGTATGCGGATAGGCGTCGGCAAACGTGCTCAGGCCGACCTTGTCGAGATAGTGCAGCGCACGTTCGCGTGCTTCGGCGCGCGACAGCTTCGCGGCGGCGCGCAACGGAAACGCGACGTTCTCGACGACTGTCTTCCACGGCGGCAACTGGTCGAACTCCTGGAACACGACGATGCGGTCGGGCCCCGGCCCGCGCACGGGCTGACCGTCGAGCGTGATCGAACCCGAGACGGGCTCGATGAAGCCGGCGACCGCCTTCAGCAGCGTCGACTTCCCGCACCCCGACGGGCCGAGCAGCACGAAGCGGTCGCTGCCGTACACGTCGAAGCTCACCTGATGTGTCGCGCGAACGATCCGCGCGCCGCTGCGGTATTCGAGGCTGACCGCGTCGATGGCGAGCAGGCGTTCGCTGTGCGCGCCGGCCTGCGCGGCCTGCGCCGCCGGCCGCCCGGCGGCACCGGCCTCGGATGCGGCGGACGCGGCCGGCGATGCGCTGCCGCGTGCCGTATACGGCGGCAACCAGGTTCGGGGAGAAGTGGCGTTCACGGTCGAATCTCTTGCGGGAAAAGCATCAACATACGGCTGGGCGCCGTGCGGACCAACCATCGATTGCACATATCGAAACCGCGCCGACGCATAAGCGTCGATCACGGCGTCACGGCGTCACGGCATCGGCGCCGCTCAACTGCCGCCGGCCGTCGCCGGATCGTCGAAGAAGTAGTCGCGCCACGACTTCGGTTCGTTGCGGATCGCGCCGGTGCGATGCATGAACTGCGCGAGCGGCAGCGTGTTCTGCGGCGCGGTCTTGAACTGCACCTGCGGATTGCGCAGGATCTTCAGCAGCAGCGCGCGATCGATCTTCGACCCGTTCACGCGAATATAGGTATCGGCCGCGCGTTCCGGATCGGCCGCGATCTGCCGGGCGGCGTCGGCCAGCGCGGCGACGAACGCCCGGTAGGTCTTCGGGTTGTCGTCGCGGAACTTCTCAGTCGCGTACAGCACCGTCGCGGAGCTCGGGCCGCCGAGCACGTCATACGAATTCAGCACGATGTGCGCGTTCGGATTGCCGGCGAGTTCCTGCTCCTGGAACGGCGGATTGCCGAAGTGGCCGGTGATCACGTTGCTGTTCGCGAGAATCGCGGCCGTCGCGTCCGGATGCGGAATCGCCTGCGTGAGCGGGTCGAGCTTGTCGAACTGCTTGTCGCCCCACTGCTTCGCCGCCGCGTACTGCAGCACGCGCGACTGCACCGACACGCCGACCGCCGGCACCGCGATGCGGTCCTTCGCGCTCAGGTCGGCGATCGTCTTCACGTTCGGGTTGCTGCTCACGAGGTAGTACGGAAAATTGCCGAGCGACGCGACGCCCTTCACGTTCTGCCGGCCGCGCGTGCGGTCCCACACGGTCAACAGCGGCCCGACGCCCGCGCCCGCGATGTCCACCGCGCCGGACAGCAGCGCGTCGTTCACGGCCGCTCCGCCCGACAGCCGCACCCAGTCGACCTTGATGTCGAGGCCGGCCTTGCGCCCTTCCTTCTCGATCAGTTGCTGATCGCGCGCGACGTTCAGCATCAGGTAGACGACGCCGAACTGCTCGGCGATGCGGATGCGGCCTTCCGCGTGCGCGGCTTGCGGGATGACCGCGCCGGCGAAGGCGAGTGCGGCGGTGAGCGTGGCCGCCAGCGCACGACGCGCCGGCAAGAACGAAAACGACATCGGAACTCCGGTCAGGAAAAAGCGGAAATGAATGACGCGGCGCGCGGCTCAGAAAGGCGCGTCGCCTTCGATCGTCGTGCGGTACAGCTTGCGGCGCAGATGGTCGGGCGTGCCGGCGGCAAGATGCATCAGCGAACGGTTGTCCCAGAACACCAGATCGTGGTCGCGCCATGCGTGCCGGTACAGGTGCTCGGCGCGCACGCTGTGCGCGAACAGTTCGTCGAGCAGCGCGCGGCTTTCGTCGTCGGGCAGCCCGACGATGCGCGTCGTGAAATGCTCGCTGACGAACAGCGCCTTGCGGCCGGTTTCCGGATGGGTGCGCACGATCGGATGCACGACCGCCGCGACCTGCGCGATCTGCTCGGGCGACAGGTTCGGCCGCCACGGGCTGCGCGCTTGCAATTCCGCGTAGCGCGCGAGATACGTATGCTCGGCGCGCAGCCCCTCGACCGCGCGGCGCAGGTGGGCCGGCAGCGTGTCCCACGCGAGATGCATGTTCGCGAACAGCGTGTCGCCGCCTTCCGCCGGCAACTCCTGCGCGTGCAGCAGCGAGCCGAGGCTCGGTTTTTCCTTGTACGACAGGTCGGAATGCCAGAAATGGCCGGCGTCGCCGAGCCCGACCGGTTTGCCGTTCTCGACGATGTTCGACACGGTCAGCACTTCCGGGTGGCCGGCCAGCGCGAACTGGTGCAGCACGTGAATCTGCAGCGGGCCGAAGCGGCGGCTGAACGCGATGTGCTCGTCCGGCGTGATGCGCTGGTCGCGAAACACCAGCACGTGGTGATCGAGATGCGCGCGATGGATGCGCGCGAAATCGTCGGCGCCAAGCGGTTGCGACAGGTTCAGGCCGATCACCTCGGCGCCGAGCGGCGCGTCGAACGGCACGATGTCGAAATGCTGCGCCGCGCCGTCCGGCCGCAAGGCGGGATGCCCGGCGGAAAGCGTTGCGGCGTCGCGGATGGCGGTAGTCGTCACGGCACGGCCCCTGATTCGGTCAAAACGCGAATCTACGAGGCCGTGCCGGCGTGCGTCAACGAAGCGATTCGGATACGTTTATCTGCTGCGGTGATAAAGATCGCTGCTCGCGCATACGGCGCCGATTTGGGGGCGGAATCGCCCAAGCGGTGTCGATGAACGGTGGCGCCGGCCGCATACAGCCGCGTCGGCCTGCACCGCGCAGCCGACTAAGGCTGCCCCGCCCCACCCGACGCGCCATAGATCTGCCCGGTCACGTAGCTCGAACGCGACGAAAGCAGCTCGACGTAGATCGACGCGATCTCGGCCGGTTGCCCCGGCCGCCCCATCGGCACCTGTTCGCCGAACGTCTCCACGTTGTGCGTCGTCTGCCCGCCGCTGACCTGCAACGGCGTCCAGAACGGCCCCGGCGCGACGCCGTTGACGCGGATGCCGCGCTTGATCATCTGCTTCGCGAGCCCCTTCGTGAAATTCGCGATCGCCGCTTTCGTCATCGCGTAGTCCAGCAGGTTCGCCGACGGGTCGTACGCATTGACCGACGTCGTGTTGACGATCGCCGAACCGGGCGGCATGTGTGGAATGGCGGCCCGCGTGATCCAGAACATCGCGTAAAGGTTGGTGCGCAGCGTCCAGTCGAACTGCTCGGTGCTGATGTCGAGGATCGATTCGTGGCTCTGCTGGCGGCCCGCGTTGTTCACCAGAATGTCGAGCCCGCCGAGCGCGGCGACCGCCCGTTCGACGAGGCCGTTGCACGCGCCTTCACTGCGAATGTCGACCGGCAGCGGCACCGCCTTGCGTCCCGCGCCGCGGATCTGGTCCACGACTTCGCGCGCATCGGGCTCCTCGTCGGGCAGATAGACGATCGCGACGTCCGCGCCTTCTCGTGCACAGGCAATCGCCACCGCGCGGCCGATGCCCGAGTCGCCGCCGGTGATCAGCGCCTTGCGGCCGTCGAGCCGGCCGCTGCCGCGATAACTGCGCTCGCCGTGATCGGGGCGCGGCGTCATGCGGCCCGCGAGGCCCGGCCAGGGCTGCTGCTGTTGCGGAAACGGCGCATGCGGATAAAGCGTGCGCGGATCGCGCGGCGCCGTATCGCCGGCGTCGGGCGCGCCGCCGCCCGTCTGCGCGAGCGTCGGCAGGGCGACGCTGGCGACCAGTCCGGCCGTCGTGCCTTGCACCCATTTGCGGCGCGATTCGGAAACTTCGTCGGATGACATGATGGACTCCGGTGCGTGGATGGCGGAACGGAACGACGCGTGACGATTCGGCCGGCGCCCCGCTCCGGTGCGCTACAGCGGCCGCGGCCGGTTGCCCGAATCGTCGGGCGCATCGTGCTCGTCCGGCCACGGCTTGCCGGCCGGATCGTGGACCTCGGTCTGGCGCGAGTCGTCCGGCACCACCTTGCGCGCCTGATCGTCGGGAATCGAATCGAGCTCGCCGCCGCCGGGCGCATGGCCAGGGCGCGCAGTCGATTCGCCGCCACGGGTCGGGTTACGCCGCTCCGGCGTGTCGGCCGTCTCGCGCGCCGCGTCGGGCGACGCGGGGTCCTGTCGTTGACTGTCCTGGGTCATGAATTTCTCCCTGTCCGGATGCTGATCGCGTTGCGCCGCACCGCGCCTCAATGGGCAGTGCCGCGGCCCGCAACGCTTCCAGCAAACGACATGCCGTCATCGGGCTGCCCCGCCTCACCGCGAGCGAATGAATCTGCTAAAGAAATTACAAGCGGCGCGTCATACGGCGCAGCCTGCGCAACGCGAGTGGCAGCGCCGATACGAAACGCAATCCGGCACGCGCAATGCTCGAAAGCGACATGCCGGCTGCGCGCCGGTGCCCTGTCGACACCGAGGAGGACGATCATGAGCGCGACGCACACGACAAACGCGACACCAAACGACGACGAGATGACCGACACGCCGGATATTCCGCCGCCCGAGCCCGACGACGGGCGCCACGACGACCTGCCCGACTTGCCGGACCCGACCGAAGTGGGCGAGGACGGTTAGCCGATCGCGTCGCCGCAGTGCGCGCTGCGGCCCGATCGCGCACGTCGCGCCCCGTACGATGCGACGTGCGCCGGCCGCGCCCCTACTGCTTGTTGCCCGGCTCGCGCGTACGCTCGCCGTACGTGCCGTTACCGCAATGCGGACACTTCGGGATCGGGTGTCCCGCCTGCACGTGCGTCGACCGATGGCATTTCTCGCATCGAAAGTCACCGGTCTTTTCCGCCTTTTCTCCCGCGTACGCCGTCATCTTCGTCCTCCTTGCCGGCTCGCCGCGCACCGCGTTTCACCGCGTGCGCCGCCTTTCGTGCGCGACCTCGTCGGTCGGTATGGCATCGGTGTCCTGCAGCGGCTCGCCCGGAATGCGGCGCTTCGCGGACTGATCGGCCGGCACTTCTTCTGTCTGCCCGGCGCGCTCGTCCACTGCGATGCTGCCCTCGGCATCGAGCTGCTGCTCGGCCCGTTGCCAGTATTCGTCGGCCCTGCCGTCCGGCGCGCCGTCCGCCTGCCACAGCCGGTATGCACGCTCGCGGATCTGCGTTTCCCTGTCTTCGTTCATGTCGTTCTCCGTGTCTGCCATGGCGATCACCGGTCCGGGCGCGACGGCGCCGACACGGCGCCGAGCGTCGACGACATCGCGCCGTCCGCGGCGGTCGCCAGATCACCCAGCGCGACGATGCCGACCAGCCGCTTCTGCCGGTCGACCACCGGCACGCGGCGGATCTGCGCGTTCTCCATCTTCTTTTGTACCGCCGAAATGTCGTCGTCCTCGTAACACCAGTTCGCGGGCCCGCTGACGACGCCCTCCACCGCCTCGTCCGGCGGCACGCCCATCGACACCGCGCGCACGACGATGTCCCGGTCCGTCAGCATGCCGATCAGGCGCGTGCCGTCGCATACGGGCAGCGCACCGACGTTCAGGTCGCTCATCAACCGGGCCGCCTCGCGCAGGCTCTGCGTCGGGCCGATGGTCGCGGCGTCGCGTGTCATCACTTCCGATACACATGTCATGTTTCGCTCCTTGATCAACCGCCCACGGCGGCTTGCTGCACGAGCATCGCGCGTTCCGGCTGTCGGGCCGGTCAGTTCTCGGTCGAGCAACGGACCGACGTCAGGCCGGCCGATTCGACGATCCGCATCAGTTGCTTCAGCATCACGTCGGCGCCGGCCGCTTCGCGCCACTGCCGAACAGTTCTTCCTCGCGCACCGCCCGGGCGGCCGTTTCGCAAAAGCTTTTCGTCCGGCAGGTGAAACCCGCATCGCGCAGCTTCGCGGCCAGTTGTTCGCGCGCAGCCGAGCCCAGCGGATATTCGACCGTGACCAGCGCGGTCCTGACACCCGCCAAGCGCCGCTCGACGAACCGCAGCGGCCAGACGACCAGCAGCGCGAGCGCCAGCCCGAGCGCGCCGAGCGACAACTGGCCGCCGCCGATGCACAGCCCGATGACCGTCACGCACCATAGCGTCGCGGCCGTGGTGACGCCCGACACGAGACCGTCGCGATGCAGGATCGCGCCGCCGCCGATGAAGCCCATCCCGGTCAGGATGCCGAGCGGCAGCCGCATCAGGTCGAGCACCGAGAACGCGCCCTCCGGTTTGCCCGCCTGCAGCAGCAGCGCGTTGACCTGCAGCATCGACAGGCATGCGGCGAGACAGACGAGGATCGTCGTGCGCAGGGCCGGCCGTCTTGCCGGATTCGCTGCGGTCGACGCCGATCAGCCCGCCCGCGACGAGCGCCAGCACGATTCTGGCGAGAACGTCGTGCCATTGCAGTACGACCGGCATCGGTTCCATACGCGCCTCCCGTGCAAATCGTCATGTGTCATGTGTCGAGGCGCGAACGCCGCCGACGACGCTTGCGGTCGCAAGGATCGGGCCTGTTTTCCGGGTGCGACGGCGCGTGTAGCGTGTCGGAGGAAATTGTAGAAAGGGGCGTTCTGCGGACAGCGTGCCCGCGGTGGCGAAAGGTTCGGGCCGAATCTGTTCGCGGAACGATCGAGAATCGTCTCTCGGCGCGCGGAACGGCCGCGGACTGACTGCCGAGGCGGACATCCAGCGGGCGCCGTCGTCGGCGTAGCCGGTGGGCGCGTGCAAAGGTGCCACGGTCTCCACCCTCTCCGCATCCGATCGGATACGAACATCGTCACGGCACTCCTTTCTCGGCGACCCGTTCCCGATCGGGAACGAAATAAAGATGCAGCTTGCGAGATCCGCCGTTCGTTCCCATACGAATACGAAATGCTGCCGAATCCGATGAGGTATGCAATACTGTTCCCGATCAGATACGAAGCACGGAGAACGTTATGTCGGAGTCCCAATCCGTCGACACGATCGGCGCGCTCGCCCACTTCATTCGCGCGGCGCGGATCCAGCAGGGATTCACGCGGGACGAGCTCGCGAACGCGACCGGGCTGTCGCCGAAATTCATCAGCCAGGTGGAAGCCGGCAAGCCGACCGCGCAAATCGGCAAGGTCATGCTGCTGCTGGGCGAACTGGGCGTGCGGCTGTATGCCGAGTCGTCGATCGAGATCTCCGAAGCCACCGCGCTGAAGGCCGCGCAACGCCGCAGGAGCAGCCATGGCGGCTAGAACGCTGATCGCATCCGCGAACGGCGTGCGCATGGGCACGCTGACAGACGACAAGGGGATCTGGTCGTTCGCGTACGACCCGCAATGGCTCGCGTCACCCGTCGCATATCCGCTGTCGCCGGCGTTTCCGCTGCGCGCGGGCGTGTTCACCGACACATCGACCGATCGCCCGGTCCAGTGGTTCTTCGACAACCTGCTGCCCGAGGAGGGCATGCGCACGTCGCTCGCGCGCGAGGCGAAGGTCGATGCGGCCGACGCGTGGGGCCTGCTCGCATACTTCGGCCGCGAATCGGCCGGCGCGCTGACGCTGCTGGCCGATGGCGAGCAGGAAACGCCCGGCGGCCTGCAGCCGCTGCCGCTCGACGAACTCGAGCGCCGGATCCAGGCGATGCCCGAGCGCGCGCTGACCGCCACCGCGCCCAAGCGCATGTCGGCGGCCGGCGCGCAGCAGAAGCTGCTGCTGGTGTTGCGCGGCGATGCGCCCGACTACGCGCTGCTCGAGCCGGTCGGCAGCGAACCGTCGATGCACCTGCTCAAACCCGACATGCGCGCGGCCGGCTATCCGCATTCGGCGATCAACGAGTTCTTCTGCATGCAGCTCGCGAAGAAGATGGGGCTCGACGTGCCGGACGTGCATTTCCTGCGCGCGCCGTCCGCCTGCTACGTGATCGACCGGTTCGACCGCGACGTCGCGTCCGAACCGGCCGCGCGCGTGCATACGATCGACGCGATGCAACTGCTCAACTACGACCGCGGCTTCAAGTACCAGCGCGCCAATGCGCAGGAGCTCGCCCGCGCGATCGAGCGCACCAGCACGCGCGCACTGACACGCCTGTCGGTGTTCCGCTGGACCGTGTTCAACGTGGTGGTCGGCAATGCCGACGCGCACCTGAAGAACCTGTCGTTCTTCGTCGACGCGCGCGGCTACCGGCTCGCGCCGTTCTACGACATCGTCAGCACGGTCGTGTATCACACGCCGACGCACCGGCCCGACCATCGCGGCGATCACTGGCCGCACTGCGAGCTGACGATGCCGCTCGGGAATGCGACGCGGTTCGTCGATATCGACGCGAATGCACTGGTCGCGTTCGGTCAGGCGCTCGGGCTCAGGGACAAGGCGGCCGCCAGCGAACTGCAGCGCTTTCTCGAGCCGCTCGATCGTCACGTCGAGCAGACGCTCGATGAAGTGCGAAACATCGCGCATCCGGACGCCGGGGAAATGCGGTTGCTGAATTCGATCGTCGCAATGCCGATCGCGGAGATGGGGCGCGCGCTGCGGCAAGCGCGCGGATAGCTTGCCGCGCGCGAGTATCGAACCGCCGCCGATACCCGCGCGGCGCCCGGCCTGGCAAATGCCTGGGCGTCAGCCCCGCGCCGCAAAGGCATCGACGCCCGTCGCTGCCGCGGACCACGCCCACAGCCGCGCCGCCTCCTCCGGATCGATCGCGTGCGGGCGCACGCCCGATTCCTCGTTGCCGCGGGTCACCGCCGCAACATCGCAATCCTCGCAATAGACACCGCCGAGATCGGCCAGGCGCGGCGACGTCGCCGCCCATACCTGCGTTGCCGCTCCCTGCGCGGGCGTCTTGAACGTCGGATCGATCGGCACGCCGTGTTCGTCGACCCAGCCCTGCGCCATCATTTCCTCGCGCGTCAAATGACGCTGCAGCGGCGTCGCGATCTTGCCCGGATGCAGCGAATACGCGCGGACGCCGAACGGCGCGCCGAGCATGTCGAGCTGCACCGCGAACAACGCATTGGCGGTTTTCGACTGCCCGTACGCGAGCCATTTGTCGTAACCGCGCGCGAAATCGATATCGTCCCAGCGAATCGGCGACAGCCGGTGCCCGAGCGACGACACCGCCACCACGCGGGCGCCGTCGCCATGCGCGAGCACGGGCCACAGCCGGTTGACGAGCGCGTAGTGACCGAGGTGATTGACGGCCAACTGCGCTTCCCGACCGTCGCCCAAGCGAGTCTCCGGGCACGCCATGATGCCCGCGCTGTTGATGACGATATGCACGTGGCGTCCCGCATCGACGAACCGCGCGGCGAATGCGGCCACGCTCGCGGCGTCCGCGAGTTCGAGCGGCGCGACCTCCACGCCCGCGATGCCGCGCGTCGCTTCGCGCGCGGCCGCGGCGCTCCGTGCGCCGACGACGACGTGCGCACCGGCCTGCGCCAGTGCCCGCGTGGTTTCGAGGCCGAGACCCGAATGGCCGCCCGTGACGATGGCGGTCTTGCCGTGCAGATCGAGGCCGGCCAGGACGTCGCTCGCCGTCGAGGCGGCGTCGAATCCGGAATGAAGGGGATGCTGCCTGCTCGTCATCGAAGGCTCCAGGAACGGTACGCGAAGCACGCGGCCGCCCGTCGGCCGCGTCACTGCACGAGCACATTCTCCGGCCGCGCATCCGGACTGTGAATGCAATAGAATCCGGTTTTTCGTCGAGGTCGTCCGGAGAATGCGCGTGGACCCGCTTTCGGAAGTGCTGTCGCTGCTGGAAACGCGCGACTCGTTTTTCACCGGCCTGCGCGCCGGCGGCCCGTGGGCGGTCGACCTTCCCCCGCCCGACGGAATCAAGTTCAACGCGGTAGTCGAAGGGAGTTGCTGGCTGACCGTCGACGGTGCGGGGCCGCCCGTCCGGCTGCGCACGGGAGACTGCTTCCTGCTCGCCGCGCCGCGGGCATTTTCGCTGGCGAGCGATCCGTCGGTCGCGCCGGTGCCGGCCGCCGACGTGTACCGGCATCTCGAGCGCGGTATCGCGCACTACGGCGAGCCAGCCGACTGCTTTCTGATCGGCGGCCGCTTCGCGTACGAGGAACGCATGCCGCTGCTGCTCGGCAGCCTGCCGCCCGTGGTGATCGTGAGCGGCGATTCCGAACCGGCGGCGGTGCTGCGCTGGTCGCTGCAGCAGCTCGCACGGGAATTCGGCGCGTCGTCGCCGGGCGGGTCGCTGATGGTTCGACATCTCGGACACATGATGCTGGTGCAGATCCTGCGGCGCTACGTGGACGCCGGCGCGAACGGCGATGTCGGGTGGCTGGCGGGGTTCGCGGATGCGCGGGTCAGCGCGGCGCTGGCCGCGATTCACGCGGCGCCCGAGCGGCGCTGGACCGTCGATGCACTGGCGGCCTGCTGCCACGTGTCGCGTTCGACGTTCGCGCTGCATTTCAAGCGGCGACTGGGGTTCGGGCCGCTCGAATACGTGCTGCGGTGGCGGATACAGCTGGCGATGCGCGAACTGCGCCGCTCGAACGCGTCGATCTCGGCGATCGCGCAGCGGCTCGGCTACGACTCGGATAGTGCGTTCGGCCATGCGTTCAAACGCATCGTGGGCTGCTCGCCGCGCGCCTATCGTCATGACGTGACGAAGGAACCCGGCAACTAGCGTCGTGACCGCCCTCCTCGGGCGCGCGATGGTGCGAATCCGTCAACGCCACGCATTCGCTTCACGACCATTAGGATAAGTATTCTTATCACAATACCTCGATTGCACTTCCAAACTTGGCCGTGCAACAACGCGTCAGCGCATCACGCGCTGGTATGCCGCAATTCCCCGTCGATGTGCTGCGGCAGCCTCAGCAGGTTGAAGATCGGGCACACCTCCTCCACCGCCTGATGCAATGCACGGATCGCCTCCGGCGGCTCCGGCGACACGATGTCCAGCGTATAGCGGAGGTTGTGCGGGAATACCGGCACATGCTCGAATCCCGGCTGCTGCGCGAGCGGATGCTGATCGCCGGTGACTTCGACTTCGATCGCGTCGATCTTCAGCCCCCGCTCCGCGGCCTGGATCAACGTGATGTGCGTGAGGCAACTGCCGAGCACGCCGAGTTGCAGTTCCGGCGATGCGGGCCCGAGGTTGTAGCCCGCGAAATCGGGCGGGCTGTCGCTGATCACCTGGAAATCGCGAATCCGGATCTCGCGCACGCCGCTGCGACCGAGCGCGCGCACGGTCGCCTTCAGCGGCGTCGCCTTGAAATCGGGATCGTTGCGGGCGGCCTGCTGCTTCGCATGCCACGCATCGCGCTTTTGCGCGAGATAGTCGTTCAGGGTCGTCATGGTCGAGTCATGGGTAGGCGGCACGCAGGCGACCGATCGGTTCGCTGCGTGCCAGCGCGATCAGTCGAGCGCCGGAATCCACGCGGCCGTCGCCGCGTCGCTCGCGCGAAACGCCGGAAACTTCGCGCCGAGTTCGGCCACGGTATGAATGTCGTTCTTCACGAGGTCGTCGCGCGTGATCAGCGTCGGCTTGACCGCGATGCGCGCGCCCGGGTTTTGCCCGGCGACCAGCAACGCCGCGGCCCGCACCGACACCGCGCCGACGACCGCCGGATTGGTCGCGGCCGTCGCGACCCACGCGCTGTTCGGCGCGCGGATGGCCGCGATGTCGGCCGTCGACACGTCCGCGCTGTAAATGCGAATTTTCGACGAGAGCCTGGCCTCGTCGGCCGCGAGCTTCGCGCCGCGCGCGAACTCGTCGTACGGCGCGAACACGACGCGAATGTCCGGATTCGCACGGTACGCAGCGGCCGCCTGGTTCGCGACCGACTGCGCGATCGGATTGTCGACGGTGCCCCAGCGCGCCTTTTCCTGCACCTTCGGGTGCGCGCGCTTGAAATCGCGCCACGCGGCGTCGCGCCGGTCGAGCGGCGCGAATCCGGCCACGTACACGTACCCGGCCGAGAACGCGTCGCCGTTGTCCTTCACGGCCTGATCGAGCAGCAGGTTCGCGAGGTCGCGATCGTTCTGCTCGATCTGCGGCACCTTCGGATTGGCGAGATCGACGTCGAACGCGACGACCTTGATGCCTTTGTCGAGCGCACGCTGAACGACGTCCTTCAGCGATTCCGGCAAGCCGTGATTGACGATGATCGCTGACACGCCGATGCTGATCGCCTGCTGAATCTGCTCGCGTTGCTCGGCCGCGTCCTGCCGGCCTTCGTAGATACGCAGATCGACGCCGAGCGCGCGTGCCTGCTTCTGCGCGCCGGCTTCGTAGGCCTGGAAGAAATCGCCGGTCGACAGGTAGTTGACGAGCGCGATCTTCACGCCGCCCTTGTCGAACGGCGCGGGTGCCCCCTTGAGCGGGCCGGCGTGTGCCGCGGGCATACCGAGCGCGAGTGCGGCGCCCAATACGAGTGCACCGAGTTTCGGTTCGAGGCGCGACTTTCGGCGAAGCAACGAGCGCATGGCGGGTCTGTCTCCGTACAGGACGATATCGGCTCAATCTATCAGCACGGCACGCGAACTCAAACCGACCGATTCGGCAATCGATATTACTTTGGATAACAAACAGTCAGGCCTTCGGGTTATTCGAACCAGTCCGTGCCTGTACCAAGGCTTGCGACCTCACCCGTCACGCCCGGGCATCCGCCCGACGACCGATGCCGAACGTAAACGCGAGGGCCAACACGAGCAGCACGCCCTTGATGAAGTCCTGCATATAGTAGGGAGCGTTCAGCATCGTCAGCCCGTTGAGCAGCACGCCGACGAACACCGCGCCGACGACCGTGCCGAACACGTTGGGCCGCTTCGCGCCCCACACCGCGTAACCGATCAGCGCGGCGGCCACCGCGTCGAGCAGCAGCGAATGGCCCGCGCTGACGTCGCCGCGGCCGACCCGCGCGGCGATCAGCACGCCGCCCAGCGACGCGATCGCGCCCGACACGACATACGCGGCGATACGGTAGCGCGCGGCCGGCGCACCGGCCAATCGCGCAGCCGTTTCGTTGCCGCCGATCGCATAGATCACGCGGCCCCAGCGCGTCGCTTCCATCGTGACGCAGGCCAGCACCGTCACCGCCGCGAGCAGCAGCACCGGCAACGGTACGACGTCGAACACGCGCAGCCGGCCGAGCGCGAGGAACGCGTCGGGGAACACGCCCGTCGCGTCCGTGCCGTCGGGCAGCACGGAGCCGGTCGCGAGCGAGCGGCCACCGGTCGGGATCAACTGCAGGCCGGCCAGCAGGAACAGCGTGCCGAGCGTCGCGAGCTGGTCGGGCACCCGCAGCCGCGTGATCAGCAAGCCGTTGAACAAGCCGGCGGCCACGCCGAGCACGACACAGGCGAACACGGCCGCCCACGCGCTTCCGTGCCAGACGACCAGCACGTAGCTCGCGGCCATCTGCGCGGTCGCGGCCACGCTGCCGACCGACAGGTCGAAGCCGCCGGCCGCGAGCGTGACCGTCACGCCGATGCCGAGCAACGCGACGATCGACACCGCCTGGAGGATGCTGAACAGATTGTCGAGGTTCAGGAACGCAGGCTCCCTGAGCGCGAACACGACCACGAGAACGGCCAGCACGAGCAGGATGCCCGTCCGCTCGAGCGCATCGCGGATGCGTGCCGGCCCGCGGCGCGACGACCGTTCGACGGATGCGGCTTGACGCACAGCGGAAGAAGAAGTCACGGGTTTCATGAGCAGGCACCCACGATGGAGGAAGTCGGAGACAGGCCATCGAGCGTCGCGCGATCGAACCGCACGATACGATCGGCGATCTCGGCAGCTTCCTCGAGATCGCTGACGAATACGATCGTCGTGCGCTCATGCGCATGACGCCGCAGCGTATCGACGATATCGGCGCGCGCGCCCGCATCGATGCCCTGGAACGGTTCGTCGAGCAGCAACAGCCGCGCCGGCTCGGCGTGCCAGCGCGCGAGCACGACCTTCTGCTGGTTGCCGCCGGACAGGTGCGCGACGCGATCGTCCGGCCCCTCGCAGCGAATCCCGAACCGCGCGATCGCCGCGGCGGCCGCCGTGCGTTCGCGCGTTCGGCGCACCGCACCGCTCACGAACCAGCGCGCCAGAAATGGAAAGCCGATGGTGCCGGCGATCGACGCGAACGGGACGCTGTCGGGAAACAGCGACGTGCGCCAGCGATCCTCGCCGGCCAGGAATACGCCGGCGCGAATCGCATCGGCGGGCGTTCGTGGCCGCCATGGCCGTCCGTCGAGCGTCATCTCGCCGCCGGCCGCCCGCACCGCGCCGAAGATCGTCCGCGCGAAGCGCGACTTGCCGCCGCCGACCGGGCCCGCGATCGCGACGATCTCGCCGCGCCGGACATCGAGGTCGAACGGCGTGCTGGTCGGCGTCAGCCGGATCTGCCGCACGCTGAAGCCTGATCCGGGCCCGGATTCGGCCGGTGCGACCCGCTCCGGCGCCACGGCACGCGTACGCGGCAACGGCCGGCCGATCATCGTTTCCACCGCGGCGTCGAAATCGATCGGCGCGGCCAGATCCGCGACGATCCGGCCATCGCGGACGATCGCCGCGCGATCCGCGATACGACGCAAGTCGCCGAGCCGATGCGACACCAGCAGGATGGCGACGCCATCGCGGCGCAACGCGTCCACCAGCTCGAACAGCCGCTCGGCCTCCGCCGCCGACAGGCTGGCGGTCGGCTCGTCGAGGATCAGCAACGACGGCTGGCCGGCCAGCGCACGGGCCAGAGTCACGCGCTGCTGGTCGGCCAGCGACAGCGATGCGAGCGGCGCCGCCAGATCGGCGTCGAGCCCGACCCGTGCGGCAAGCGAACGCGCCGCGGCACGCCGCGCGGCCGGCGGCGCGCGCCACGGCGACGCCGGGTCGCACAGCCGGTCGAGCAGCAGGTTGTCGGCGATCGACAGCGTCGGCACGACGGCGTCAGCCACCGACTGGTGCACGGTCGCGACGCCGAGCCGCTTGGCCGCGTGCGGCGACGCCGGCCGATATGGTTCGCCGCGCAGCGTCAGCGTGCCGCCGTCCGCTTGCAGCGCGCCGCTCAGGATCTTGACGAAAGTCGACTTGCCCGCGCCGTTCGCGCCCATCAGCGCGACGACTTCGCCGGCGCCGATCGACAGGTCGAGCGCCGCCAGCGCGACGGTCGCGTCGAAGCGTTTCGCGATGCCCGTGACGCTCAGGACGGGCGGCGATGCCGATCGATGGGGTCGAGCTTCGCGCCGCGTCGCCTCCATGGTTTCGTTCGTCGCGCTATTCATGCCGGACGATCCCGGTCGGCACGATGCAGTTGCGGCAGGAACAGTACGTCATCGATCATGTCACGCCACTCCGATGAAAGTCGTTCGGCATTGATCGGCTGGTCAGACCGCTTCCGGCACGGGAAACCGGAACGATGCGCCATAGGCCGTGTCCGGCAGGCGGTCGCCGCCGCCCAGCCGTGAACGGAAGGTGCCGCCCGCCGGCGACGTCCGGTACAGGCCGCGCTTCTTCAGCTCAGGCACGATCAGTTCGGCGAAATCGTCGAGCGTGCCCGGGCTGATCAGCGGATTGAGCATGTAGCCGCTCGTCGTCGACTGCCGCGCATGCTCGGCGAGCTGATCCGCGACTTCGTCCGGCGCGCCGACGAGGATCAGGTCGGTGCCGCGCGTGACGCTCGCGAACTTGCGCCGCACGTCGCCGGCGGTGAGCGGCTTGCCGCTGCCGTCCGGCCGCACCACGTAGGACGTCAGCCCTTCCGTCTGCGTCGTCAGCGGTTCGTCGTCCGCATAGCGGTCGATGTCGATGCCGGTGTCGCCCGCATAGCTGACGAGTTGCGCGTGCTGGTGATAGTGCTGCTGCAGCGAGTGATACTTCTCCTTCGCGTCGCTCGACGAGCGCGCCGTGACGATCCGCAGCACCGTCAGCGACTTCACGTCGTCCGCCGCGCGGCCGCGTTCGGCCGCGAGCCGCCGAATCTCGTCGAGGCCCGTGCGAATCTCGTGCGGATTCGATTTCGCGACGAACACCACCTCCGCGTGCTTCGCCGCGAACGCGCGCCCACGCCCCGACCAGCCGGCCTGGATCAGCACGGGCGAGCGCTGCGGCGACGGCGCGCACACGTGCGGCCCCTGCACGCGATAGTGCGCGCCTTCGTGCGCGATCGGCCGCACGCGCTCGCCTCGCGCATAGCGCGGCGCGTGCTTGTCGGCGACGACCGCGTCGTCCGCCCAGCTTCCCTCCCACAGCTTGTACACGACGTCGAGAAATTCCTCGGCGCGTGCGTAGCGTTCGTCATGGCCGATCATCTGGTCGAGCCCGAAGTTGCGCGCCGCGCTCGTCAGGTAGGACGTCACGATGTTCCAGCCGATCCGGCCGTTGCTCAGGTGATCGAGCGTGCTGAAGCGACGCGCAAGCGCGAACGGGTGCTCGTAGGTCGTGCTCGCCGTCACGCCGAACGCGAGCCGTTCGGTCTGCGCAACGAGCGCCGGGATCAGCATCATCGGGTCGTTCGCGGGCGCCTCGACCGCCCACTGCACCGCCGCGTCGGCCGATCCGCCATAGACGTCGTACAGGCCGAGCACGTCCGCGAAGAACAGCATGTCGAGCTCGGCCTGCTCGGCCGTGCGCGCGAGGTTCGACCAGAACGCAAGGGTATTCGCGCGCAGCCGTTCGTCGGCCGGATGGGTCCACAGGCTCGGCGCGCCGCCGCAGCCGACGCTGGCTTGTTCATACAGGGAAAACAGCAAGGGGCGAGGATCGGACATCGTCGAAATCGGTACCAAGGCAGGAATCAGTTGGGTGCCGCCCACGCGCCCGACGACGCGCGGCGGCGCCGGGCAGGCACGCGTTCGTCGGGCTGGCGCGTCAGGTAGCGATTGATGCGCTGCTCGAGACGGGCGGCGGGAATGGTCAGCAGCGCGACCAGCACGACATAGACGATCGCCGCACCGGCCAGCGGTTCGTACACGCGCAACGTCTCGAAGCGCAGCGTATTGGCCGTGCCCATCACGTCGAATACGGTCACGGTCGACGCGAGGACGGTCGATTTCAGCAGCAGGATGGCCTCGCCGGTGAGCGCGGGCAGCGCAAGCCGCCACGCACGCGGGCCGACGATGCGGCGCAGCACCTGCGTGCGCGTCATCCCGTAGGCGTGGCCGGCCTCGATCTCGCCGGCCGGCACGCCGGCGATCGCGCCGCGCAGGATCGTCGCGACGTACGCGCTCTCGTTCACGCTCAGCGCGACGATCGCGTACCAGAACGCGTCGCGCAGCAGCGGCGACGCCCAGCTGTCGCGCATCCATTCGCGCGGCACGATCTGCCCGAATCCGTAGTACAGCAGATAAAGCTGAACGAGCAGCGGCGTGCCGCGGATCAGCATCAGCCAGCCGCGCGCGGACCAGCGCAGCGGCGTATGGCGCGCACCGGCGGCGAGCGCGAGCGGCACGCCCAGCAGCACGCTGGCCGCACCCGATAGGAGCGTCAGCGCGAGCGTGGTCGGCACCGCGGCGAGCAGCTTCGGCATCACCGTGTCGAGCAGGAACGGCAGCGAGAAGATCATGTCGTCGCGCGCCTCGTGCCGCGATTCGCATGCCGCTCCAGCGCCGCGAAAATGCCGGTCGACGTGATGCTCAGCAGCAGGAACAGCGCGGCCGTGACCAGATAGAAGAATACGTAGTGCCGCGTCGCACCGGCCGCGAGCTGGCTCGCCTTCAGCAGATCCGTGAACGATCCGAGCACGCTGATGAACGACGCGTCCTTGGTCGCGTTCAGCCACACGTTGCCGACGCCCGGCAGCGCGAGCCGCGCCGCGGCCGGGAGCCGGATGCGCGTGAACGTCTGCCAGGGCGTCATCCCGTACGCGTGCGCGGCTTCGATCTGGCCGACCGGCACGTTGGCGAGCGCCGCGCGGAAGATGTCGGTGAGATACGCGCCCTGGATGAAACCGAGCGATAGCGCGGCGACGACGAACGGGTCGAACGCGAAGTCGCCGGAAACGATGCCGCTGCCGTGCAGCGCGTTCTCGATGGCCGGTGCGACCGCGTAGAACGCGAGCAGCAGGCACAACAACTCCGGCAGCGCGCGCACGAGCATCGTGTAGAGCCGCGCCAGCCACACGAACGCCGCGTATCGCGACAGCTTGCCGAGCGCGCCGGCGATGCCGAGCAGCACGCCGGTGCAGAACGACGCGGCCGCGACGCCGAACGTCAGCGCGAACGCACCCGCGAACACGCGGCCATAACCGCCGTCGCCGAAGGCGAGCAACGCGAGCAGCGAATCGTCCGCGGCCATGCGCTCAACGACCCTTCTCGATCGTGCCCTTCAGGTTCGGATAGCGGGCGGTGATCGCATCCCACGTGCCGTCCTGCTGCAATTGCGCGATCGCGGTCGACAGCTTGCCGCGCAGCGCATCGCCGTGGCGCACGCCCGCGCCGATGCCGAGGCCCAGCACCGGATTGTCCGCGCACGTGGCCTTGACCTCGAAGTCCTTGCCGTCGCGCGACGCGAGGAACGCCGTGAACAGCCCCTTGCCTTCCTGCACGTAGTCGACGCGGCCGGACACCAGATCCGCGAGCGCATTGTCGAACTTGTCGAACGCCTTGATCTGCGCGTCCTGCTTGAAGCGGGCATCGAGGAACGCCGAGAAGTTCGTGCCGGCCTCGACGCCGATCACGCTGCCCTTGAAGGTCGTGGGCACCGCGCAGTCGACGCGGCGCCGGTCGCTTTTCGCGCCGACGAACACCGTCGGCGATTCGTAATACGCACGGCTGAAATCGATGGCTTTCTGCCGCTCGCCGGTGATCGTCATCGACGACCAGATCACGTCGATCTTGCGGTTCTGCAACGCCGGAATCAGGCCGTCCCACGCAATGTCGGTGAGTTCGCACCGTACGTTCAGCTTGCCGCATGCGGCATCGAGCACGTCGATTTCCCAGCCCTTCCACTTGCCGCCGGCATCTTTCGAAAAGAACGGCGGGTACGACTCGGCGTCGATGCCGACGCGCAACGTCGGCTGGGCCGCATGGGAAACCGGCGCGAGGCCGAGCACGAACAGCGCGGCCGCGACGCGGCGGACCCTGGAACGCATCAAACGATTCATGTGGCGCATTTCTGAAATAACGTCGGAACGACCGGCGTGGCAGCCGGCAGGAGGCGTGACTGTAATGCGCGCCGAAGCGTGTACCAAATGGTTATTTTTGCGATGGATATCTGATCGCGCGATATGCGCCGCACCGCGCACCGGCCAACGTCCTCGCCCGGTACGCGGGTCATCCGCTCACGCCGCCACGGCCTCGCGCCGCAACGCCGGCAGTTCCAGATTCGCGCGGAAATCGCCGCCCACATAGTCGGTATCGAGCAAATCGCGCCGCCGCAATTCGGGCAGCAAGCCGTTGAGCAGCAGGTCCTCCTGGTCCGGCTGGCCGAGCCCGTGCAGCGACAGCACGTCGACGAGCCCCGCGCGATAACGCGTCTCGATCGCGTCGGCGAGCTGCTCCGGCGTGCCGGCGACGAACCAGTGGCCGGTCTCCTGCGCGCGGATGATCAGCTCGCGCAGCGTCAGCCGCTGGCGCGCGTAGCCGACGAAGATCGCCACGCGTCCGCGCCGGCGGTGCACGCTGTCGATCGCCGGCAGCAGCGATGACGGCAACGGCTGGTCGAGCGGCAGGCCGCTCAGGTCGACGCCGCCGCCCAGCATGTCGGCGAGCTTCAGCCTGCCTTGTTCGTAATCGATGCGTTCATGCTTGTCGCGCAAGCGCCGCGCGACGTCGGCATCGGATTCGCCGATCACCGAATGAAACGAGTTCATCACGAGCGGCGGCCGGTCGCCGCGACCGAATGCGGCCGCCTGCCGGTGCAGCTCGGCGACGAACAGGCGCGCATCGTCGAGCGTCGGCTGCGACGTGTAGACGACTTCCGCATAGCGCGCGCCGAGCGCCACGCCGCTTGCCGACTGCCCCGCCTGGAACAGCACCGGCCGCCGTTGCGGCGACGGCGGCACGTTCAGCGGCCCCTGCACCTGGAAATGCGCGCCGCGATAGTCGATCGCGCCGAGCTTCAACGGATCGACCGAGATGCCGCCGCCCGGCCCGCGCCGCGTCGCGCGCGGATCGTTCGCGTCGAACAGCGCGTTGACGACTTCGACGAATTCGGCCGCGCGCGCATAACGCTGCTCCGGGTCGGGCAACGCGGCATCGCCGAAATTCTCCTCGCCGACCGACGACGTGACCGCATTCCACGCGGCGCGGCCGCCGCTCACGTGATCGAGCGTGCCGATCAGCCGTGCGAGGTTGTATGGATGGTGATACGTGGTCGACACCGTCGCGACGAGCCCGATGGCCGATGTCGCCTGGCTCAGCGCCGCCAGCGCGACGATCGGCTCCTGGCTGCCGGTGGTCCCGGCGAGGCCCGCCGCATCGGCCTGCAACAGGTCGGCGGTAAAGAGGCCGGTGATCTTCTCGGCTTCCGCCTTGCGCGCGAGCGACGCCGCGCGCCGCACGCCCTGTGCGACATCCGCATCGCCGGGCGCGTAGAGCACGCTCGCCGCGCCGACGAGCGTCTTCAGCCGTCTGCGTGCGCCACTCATGACGCGGCTCCGGTCGCCGTGAGGGCCTTACGTCGTTCGCGTTGCTGGTTCATTCGCATTCCTCTTGATTCCGTTCGATCGGAGAATCGGAGCGTGCCCGCGAACAGCGCGACGGCGAGCGTACGCGCGCCGGATCGTCGGGCAGGCTCCACGCACGCGCCGCGAGGCGCGCAGCCAACGACCATAGCGCAAGCCCCCCGGGCGGCCGGAACGAATATTTTCGGCTTTCGATATTCTTCTTGATTGTTTGACCGTGCGAACGTCGACGCAAAATAATTCGGCATGCAAAATCCGTTGATCAGGCCGTTTCGACCCGCGCCGATCGCATCATCATGACGTTCGACGCCCTCCGTTCCCACTTCGATTTGTCCGCTTTGTCCGCGCTGCCGTTCCGCTTGAGCGTGCTCGACAAGAGCCCCGTCGCACCCGGAGAAACCGCCGCCGACGCACTGGCGCGCAGCGTATCGCTCGCACGCTTCGCCGATGCGGCCGGCTATCACCGCTACTGGCTCGCCGAACATCACAACACCGCCGCGCTCGCATGCCCGTCGCCGGAAATCGTGATCGCCCACGTGCTCGCGCATACGCGGCGCATTCGGGTCGGATCGGGCGGCGTGATGCTGCAGCACTACAGTCCGTACAAGATCGCGGAAAATTTCAACCTGCTCGCGTCGCTCGCACCCGGCCGCGTCGACCTCGGCATCGGTAAGGCGCCGGGCGGCCTGCCGCTGTCGACCCGTGCGCTGCAGGCCGGCTACGATCCGGCGCGGCGCGCGTCTTTCGCCGACCTGGCCGACGAGCTGAATCGCCATCTCAAGGGTGACGATGCGACAGCCGATGCAGCCGGCCAGGATGGCGGCGCCACGCTGCATGCGACGCCACGCCCGCCGGTGCCCGCGCAACCGTTCCTGCTCGGCGCGAGCGCGGAAAGCGCCACGCTCGCCGCGCGGCTCGGCTGGGCGTTCGTCTACGCGTCGCACCTGAATGCCTCCGCGACGGATCTGGAACGCACGTTCGACACCTATCGCGAAGCGTCGGGTGGCCGCACGCCGCTGCTGGCCGTCTCCGCGATCGTCGCCGACACCCGCGACGCGGCGGCGCAGCTCGCGAGCGGACATCAGGGTTTTCGCGTGCAGGTAGGCGACACGCCCGCCGTCAACGTCGGCAGCCTCGAACAGGCGCATGCATACATCCGCCAGGCCGGCGGCGGCCCGCACCGGATCGAACCGCGCGAAACACGGATCGTGCACGGCACGCGCGACGACGTGCTGCGCGAGCTCGACGCATTGCATCGTCGTCACGGGATTGCCGAATTCGTCGTCGACACGCCGGTCGCCGATGCCGCGCCGCGGATTGCGTCGCTGCGGTTGCTCGCCGGCGTACCTGCCGACGACGATCACGACACCGCGGCGGCGCGCGGCACGCTCGGCGGGTCGAACGCGCGAGCCCCGCACGCGCGCACGACCACGCATCAACCGGACTTCGAAGGCACCGCGCCATGACCGATACGATCCGCATCGCCGGCGCGGACGATGTGCCGGCCGTCTACGCGTTGCTGCAGGACGCCTACGCGCCGCTCGCCGCGCAGGGCGTGCACTTCACGATCACGCGCTCGCCGATCGAACGCGTCGCGCAGACCGTTGCGCGCGAAACGACGTTCGTGCTCGAACACGCGACACCCGACGGCCGTACCGCCCTCGCGGCCACGTTAACCGTGCGGTTTCCGTGGGTGCCCGGCGAACGCCATCGCACGCCCTATCCGTTCCTGCACTGGTTCGCGGTCGCCCCCGCGTTCAAGCGACAAGGATTCGGGCACGCACTGATCGCGCACGTCGAGACGCAGTTTCTGGCATCGCAGGTCAAGGCCCCCGCGACGTATCTCGCGACCGCGACCAATCATCCGTGGTTGCAGTCGTATTACGAGCGCAGCGGCTACCAGCCGTTCGACCGCTCGACGAACGCGCTCGGCACGCCGCTCGTCTGGTTGAGAAAAATCCTGATCCCGGATCTCTACCCGGGCGCAGCCGCGGACGACACCGCCCGGGACCACGAACGCATCCACGCAAACGCGTGACGTGACGTACCGCGCCGGCCCACATAAACGACGCGAACCACATCCACCGCTATTCACCTCGTAAAAGGCTTTCTCGCATGACATTCGCATTTCCGGATTCCGCGCTGCGCGCGTCGCGCCGCACCGTCTCGGTTGCGCTGCTGCTCGCGCTCGCGCTGCCGCATGCGGCGTTCGCCCAGGGCGCGCCCGTCGCGGGCGGCACGCTGACCTGGGGCGTCGAAACCGAGCCCCGTACGCTGAACCCGCAACTGAACGGCCAGGACAAGGTCGAGCTGCTGCTGCGCAACGCGTACGAAAGCCTGCTCGCGCAGAAGCCCGACGGCAGCTACGTGCCGTGGCTCGCGACCGGCTACAAGGTCTCCGCCGACGGCAAGACCTATACGTTCACGCTGCGCGACGGCGTGAAATTCACCGACGGCGCGCCGTTCGACGCGAAGGCCGTCGCCCGCAATTTCCTGAATGCGCGCGAATTGTCGTATGCGGCCGGCAGCCAGCTCGCGCGGCTGATCTCGCACGTCGCCGACGTCAAGACGCCGGACGAGCACACGGTCGTCATCACGCTCGACGCGCCGTATGCGCCGTTCCTGACGTTCGCCGGCCGGCTGCCGCTGCTGTCGCCGAACGCATTCGACCGCCCCGGCCTGAAATCGGGCGGCCCCGACATCGCGGGCACCGGCCCGTTCATCCTGCGCCGCTACGTGAAGGGCCAGGAAATCGAGTTCGCGAAGAATCCCGACTATCGCTGGGCGCCGCCGACCGCCGGCCACCAGGGCCCCGCGTATCTCGACCGGGTCGTCTACCGGTTCCTGCCCGAATCGTCGGTCCGTACCGGCGCGCTGCTGTCCGGCCAGGTCGACGTGATCGAGGGCGTGTCGGGCAACGACGCCGCGCTGATCCGCAAGAACGCCGATTTCACCTACCGCCGCGCGCTCAACACCGGCACGCCGTACTCGCTGTTCCTGAACGTCGGCTACGGCCCGACGCAGGACGTGAAGGTGCGCCGCGCGCTGCTCGAAGGGCTCGACACGACCGGCATCGTGCAATCGATCTACCGCGGCGAGCGCACGCGCGCATGGGGCATCACGTCGCCGATCGATCCGTTCTACGACGCGTCGATCGAAAAGACCTACGGCAACAACCCGAAGCTCGCGAACCAGCTGCTCGACGAAGCCGGCTGGAGCGCGCGCGACAGCGGCGGCTTCCGCACGAAGAACGGTGAGCGGCTGACGATCGCGGTCGTCCAGGCGCAGGCGACCGTGCGCGACCAGCGCGACGTGCTGCTGCAGGCGCTGCAGGCGCAAGCGCGGCAACGACTCGGCGTGGACCTGAAGATCCAGTACGTCGACGACGGCACGTACGTCGAGGCACGCAAGAGCGGCAAGTTCGGCTCGATCGCGAACTCGAACACGCCGCCGGACGGCATCGACATCGAAGGCCACTACCTGCCCGTCGATCGCGGCGGCGCGCTGAACTACAGCCGTGCGGCGGCGCCCGAGCTGACGCGCTGGCTGCAGGCGGCCGCGCGCACGCAGAACGTCGCCGAGCGCAGGAAGCTGTACGGCGAGCTGCAGCACTTCGCGATCAACGAGCAGGCGTACGCGCTGCCGCTGTACGAGCCGGAAGACCAGATCGCCGCCGCGAAGGCGGTCCAGGGCTTGCGCTTCCGCTCGTTCGCGCAGATGCCCGAGAACCCGTACGACGTGTGGGTGAAGAAGTAAGCCGACGCTTGCCGGCCTGCCTCGCATCGCCCATCGCGCCGCCCCGACAGGAGAATCGACCATGAACCGTCCGTCGTCCGCTTTCGTCTCCGTCCCGGACGCGCGGCCTGCCGCTGCGCCGCCGGCCGCATGGCGCCGCTGGCTGCGTTCGCCGATCGCGACGCGGCTCGCCACCGGCGCGCTCGTGCTGTGGGCCGCGGTCACGCTGTCGTTCGCCGCCGTGCATCTCGCGCCGGGCGACATCGTCAGCATCCTGATCGGCGAGCAGTTGAGCACGCCGGAGATCGAAGCCGCGATCCGCCAGGAATGGGGGCTCGACGAACCGCTCGCGCTGCAATACGTGCATTACCTGTGGCGCGTGCTGCACGGCGAGTTCGGCCGCTCGTACATCCTGAACACCGACGTCGCGCCGCTCGTGCTCGGCCAGCTGTGGCCGACGCTGAAACTGACGGGCGCGGCGCTGGTCGTGACGATCGTGTTCGCGGTCGGCCTCGCGGTGCTGACCGCCGGCCGCCGCTGGGCCGGCCGCGCGGCATCGGGCGTCGAGCTGTTGCTCGCATCGACGCCGTCGTTCTGGCTCGGCATCATGCTGCTGTTCGTATTCAGCTTCACGCTGAAGCTGTTCCCGGTGGCCGGCGATCGCGGCTTCGCGTCGCTCGTCCTGCCCGCGCTGTCGCTCGGGCTCGCGCAGGGGGCGGTGATCGGCCGCGTGCTGCGGCAAGGCATCGAGCGCGCGCTCGACGAGCCGTACGCGCTGACGGTGCGTTCGTGGGGCATCGGCGGACTCGCGCTGCGCGTGCGCCATGCGCTGCGCCACGCGGCGCTGCCGGCCGTCACGCTCGCCGGCTGGCTCGTCGGCGGCCTGCTGAGCGGCGCGGTGATCACCGAACAGGTGTTCGGCCGGCCCGGCCTCGGCAAGGTGACGGTCGACGCGGTGCTATCGAAGGACATGCCGGTGATCCTCGCGATCGCGATCCTGTCGGCGGCCATCTACGTCACGCTCAGCACGGCCGTCGACCTGCTGTACCTGCTGATCGATCCCCGCCTGCGCGACCGCCGCGCAGCGCGTTGAACCGGAGACTTCGATGTCCACGCCCATCGACTTCACGTTGCGCTCGCCCGCGACATTCGCCGCCGCCGACTGGCTGCGCCGCCATCCGGGCCTCGCGCTCGCCGCCGTCTATCTGCTGCTGAACGCGATCGCCGTCGTCGCACCGGGCTGGCTCGCGCACTACGACCCGCTGGCTGCCGATCCGCTGTCCGCGCAGCTCGGCAGCAGCGCCGAGCACTGGCTCGGCACCGATCAGCTCGGCCGCGACATCTTCTCGCGGGTCGTGTACGGCGCCCGCTACTCGCTGTCGATCAGCGCGGCTGCGATCGGCGTCGCGACGCTGTTCGGCACCGCGCTCGGGCTGTTCGCCGGCCTCGCGCGCGGCTGGCTCGACGAACTGATCACGCGCGTGCTCGACGTCGTGTCCGCGTTTCCCGACCTGCTCCTCGCGCTGATGCTGATCTCGTTCACCGGCCCCGGCGCGGTCAACCTCGTGTTCGCGCTCGGCGTCGCGTCGGTGCCGCGCTTCGCACGCGTGGTGCGGGCGCAGACCTTCGTCGTCGCGGCGTCCGGCTATGTCGAGCACGCGCGCACGCTCGGCCTCGCGCCGGCGGTACTGGTATGGCGGCACGTGTTGCCGCATGCGATCGCGCAGGTACCGGTACTCGCGACGATCGGGCTGGGCACCGCGATCATCGGCACGTCGGGACTGAGCTTCCTGGGGATGGGACCGCAGCCGCCCGCCGCGGAATGGGGATTGATGCTCGCCGAGGGCCGCAACTATCTGTACAACGCGTGGTGGATCGCCGTATGGCCCGGCCTCGCGATCACCGCGGCCGTGATCGCGGTGAACGCGCTCGGCGGCTACTGGCAGGCGCGCTTCGAACATCGGGAGGCGGCATGAGTACGCCCGATACCGTTGCGCGCGCAACGACATCTTCCGCCGCGCCGCTGGCCCGCATCGAGCGCCTGACGATCGGGTTTCGCGGCCCGCGAGGAACACAGGCCGTCGTCGGCCCGCTCGACCTTGCCGTGCATGCCGGCGAATGCGTCGCGCTCGTCGGCGAATCGGGTTCCGGCAAGTCGGTCACCGCGCGCAGTCTCGTCGGGCTGAACGGCCCGCACGCGGTGATCGATGCCGCCCGGTTCGAGATCGCCGGCATCGATGCGCGCGGCCATCGCGAGCGCGACTGGCGCGCGATACGCGGCCGCCGGATCGGCTACGTGCTGCAGGACGCGCTGGTGTCGCTCGACCCGCTGTGGCGCGTGCGCGACCTCGTCGCGGAGGCGTTGCACGATACGCGTCGGCGCGATGTCGCCGCGCGCAGCGCCGACCTGCTGCGCTCGGTCGGCATCGACGATCCCGAGCGGCGGCTGCCGCAGTATCCGCATCAGTTGTCGGGCGGCTTGCGGCAGCGCGTACTGATCGGCACCGCGATCGCGGGCGGCGCGTCGCTGCTGATCGCCGACGAGCCGACCACGGCGCTGGACATGACCGTGCAACGCCAGATCCTGTCACTGCTGCGTGCGCGCCGGGACGCCGGCGACGCGATCCTGCTGATCAGCCACGACCTCGCGGTCGTCGCGGAGCTGGCCGACCGCGTGCTGGTGATGCGCGCGGGCCAGGTCGTCGAACAGGGGTCGGCACGCGACGTGCTGAGCGCACCGACGCATCCGTACACGCGTGCGTTGCTCGCGGCGATTCCCACCGCCGCGTCGCGCGGGTTCCGGCTGGCGACCGCCGAGCGCGTGCCGCTGCCGCCGAAGCGCATCGACGCGCAGGCACCGGTGCTGGCCGTCGACGCGCTGACGAAGCGCTACGGCGGACGCGATGCGCCGCCCGCCGTCGACGGCGTGTCGTTCTCGCTCGCGCGCGGCGAGACGCTCGGCATCGTCGGTGAATCCGGTTCCGGCAAATCGACGGTCGCGCGGATCGTGCTCGGGCTCGTCGAACCCGACGCCGGCACCGTCACGCTCGACGGCCAGCCATGGAACGGCATCCCCGAAGCCGCGCGGCGCACCCGCCGTGCGCGGCTGCAGCTGATCGCCCAGGACCCGTACAGTTCGTTCGATCCGCGCTATTCGGTCGGCCGGATCATCGGCGAAGGGCTCGAGGTGGTCGGACTCCACGGCGACGCGCGCCGCCGCCGCGTGCTGCAACTGCTCGACGAAGTGCAGCTCGGTGCGGCGTGCCTCGACCGTTATCCGCGCGAATTGTCCGGTGGCCAGCGCCAGCGCGTCGCGATCGCGCGCGCGTTCGCGTCCAACCCGGCACTGCTCGTCGCGGACGAACCGGTCAGCGCGCTCGACGTGTCGATCCAGGCGCAAGTGCTCGACCTGCTCGCCGATCTGCAGGCCGAACACGGCACCGCGATGCTGTTCATCTCGCATGACCTGGGTGTGGTGCATCACGTGGCCGACCGGATTCTCGTGATGCGACGCGGCCGCGTGGTCGAAAGCGGGCCGGTCACGCAGGTATTCGACGCGCCGTCGCACCCGTATACCGCGTCGCTTCTCGACGCACTGCCCACGCTGCCCGGCGGCACGGCTACCGCGCCGACGCTCACCGCGCTCGCATGACGGCTACCTGCCCCGGTCGAACCGCCTCGTTGGGCTGATCGACCACCGGTGCTCGCCGTCAAGTCCGCTTCGGCGCGATCACGCGGAATCGAACCGCCTGGCGCCCGCGCGGCAACCGCGCGTCAGCGCCCGATCGGCAACCCGGTCGGCTCGATCCAGCCGAGCTTGTACGCGATCAGCAGCGACAGGAACAGCGTGACCGACAAGCCGACGCGCGCGGCGAGCGACCACGCCATCCGCTTGGATTTGCCGCGATCGTGATTCATGAAGTACAGCGCGAAGATCAGGCTCGCGATGATCATCGCGAATGCCACAGAAACCAGCAGGGTTTTCATTGCCGTTGCCTTTGAAGATCCGAATCGGCCTGAATCAGTTCGGCCAGTTTTTGCCGCTCGTCGGCGACGCCGCCGACGCCCGACGCCGGCCAGTCCAGCGCGACGCCATTGCCCAGCGAATCGCGCACCAGCACTTGGTAGCGCCGGTCGTTGATCGTGCCGTGCGCCATCGTGTCCGAGATCTCGCGCCTAAACGGCAGCGGGAAACTCGCGTACGCGCGCGACAGCGCCGCGTATTGTCTCGCATCGATCTCTTTCGACGATGGTATGACAGTCCAGATCACCACGGCGACGATGGCGGTGAACGGGATCGCCGTGTAGCGAAGGATGAACTTGATCGGGGTCATGAAGCGGTGGGCAGAAGGGGATCGCAGGCGCGCGCCGCGCAGCGGCGAAACAGCCGGCCGGCGACGCATTGCACCATTGTACTGAAAGCACCATCCGGCCAACAGGGTATGATAATGACATTATCATGTTCATCACATGATTCCGCAGCCCGGTATCCGGTGCAAGCGGCGTGCCCGTCACGCCGCCCGGCATCGTTTTTCCGCCTGTGCCCGCGAATCCGCGACGATCGAGCGAAGCCCTTATGCCAGCGCAGTACTTTCGAAACCTGACGGGAAAACACCGCAGCGCGACCGCGAACCGCCAGCTCGGGTTTTCGCTCGCATTCGTCGCCGGCGCGGCCAATGCCGGCGGCTTTCTCGCGGTCAAGCAATACACGTCGCACATGAGCGGCATCGTGTCGGCGATCGCCGACCAGACGGCGCTCGGCGACGTGCGGCTCGCGCTCGCCGGCATCAGCTCGCTGGGGTCGTTCCTGATCGGCGCCAGTTGCTCGGCGATCCTCGTCAACTGGGGGCGCCGCCGGGGCCTGCACAGCCAGTTCATGCTGCCGCTGCTGGTCGAAGCCGGGCTGCTGTTGCTGTTCGGGCTGCTCGGCAGCCATCTCGCGCTGTGGGAAACGTTCTTCGTGCCGGTGACCGTGACGCTGCTGTGCTTCATCATGGGGCTGCAGAACGCGACGATCACGAAACTGTCCGGCGCGGAGATCCGCACGACGCACGTCACGGGCATCGTGACCGACCTCGGCATCGAGCTCGGGAAGCTGTTCTACTGGAACCGCTCGGCCATCGACGTCGACGCGCACGCGGTGATCGCCAACCGTTCGAAACTGCGGATACACGCGACGATGCTCGCGTCGTTCTTCGTCGGCGGCCTGGCCGGCGCCATCGGCTTCAAGCATGTGGGCTACGTGTCGACGGTGCCGCTCGCCGCGGTGCTCGTCACGCTCGCCATCGTGCCGGTGATCGACGACCTGCTCGCACTGCTGCGCAGCCAACGCTGATGGTGCGCCACGGGCAGTGCGCGCGGTGCGTGCGCGGTAACGCCGAAAGCGGATCGATTATAATTTGATTAACATACCGACCACCCTCGCCCCGTCATGGAAACGAAAACCGCCCGCCTGACCGTCCTGATCGATCCCGCGAAGAAGGAAGCCTTCGAGATGCTCTGCGCGGAGCAGGATCTTACGCCGTCGCAAGTCGTCCGGCAGTTGATCCGCGAATATCTCGACCGGCACGGCGTCACGTACAAGACCCGCAGCGCGATCGGCAAGCGCGTGAAGTAAGCGCGGCCGTCAAGGCCGCGCGGCGCCGGCCGGGTACCCCCCGGCACCCCGGCACCCCGGCACCGTTACGCGCCGATCTCCCAACGTTCGTGCGATTGCGCACGCCACACCAGCCGCCGCGGATCGATGCCCTCGCCGTGCTTCATGCGCCGCGCGGTGGCAGCGAGCTTCAGTTCGCCGGCCTGCGGGCAGGCGAGCGTCCGCTCCAGCAGGATACGCAACGACGGCAGCCGGCTGCCGTCCTTCCACGCGAATGCAACGAAGTTGTTGTCGTCGCCACACGGCACCAGCGCATACGACGAACCGAATACCGATCGCAGTTGCTCGAGGTGCTCCGGCAAGGCGGGATCGTCGTCCATGAAGTTGATCGCGAGCACGCCGGATTCGCTCAGGCGCGCGCGGCACATATCGAGAAATGTGCCGCCCGTACAGCGCCCGCGCCTCCCGTCGGCGACGAACGCGTCGTGCAGGATCACGTCCGTCCGGACGTCCGCCCGCTCGAGATGATCCGCGCCGTCCGCGCATACCACGCGAAAGCGCGCATCATCGGCAGGAATCCTGAACACGTCGCGCAGCGCGATCACGTCCGGATTGATCTCGACCGCGTCGAGCGTCGTGCCCGGCAAGTGGCGGTAGCAGTACTTCGCGAGCGACCCGCCGCCGAGCCCGAGCATGCAGATGTGCGCCGGCTCGGCCTGCAACAGCAGGAAACCCATCATCACGCGCGTATAGCCGAGCGCGAGCCGCACCGGATCGCGCAGCGACATGAAGCTCTGGGTGCCGAAATGATCGAAGTGCAGCGAGACCGCGTGCTGCGTCTCCAGCACGAACGGCCGGCCGTCGTTCAGCGGCGTCGCCAGGAACCTGACGAACGCGTCGTAGGAAGTTCGATCCTCGGCCATGTGCGGGTAATCGGCTGGAAATGCGGCGGATGAAAACGCGGCTGCAGCGGCTGCCTGAACCGTGCGCTCAGACCTTCTTCAGATAGCACGCCTTCAGCATGAAGCCGCCCATGTCGGTCTTGCAGTCGACTTCATGATCGCCGCCGACGAGCCGGATGCTCTTGACCTTGGTGCCCATTTTCAGCGTGATCGACGAACCCTTCACGCGCAGGTCCTTGATCAGCACGACCGAATCGCCGTCCGACAGCACGTTGCCGTTGGCGTCCTTGACGACGTCGCCCGCCGGTTCGTCGCCGGCCTCGGCGCCGGCGTCGGCCGACCATTCATGGCCGCAGTCCGCGCACACGGTCAGTGCGCCATCCGGGTAAGTGTTTTCCATCGCGCATTGCGGGCAGGCGGGGGCATTCATTGCAGCTTCCATTCGGGGAGAGGTTCGGGTCGATCGACGATGCCGGGCGAGCAGGTTGCATGCCCGGATGCGCCGCCATGCGGCCGCCGGCAGTGCCACGGGCCGCCAGCGGCGCACACGGCATTATAATGCAATTCACATGATATGCCCGATGCATTATAATCACCCACTTCCCGACAATCCGCGCACTTGAATGCGCCTTCGCAGCGGATGTCGGCATGTTCGCGCCGAATGGCGCGCGCACTCCGCCCGGCCGGCGCCCCGCGACCCTGCGGGAAATCGTGACATGCCGGCCGCCCGATGTCCGCAACACGCGCGCCACCGTGCAGGTCGCGCGCCGCTCCGCCCACCTGTCCGGAGGCTTTCCAGCATCGTGGCAACTGTCGTGTACGTTCAAATCGGCCCCGCCTGGAACCGTAATCGGGGCCGCGCCGCGCGCGACGCGACCGTCGACGCGGCACGCCGTTTCGACAGCGATATCCAGCTGATCGCGAACGGGCACGGCAGCAACGCAAAAGACAGCGGCGCGATCGCGTCGCTGCAGGTTCACGGCGGCACGTCGGCCCAGGTGCTCGCCACCGGCCCCGACGAGGAAGCGGCACTGCAGGCGCTGTTGCCGTTGCTGCAAGCAGGCTGACGCTTGCGCCGCCGATCCCGCGGCCACGCGCCGTCCATCCCGAAACGCCATTTCCCGAGGAAGCGATGAACGACAATCTCACGTCCAACACCCCCAACCTGTCGGCCTCCGCGATCTGGGCGCTCGAACGCCTCGCCGATGTTCGCTACGGCCGCGATGCGCCGGCGCTCGGCTGGTCGATCGCGCGGGAGCTCGTCAGCGCCGGGTTCGTCAGCCATCCCCCGCACGGCCGCTCCGGGGCGTCGATCACGGCCGAAGGGCGTTCCTTCCTGAAAAGCCGCAAGTAACGACCCTACGGGACGGGCACGATCGCACGTCATGCCCCGATGCGGGCGGGGCATTGCGCCCCGCTCGCCGTTTACGCGGTATCGTACGGAGCCCAAGCGCGGCAGCCGTGCCGCTTTCCCTCATGGAACGCCCGATGACATTCAGCGCCGTGCCCCCCGTCTCGTCCCCGCCCGTTCTCGACACGCCGCGCCTGATTCTCGAAGGCCATCCGCTCGGCGACTTCGACGCACTCGCCGCGATGTGGGCGGAGCCCGGCGTCGTCGCGCACATCTTCAACGGCACGCCCTCCACACCGCGCGACTCGTGGATGCGCATGCTCGCGTATCGCGGGCTGTGGCCGCTGCTCGGCTATGGCTACTGGGCGATTCGCGAAAAGGCGTCGGGCCGTTATGTCGGCGATCTCGGCTTCGCGGATTTTCATCGGAACATCAAGCCGCCGATTCGCGGCGTGCCGGAAGCCGGCTGGGCGCTGGCGACGTGGGCGCAAGGCAACGGCTACGCGACCGAGGCGCTCGCGGCCGCGCTCGCATGGCTCGACGCACAGCAGCGGTTCGAGCGCAGCGTGTGCCTGATCGCGCCGACCAACGTCGCCTCGATCCGGGTCGCGGAGAAAGCCGGTTACGGCGAGCCGCGGCGCATCCGCTTCAACGACGCCGATTCGCTGATGTTCTCGCGCAAGAGCCGGTAAGCGCGGCGAACCGGCAACCGGGTCAGTCCGCTGCCGGTTCGTAGCAATGCATGAAGAGGCCGTCTTCCATCGGCCAGCAGTTGCCGCATTCATCGCGCACGATCCAGTCGCCCGGCTTCACCGATCGCCAGCCTTCCGGCGTCGCGACCGCCCACTTGCCCTCACGACGCTCTACCCGTTCATGGTCGCCCTCGGCGAACCATCGTGTTGCATCGACCTGACTCGCGCGTTTTCTGAATCTCATGCCAGCACCGAAGGAAACGAATCTCAGTGCCGCGTTGCCGCGGCGCCAGTGTCGAGCGACCGCTGCCGCACTCTCAGCGCGTTCGTTGCCGCGCGGCTGGCGTGCAACGCCGTCCAGCCCTCCGCGACGAGCGCCTCCAGCGTTTCGCGCGCGACGGTGGAGATCCGGACATCGATCTCCTGCACTTTCATCAGCGCCGACATGACCTCGTCCGGTTGATCGGGTGCAAGCGCAACGATGAACGCCGAACGCATCTCGGCAGCGCGGACGGCCTCGTTCCAGTCGGCGCGCGCCACCGCGGCTTCGATCGCATGCGTGAGTGCATCGAGACTCAGGACGACTTGCAACGGCGTCATTTCGCTTCCCCGTGAATCCCGTGATTTCCGTGAATCATTCGTCTTGTCCGCTTGCCGGCCCGTCGCGAGCCGGTGCGGCATCGATCCGACCCACGCGCATCCCGGTTCCGCACGCGAGCCGCCTGACTCGACGTGTCGTCGAAGCCGGCGGTCGATGCGACCGGAAAACAGAGGCCATCGCAGTATGCGAGGCGCGTAAGTCAGGTTCGGGAATTGTAGGGACCGAGACGCGCCCACGTCGGTAATATTTTGTAATGATATGTCGACTAACCTTGCCTGGCCTGGGTTCGGCCGGTGCAAGGGAGGCTCGCCGACGCCGGATCGGCGCAAACGTTTTCGTCTGAAGGATGCCCGCTCGCGCATCATCGCGCGCGCCGCGCCGGACCTCGCATCGACCTGTTTCAACCTCACAAGCGGCCTGACGCTACCCACCCCGCGCTTTCCATCCGCCCGCAGCGATTGGCCCACAGCTAAGCTCACCGAACGATCCAGATTTCGTCACATTCCGTCGGAATGTTGCGCAGTATCATCCACGTCGCTTCGGCTACGACGCGTTCGGACTGGGCCTGACCGCTCGCCACCTTCCCGTTTTGCCCCTTCGTTTACCGATGCCCATTCGAATCCTGCTCGTCGAAGACGACGTCCCGCTGTCCGCGCTGATCGCCGACTATCTGCGCCAGCATCATTACCGGGTGGACACGTTGTTCGACGGCGCCGGCGCGGTACCGGCGATCGTCGCAAGCCGCCCCGATCTCGTGCTGCTCGACGTCAACCTACCGGGCAAGGACGGCTTCGAGATCTGCCGCGAGGCGCGCATGCATTACGACGGCATCGTCATCATGGTGACGGGCCGCGACGAACCGTTCGACGAATTGCTCGGCCTGGAACTCGGCGCGGACGACTTTCTCCGCAAGCCGGTCGAGCCGCGCCTGCTGCTCGCGCGGATCAAGGCGCAGTTGCGACGTACGCGCGTGCCGGCCGGCGAGCCCGTGCCGGATTCGCCGCAGCGATACGTGTTCGGCAAGTTCTCGATCGACCGGGCCGACCGTCGCGTGCATCTTCCCGACGGCAGCATGCCGCGCCTGACGTCGACCGAATTCGACCTGCTGTGGGCGCTCGTATGCCGCGCGGGCGAGGTGGTCAGCCGGGAAGACCTGACGCTGCTGCTGCGCGGCATCGCGTTCGACGGCCTCGATCGGTCGATCGACGGCCGCATCTCGAAGCTGCGCCGCAAGCTGCGCGACGATGCGAACGAACCGAAGCGGATCAAGACCATCCGCTCGAAGGGCTATCAGTTCAGCAAGCACGCGTGGGATTGAGGCCGCGCGCGGGCCGGCGAACGACGTTGCGCGAGCGCGGCTCGCGAAGCCCGGCACGCGCTTGCGGCTATCTGGTGCGTGCCGCCTCTGCCCCCGCATCCGAGTTCGTGCCCGAGCCGGCCTCCCATCCGCCGCCGAGCGCCTTGTACAGCGCGACGAGATCGGTCGTCTTCTGCAACGCGCCCTGCTCGGCCTGCTGCCGGCCTTCCGACCATTGCCGCTCGGCGTCCAGCACGTCGAGGAACGGCGACAGCCCTTTCCTGTAGCGATCGCGTGCGAGATCCAGCGCGCCCTGTTCGGCCTTCACCGCATCGTCGAGCGCGGCCGCGCGCGCCTGGTCGGTGCGGTACACGGCCAGCGCATTGTCGACGTCGCGCAGCGCGACGAGCACGGCCTGGCGGTAGGCGAGCGCCGCTTCCGCCTGGCGCGCCTGCGACAGCCGCAGGTTCGACACGAGCTGCCCGCCGGAGAAGATCGGCAGCGAGACGGCCGGTCCGAACGAATAGAACAGGTGCGACCAGTGCGCGAGCTCGCGCACGTGCGACGCACGCAACCCGACTTGCCCCGTCAACGAGATGTCCGGATAGAACTGCGCGACCGCGACGCCGACGTCGGCGGTGGCCGCATGCAGCTCGGCCTCCGCGCGGCGGATGTCGGGGCGCCGGCGCGCGAGCGTCGACGGCAGCCCGACGGGCACGGCCGGCGGCACGTCCGGCAACGCGCGCGGCGCGTCGAGCCAGTCGTCGAGCGCGCCCGGCGCGCCGCCCACCAGATACGCGAGACCGTTGCGCAGCAGCACGATCTGCTGGTCGAACTGCGGCAGTTGCGTGCGGATCTGCGCGAGCCGCGCCTCGGCGCTGCGCACGTCGAGATCGCTCGCGAGACCGTGCGCGGCCTGCTCGCGCGTCAGGTCGAGCAGTTCCCGCTGCGCGCGTTGCAGATCGTCGGCCAGCGCGCGCTGCGCTTGCGCGCCGCGCAGTTGCAGATAGGTCTGCGCGACTTCGGCTTCCAGCGACAGCAGCGCATCGTCGCGGCTCGCGATCGCCGCGCTCGCCTGCGCGCCGGCCGCTTCGACCGAGCGGCGCACCCGGCCGAACAGGTCCAGCTCCCACGATGCGTCGAACCCGGCCTGCCACAGGTTGACCGGCGCTTCGAGCGCATCGAGCGCGCCGCGCGCGCCTTGCTGCACGCTCGCGCCGGTGCCCGGCCCGAACCGGTCGAGCGGCGAGCCCGGCGCGCCGAGACGATCGACCCGCTGGTCGATGCCCTGCTCCTCGACGATCCCTTTCAGGCCGAGTTGTTCGCGCTGGTAGCTCGCGGTCGCACGCACGTCCGGCAAACCCTGCGCGGCGGCCGCGCGGACCTGCGCGCGCGCCTGGGCGATGCGCAGCACGGCGGCCTGCACGTCGAGGTTGTCATGCGCGGCGCGCTCGACGAGCTGGTCGAGCAGCGGATCGCCGAACGCGCGCCACCAGCGCGGATCGGGATCGGCGCTCGTCACCGGCGACGATGGCGCATGTGCGCCGGGGGCCGATGCCGCTGATGCAGCCGATGCCGCTGACGCGCCCGATGCCGGCGATGCCGCGTCCGCGGCCTGCAAGTCATGCCAGTTGGCCGGCGCGTCCGCCTGCGGCGGCTTGAAATCCGGTCCGACGGTACAGCCCGCAAGCACCGCGCAGGCGGCGAGCATCGCGGCGATTCCGCGTGCGGGTAGCGAATGTCGGCAACGGCCGCGTCGATGCATCGTCATCATCAATGCCCTCCCGCGCCGCCCGCGGCCTTCGCCGGCGAGAACAGGAACGTCAGCGGAATGCTGAACGCGCAGAACACCGCGAGGATCGCGAACACGTCGATATACGCGAGGATCGTCGCCTGTTCGATGAAGGTCTGGTACAGCCGCCCGCTCGCCGTCTGCAGCGCGGCCGACGGCTGCGCGCCCGTCAGCGCGCCGATCGCGCGCGCATTCTCCTGCAACGCATCCTGGAAGTTCTGCGACAGCGTCGACATGTGCGTGGACAGATGCGCCATGCGCGCCTGCGTGCGCTCGCGGATCAGCGCGGTCGACACCGAGATGCCGATCGAGCCCGCGACGTTGCGGAACATCGTGAACAGCGCGGACGCGTCGTCGTTGAGCCGCTGCGGCACGGTCAGGTACGCGAGCGTCGTGATCGGCACGAACATGAAGCCGATCGCGAGCGACTGCGCGCAGCGGATCAACATCAGGTGCGTGTAGTCGATGTCCGGCACCAGCGTGCGCGAATAGATCAGCGAAGCGCACAGCAGCACGAAGCCGAACCCGACCAGATAGCGCGTCTGCACGTGCGGCATCAGCCGGCTCACGAGCGGAATCTCGAGCGTGATCAGCAGCGCGCCGGGCGACAGCACGAGCCCCGCGAGCGTCGCCGTGTAGCCGAGACGCTGCTGCGCGAGCTGCGGCACGATCACCGCGCTGCCGTACAGCACGGCCGCGAACGTCGCGATCGTCACGCAGCCGAGCGCGAAATTGCGGTCGCGCAGGCACGACAGGTCGACCACCGGTTTCTTCGTACGCAGCAGCCACAGCGTCGCGCCGACCAGCCCGAGCACGGACAGCACGGCGAAGACGCGGATGAAGTTCGAGCCGAACCAGTCCTCGTCCTCGCCGCGATCGAGCATCACCTGCAGGCAGCCGAGCCCGATCGCGATCAGCCCGATGCCGATGTAGTCGATCGAGATTCCGCGTTCGGCGTCGCGCCGCCACGGCGGGTCCTCGACGAGCTGCATCACCGCGAGCACGGTCAGCGCGCCGATCGGCACGTTGAGCAGGAACACCCAGCGCCACGAGAAATGGTCGGTGATCCAGCCGCCGAGCGTCGGCCCGAGCACCGGCGCGACGACGATCGCGATCGCCGAGATCGAGAACGCGCGATTGCGCTGCTCGGGCGGAAACGTATCGAGGATGATCGACTGCTGGTTCGGCTGCAGCCCGCCGCCGAACAGCCCTTGCAGCACGCGGAACACGATCAGTTCGCCGAGGTTGGTCGCGACGCCGCACAGGAACGAGCACACGGTAAACGCGGCGATGCACAGCAGGAAGTAGCGCTTGCGGCCAAGCAGGCGCCCGAGGAACCCCGAAATCGGCAGCACGATGCCGTTCGCGACGAGATACGACGTGAGTGTCCAGGTCGCCTCGTCGTAGCTCGCCGACATCGTGCCGGCGATGTGCGGCAGCGCGACGTTGACGATCGTCGTGTCGAGCACTTCCATGAACGCGGCGAGCGTGACGACGATCGCGATGAGCCACGGATTCGCGGCGGGTCGCCAGGTGCCGCCGGACGCGCCGCCGCGCTCGGGCGGCCGGCTCATCGGCGGGCCTCGCGAAACGGGAACGGCATGCGGGTATCGGGCATCGGATCGCTCCGGTCGGCACCGGCCGCGGCACGGCGGCCGGTCATTTGAGGTGAACGGTCGGCACGGCCGACAGGCCGAGACCGAGCGGTGGACGGGTCGGCAGCGGGCCGTCGAGCACGATCTTCACCGGCACGCGCTGCACGATCTTCACGAAGTTGCCAGTCGCGTTCTCGGTCGGGAACGCGGAGAAACGCGAGCCGCTGCCGAGCTGGATGCTGTCGACGTGGCCGTGCAGGTCGAGATCGGGATACGCGTCGACCGACACGTCGACGCGGTCGCCGATGCGCATCCGCTCGAGCTGCGACTCCTTGAAATTCGCGGTGACCCACACGCGCGGCGTGACGATCGAGAAGATCGACGTGCCCGGTTGCAGGAACGAGCCCAGTTGCACGTTGCGCCGCGTGACCCAGCCGTCGGACGGCGCGCGCATCTCGCAGTACGACAGGTTCAGGTTGGCCGTCTCGAGCTGCGCGCGTGCCTGCAGCACCTGCTGGCGGCGTTCCTCGACGGCGGTCTCGGCCTGCCGGATCTGCTGCGGCACGAGGCTCGCGGTGCGGGCCTGCGCCTGGGCCATCGCGACGTTCGCGTCGGCGGTCGCGCGCTGCGCATCGGCCGCGTCGATCGCCTGCTGCGAGGTTGCGCGCGCATCGACCGCCCGCTGGCGGGACTGCGCGGCGAGCGCCTGCCGGTACGCGGCTTCCGCCGATTCGATCTGCGCGCGCGCCTGCCGGTACTGGGCCGGATACTGCACGCGCGCGATATCGAGCTGCACGCGCGCCGCGTCGAGCTGCGCCTGCGCGAGACCGAGCTGGGCCTGCGCCGCGTCGACCTGCGCGCGGTAGTCGCGCGGATCGATCTCGACGAGCACGTCGCCGCGCCGCACGAAGGTGTTGTCGTCGACCGCCAGGCGCGTCACGTAGCCGGACACGTGCGGCGCGACCGCGATCGCGTTGCCGTCGGTATACGCATCGTCGGTGCTTTCCTGGTTGCGCGTCGCGAACCACCACACGAGCCCGCCGATGAGCAGCACCAACACCACCGCGCCCAGGATGATCAGCGGCTTCTTGCCGGGCCGCTTGCGTTCGCCGTCGTTGCCATCCCCGTCGCCGCCGGTGCGGCCGCCGCGGTCGTCGTGCGGATGGTCGTCGCCGCCACCGCCGCCCGGCGCGTCGGTCGAGTGCTCGCCGTTGCGGCCTGGCGCGGCGCCCGAGCCGCTGCCGCCGCCGGACTGGCCGTCGCCTGCACGGGCGATGGCGGTGGACCAGCGCTGGAACGCAGGCGCTAACGCCGGCCAAGGCACGCGCATCGGCGCCATCGGCCTCATCGGCGTCGACAGGGCGACACCGGCCACCGCCGGCGCGAACGCGTCCGGCGCGCCGGTGCGTCGCGGTCCGGGCGTCAACGCGCGCCGGACCGCGACGCACCATCGCTCACGAACGGACAACGGGCACAGGATCGCATCGGGCATGAAACGGGGCTCCAGGCGGCGGCGCGGGCGACATTGCTCGCGCCGACCTCAAGCGCGCGATCAAGCAAACGGCGGGCCCGGCCACCTGCTTCGTCCGACCGCGGCATGCACGATGCGCGACGCGTGCATTACGACCGCCCCCGACAGGACTCGCGAACCATGGCACGCTCCACCTCGCTCGACACCGATACACGCGGCGAAGATCGCGGCGACAGCACGCCCGGCCCCGAAGGCAAGCGCCGCGGCACGGGCACGCCGCCGCCGCGCAGCGCCCACGACCCCGCCGAAGGCAAGCCGACCGAGCCGGAAAGCGGGACGCCGCATCGGCCCGACGAACCGGACGACTCGCGATAGTTCATACGTCGCGCCGCACGGCCCGCCCTCGATGGCCGGCGGCAGAAATGACAAGCCGTTGAAAAATCGCGGACGGCGATCGGGCAGCGGCCCTGAAACGTCCGCATGCCGGCCGGCGCGGCGGCGAAGCGGGCATGCACGTTGCTGTACAAGGCCGTGGATCTTTCAATCACCCGTTGCCTGCCTTGCATGACGCTACCCGACCCGGCCGATTTCCCTGTTCGCGCGGTGCCGCTGGCGCCGCTGGCGAAGGAACGCGCGACGATCATCTGCCATCGCAACCAGCGTGTGCTGCTGGTCGCGCGCGGGCGAGCGTCGCGCTGGACACTGCCGGGCGGCGTGATTCGGCGCGGCGAATCGGCGCTCGACGCCGCGCATCGCGAACTTCGGGAGGAAACGGGGCTCGCCGATCTCGAACTCGCGTATTTCTTCTACGTGGACGGCAGCGTGAAACGCCATCACGTCTTCGTCGCGAGCCTGCCGCTCGGCGCGCACGCGTGCCCGGGCCGGGAAATCGCACTGTGCCGCTGGGTCGGCATCGACGCGGTATCGCACTGGCCGGCCAGCGCGCCGACGCAGCGCATCATTCGTCAGTTCGCGGGCCTGTGCGCCGCGAGCGACCTGCAACCGCGCGCGCTCACGCGTCTTTCGTCGTCTCGTTGAGCTCGGCGACCGGCGACCGAGGATCGCGCGCGAGCCCTTGCGCGAAGACCTTCAGCCCTTCGAGCAGCGGCGTCAACGCATCCCACAGCGCCTCGTCGTGCAGCAGCCGGTAGACGCCGCGCACGCCGGGCGCGACATGCTCGTGCTGAGACGGCTGCCACGAGCCGACGTGATGCAGCGCGTCGGCCGCCGCGAACGCGGCACGGCTGAACTGTTCCGGCGGAATGCGCGACAGCGCCGTCACGAGCACCGCGAGATTCTCCATACCGCTCTGCATGCCGGGCTTGTCGAGCGCGTCGACGAACGTGTCGGCCAGTCGCGCGTTCGCGCTGACGACTTCGTTCGCGAAGCGCAGGAAGCCGTGCCGATGCAGGCTGCCGAGGAGGTGTTCGAGCGCGTCGTGCGCGCCGGGCTCCGGCTGCGGAGGCGTCGTGTCGGGGGGCTGGCGGTCGATCATGGGCTTGCTCCGGTTGGGGCGCCAGGCTGCCGTCGTGCCGGCAGCCGTGCGTGCGCCGAATGCGTGTCGTACTCGTTCACCGGCCCCCCGCCGGTGCGGGCAGCCGCGGCCGCGTCACTGCGAATGACCGTCGGGCGACGCCTTGTACTCGCTGCGCGCGCCCATCGCGTCCTCGACGTGATGCACGCCATGCAGCGCGGCGACGCCGTCGATCAGCGCCTGACGTTCGGCTTCCTCGACCTGTCCGGTCAAGCACACGTTGCCGCGCTCGACGCTCACGTCGATGTCGCGCGGGCGGGCGACGAGCCGGCCGAGCGCCGCGCGCACGCGCTCGGCCACCTGCACGTCGCTCGCATCGCCCGCGAGCCAGTCCGCCCGCAGGCCGACGATCGCGCCGCGCGCATGGTCGGCCGCCCGCTTCACCTGCGTATTCGCATAATCGGCCACGTCGTGCCGGCCCGCAACCGCCTTGTCGCGCAGATAAGCGCGTCGGCGCCGGCCGGACGCCGGATCGAGGAAGTACATCGCGGCCGCTCCGCAAGCGACGGCCACCGCAAGGTTCAACAACGGGTTCGAAGGGGTTCTGGAGTTCATGGAGGCACCGTAGGCAATACCCGGAACGACCGGGCTTCGTTTCGGCATGCAGCACGTGCCGTTCCCCGCTGCGAGCGGCGCATGTGAGCCGTCGCACCACGGTGCGCCGACCGAAACGACAAGCGTTTGAAAAATCATCGGGCCGCACATCGCTCGATCGGAAGATCCGACGATCAGGATTCGGGCGGCGTGTCGGCCGTTTCCGCGCGCTTGCCGCCCGGTTCGTCCTCGCCGCGCTCGGCCGCGCGCTGCGCCATTTCGACATAGGTCTGCGCCAACGCGCGCAATTCCTCCTCCGACGCATCCTCGATCCCGATCAGCCGGTCGCTCGCCGCGCGCGTGACCGCGAGCAGTTCGTCGAGCTTCAGGTGCAACGCCACGCTGTCGCGGTTCTGGTTGCGCTGCAGCAGGAACACCATCAGGAACGTGATGATCGTGGTGCCGGTGTTGATCACGAGCTGCCACGCGTTGGAGTAATGAAACAGCGGCCCGCTCACGAGCCACAGCACGGTGATCGCGACCGCGCTGCCGAACGCCACCGGCGAGCCGGCCCAGGTGGTCACGCTCGACGCAAAACGTTCGAACGCGCGGGTGACGGCGTTTCCGGCCGGCCGGGAACCGGCGGCGGGCCCGCACGCCGTGTCGCGACGACCGCGCGGTGGTTCGTTGGGTTCGCGCATGAAAGCCTCCGGATTCGATGTTCTGTTTGAATCGCGCGCAGGAGCCGCCGCGTCGCCTGCCGCGAACCGGTCGCAAGCCGGGCGTTTGGGGTTCGGTCCCGTGTACGCGCCGTCGAGGACAAGCATCGCGCGTGCCCGGCCCGCAGCCCGTGTGGGCTTTACCGCGGCGCGTGTGTGTCCTCGTCGTCCGGGAAATAGCGCGTGTCGGTCAATTGCGCGATGCCGTCGAGATCCGGAAAGATCGTCGCGACGCTCACGCCGACACCGGCGAGTTCCTGCCGGATCGTCGCGAACCGGGCGCCCGGCACGACGATACGCATCAGGCGGCCGGCGAGGTCCCCATGCTGGTCGAGCGGCACGAAGCGCTCGGCGCCGGCGTCGTAACAGTGAATCGTGAACCAGCCGTCCTGCGCGGTGATTCTCGGCATCACGTGCCGCGGACGGAACACCTTGGTGCGCGTGACCTGCAGCGGCGCGCGCCGTTCGGCTGCGGTCGCGATGTCGTCGGCGTCGTGCGACAGGCACCACACCACGCCGTCTCCGCCCGCTTCGCCCGCGCGCCTGACCGCGAACCACAGCGCGGCCAGCGCGTTGCCGGACCAGTCGAGCAGGCGTGTGCGCATCCCGTGCTGCTGCGCGAGCGCGAGCCAGTCGCACGCATCGAGGTTCTGCCCGGGTTCGAGATGCGGCAGTGCGCGCCGCGTGAATTCGTCGAGCATCCGCGCTTCCACGTCAGGCGACGCGCGCTGCCGAGCGATGCCCGGCACGAGCGGCCAGCCGGCGTTGCACTGGCCGCGAAAGAGCCGCAGCGCCATCGTCTGCCGCTGCGCGCCGATCGCGGCCATGTAGTCGGCGACGCTGTCGATCGAACGGCCTGCCGTCTCGTGCTCACCGTCCATGCATCGCGCCTCCTTTCGCAGCCGATAGGACGCACGGCCATCGCCTCGGCACGTGTCCGGTATCGCCACTCATCGGATGCCGAACCATCGATACAGCCGGCTGCGTATCGCCGTCTCGCATCGCGGCTCACGGCGTTTTGCCGCGCTCCTTCTGCCAGCGCTCCATCAGCGCGATCTCGTCGCGCTGCGCGGCGACGATCCGGCTCGCGAGCTGCCGCAGCGTCGGGTCCTTGCCGTATTTGAGCTCGACCTGCGCCATGTCGATCGCGCCCTGGTGATGCGGCGCCATGTGTGAGACGAAATCGCGATCGGCGTCGCCGGTGTACGGCGCGCTCTCCATCGCTTCCATCATTTTTCGGTCGGCGCGCTTGAACGCCTGCGTGGACGTGTCGGGCACGCTGGCTGGATTGGGTGGGCGCAACTGGGCTGCCGCGGGCAGCGCCGACGCGCACGCGGCCAGCAGTGCGCAGGCGGCACAGCGGCGCAGGAATGATCGGTTGAAGGCAGGCATGCCCCCTCCTCGCTAGGAAAGTGAATGGTTCGCGTGTGCGGTCTTGCTCGTCCGGACGCGTGACGGCGGGTGCCGGCGATAGTCGCGCCATGCGATTCACTGCCAGCGCGCATCCGCATGCGGCTGCGGGCCGGGCGGTCGGCACACGGTGCGCGCGAGCGCACACGTCGTCGATCGCCGGCGCGATGGAACGTGCCGTCGCCGCGCTCCGGTCAGCTTGCTTTTTTTGCTTGCGGATGCGGCGTGCAACCGCCGTGCCCGACGCACGCGGCGCGGCATGTGCCTTGCGCGGCTGCCTCCCATCGGCTCATCCCGAACCAAGGAGAAACGGCATGGCGACAGTGGCGGATTTCATCGTCGAGCGACTGTACGACTGGGGCGTGCGCCGCATCTACGGCTACCCGGGCGACGGCATCAACGGCTTTTTCGGCGCGCTGAACCGTGCGGACGGCAAGATCGAATTCATCCAGGCGCGCCACGAGGAGATGGCAGCCTTCATGGCGTCCGCGCATGCAAAATTTACAGGCGAGCTCGGCGTATGCGTCGCGACGTCGGGCCCCGGCGCCGCGCACCTCGTGACGGGCCTGTACGACGCGCGGCTCGATCACATGCCGGTGCTCGCGATCGTCGGCCAGCAAGCGCGCGCGGCGCTCGGCGGCCACTATCAGCAGGAGGTGGATCTTCCGGCGCTTTTCAAAGATGTTGCAGGCGCATTCGTTCAGCTTGCGACGGTGCCGGGCCAGGTGCGCCATCTGGTCGACCGCGCGGTGCGCACCGCGCTCGGCGCGCGCACGGTCACCGCGCTCGTGCTGCCGAACGACCTGCAGGAGCTCGATTACGCGCCGCCGAAGCGTGCGCACGGCACCGTACATTCGGGCGTCGGCTACACCGCGCCGAAAGTCGTGCCGTATGCGGACGACCTGCGGCGCGCGGCCGACGTGCTCAACGCGGGGTCGAAAGTCGCGATGCTGGTGGGTGCCGGCGCGCTGAAGGCGACCGACGAGGTGATCGCGGTGGCCGACCGGCTCGGCGCGGGCGCCGCGAAAGCGCTGCTCGGCAAGGCCGCGCTGCCGGACGACCTGCCGTGGGTCACCGGCTCGATCGGGCTGCTCGGCACCAAGCCGAGCTACGAACTGATGACCGAATGCGACACGCTGCTGGTTATCGGCTCGGGTTTTCCGTATTCGGAATTCCTGCCGAAGGAAGGCCAGGCGCGCGGCGTGCAGATCGACCTGAAGGCCGACATGCTGAGCCTGCGTTACCCGATGGAAGTCAACCTCGTCGGCGACAGCGCCGAGACGCTGCGCGCGCTGCTGCCGCTGCTGAACGAGCGGCGCGACACCGCGTGGCGCGACCGGATCGCGCAATGGAACCATGACTGGCACGACGCGCTCGCGGCGCGCGCAGCTGCGAAGGCCAGCGCGGGGCGCGGCGTGAATCCGCAGCGCGCGTTTACCGAGCTGTCGCCGCGCCTGCCCGACGACGTGATCCTGACGAGCGATTCGGGCTCCTGCGCGAACTGGTATGCACGCGACCTGATGATGCGGCGCGGGATGATGGGTTCGTTGTCCGGCGGCCTCGCGTCGATGGGCGCCGCGGTGCCCTACGCGATCGCCGCGAAGTTCGCGTACCCGGTGCGCCCGGTGATCGCGATGGTCGGCGACGGCGCGATGCAGATGAACAACATGGCCGAGCTGATCACGGTCGCGAAATACTGGCGCCAGTGGCCCGACCCGCGCTGGATCTGCATGGTGCTGAACAACGAGGACCTGAACCAGGTCACGTGGGAGCAGCGCGTGATGGAGGGCGACCCGAAGTTCGACGCGTCGCAGCAGATCCCGAACGTGCCGTACTACCGCTTCGCGACGCTGCTCGGCCTCAAGGGCATCTACGTCGACGATCCGGAACAGCTCGGCGCCGCGTGGGACGAAGCGCTCGCGTCCGATCGGCCGGTCGTGCTCGAGGTGAAGAGCGACCCCGAAGTGCCGCCGCTGCCGCCGCACGTGACGCTGCAGCAGGCGAAGCATTTCGCCGAAACGCTGGTGAAAGGCGACCCGCGCGAGGGCAACGTGATCGTCGAGACCGCGCGGCAGGTGTTGTCGGCCGTGCTGCCGGGCAACGGCGAACATGGCGGCAAGAGCGGCAAGGGAGGGAAAGGCGAATCGTAAGGCCGCGGGACGGCACGACGCACGGTCGATTCTTTTTGCGATGATGGCCGACACGCCGCCGCTGTCGCGTCGTTCCGGAACTCGATCGGCACAGCAAACGGCCTGCCGCTTGCCACGCGGGCGCGTAAAAATGCGCCGCTCGATTTACAAGCCGGCTGTAACGCGCCGGCTGTTGTGCCCGCCGTCCCGCCCCCTCACGACCGCATACGTACGAGCGGCGCGCGCACGAAATTTGCTCTGCCGCGAACGGCTGTCGTCACGCCGCCGAATGCGGCAAGGAGTCGTGTTGCTCGTTCCGCCGTTCAGGAAAACGCGTCGTATTACACGCATCGCACCGTTCGCGTGGGCGGCCGCGCCGATCGTCGCGCGCGCGGCCGCCGAGCCCGTGGCGCCCGGCAATCCTGCCGCGCCGCTGCCGCTCGCGTACGTCGTGCATGCGGCCGGCCCCGCCGCGCAGCCGGTCTTCGTGCTCGGCTGGGCGCTGCTCGCGCTGTGCACGTTCGTGTGCGTCGCGATCGCCGTGCTGCTGCTGATCGCGCTGTTTCGCCGCCGCGTGCAGGCGGGCGGCGGCTATGGCAGCGGGCTGACGATCGTGACCGTCGGCACCGCGATCTCGATCCTGCTGCTGTTCGGCGCGCTCGTGTACATGCTGCGCGTGCTGGGTGCGGTCGCGGCGCCGCCGCGTCCGCCCACGCTGACGATCACCGTGACCGCGCAGGACTGGTGGTGGGCCGTGCGTTATCCCGACGATGCGGACGGCCGGGGCTTCGTCACGGCGAACGAGATTCATATTCCGGTGGGCCAACCCGTCGCGATCGAACTGAAGAGCGCCGACGTGATCCACGCGTTCTGGGTGCCGCAACTCGCCGGCAAGACCCAGACGATTCCCGGCCAGACCAATCGTCAATGGCTGCAGGCAGACCGGCCTGGCGTCTACCGCGGCCAGTGCTCGCAATACTGCGGCGCGCAGCATGCGCACATGGCGTTCGAAGTCGTGGCCGAGCCGCCGGCCGCGTTTCATGCGTGGCTCGCCGCGCAGCGCCAACCGGCCCCGGCACCCGCGGCAGGCGCCGGGGCCGAACGCCGCGGCCAGCGCGTATTCGCCGCACGCTGCGCCGGCTGCCACGCGGTGCGCGGCACCGATGCCGCAGGCGACGCGGGCCCCGATCTCACGCACGTCGGCACGCGCCGGCTGCTCGCGGCCGGCACGCTCGACAACACCCCCGACAACCTGCGCCGCTGGATCGCGCATGCGCAGCAGGTCAAGCCGCAGTCGCTGATGCCGTCGATCGCGCTCGCGCCGCGCGATGCCGACGATCTCGCCGCGTATCTCGCGACGCTGCACTGAACCGAGGACGCCGATGGCCATTGCCCGCGACACGCCCGCCCCGCTCAGCCGCGTACCCGATCTCGGCGAAGCGCCGCCCGGCTCCACGCACGAGCGCGTGCTGGCCGAGCTGTGGGAATCGGAACCCGGCTGGCGCGGCTGGCTCGGCACCGTCGATCACAAGCGCATCGGGTTGCGTTACATCGTCACCGCGTTCGTGTTCCTGCTGCTCGGCGGCGTCGAGGCGCTCGTGATGCGCATCCAGCTCGCACGGCCGAACGCGACCGTGCTCACGCCCGCGCAATACGATTCGCTGTTCACGATGCACGGCGTCACGATGATCTTCCTGTACGCGCTGCCGGTGCTGTCCGGCTTCGCGAACTACCTGTGGCCGCTGATGCTCGGCTCGCGCGACATGGCGTTTCCGCGGCTGAACGCGTTCTCGTACTGGTCGTTCCTGTTCGCCGGGCTGTTCCTGTACGCGAGCTTTCCGCTCGGCGCGGTGCCGGACGGCGGCTGGTTCAACTACGTGCCGCTCACGTCGCTCGACTACAGCGCCGGCGCGAACATCGACATCTACGCGCTCGGGATGATCCTGCTCGGCATCTCGACGACCGGCGGCGCCGCGAACTTCGTCGTCACGCTGCTGCGGATGCGCGCGCACGGCATGTCGATCGACCGGCTGCCGATCATCGTGTGGGGCACGCTGACCGCGTCGGTCGCGAACCTGGTCGCGGTGCCGTCGGTGAGCCTCGCGTTCCTTCTGCTGTGGCTCGACCGCAATGCCGGCACGCATTTCTTCGACGTCGCGCACGGCGGCCGGCCGCTGCTGTGGCAGCACCTGTTCTGGATGTTCGCGCATCCGTGGGTCTACGTGGTCGTGCTGCCGGCGATGGGGATCGTGTCGGATGCGCTGCCGACTTTCTGCCGGCGGCCGCTCGTCGCGTACGAGGCCGTCGCGGTGTCGACCGTGGCGACGATGCTGATCGGCTTCGAGGTGTGGGTCCACCACATGTTCGCAACGGGCATCGCGCCGCTCGCGCTCGCGTTCTTCGGCGCCGCGAGCATGCTGATCTCGATCCCGAGCGCGGTCGCTGTGTTCGCATGGATCGCGACGATCTGGACCGGCCGCCCCGTGTTCCGCACGCCGTTCCTGTATTTCGCGGGCTTCGTGCTGATGTTCGTGGTCGGCGGCGTGTCGGGCGTGATGACCGCGGCCGTGCCGCTCGACTGGCAGCTCACCGATACGTACTTCGTCGTCGCGCACCTGCATTACGTGCTGCTCGGCATCAACGTGTTCCCGGTGCTCGGCGGCGTCGCGTACTGGTTCCCGAAATTCACCGGGCGGATGATGAACGAGCGGTTCGGCAAGCTGACGTTCTGGGTCGTGCTGGTCGGCTTCAATCTCGGCTTCTTCCCGATGCACATCTCCGGGCTGCTCGGGATGCCGCGCCGGATCTACACCTATCCATCCGGGATGGGCTGGGACACGTCGAACCTGCTGACGACGATCGGCTCATTCGTGTTCGGGATCGGCATCGTGATGTTCGTCGTCAACGCGCTGGTGAGCGCGCGGCGCGGCGTGCGTGCCGGCGACAACCCGTGGGGCGCGGCCGGCCTCGAATGGTCCGTCGCGTCGCCGACGCCCGTGTACAACTTCGCGGTGCTGCCGCTCGTCGCGTCGCGGCATCCGCTGTGGGAAACGCGCGACGATCCAACCCGCACCAGCCTGCGGGTCGGCTACCGGCTCGCGGACGGGCGCGAGGCGCTCGCGGTCACGCCGCTCGCCGCCGCGCCGAGCGCGATCCTGAAGATGCCCGAAGACAGTTGCGTGCCGTTCGTGCTCGCGCTGCTCGCGACCGCCGTGTTCGCGGCAATGCTCGCGCGCTCGCCGACGCTCGTCTGCATGGCCGTCGCCGGTTGCACGATCGCCACCGCCGCGTGGCTGTGGCCGCGCCGCGAACTCGGACAACGCGCGCGCCTGCCGGCCCGCGCCGACACGCTGGCGCCCGCCGCGGCCACCGGGCTTCATCCGGACGAACCGCCGTCGGCGACGGTGCCGCCGGGGGCGCCGGCCGCGTGCATCGAACCGCTGCCGGTCGGCAGTTGCGGCGAACGCGCGGGCGGCTGGTGGGGCGTGCTCACGCTGATCGTGACCGAGGCCGGGCTGTTCGGTTACCTGCTGTTCTGCTACTTCTACCTGCAGTCGCAGTGGTCCGCGCCGTGGCCGCCCGAAGGCATGCCGAAGATCTGGCTCGCGGCCGCCAACACGGTCGTGCTGCTGTCGAGCAGCGTGTTCGTGTGGCTCGCGGAGCGCGCGGTGCGGGCCGACAGGCAGGCACGCGCGGTCGCGATGCTCGTCGTCGCGCTGGTGCTCGGCACCGCGTTCGCGCTGGTTCAGCTGCATGAATGGCGCGACCATCCGTACGGCCCGACCGCACATCTGTACGGCAGCCTCTACTTCACGATCACCGGGTTCCACCTCGCGCACGTCGTGGCCGGTCTCGCGATCCTCGCGCTGCTCGCCGGGTGGACCGCCGCCGGTTTCTTCGGCCGCGGACGGCGCGTCGCGCTGACGATCGGCGGGCTCTACTGGCACTTCGTCGACGTCGTGTGGCTGTTCATCTTCACCGCGCTGTACGTATCGCCCTTCTGGCTGAGGAGCACGGGATGAACGACGCCCGACGCGCGTGGACCCCGCTGCTCGCGATCGCGGCCGGCCTCGTCGGCGCGCCCGCGCTGTGGTTCGCGCAGATGCTGGTGTCGGAGACGCTCGCGTCCACCGCGTGCTATCCGCTCGGCGTCGCGCAGGCCGTGCCGCGCTGGGCGCACGTCGGCGTGTGGCTCGCGCTGATCGCCGCGGGGGCATTCGCGCTGGCCGCCGGGTGCGCGACATGGCTCGCGCGCGCGTGGCGGCACCGGCACGATGGCGACGCGCCCGCCGCGACGCGCGACGACAGTACGCGCTTTCTCGCGCGCTGCGGGATGCTCGCCGCGCTCGGCTTCGTGATCGGTCTGGTGTTCACGGGGATCGTCACCGCTTTCGTGGGGCCTTGCAGTCCATGGCGCTGATCTCGTTCGCTTTGTTTCCGTTCCGATTTCCGGGCCGCCGCGCGGGCGTCGCATTCGCGGTATGCGTCGCGCTCTGCGGATGCGAGATGCGGCAGGACGACAACACAGCCGCACCCGGCAATGCAGCCGACGCCGCGTCGGCGGCGGAAGCGCCCGAGCCCGCGTCGGGCTGGCGGTTCGTGCGGATCGGAGCATCGGCGGCCGAGGCCGGTGCGTCGATGTCCGCGCGCGTGAAGGACGACCGGCGGCTGTCACGCGACCGGGGCGCGTTGGTGGCGGATTCGACATCGTCCGCGGCGTCCACCCCGCCGCCCGATGCGGCTTCCGCTTCGACCGCCCGCCGCCCGGTAATCGCCGCGGCTGCCGCGAGCGCCGACGCCGCGACGCTCGCGCGCGGCCGCTACCTCGCGCTCGCCGGCGATTGCGCCGCGTGTCACGACGCGGCCGACCATACGCCGTACGCGGGCGGCCAGCCGGTGAATTCGCCGTTCGGGCCGATCTATGCGCCGAACATCACGCCGGACCCGACGCACGGCATCGGCAACTACACGCTGCGGCAATTCGACGACGCCATGCGGCGCGGCGTGCGTGCGGACGGCAGCCGGCTGTATCCGGCAATGCCGTACCCGTCGTTCGCGCACCTGACCGACGACGACGTGCGCGCGCTGTATGCGTATTTCATGCGCGGCGTCGCGCCGTCCGCGAATGCGGCGAAGCTCACGCAACTGCCGTTTCCGTTCAACCAGCGCTGGGCGCTGGGGTTATGGAGCCTCGTGTTCGCGAACCGCGACCGGTTCACGCCACAGCCGTCGCAATCCGCGCAATGGAATCGCGGCGCGTATCTCGTGCAGGGGCTCGGCCATTGCGGCGCCTGCCATACGCCGCGCGGGCCGGCCTACAACGAACGCGGCTACGACGAGCGCAGCCCCGCGTTCCTGACCGGCGGCATCAACGACCACTGGTTCGCGCCGAACCTGACTGGCACGGCCCCGGATGGCCTCGGCCGCTGGTCGGCCGACGACATCGCCGCGTTCCTGCGCAGCGGCCATGCGGCGCGTGGCGCGGTGTTCGGCGCGATGGCGCTGGTCGTCGGCGAAAGCACCGCGTTGCTGACGGACGCGGACCGCCACGCGATCGCCGTGTACCTGAAGTCGTTGCCCGCGCAACGGACTGCCGCGACGAATCCGCTGGGTGTGGGCGTGCCGCGGCTCACCGTGGCCGGCCCGCGGCCGGAAGGCGGTCAGCAGGCGCCGGGAGCCGGTGTGTATGCGGGGTTCTGTGCGCGTTGCCACGGTGCCGAAGGTAAAGGCGTCCCTGATCACGGGCCGGCGCTCGCGGGCAGTTCGATCGTGCTCGCGGCCGATCCGACGAGCGCGATCCGGATCGTGGTCGAAGGCGCGCGGCCCACGCCGGGCAAGCCCGGGCCGGTGCAACGGATGCCGGCGATGCGCGGCGCGTTGACGAGCGGCGAGATCGCGGCGGTGGTCAGCTACGTGCGCGGTGCGTGGGGGAATCGGGCGGCGCCGGTGTCGGAGCGGGATGTGAGGCGGTTGCGGGGGGCGATCCATCGGTAGCGGCGTGCCGCGCGCGGAGCTTCTCGCGCGAGGCCGATCAGATCGGTACGGGCGGGCCGGCGCGACGTTTGCAGCCCGGCCCTGACGAGATCATCCGTGGGCCGTCGCACGTGCGTGCGAGCGCGTGCGCGACGTCGGTTCAGGCGCGGGGGCCGCTTCGGCGGTCTGCGTGGTCGGCGCAACGGTCAGATGCAATCCCAACGCGGCGACGACCTTCATGATCGTTGCAAATTCCGCGTTCCCGCCTTCCGACAGCGCGCGGTAAAGCGCTTCACGCTTCACACCGGACTCGCGCGCCAGCGCCGTCATGCCACGCACCTTCGCGACGTTCCCGAGCGCGGCCTGGATCAGTCGAGGATCCCCATCTTCGAACGCCTGCGCCAAGTAGTAGCGAATCGCTTCGTCATCTTTCAGGTACTTCGAGCCATCGAATTCGGCCAGTTCGCTGATTTTCATCTTCAATCCCCCAGTTCGGCGGCGATCAGGTTCCGATACTACCGCTACCGACTCGCAACAGCCTGCGCTTCCGGCGCCTGCCAACCACCGCCGAGCGCCTTGAACGCCGCAACCGCAGCACGCGCCGATTCGGTTCGCGCCTGCACGCGTTCGTCGGATACGCGCAGCAGGCTTTCGTCCGCCTGCAACACTTCGATCAGGCTGACCACCCCTTTCTGGTAAGCCGCGAACGACGCGGCCCGCGCGCGGCCGAGCGACTTCACGCCGTCACCGAGAATCGCCGCCTGCTCGTCACGCTTGACGAGCGCGGAGAACGCATTCTCGACGTCCTCGGTCGCATGCAGCGCCGCGAGCCGATACGCAGCCAGCATTTCGGCATCCTGCCCTTTGGCCTGCGCGATCTGCGCATTGATCCGGCCGAAATCGAACAGACGCCAGCGCAAGCCGAGCACGCCCGCAGCCTGGTTCGCGCCGCCGGCAAACAGGTTGCCCGCGCCCATCGTCGTCGCGCTGCCGATCAACCCGCCCAGCGAGAACTTCGGGTAATACTCGGCGATCGCCACGCCGATGCGTGCATTCGACGCCGCCACGCGCCGCTCGGCGGCGATCAGGTCGGGCCGGCGCCGCAGCAGTTCGCCGGGCGTGCCGGTCGCCGCGATCCGCGGCGCGACCGGTACCTCGCCGCCGTCGAGCAATTCCGCGCGATGTGTGCCGGGCTGCGCGCCGAGCATCACGTCGAGCGCATTCATCGCCGCGTCCAGCGCCGCTTCGAGCACCGGCACCGTGGCACGAACCTGCGCGAGCGCGCCTTCGGCCTGCCGCACCTGAAGCTCCGCCGCGAGGCCCTTTCCATAGAGCAGGTTGAGGGTCGACAGCAGATCCTGCTCGGTCTGCACCTGGTGCCGCGCGACCTCGAGCCGGCCCTGCAACCCGCGAATCGTGATGTAGGTATCCGCCGTTTGCGCGGCGACGGCGAGCCGCGTCGCGACCGCCGCCGCTTCGGAGGCCTGATAGTCGGCGAGCGCCGCTTCGCGGCCGCGGCGCAATCCGCCGAATATATCCAGCTCCCAGCTCGCGTTGAAATCGGCCTCGTAGTCGTTGCCATGACGGTCGAAACCGGGCGTCGCATTCAACACCTGCCCCAACGGCGTTTCGACCGACTGGTAGACGCGTGCGGCCTGGCCGCTCACATTGCCGGACGGCAGCAGCGCCGCATTCGCCGCGCCGAGCCCCGCGCGTGCCTGCGCGACGCGCGCCGCGGCCTGCGCAAGATCGAGGTTCTGCGCGAGCGCCAGCGTGATGTAGCGCGTCAATTGCGGATCGCCGAAGCCCGTCCACCACGTCGCGAGATCGGCGTCGGCCGCCGCGTGGCGCTGATCCACGGCGCGCTGCCCCTGGAACTGCCGCGGCATCGCCACGTCCGGCCGCGCATAGTCGGGACCGACGGCACACCCCGCCGACAAGATGGCGGCCAGCGCCGCGGCAACGATGGGTTTGGGTAGCATGAGGGTTTTGGCAAGAATCCGGTGGTGACTATAATACCAAATAGTCACTCGTTGTCCATTCCCGTCAGCTGCAGCCCATGAAAAAAATCGACCCTTCCCCGGCGCCCGCGCGCGGCCCGGCCGACCACGACGTCCGCGACCAGATCGTGGCCGCCGCCACCGAGCACTTCAGCCGGTACGGCTATGAAAAGACGACCGTGTCGGACCTCGCGAAGGCGATCGGCTTCTCGAAGGCCTATATCTACAAGTTCTTCGAGTCGAAGCAGGCGATCGGCGAGATGATCTGCGCGAACTGCCTGCGCGAAATCGAGACGGACGTGCGCGCGGCCGTCGCCGCGGCCGAGCTGCCCACCGAAAAGCTGCGGCGGCTCTTCAAGGTCTCTACCGAGGCGAGCCTCCGGCTGTTCTTCCACGACCGCAAGCTGTACGACATCGCGGCGTCGGCCGCCACCGAAAACTGGCAGTCGGTGCAGGCCTACGAGGCACGCGTGCAGACGCTGTTGCAGGACGTCCTCCAGGCAGGCCGGCAAAACGGCGAGTTCGAACGCAAGACGCCGCTGGACGAAACCGCGACGGCGATCTACCTCGTGATGCGGCCGTACCTGAACCCGCTGCTGCTCCAGTACAACCTCGACACGACCGACGCCGCGCCGGCCCAACTGTCCAGCCTCGTCCTGCGCAGCCTCGCGCCGTGATGCGTCACCGTTTGTGACTATTGACTATATTAGTCACTAGATACACAATGAAAGCCCCGCTCACTTCGTCACTGGGTCTTTCATGGTTCGGCGTCGCCCCGCTTTCTTCGCAGTCGCTTCCGCACTGCCCCTCGCGCTAGCCGCCTGCAGCGGAAAAGCGCCGTCCGATCCGCGCACGGAGGCGCCGCTCGTGCGTACCGCCGTCGTGCAGGCGGCCGTTCCCGCGTCCCGCTCGTTCACCGGCACCGTCGCCGCGCGCGTGCAGAGCGATCTCGGCTTCCGGGTAGCCGGCAAGGTGCTGGAGCGGCTCGTCGATACCGGTCAAACCGTCAAGCGCGGCCAGCCGCTGATGCGGCTCGACCCGGTCGACCTGAAGCTCGCGGCGCGCGCCCGCGACGAAGCCGTCGCCGCCGCACGGGCGCGCGCGCGGCAGACCGCCGAGGACGAAGCGCGCTACCGCGACCTGCGCGGCACCGGCGCGATATCGGCATCGGCCTACGACCAGATCAAGGCCGCCGCCGATGCCGCGAAAGCGCAACTGAGCGCCGCCGAGGCCGACGCCGACGTCGCGCGCAACGCGACCGGCTATGCGCAACTCGTCGCGGACGGCGACGGCGTCGTCATGGAAACGCTCGCGGAGCCCGGCCAGGTCGTCAGCGCGGGGCAGCCGGTGGTGCGGCTCGCGCACGCCGGCAGCCGCGAAGCCGTGATCCAGTTGCCCGAAACCCTGCGTCCGGCGATCGGGTCGGTCGCGCAGGCCGGGCTGTTCGGCAAGCCGGACATCAGCGTCCCCGCGACGCTGCGCCAGCTTTCCGATACCGCGGATGCGAGAACGCGTACTTTCGACGCGCGCTACGTGCTGCAAGGCGCGCTGGCCGACGCCCCGCTGGGCGCGACCGTCACGATCCGCATCCCGGACGACGCGCGCGCGGCTTCGCAACGCGGCATGCAGGTGCCGATCGGCGCGCTGCTGGACGCGGGCAAAGGGCCGGGCGTGTGGGTCGTCGCCGGCGAACCGGCCAAGGTGACGTGGCGGCCGGTCAAGGTCGAGCATCTCGACGACGACAGCGCGCGCGTGGCCGGCGACGGCGCGCTCAAGCCAGGCGAGCGCGTCGTCGCGCTCGGCGCGCAGCTGCTGCGCGAAGGCGAAGCGGTGCGCATGTCCGCGCCGGCCGCGACGGTCGCGAGCGCAGGAGCACGGCCGTGAGCGAGCGACGATTCAACCTGTCGGCGCTCGCGGTGCGCGAGCGCGCGATCACGCTGTTCCTGATCTGCCTGATTTCGCTCGCGGGCCTCGTGTCGTTCTTCAAGCTGGGCCGCGCGGAAGACCCGGCGTTCACGATCAAGGTGATGACCATCATCACTGCATGGCCGGGCGCGACCGCGCAGGAAATGCACGACCAGGTCGCCGAAAAGATCGAAAAGCGCATGCAGGAGCTGCGCTGGTACGACCGCACCGAGACCTATACGCGCCCGGGCCTCGCGATCACGACGCTGACGCTGCTCGACAGCACGCCGCCGTCGGAGGTGCAGGAGCAGTTCTACCAGGCACGCAAGAAGATCGGCGACGAGGCGACCAACCTGCCGGCCGGCGTGATCGGCCCGATGGTCAACGACGAATACGCGGACGTCACGTTCGCGCTGTTCGCGCTGAAGGCCAAGGGCGAACCGCAGCGCCTGCTGGTGCGCGACGCCGAAGCGTTGCGCCAGCGGCTGCTGCACGTGGCGGGCGTGAAGAAGGTCGACATCATCGGCGAACAGCCCGAGCGCATCTACGTGCAGTTGTCGCACGACCGGCTCGCGACGCTCGGCGTGAGCCCGCAGGAGGTGTTCGCCGCGCTCAACGGCCAGAACGTGCTGACGGCGGCCGGCTCCGTCGAGACGCGCGGGCCGGAGATCTTCATCCGCGTGGACGGCGCGTTCGACAAGCTGCAGAAGATCCGCGACACGCCGATCGTCTCGCAGGGCCGCACGCTGAAGCTGTCGGACATCGCGACCGTCGAACGCGGTTACGAAGATCCGTCGACGTTCTTGATCCGCAACAACGGCGAGCCCGCGCTGCTGCTGGGCATCGTGATGCGCGACGGCTGGAACGGGCTCGACCTCGGCCGTGCGCTGGACCACGAAGTCGGCGCGATCAATGCGGGGCTGCCGCTCGGCATGAGCCTGACCAAGGTCACCGATCAATCGGTCAACATCAGCTCGGCCGTCGACGAGTTCATGGTGAAGTTCTTCGCCGCGCTGCTCGTCGTCATGCTGGTGAGCTTCGTCAGCATGGGCTGGCGCGTGGGCCTCGTGGTCGCCGCGGCCGTGCCGCTGACGCTGGCCGTGGTGTTCGTCGTGATGGCCGCCACCGGCAAGAACTTCGACCGCATCACGCTCGGCTCGCTGATCCTCGCGCTCGGGCTGCTGGTCGACGACGCGATCATCGCGATCGAAATGATGGTCGTGAAAATGGAGGAAGGCTACGGGCGCGTGGCCGCATCGGCCTATGCGTGGAGCCATACGGCCGCGCCGATGCTGGCCGGCACGCTGGTGACCGCGGTCGGCTTCATGCCGAACGGCTTCGCGCGCTCCACCGCCGGCGAATACACCAGCAACATGTTCTGGATCGTCGGGATCGCGCTGATCGCATCGTGGGTCGTGGCGGTGGTGTTCACGCCGTACCTCGGCGTGAAGATGCTGCCCGACTTCAGGAAGATCGAAGGCGGCCACGATGCGATCTACGACACGCCGCGCTACAACCGTTTCCGCCAGGTGCTGACGCGCGTGATCGCGCACAAATGGCTGGTCGCGGGGTCGGTCGTCGGCCTGTTCGTCCTCGCCATTCTCGGCATGGCAGTCGTCAAGAAGCAGTTCTTCCCGATCTCCGACCGCCCCGAGGTGCTCGTCGAGGTGCAGATGCCGTACGGCACGTCGATTTCGCAAACGAGTGCCGCCGCATCGAAGGTCGAGGCGTGGCTCGCGAAGCAGAAGGAAGCGCGCATCGTCACCGCGTACGTCGGCCAGGGCGCGCCGCGCTTCTACCTGGCGATGGGCCCGGAGCTGCCCGATCCGTCGTTCGCGAAGATCGTGGTGCGCACCGACAGTCAGGACGAACGCGACGCGTTGAAGGCGCGCCTGCGCCGCGCCGTCGCCGACGGCCTCGCGCCGGAAGCGCGCGTGCGCGTCACGCAACTCGTGTTCGGCCCGTATTCGCCGTTCCCGGTCGCATACCGGATCACCGGCCCCGATCCCGACACGCTGCGCGGCATCGCGTCGGAAGTCGGGAACGTGATGAACGGCAGCCCGATGATGCACACCGTCAATGCCGACTGGGGCACGCGCGCGCCGACGCTGCATTTCACGTTGCAGCAGGACCGCCTGCAGGCGGTCGGACTGACGTCCAGCGCGGTCGCGCAGCAGTTGCAGTTCCTGCTCACCGGCGTGCCGGTCACCGCGGTGCGCGAGGATATCCGGACCGTGCAGGTGATCGCGCGTTCGGGCGGCGATGCGCGGCTCGACCCCGCGCGACTCGACGACTTCACGCTCGCCGGCGCGAACGGGCAGCGCATTCCGCTGTCGCAGGTCGGCAAGGTCGACGTGCGGATGGAGGAACCGATCATGCGCTGGCGCGACCGCGTGCCGACGGTCACGGTGCGCGGCGACATCGCCGAGGGCTTGCAGCCGCCGGACGTATCGGCCGCGATCACGAAGCAGCTTCAGCCGATCGTCGACAAGCTGCCGAGCGGGTATCGGATCGAACAGGCCGGCTCCATCGAGGAATCGGGCAAGGCGACGACGGCGATGCTGCCGCTGTTCCCGATCATGCTCGCGATCACACTCGTCATCATCATCTTCCAGGTGCGCTCGATCTCGGCGATGGTGATGGTGTTCATGACCAGCCCGCTCGGGCTGATCGGCGTGGTGCCGACGCTGATCCTGTTCCGGCAGCCGTTCGGCATCAACGCGCTGGTCGGCCTCATTGCGTTGTCGGGAATCCTGATGCGCAACACGCTGATCCTGATCGGGCAGATCCACCAGAACGAACAGGCGGGGCTGGACCCGTTCCATGCGGTCGTCGAAGCGACCGTGCAGCGGGCGCGCCCGGTGATCCTCACCGCGATGGCGGCCGTGCTCGCGTTCATCCCGCTCACGCATTCGGTGTTCTGGGGCACGCTCGCGTACACGCTGATCGGCGGCACGTTCGCCGGCACGATCCTCACGCTGGTGTTCCTGCCGGCGATGTACGCGATCTGGTTCAGGATCGGGCCGGGACGCACCGCCGGCTCGCATCACGGCGAGCCCGAACCGGCGTCGCTGTCCGACTCCACGCTTGCGGCCACGCTCGACGCACGCAACTGACCGTTCCATCATTCATCCGCTCGAAGGAAACAACCATGTCGAACCCTACCGTTGTCGTCGTGACCGGCGTGTCTTCGGGCATCGGACGCGCCACCGCCGAGCAGTTCGCCAAACGCGGGTGCCGGGTATTCGGCACCGTGCGCAGCATTGCCCGAACCGCGCCCGTCGCCGGCGTCGAGCTGATCGAAATGGACGTGCGCGACGATGCGTCCGTTCAATCCGGAATCCGTACGATCGTCGAGCGGGCCGCGCGTATCGACGTGCTCGTCAACAATGCGGGCACGAGCCTGATCGGTGCGGTGGAGGAAACGTCGTTGGCCGAGGCGGCCGCCTTGTTCGACACCAACGTGTTCAGCATCCTGCGCACGGTACAGGCCGTGCTGCCACACATGCGCGCCCGACGCGGCGGACGCATCGTCAACGTCAGTTCGGTGCTCGGGTTCTTGCCCGCGCCGTACATGGGCCTCTATGCGGCGTCCAAGCATGCGGTCGAGGGCTTGACCGAAACGCTCGATCACGAGGTGCGGCAATTCGGCATTCGTGCGACGCTGGTCGAGCCGTCGTTTACGCGGACCAATCTCGACGTCAATGCGCCGCTCGCGAACGCGAAGATCGCCGACTATGACCGCGAACGGACGCTTGCGGCGCGCGCGGTGGTCGACAACGTGAAAGCCGCGCCCGAGCCCGACGGCGTGGCCGCCACCATCGTCGAGGCCGCGCTCGGCGCGTGGCGCATGCGACGCGCGCCTTCTGGCGAGGCGTCTCTCCTGGGCAAATTGAGACGCTTCATGCCGGCCGGCCCGGTCGATTCGAGCCTGCGCAAGAAATTCCGGCTCGCGTGACGCGGCGCGCCGGCGAAACGTCTTTGAACGAGGATGCCCGAGCTGTTCGCGAAGCTCGGCCCCGCGCCGAGGCCGCCCGTCATCGACATGCACCGGCAATCGCGACGCGACATGCCGCAGCGTGCTCGCCCGTCATTTGCACGAATAGTTCGCCGCGTCCCGGATCGATCCCGAACCGTTGTACGTCGCCTTCGTCGGATACATGCACACGGGCTGGCTCGCGCTGCCGTCCGCCGACGTCAGCTTGATGCTCGTGGGCGCGTTGCCGTTTTCGACCCAGTTGACCAACTGCGCATACAGGTCCTGCCGGTCGGCATGCGGCAACGGCACCGTATTGGCCGTTTGCGCCGGGCCGGCCGTGCCGTTGACACCGCCATAGCCGCTGCAATGCCCCATGCCCGGCACGAGGAACAGCCGGTCGAACTGCTGCACCGCCGGTATGCCACCCATCCGGCTCGCGATGCGTTCGTAGTAGTGGATGCTGCCCGACGGCGTGATCAGCGGATCGGCAAGACCGTGGTAATGCAGCACCTTCGCACCGTGCGTCACGAGCCCCGACAGGTCCGGGTTATCGGTGTTGATGTTGCCGAACGACGACTGCAGCGCGATCCCCTGGTCATAGGCGTTCGCGAGACCCGCATAGCCGAGGTCCTTCCACTTGTTCGCGCCGTTGCCGGTCGCGTTCGTGAAGCCGGCGCCGGCGATCGTCGGGTCCTGCAGCTCCAGCGCGACGAGGTCGGTCGAGATGCTGAACGGAGTCGCGCCGGCCAGCGCGCCGGTGCCCGTGCCGCGCATCAGCCCGAACCACATCTGGTTGCTGGCGAGCGACGTCGCCGTGCCGATGTCGAGCGCCGGATTCGGCACCGAGCCATCGCGCGTCATCCCGTACCAGGTCTTGTTCATCGCGGTGGCCCGCGCGGCCGTCACGCACGCGGCCGTCGCGTTCGTGCCGGTGACGGCGCCGATCTTCACGCCCGAGCACAGTACGTTCGCGTCCTGGGTCGGATCGTAACGACACTGGGCCGGGTCCATCAGGTAACCGAGATGCTGGCCGCCGACCGTGTCGCACGCGCTGACCGCCGCCCCCGACAGCAGCGACTGCTGCGCATCCGTCAGCGTCACGCCGCCGAGATCGACCTGCGCGACGACCTGCGGATACAGCTCGCCCGTAATGAACTTCGACCAGTTGAACGCAGGCGCGCCGTTCAGGTAGCCGTCGTAGTCGGACGGATTGTTCTGCGCTTCGTTGTAGCCCTGCCGGCCGCCGGTCGAGCAGCCGTCCCAGTACGCATACTTTTGCGGCGTCGCGTAGTACGCGGCGACCAGCGCCTTCGTCTTGAGCGCCAGTTCGTGCAGGCTGCGCTGCGCGAAGTCGTTCCACAGCGTCGTATTGATCGTGCCGTCCGGATTCATCGCGAACGATCCGTTCTGGATCGCGTGCCCGGTATCCGTCGTGCCTACCACCGCGCCCTCGGACGCCGCGATCGTCGCGGCGTTCGGCGTCGCGCCCGCGCTGGCAATCTTCGTCGGGTCGCCGTACGCACCGCCCTGCCACCCGCCGCCGCCGAGGTTGTGAATCCTGCGATTCCAGTTCGACGGCGCGGGCAGCCAGATTTCCATCCCGATGCCGGCCGACGTCGACGGTGCGGCTGACGGGCCCGCGTGGCCCGGCCCGACGTTCAGCTTGACGAGACACAGGCTGTTGCCGGCGACGGGCGTCGCGGACGTGACCGCGGACGCATCGAGCACCAGCGGATCGCCCGCCTTGAACGACTTCACCGCGATCACCGCCGTGTTCGCATCCGGCGCGAATCTCGCCTTCATCGTCTGATCGCAGGTCAACGCGGCATCGGCCGTGCCGCCTCCGGCATTCTGGACTTCGTTGTCGTTGCAACCGGACACCATCAGTATGCCGGCCGCGGATGCCGCGACAGCCATGCCGAAACGCCATCCACCACGACGAGTTCTACCGTTGAGCATCGACGCCATTCCACCCCTCCGTTCTCTCTTGATTGATTCGCGTACAGGGAAAGCCGATACACGCGCCAAAACCGCGGGCACCGCATTGACTAGTCGCGCAGCACCGCCATCGCCTTGATCTCGACGATATAGCCGGGCGAGCCGCCGAGCATGTGCGCACCGACGGCCGTCCACGCCGGCAGCGGATGCGCATGGAAATAGCGGTCGCGCACCTGCATGAACAGCGGCAGGTCACGCATGTCGGTATGGAACGTGGTGAGGTCGACCACGTCGTCGAGCGATGCGCCGCCGGCATCCAGCACGCGCTTCAGGTTCTCGAACGCCTGCACGATCTGGGCTTCGCGGCCCTCGACCAGTTGCATCGCCGCGTCGCGGCCGATCTGGCCGGACACGTAAACGGTATCGCCGACCTTGATCGCCGGTGCATAGCCGATTTTTTCGTACACGGCTTCCATGCCGGCCGGGATGATCGCTTCGCGTTTGCTCATGAATGTCTCCGTGGCCGCGCTTGCCGCGCCGGCCGGTTATGTGAGGGTCGTCGTGCACGCGGCTGCGGCGCGTGCACCGTCAACGCCCTTCAACCCGTATCGCCGCCCGCGACCGGCAGCACCGTACCGGTGATGTAGCTCGCCTCGTCCGACGCGAGAAACAGGATCGGCGCGATCTGCTCGTCGAGGCTGCCGTAGCGCTTGAAGTACGTCGATTCCGTCACCTGCCGCACGGCCTCGCCCATCCACGCCTGTTCCTGCTCGGTGTCGCCGGCCGCATTGCGCGGCACGCGGCGCGGCGGCGCGCTGGTGCCGCCCGGCGCGGTGGCGACGACGCGGATGTTGTGTTCCGCATATTCCATCGCGAGCGCCGACGTCAGCGCGTTCACGCCGCCCTTCGCCGCCGAATACGGCACGCGGCGAATGCCGCGCGTCGCGTTCGACGAGATGTTGACGATCGTGCCGCCGCCGCGCGCGATCAGGTGCGGCAGCGTCGCGTGACAGGCATAGAGCGTCGGCATCAGCGAGCGGCGGATTTCCGCGTCGATCTGCGCCGGTTCGAACTCGGCGAACGGCCGCATGCGAATCGCGCCGCCGACGCCGTTGATCAGGATGTCGATGCCGCCGAACCGTTGCACTGCATACGCGATCGACGCGTGCGCGCCCTCATAGGTTTCGAGATCGGCGACGAAGCCTGCCGTCTCGCCACCGGTCGCCTCGGCCGCCACGTCGGCGACGAAATCCGCGCGATCGACGAACAGCACCTTGCCGCCCTCGGCCGCCGCGCGCAGCGCGACACCGCGGCCGATGCCCTGCGCCGCGCCAGTGACGACGACGACCTTGCCGGAGAATCGTTGCATGGTCATGCCGCCTTTGCCGTGACGTTGGGAGTGAACTTCTCGTAGTGGAAGCTGTTAGGCTTCACGCCTGCGTCGTCGAAATACTGGCGCACCGCATCGACCATCGGCGGCGGTCCGCACAGATACACGTCGACGTCGCCGTCGTTCAGCGCATCGGCCGGAATGTGCTGCGTGACCCAGCCCTTGCGCGCGTGGTTCGACGCCGCATCGGCAACGACCGTCGCGAAGCTGAAGTTCGGCAGCTTCGACGCAACCGCTTCGATCGCATCGACCAGCACGAGATCGAGATCGCGCGTCACGCCGTAGATCAGGTGCACCTTCTGCTGCGACCCGCTGCGCGCGAGCACCTCGAGCATCGACAGGAACGGCGCGAGGCCCGTGCCGCCGGCAAGGAACAGCAGCGGCCGCTGCACGTCGCGCAGGTAGAAGCTGCCGAGCGGCCCGTGCAGTTCGAGCGTGTCGCCGGGTTTCGCCGATTCGAGCCACCTGCTCATCACCCCGCCGGGAATCTTCTTGATCAGGAATCCGACCTTCGTGTCGCCCGGCGCGGACGAGAACGAATACGAGCGATGCTGGCCACTGCCCGGCACGCCGATGTTCACGTACTGGCCCGGCAGGAACGCCGGCGCGCTCGCGCCGACGTCGAGTTCGAGCACGACGGCCGCATCGTTGTGCTGCTCGACCTTCGTGACCGTCGCGGCAAAAGCGCTCTGCCCGGTCTTGCACGCGACCGACGACGTCGGCACCGCGATCACGCAGTCGCTGTGCGGCACCATCTGGCACGTCAGCACGAGGCCGCCGTCCTTTTCGTCCTCGGTCAGCGCATCGTCGATGTAATCGTCACCGAGGTCGTAGTGCCCGCTCTCGGCGCGGCACTTGCAGGTACCGCACACGCCGTCGGCGCAATCCATCGGCAGGTTGATCTTCGCGCGGAAGGCCGCGTCGAGTACTTTCTCGCCGGCCTTGCAGTCGATGAAGCGGGTCACCCCGTCCTCGAAATTCAATGCAATCTTGTAGCTGGACATCGCGTCACCTCCACTTCCTTTCATGGCAAACCAACGGCATCAGACGTGATAGACGTCGAGCACCTGCCGGATGTAGTCGTTCTTCAGCACGATCTTCTTGTGCGAAATCAGCAGCGCGTCGCCCGCGCGGCGCAACGTGACGAACATCGTGCCGAAGAAGTGATCGGTCACGCGGTAACGGTGGTTCAGCGTGTGAAAGTTGTAGCGCACGTCGACCTCGTCGTCGCGTTCGGCCAGCACCTCGACGTTCGTCACGTTGTGGCTGGTGCGCGGCTCGGGCGTCGATGCGCCGCTGCGCTCGGTCTTGATCCGGAACACGCGATCCTCGAGGCCGCCGCGATCCGCGTAATACATCAGCGAGATCTCGCTGCGCGGATCGTCGGTCGGCCGGTCATCGTCGTCCCATGCGGGCATCCAATACGTGACGTCTTCCGTGTAGCAGGTCAGCCACGCGTCCCACTCGCGATCGTCGAGCAGGCGCGCCTCGCGATACAGCGCCGCGCAAATCGTCCGGTAATCGAAGCTCATGCCGCCACCTCCCCGCGTTCCTTCTTCAGCGCATCGCGCATCACGTTCACCCAGTGTTCGTGCTGGCACACGAACAGCCCTTCGTCCTCGCTGCGCTCGCCCGAAATGCGCGGGTTCAGCCCCATCTTTTTCGCGTTCTCGTCCGGCCCGTCGACCCACAGCGGCGCACCGCGCGACAGGTCGTTCCACATCGCCGTGATGCCTGCATAGCCGGCCTGGCACGCGCGAAACTCCTCGAGATCGTCGGCCGTGCCCATGCCGGTCACGTTGAAGAAATCCTCGTACTGGCGAATCCGCGTCGTGCGGTCGGCCTCGCTCTCGCCCTTCGGCGCGAAGCAGAAGATGCTGACTTCCGTCTTGTCGACCGCGAGCGGCCGCACCACACGAATCTGCGTGCTGAACTGGTCCATCAGGAACACGTTCGGGTACACGCACAGGTTGCGCGTCTGGTTCACGATGAAATCGGCCTGCACGTCGCCCACGCGCGCCTTGATCTCGTCACGATGCCGGTACACGGGCCGCACCTCCGGGTTCATCGTCCGGGTCCACAGCAGGATGTGGCCGTGGTCGAAGCCGTACACGCCCGCGACCGACTTGCTCCAGCTGTTCGCGTCGACCGCCTTGGTGCCGTCTTCCTTGCGGCGGCCCATCGTCGCCGCATAGTTCCAGTGCACGGTGCTCACGTGATAGCCGTCGCAACCGTTCTCCATCTGCATCTTCCAGTTGCCTTCGTAGATGTAGGACGAATTGCCGCGCAGCACTTCGAGCCCGTTCGGCGCCTGGTCGACGATCTGGTCGATGATCACGCGCGCTTCGCCGAGGTAATCCTCGAGCGGCAGCACGTCGGCGTTGAGGCTGCCGAACAGGAAGCCGCGATAGTTCGCGAAGCGCGCGACCTTCTTCAGGTCGTGCGAGCCGTGCGTGTTGAACTGCACCGGATACTCGGTCGTCTTCTCGTCCTTCACCTTCAGCAGCTTGCCGGTGTTCGAGAAGGTCCAGCCGTGGAACGGGCACGTGAAGCTACCCTTGTTGCCGTGCTTGCGGCGGCACAGCATCGCGCCCTTGTGCGCACACGCATTGATGACCGCATGCAGCTCGCCGGTCTTGTCGCGCGTGATGACGATCGGCTGGCGGCCGATCCATGTCGTGTAGTAATCGTTGTTGTCGGGAATCTGGCTTTCGTGCGCCAGGTACACCCAGTTGCCCTCGAAGATGTGCTTCATCTCGAGCTCGTACAGCTCCGCGTTCGTGAAGATGTCGCGGCGGCAGCGGAAGATGCCGGCCTCCTTGTCATCCTGCACGGCGGTTTCCAGCAGATGATCCAGGTCGTTGGTGTGGTCGATCGTGGCGGACATGATGGCTCCTCCCATGCGCGTGCCGCGTCCTGCAAGCACGCTCGCATCGGTATCGGTTGAATCTCGGGGTGACCGGCCGGCAGCGGTGGCGCTCGCGCGCCGCCGTGCCGCCGGCGGTTATGCGGTGGCGGACGCGCGCAGGCGTTCGACGATCTGGTTGTCCCTGCCCTGCACGCGCGGCGTCAGCACGAAGTTGAACTCGATGTCCTGGTACGCGTCGGCCTTCATGCCGAGCGCGGTGCCGCCGGTCTTTTCGGTCACGGGTGGAATCAGCTCCTCGCGCGTCGCATACGCGAAGTCGTCCCAGATCAGCGGATCTCCGTCGATGTTGAACTGCGTCGTCAGCTTGCGGTGAGCGGGGCTGTCGACGAAGAAGTGCACGTGTGCGGGGCGGTTGCCGTGGCGGCCGAGGCGATTCAGCAGTTGCTGCGTCGCGCCCTGCGGCGGGCAGCCGTAGCCGACCGGCATCAGCGTGCGGAATTCGTATTTGCCGTCCGCGCCGGTCCTCACCGCGCCGCGCAGATTGAAGTCGCTCTGCTTGCCGGTCGGGTCGAAATGCGAATAGAAGCCGTGCGAATTCGCATGCCAGCATTCGACCACCGCGCCGGCGATCGGCTTGCCGTCCAGGCCCGTGACCGTGCCTTGGATCACGAGCGGGCCCGCGCCGTCGTCCGCATCGAGGTCGATCTTCGCGACGCCGTCGCGCACCGGGGCGCCCGCCACGTACAGCGGCCCCTCGATCGTGCGTGGCGTGCCGCCGTCGAGGCCGATCGCCTTGTCCGCGGCGTCCATCCGGATGTCGAGATATTTCTCGAGACCGAGACCGGCCGCGAGCAGCGCCGCTTCGCTATCCTGACCAAGTTTGTTCAGGTAGTTCACGCCGGCCCACACTTCGTCGGGCGTGATGTCGAGATCGTCGATCGCCTTGAACAGGTCGCCGAGCAGGCGCAGCACGATCTGCTGCGTACGTGCGTCGCCGTTCGTGCCATTTCCGCGATTCCCGGCCGCGTTCGATGCGGCCTTCAGCAGATCCTGCACTTCCGTCGTGTCGAAAACTTTGACGCTCATGATGCTGTCTCCATGTGTATTTGGGGGTGACGGTCCTTGCCTGACTCGATTACCGTGCGATTTTCGTCAGTCCGTCGCGGGTGCGAGGTACGCATCGAGCATCGGCATCGGGCCATGCATCGTGGCCGCGGACAACTTGCGCTGGCGGCTCGCCGACAGATTGACGACGCAGGTTTCGATGCGATCTCGGGCGGCGGAGGACGCGGAGCGCGCTGCGTGGGCTATTCATGGAACGGATTTATACGCGGCGGGGAAATGGCGCGTCCAATACTTTTGGTCGCGCTTTTTGATACCTGATGGGTATAAAAATTCAGCCTTGGACGCAAAATACTGCGTTGCACCATACCTGCTTTAGCTACATGCACGGACTGAAAGGCTTGCCGGAGCGCAATCGCGCGGGTGCGGGATATCGCTGAGGCGGGCGGCGGCGCGGCCGGTATCGACCGGGGAAAAACGGCTGAAAACGGGCGGCCTGCGGAGTCGATCAGGGTTTTCCTGACGGGCTACACGTCGTAAAGCGACGGCGCGGACGCTGGCTTTCCGCAATGTCGACTGTCCCTTGTGGGCGGCGGATTCAACTGCTCGCTGCAATTCATTCAGGCCGCGTCAGCGGGTCGAGGCCTACCATTGCCTTACATGCTCAGATGGCGTAGGCAAGCTCCCGCTCTTCCACTTTCTCGTTGAACGCATCCGTTCCAATGGTCGACGCTTCCTCACAAGCACTGAAGTGGTACCCGGCATAGTGCGCGAACATTCGAATGTCCTTCCCTCCGATGCGACGTTTTTGCAACGCGTATGCTCGAGCGGATTCGGAAAGAAAGAATCGATGTTCGCCGTTACCCGGCTCGACACTCACCAGCGACTTCTCGGTCAGTTCAGCAATGTCGCCGGCAACGTCAGACAGCGTATACCGCGCATCGCATACCAGCGCACGCAATGCCTCGAACGTAAAAGCACGCTGGAATGCCGCAACGTGACCCAAGAGCTTCTGACTCGACGGGCTCAGCGACGCAAAGCTCCAATCGAAGCTGGCCTGTAACGTCTGGTGGTGCGCAAGCGCCGTCCGGTATCCCCGCGTCAGCAACTTGAAGCGATCGTCGAGAAATCCGTGAACACCTCGAACGCCCAATGCACCGATACGCCCGACTGCCATTTCGATCGCCAGTGGATTACCGTCGAGCCGACGGCAGATATCGCCAACGAGACGAGCGCTTTTTCTTAAAGTATCAAGGTCGCAACCCGACTGTCGCGCGCGCTGCAAGAACATCTGCACTGCCTCACAATCCAGCAGCTCTGCGATGGATGACTCCGGACGCGGCACCTGGAGCGGACGCACGTGGCAGACAGTCTCACCTGATACCCTCAACGGCTCACGGCTCGTGACGAGTACCCGCAAGTTGCCAAGCCGCATGCAAACTGAATCGACCAGTCGAGCGACTGCGTCGATGACGTGCTCGGCGTTGTCCAGCACCAGCAGCGTGCGGTCTCGCGGCAAAGCGGCGACTAGCGCGTCCACCGCCGACCTGTCGTCCCGTATCGACAGGCCGAATGCCGTCGCGATTTTCTGCAAGACCGCTTCTGGAGAGGCAGCATCGGAAAGCGCGACGAAGCGCGTGATATCAAAACGGCCGCTTACTGCCGCATGAGCAACTTCGATTGCCGCGCTCGTTTTCCCGACTCCCCCGGCGCCCACCAGTGTCAATATATGCGTCGTGTCCAGTATTGCCGCAATATTGGAGACTAGGCTGTCGCGTCCCGTGAGCGCCCCGTGCCGTCGCGGAATATCGCTGTCGCCCTGCCTGGGCGGTGTAGCCGGCGTCAAATTCGCGCTCGGGGCTGACCTCTGCGTCAGTTGGTAACCGCGACCGGGTACGGTCACAATCAGGTCGCGTTGCGGTCCGAGCAATTTTCGCAACGCGGAAATATGGACCTGCAGATTGTTTTCTTCGACTACCGTGCCGGGCCAGACCGCGGCCATCAACTCGTCTTTCGTGACGAGACGGCCCGCCGCCGACAACAGTACCGCGAGCACGTCAAATGCACGCGAACCGACATGGATAGCCTTCCCATCACGTCGTAACGAGCGTGTCGACAAATCGACTTCGAGTGTGCCCAGCAACATGACTCAGGCCTCGTCCATCAGACCAACCGGGCCACTGAGCCAGCAACCGCTGCTTGCATCGGCCGGATCGCGAAAGTTCACCGTGATCGCGGACGGGCGTCCCATCGCCGCACCCTGACGCACGACGATGCCGCGTCCCGCTCCGGTGACGAGCCCATGGCGATGCGCGCCGTACAGGAGCGCTGCCGCTGCGATGCCGGTCGCCGCGTCTTCCGAATAGCCGGACGCGCGCGGAAATTGCCGTGCGTCGAACACGCGCGGTGCATTGGCATCGAGCGCAAACGGATACAGACCGGTCGACGACAGCGCGTCGCATAGCGCTTCGATTGTGTCGAGTTTCGGCATGATCGCATTCAGCCGTGAGGTCGTGCGGACCGGCACCAGCGTTTTGGTGCGGCTCGTCGTTGCGTTGACGATGTCGAGCGGCAGCAGGTCGCCCGCATCGAGGTTCAATGCATCGAGTGTCCTGGCAATGAGCGCCGCGTCGACAACCGGCTCGACGCGTCCCGCCGGCTGGCTGACTTCGATCCGCGCGTCGGACGCGTCGTACCGCGCTTCGATGCTGCCGCTCAGCGTTTCAATCAGCGCCGTGTTCGTGCGCCATGCGCCCGTGTGACGCAGCAGCCACAATGCGCCCAGCGTCGCGTGTCCGCACATCTCCATCTCGTGGTTGGGCACAAAAAAGCGGAAGCGAAAATCATGGTGCGGATCGACGGCGCGCATCACAAACCCGCTTTCCAGACCATACGCGCGGGCCACCTCTTTCATTTGCGCGTCGGACCAGCCGTTCGCGTCGAGCACAACCGGGGCCGGATTGCCGCCCTCGTCGGTGATGGAAAATACCCGTACAAGCCGCACACGTTGTACGATGCTCATGCGCTTGCTCCCTAATTAACTCCGCCTATCGGTGTGCCGCCTTTTGCGAAGCCGGCGGCCAGTCCGCCGTCCCTCGCAGCATGCACGGCCTGCGTTTTTTATTCGCTTCCATTTGGGCCGGAACATGCTCACTATCGGGCCATGGCGATGGGCGTCAGCGCGTTGCCCGTCCCTTATAAAGTCCCAAGTCGCAGGTTCCCGCCATGTTTTATCAGACGTCCAAATCGCACATTCCCGCCGACCGCGTGGCTGCGACCCGTCGCATCACGATGGCCGATTACGTGACGTCGTGGCACGAGCACGAAGAGTTCATGTTCCTGTTGCCGAGTCAAGGCACGCTGACGCTGACTTCGGAGTGTTCAAAACATTCGCAACGCATCGGCGCCGGCGTGCTTGCGATGGTTCCTGCCGGGATTTTTCACGACACGGCGAGCAATCCCGGAGAGCACTGCCATACGGCGGTCTATGCGGAGCGCGACTTCGTTTCGTTTTGTGCGCGCAAATCCAATGTCCGGATCGACGGGGGCGATGCACCGCGCTACTGCGTGCCGCCGCCTGCTCTGCTTGGGGCACTGCGTTTGCAAACACAGTTCGACGCGGGCGACGAAACGGAGGAAGCGCACGATATGGCGCGGTATCAGAACGATCTGGTCGATCGGCTGATTGCGTCGGCGTGCGTGGCGGCGGTGCTCGGCGCCGCACCGAGCGATGCCAATCCGAAGGTTTCGCGCGGGCAACTGGTCAGTGAAATCAAGGCGTACCTTGACGTCATGCTCGCGGAGCGGATCGATATCGAGACAATCGCCTCGGAATTCGCCATATCGCGACGTCATCTCACCCGGATCTTCCGCGAGGAGACCGGCGAAAGCCTCACCGATTATCAGCTCCGGCAACGGGTCATGCGCGCGCGTTCGCTCTTGAATGTTCCCGGCACGACCGTGCTGTCGGCAGCCCTGAGCGTAGGGATCGAATCGCCGTCCTACCTGGCAAGGCTATTTACCAAGTTCGGTCTGCCTGCGCCCCGCGATCTGAAGGCATCCCGTGCTCGATGCAACTGACGCCTCTTCACTTCCGACTTCTGTCGCCCCCGTTGAACTGGAACCACTCAGCCGGTAAATCCTGGCGTACCCGACCGCTCGCGATAAGCTTGCTGCCGGCGGTTGGACGCGGCGGCTCCAGACGGTGACGGTGAACGGCCGATGCCGCACCGGCAATATCTGCCACGTCATCACGCGGCGTGCGGCACAAGTCCACACGGCAACTGTTCAATTTCCGCACACCGAATCGTATCCACCCGCCAATCCATGCGGGCGCGACGGATGGGAAAAAACCCGGATACCCTCGTTTCACCGCCGTCCCCTACCCTCGCGCGCATGCCGATCGTCGCTCACGCAACGATCCGGCCGATCCGAAATCCCCAGGAGCGCACATGGATAGCAACACCCCCGCACTGTTCGACACCGACATCTGGCGCGGCAAGACCTTCACCGGCCGCTGGCATGCGAGCCCGCATGCGGCCGACGTGATCGAGCCGGCGACCGGCAACACGCTCGGCCGCATCGGTCTTGCCGACAGCTCGGCCATCGCCGAAGCATCAGCGACCGCGCACCGCGCCCAGCCCGCCTGGTTCGCCCTGCCCTACGACGACCGCGCAGCCGTCCTGCGCCGCGCCGCAGCCGTCGCCGAAACGCACGCCGATGCGATCGTCGACTGGCTCGTGCGCGAAAGCGGCTCGACGCGCGCGAAGGCGGCGTTCGAAACGTCCGTCACGATCAAGGCGCTGCACGAAGCGGCCGGGCTGCCATCTCGCGCGGCCGGCGAAGTGCTGCCATCAGCAGCCGGCCGGCTGTCGCTCGCGCGCCGCCGCCCGCGCGGCGTGGTCGGCGTGATCTCGCCGTTCAATTTCCCGCTGTACCTCGCGATTCGTGCGGTCGCGCCGGCGCTCGCGCTCGGCAACGCGGTCGTGCTGAAGCCCGATCCGCGCACCGCCGTGTGCGGCGGCATCGCGATCGCCCGCGTGTTCGAGCTCGCCGGCCTGCCCGAAGGCGTGCTGCACGTGCTGCCCGGCGACGGCGCGGCCGGCGCGGCGCTGGTCGCCGATCCGCACGTCGCGATGATCCAGTTCACCGGCTCCACCGCGGCCGGACGCAAGGTGGGCGAAGCGGCCGGCCGCCACCTGAAGAAGGTATCGCTCGAACTCGGCGGCAAGAACTCGCTGATCGTGCTCGACGATGCCGACCTCGACCGCGCGGTCGCGAACACCGCATGGGGCGCGTATTTGCATCAAGGCCAGATCTGCATGGCGACCGGCCGCGTGCTCGTACAGCGCGCGATTCACGACCGCTTCGTCGCGAAGCTCGTCGAGAAAGCGCGCAGCCTGCGCGTCGGCGACCCGGCCACCGGCGACGTCGGCCTCGGCCCGCTGATCAACGCCGCGCAACGCGACCATGCGGCGAGCGTGGTCGATGCGGCCCGCCGCGCAGGTGCACGCATCGAGACGGGCGGCGGCCATCGCGGCCTGTTCTTCGAGCCGACCGTGCTGAGCGGCGTCGCGCCGGGCAATCCGGCGTTCGACGAGGAAATTTTCGGGCCGGTCGCGATCGTCGTGCCGTTCGATACCGACGAGGACGCGATCGCGCTCGCGAACCGGACCGAATACGGGCTGTCGATGGCGATCCTGTCCGCCGACGTCGGACGCGCACTGCGGATCGGCGAGCGCCTGAACACGGGGCTGCTGCACATCAACGACCAGACGGTCAACGACGAAGTGATCAACCCGTTCGGCGGTGTCGGCGCATCGGGTAATGGCTCGAGCATCGGCGGTGCGGCAAACTGGGAGGAATTCACGCAGTGGCAGTGGCTGACGATCAAGGGCGAAGCGCCGCCGTATCCGATTTGACGAGGAGACCGACCATGTACACCGAACACGACACACGCGCCGTCACCGCGGCCGTCGCGCGCGCCGCCGGCGCGCCCTTCTCGATCGAAGCGGCCCGCATCCGCGCGCCGCGCGGCGACGAAGTGCTGGTGCGCGTCGTCGCGACCGGCTTGTGCCATACCGACCTGATCGTGCGCGACCAGTACTATCCGGTGCCACTTCCCGCCGTGCTCGGTCACGAAGGCGCCGGCGTGGTCGAGGCGGTCGGCCCGAACGTGAAGACGCTCGCCGCCGGCGACCACGTCGTGCTGACCTACGGCGCGTGCGGTCACTGCACGTCGTGCGTCGGCGGTCACGGCGCGTATTGCCGGCAGTTTTTCGCGCTGAACTTCGGCGGCGCCGACGCGGACGGGCAGACCGCGCTTCGTGACGCATCCGGCCAGCCGCTGCACGATCATTTCTTCGCGCAGTCGTCGTTCGCGAGCTACGCGCTCGCCCGCGAAAACAACGCGATCAAGGTGCCGAAGGAAGCGCCGCTCGAACTGCTCGGCCCGCTCGGCTGCGGGATCCAGACCGGTGCGGGCGCCGTCATCAATTCGCTCGCGGTGCGCACCGGCAGCAGCTTCGCGAGCTTTGGCGCGGGCGCGGTCGGGATGAGCGCGGTGATGGCCGCGCGCATCGCCGGCGCAACGACGATCATCGCGGTCGACATCGTACCGTCGCGGCTCGCGCTGGCGCTGGAACTCGGCGCGACGCACGCGCTCGACAGCCGGGAGGTCGACGTGGTCGACGCGATCCGGGAGATCACCGGCGGCGGCGTCGACTTCGCGCTCGAATCGACCGGGCTGCCGGCGGTGTTGTCGCAAGGGATCGACGCGCTCGGCTCGCGCGGCACGATGGGCGTGGTCGGCGCGCCGAAGCTCGGCACCAGGGCCGAATTCGACGTGAACAGCCTGCTGCTCGGCGGCCACACGATCCGCGGCATCGTCGAAGGCGACAGCGTGCCGCAGACGTTCATTCCGCAACTCGTGCAACTGCATCTGCAAGGGCGGTTTCCGTTCGACCGGCTGGTAAAGTTCTATCCGCTCGACCAGATCAACCAGGCGGCGGAAGACAGCAGCAAGGGGATCACGCTCAAGCCGATCCTGCGTTTGCCGCATTGAACGCAACAGGCGCCGCCGGCCGCACGCCGACGCACACGGCGGCGCCCCTTCCCGGGAAAATACCCGCCTTCGGGCACCGGGCTATATTACGCATTCGCGCGACACGCCAGGCCGCCACGCCTGGCCCGGACCTCGACTTCAAATGGAGCGCAGCGTGAACACGGCCCCTGAATCCCTTTCACGGCCGGTCGACCTCGACCGGCTCCGCGCCCGCTTCGCCGCGGGCGAGCCGCTGCCGGAAACGGCGTTGCCGGCCAGCGTCGCGCGTTCGTGGCTGCGTTCGCGCGACGCCGGGCTGCGGCCCTGGCAAACCGCCCGCTATGAAATGCAGCGCGAACCCGCCGAATCGCGCGCGGACCGGCGGCTCACCCGCTGCGTCGCGCAGGAGATCGAGCCGCTGTGGGCCGCATTCGGCGGCAGCGAATGGACGATCATGTGCGTCAATCCGCACGGCACGATCGTCCATGCGCGCCGCAGCCCGCAATGCGACGACGCGCTGCTCACGCCGATCGTCGCCGGGCGCCGGATCGTCGAACCGAACATCGGCACGACCGCGCCGAGCTGCGTGATTCACGACGGCGCCGAAACCGTCGTCGCGGGCGCGCAGCACTATCTCGACGAGTTGTCGCGAGTGTTCTGTCTGGCCGTGCCGCTCGTGGGTTTCGACGGCGAAGTGATCGGCGCGCTCGATATCACCGGCATCGGCCGGCGCAATATCGCGCAGCTGCGCGAGTCATTCCGGCACGCATCGCTGTCCGCCGAACAGCGGCTCTATGCGATATTGCGCGACTGCCATCTGCTGCAGGTGCAATTCGATCCGCGCTGGCTCGGCACGCCGCTCGCCGGCGTCATCGCGCTCGACGAAGCGGGCCGCGTGCGCGCGGTGAGCCGCCTGGCCCGCCAGATGCTCGATCTCGCGCCCGCCGGGCCGGTGGCGCCGGTCGATCTCCGGCAACTGTTTCCGGGCGCGACGCCCGCGCAGCAGCGCCGGTTGCTGACACCGGCACGTACGCCGCAGCGGATCGCGCGCGACGATGGTAGCCACGTATGGGTGCGCACCGTGCGTGCGCCGCTCGATCGCGCGACCAGGGCGCGGCACGCCGATGTGCTCGAAGACGCTGCCGACGTGTGCAACGTCGCGTCGGCCGCCGGCCCGCAGGCGAGCCTGCACGAACAGTCGCTCGACGCGATCCGCCGCGCGCTCGACGAGCACGACGGCAACGTGTCGGCGGCCGCGCGGCAGCTCGGTATTTCACGCACGACGCTGTACGCGAAACTTCGGCAGCTCGATGCGGCAGGGATCAGGCACGACGGGCCGCATTGACGATGCGGGGTGAAGTGAGCCGTGTGGCGATGGCGCCGATCCACGGCGGCCCAAAGTCGCCCGGGATCAACGATACGGGTGCGTCGGCACCATGATGACGCCGCAGCGTGTCGGCCCACGGCGCAGCCGCGACGATCCCTACTCCCGCCACGTCGCCTCCGCGAGCTTCGCCACCAGTTCGTCGTACACCACCCGGATACGACGCGGCATCGGCCCGCGCCGCGGCCGATAGACGTGCAGCTTCCACGGCTCGGGCTCGAGGCTCGGCAACACCCGCACGAGGCGCCCCTTCCTGACGTACGGCCGCACCAGATATTCCGAACACTGGCCGACTCCCACCCCCGCGCACACGGCCTCGATCTCCACCTCGGTGTCGTCCGTCAGGTAAGCCGGCGACGACGGCACGAACTGCTGCTCGCCGCGAAACATCCACGGCCACGGCCGCCCGCTTGCACGATCGATCAGGCACGTCACCGGCATCGCTTCGAGTGCCTTGCGGTTTTTCGGCTCGCCCAGCCGCCGGATCAGCGACGGCGCGGCCACCACCCACATCGGCAGCGGCCCGACCATGCGCGCGACGAAGCGGTTGTCGCCGATCGCGCCGACACGCACGCCGATGTCGATCTGCTCGTCGACCACCGGCGACGGCACGTCCGACAGCCGCAGATCGGGCACGAGCCCCGGATATCGCTGCATGAGGCCGGTGAGGATCGGCTGCACGTAATGCCGCCCCATGCCCGACGGCGCGGTGATCCGGACGACGCCGACCGGCTCGTCGCGCTGGCCGGTCGCGGGCCCGAACAGCCCGTCGACCACGGCCAGCGCGCCCTGCACCTCGCGCGCGAACGACTGGCCGAACGCGGTGATCCGGATGCTGCGGGTCGTCCGGTGAAACAGCGTTTCGCCGAGCATCTCCTCCAGTTCGCGCACCGCGCGCGTGACGACCTGCGGCGACACGCCGAGCCGCGCGGCCGCCTCGCGAAACGTCGGCGCCGCGGCGGCCGCGGCAAAGATCTTCAGGATGTCGAGGCGGTTGAGCATGGGAAGCCTTTATGATGCTCGCGAAAAAGCGATTTTAATTCCCCAAAAAGGAATTCTGAATGCGCCATTGTTCCATTTTTTTGTCGACGTCGAACGACCACAATGCGCATCAGACGTCGCTTCGACGCAACGGATCACCCCTCACGGAGAAACGCATCATGAACGCAAGCACGCACTCTGCCCCGCTCGACGGTCGCATCGCCCTCGTGACGGGCGCCAGTTCCGGCATCGGCCGCGCGTCGGCGATCGAACTCGCGCGCCGCGGCGCGAAGGTCGTCGTCAACGCCCGACGCAAGGCCGAACTCGATCGACTGGTCGACGAGATCGCGACCGCCGGCGGCAACGCAACGGCCTTTGCCGCGGATGTCGCGAACGAAGCCGAGCTCCGCAAGCTATTCGATTTCACGGTGTCGACCCACGGACGGCTCGACGTCGCGTTCAACAATGCGGGCACGGAAGGCGTGTTCGCGCCGATGCTCGAGCAGGACGCGCAAAGCTACGACCGGGTGTTCGAGCCGAACGTGCGCGGCGTGTTCAATTCGATGAAGTTCGCGGCCGAGATCATGCTGCGTCAGGGCAAGGGCAGCATTATCAACAATGCGTCGATGGGCGGCGTCATCGGCTTCGAGAACGCGTCGGTGTATATCGCGAGCAAGCACGCGGTGATCGGGATGACGAAGACGGCTTCGATCGAATGGTTCAAACGCGGCGTGCGCGTCAACGCGCTGTGCCCGGGGCTGATCGATACGCCGTTCCATCACCGCGGCATCTGGGCGTCGGAGGAAGCACGGCTCGCCTTTGCCGAATCGACGCCGGCCGGCCGCTGGGCATCCGCCGACGAGATGGCGACGGTCGTCGCGTTCCTCGCGTCGGACGATGCCAGCTATGTGTCGGGGCACGCGCTCGTGGCCGACGGCGGCTATTCGATCGCGTGATGCACCGGCGGCGTGCCGGGCAGCGGCTTCACGGCGCGGGGGCCGCGAGCGCCGCTTCCCGTTTCGCGTGCAGCCGCAACGCGGCCCACGCGACCCCGGCCGCGAAGATTGCGACCACGCCGCCGAAGGTGCCGATCCACGGCAGCCCGAAGTCGCCCGCGATATGGTTGCCGAGCAGCGCGCCGGCGCCGATGCCGACGTTGTACAGCCCCGAGTAGATCGACACGGCCAGGTCGGTGGCGTCCGGCGCCAGCTTCAGTACCCACGCCTGCATCGCCAGCCCGAAGCAGACGATCGCGCCGCCCCACACCAGTGTGTGCACGGACAGCGTGACGATGTTCAGCGCGCACGGGAACAGGATCAGCAGGCAGCCCGACAGCGCGACGATCGACGCCAGCAGGAAATCGTCGGGCCGGTGCGGATAGACGCGATTGAAGCAGACCGCGGCCGGCAGGCCGGCGATGCCGAACAGGATCAGCACGTACGTGATCCGGCTGTTGCTCGCATGGTTGATGCTCTGCACGAACGGTTCGATGTACGTGTACGACGTGAAGTGCGCGGACACGACCAGCACGGTGATCGCATACAGCGCGACCAGCGCCGGCTTGCGCAGGAACACGCCGATGCTGCTCAGCGACCCGGCGCCCTGGCTCGGCAGCAACGGCAACGTGGCGCGCAGCAACAGCAGCGCGATGCCCGCCGTGCCCGCGATGATCAGGAACGTGACGCGCCAGCCGAACGCCTCGCCGATCACGCGTCCGAGCGGAATCCCGGCGACCATCGCGATCGCCGAGCCCATCGCGATCAGGCTGAGTGCACGGCTTTTGCGGTCGCTCGGCGCGAGCCGCACCGCGAGCGGGATCGAAATCGACCAGAACACCGCATGCGCACACGCGATGCCGAGCCGGCCGATCATCAGCACCGTGAAATTCCACGCGACGCCGGTCACGACATGGCTGCCGATGAACACCAGCAGCGCCACGCTCAACAGCTTGCGGCGCTCGACGTGGCGCGTGACGAACGTCAGCGGCAGCGACACGACCGCGACGGCCCACGCGTAGATCGTCAGCATCAGGCCGACGGCGGTCGGCTGCATCTGCAGGCTGTCGCCGATCGCGCTCAACAGCGCGACGGGCACGAATTCGGTGGTATTGAAGATGAAGGCGGTGAGCGCCAGGGCCAGAACGCCCCACCACGATTGTTCGGAACTGACGGCGTCGGGGGTTGCCATACGGGGATTCGACGAAGGTTGGGCGTGCGCGGGCGGCCCGCCCGGCGCATCGGCGCGATTGTACCAGCGGTGTTCGACCCGCCGCCGCCGGGCGCGGTGCGTGCGGCGCGGGACATGGCGGTGACACGGCCGTGCGCCGATAATGTGACGCATTGGGTTTTGCCGACGATTTGCCCGACGATCATCGGGCCAGGAGAGTTACATGCGCATTGAAACGTCATTTCTGTTCGATCTCGACGGCACGCTCGTCGACAGCGTCTATCAGCACGTACTCGCGTGGAAGGAAGCGCTCGACGCCGAAGGCATCGAACTGTCGGTGTGGCGCATCCATCGCAAGATCGGGATGAGCGGCGGCCTGTTCCTGAACCAGTTGCTGCGCGAAACGGCCGGCGACATCGACGCCGAGCGCGTCGAGCGGCTCGCGCGGCTGCATGCGGCCGCGTACCAGCGGCTGCGCGCGCAGGTCCGGCCGCTGCCGGGCGCGCGCGAACTGCTGGCCGCGCTGTCGAATGCCGGCATTCGCTGGGCGATCGCGACCAGCGGGCGGATGGAAACGGCGGCGATCAATCTGGAGGCGCTCGGCGTCGATCCGGCGAAGAACGTCGTCGTCACGCGCGATCAGGTGAAATATGCGAAGCCGGACCCGGATTTGTTCCTGACTGCCGCCGCGAAGCTGAACGTGCCGATCGAGCATACGGTGGTGGTCGGCGACAGCATCTGGGACATGCTCGCCGCCGCCCGCTGCCGCGCGCTCGGCGTCGGGCTGCTGGCGGGCGGGTACGGCAGCGACGAACTGGAACGCGCCGGCGCGCTGCGCGTGTACGACGATCCGGCGGATCTGCTGTGGCACCTCGACGAGGTGGCTGCGCGGCCGTAGCCGTAGGCGCCGGTCCACCGCGCCCGATCCGCTCCTGCGGGAGCGGGCGTTTCAGTCGAGCTTGACGTCATGCGGCCGCACGAGCTCGTCCGGCCGGATAGCCGCGCGCGCGCGATCGTTCGCGTCGCGGCTTTTTTCGATTCATCGAATCGAAACAATCCCCACCGCCATTGACAAGCGCGATTTTAATATTTTTATTCACACCTGTTTTCCTGTGTTTTTAAAACACACGGGAAGATTCTTGAAAAATCGAATCGCCTTTCATATAACAAAAATACTTCGTTTCCGGTTCACGATCGCAGTGCCAGAATCGTGAAAATACGCGTTGCGTACGGAGCCGAACCGGCCAGCCGGCGCCAGCCTCGTCGCCAGATGTCCCAGGCGCGATATCGGGCCTGTGTCGCGATGTGGCGTCGTAGCGCCCTTTCCGCCATTTATCCGGGGATTCTATAAATGCGCACGGATCTTTCACCTTCATAACGTTTCGACCGAAGCATTACCTCGATTTATTCGATCGCACGATCACGGGTATCGGCCGGGGTATTTTTGTGCCGGCGTTTCGTAAAAACGTGCGCCGCCGCTCGATCGGCGCGCATTGTTTTGTCCGGTTTGACGGAAATGGACGACGCGAGGATTTCGATGAATCAGATCAGCGAACAGGCGATCGCCGAACTGCGCGCGCCGCACCTGGAACCCGCCCTGCCGATCCGGGTGCTGCATGGCGAGACGGTGAGCGATTACGAGCGGAAAGTGCAGACGACCTACGCCGGCAGCCCGGACGACTGGCGCAAGGCGATCGGCGAGTACCTGTTGTTCCAGTTCGGTGTGTACGACGATCCGCGCTCCACGCCGCCGATCTCGCTCGATGAATCGGGCATTCGCTACTTCGAACGCCAGCTTCATCTCGCCGGCTTCGACGACCCCGTTCCCGCCCGGGTCGAACGCATTCTCGACATCGGCTGCGGCTGGGGCTACATCCTCAAGTATCTGGCCGGCCGCTTCCCCGGCTGCATGCGCCTCGACGGTATCAACGTCAGTCGCGAACAGCTCGACTACTGCGCCCGCTTTCATGCGCAACACGGGCTCGCGGAACGCATCAACCTGTATCAGTGCAACGCACAGGACGTCGATCGACTGCCCGATCCCGCGACACCATACGATCTCGTGATCATTCGCGGCGTGATCTCGCATTTCCCGAACGCGCTGTACGAAAAGGCGATGCGCGCGCTGCATGCGCGTGTACGCGGCGGCGGCTCGGTGGTCATCTCGGACAATCTGTACAACGTCGACCTGAGCGAATACGCGTCCGACACGCCCGACGAGGTCGACCGGATCGCATGCAAGCACCGCAAGACGCCCGATTATTTCAGGCAGGTGCTGATCGACGCCGGGTTCGCGATCCGCGACATGCGCGTGCTGCCGTCGAACATCGACGTCGCGCGCTGGCTGATGGATGCCAAGGCCAACATCGACCGCCATTTTCCGCACCGTGCGCCGGACACGCTGGAAGAACTGCGCGTGCTCGCCGAAAACTGGTCCGTCGCGCTGATCAAGAACAAGGTGTCGACCTACAGCATCGTCGCGGTCAAACCGGACGCGTAACTTGGAGAGCCGCATGCAAGCATCCGGAACGCCACGCGCCACGAGCGCCCCGCCCAGCGAGACGCAAACGCTGGTGCTGCCGCTGCCGCATCTGTCGCTGCCCGTCGCACGGCACCCGCAGCATGAAGCAATCGAGCGGCAGCTCGCGATCGACGACTACCCGTACATCGTGCAGCACTATCGCAGCGACGCCGCGGCGCGCCGTTTTCTCGCGCAGCGCATTCCCGCGTATGGCAGCCTGTGCTACCCGAATGCGCGGCCCGATCGCGTGTACGCGCTCCACCGCATGATGCACGTCACGACGCTGATGGACGACGCCTTCACGCATCTCGCACGCACCGGCGATCAGGCGGGGCTCGACACGTTGCGCGAGCATTTCCTGGCGGCCGTCGACGGCACGCCGCCGCCGGCCGACGCACCTTCCGCGCGGCTGCTGCACGACACGCTGCAGTTGATGCGCACCCAGAGCGAGGCGCGCCCGGCCTTCTGGCGGCGGTTCGTCGAATGCATCCGCGAGCAGATCCATACGCAGGCCAGCCCGACGGCAACCGACGCAACGCGCCTGTCGTTGGCCGACTATCTGGCGTTTCGCCGGGTCGAGGGCTTCGGCCACTGGATCACGCTGCTCACCGAATACGCGCTCGACATCGACATGGGGCAGCGCCTCGCGCAACACGCGGCACTCGCCGATGCGCGCGATGCGACGATCGATTCGGTGATCCTCGTCAACGACCTGTTTTCGTTTCGCAAGGAATGGTCCGCGCACGAGCGATTCAACGCCGTGTGGATCCTGATGCGCGTCGAGCAACTGAACGCACAGGCGGCGCTCGACCGGCTGGCGGTACTCTGCATGTCGAACGAACGCCGTCTGATCGACGCGCGTGAAGCGGTCGCGACGGGCGCGCTGGCCGGCGACGCCGACGCGCAGGCCTACGTGACGGAGCTGTGTTACATGAGTGCCGGCAATGCGGAGTTTCATGCATTCAGCACCCGCTACCACGGCGACGATCTCGGCGGCGGGCGCTTCGCCGGCGGCGCAGTCGCGATGACGGCGCTGCCGACGCTCGAGGAAATCGCGGCGGCGGACCGGCATGCTCGGCCCCGGTGACTGGAGACGCACATGCACGCACCGCTCCCTCTTGTGCCCGAACCCGCCGCTGCTTCGCGACATCGCTATCCGGACGGCTGGTTCGCGCTGGCCTACAGCCGCGACGTCAAACCAGGCGCGCTCGTCGTAACGCGCTTCATGGGCGCGGACGTCGTGCTGTATCGAACGGCATCCGGCCTGATTCGCGCGGTCGCGCCGCATTGTCCGCACCTCGGCGCGCATCTCGGGCACGGCGGCGTCGTGCGCGGCGAGGAGATCGTATGCCCGTTCCATCACCTCGCGTTCGCGCCGGACGGCACCTGCGTGCGCGCCGGGCGCGACGGCAAGCCGCCCGCCGCCACGCTGCGGCAGCGCCCCGTATGCGAATGGAACGGCCTCGTGCTCGCATGGCAGGACCGTGCGGGCGCAGCGCCGTCGTGGTCGCTGCCCGAACTCGACCTCGACGGCTATTCGCGGCCGCGCGGCCAGTGCCACACGCTGAACGGCAGCCTGCAGAATCCGGCCGAGAACGGCGTCGACATCAATCATTTCAGCCCGGTGCACGGCTGGTCGAACCCGGTGCTGGAGCCGCCGCAAGCCGACGGCCACCGGCTGACGATGCGCTCGACGCTCGTGCTGCTCGGGCAGCGGCTGCTGCTGGACATCACGATGCACGGCCTGGGCTGCATGGCCGCGCGCATGGAACTGCCGGACCTCGGGCTGCACGCGCGGGTCGTGCTGTTCCCGACGCAGATCGAACCCGATCGCTGGACCTGCCGCGAATTCGTCGCGCTGCGCGTCGAACGTGCGTCGGCGTGGCCGTCGCCGCTGCGCCGGGCCCTGCACGAGGTCCTCGCGAGCGCCGCATACCGGCTGTGGTTCGTGCCGCAATTCAAGCGCGACCTGCGCATCTGGGATCACCGCGACTACGACGCACGCCCGACGCTGATGGCCGGCGAGCTGCCGATCATGACGTTCCGGCGCTGGGCCGCGCAGTTCTACCCGGCGCCCGGCGGCGACGCACCCGACGGGCGAGACGGCCCCGTGTCGGCGGCCATCGCACATGCCGATCGGGAATTCGCGCGATGAGTGCCATGCCGATGCAGGAGCGCGCGATGCATGCAGCCGGCCCCGTCGACGAAACCGCGCCGCTGCCCTATCCGGACGGGTGGTTCGCGCTGTGTTTCAGCCGCGAGCTGAAGCGCGGGGCCGTGCTCGCGACGCCGTTCATGGGACGCGACGTCGTGCTGTACCGGACGGCCTCGGGCGTCGCCTGCGCGGTCGACGCGTATTGCCCGCACCAGGGCGCGCATCTCGGCCACGGCGGCACGGTCGACGGCGAGCAGATCGTCTGTCCGTTCCATCACTACGCGTACGGCCCCGACGGCCGGCGTATCGCCGCCGGCTGCACGAAAGGCGGCCAACGGCCGACGCTTCGCACCTGGCATGTGCGCGAGTGGAACGGCTTCGTGTTCGTATGGCAGAACGCCGACGGCCTGGCGCCGACCTGGGAACTGCCGGAAGTGGACATGACCGGCTTCTCGGCACCGGTCGGCCAGGCATTCACGCTACGCGGCGTGATGCAGAACCTGCCGGAAAACGGCTTCGATCTCGAACATTTCGGCGCGCTGCACCGCTGGAAGGACATGAAGCCGCATACGCCCGTGATCGACGGCCCGCGCATTTCGATGCAGGTGGACATGGCGTGGAAGCACATCAAATGGCGCACGCTGATCGGCGTTCACGGCCTTGGCTGCGTGTCGTCCGACCATGAAATGAAGGCGATCGGCCTCGAAGCGAAGATCTTCGCGTGCGGCGTGCAGATCGCGCCGCTGCGCTGGACCTTCCGTGACGGTATCTCGTTCCGCTTTTCGTGGCTGTCGAGGTGGCCGGCCCCGGTGCAGCGGCTCGTCTACGCCGTGCTCGGCCGGTTGCTGCACCGGCTGTGGCTGGTGCCGGTGTTCAAGGAAGACATCATGGTGTGGGGCAATCGCGACTACACCGGCTACGGTACCCCGGTCGCAGGCGACGGGCCGTACCCGGTGTTCCAGCGATGGGCGCGGCAGTTCTATCCGGCCAGTGATCGGGTTGCGGCACGGCATCGCGCCGCGCAGGCGGACGCGTTCGCCGGGAAATAGCGGGAGTTGAAGCCCGGCTTCGGGATATCCTGCCTCACACCGTCCGCCTGACCAGCATCGTCCGGATCTCCGAAATCGCCTTGGTCGGATTCAGCCCCTTCGGGCACACGTCCGTGCAATTCATGATCGTCCGGCAGCGGAACAGCCGGTACGGGTCCTCGAGATCGTCGAGCCGCTCGGCCGTCGCGAGATCGCGCGAATCGGCGATGAAGCGATACGCCTGCAGCAGCCCGGCGGGACCGACGAACTTGTCCGGGTTCCACCAGTAGCTCGGGCACGACGTCGAACAGCACGCGCACAGGATGCATTCGTACAGCCCGTCGAGCTGGTCGCGCTCCTCCGGCGATTGCAGCCGCTCGCGCGCGGGCGGCGTCGTGTCGTTGATCAGGTATGGCCGGATCGAGTGGTACTGGTTGAAGAAATCGGTCATGTCGACGATCAGGTCGCGCACCACCGGCAGCCCCGGCAATGGCCGCAGCACGATTTCGCGCGGCAGCGTCTGCATGTTGGTCAGGCATGCGAGGCCGTTCTTGCCGTTGATGTTCATCGCGTCCGAGCCGCAGATGCCTTCGCGGCAGGAGCGCCGATACGACAGCGTCTCGTCGTCGCACTTCACGCGGCCCAGCACGTCGAGCAGCATGCGGTCGTCCGGATTCACGTCGATCTCGTAGCGCTGCATGTAAGGCGCCGCGTCGCGGTCGGGGTCGTAGCGATAGATATGCAAGGTGCGCGGATCGCTCATCGGTTCCTCCCGGCGCGGGCCGGCGTGGGTTCATGGGGTACTTGCACGGCGGGGCGCTGTCGCGGCACACGGCGCCGCAAGCGCGATGCCGGTCAATCGTCGTCCACGCGCTTGTCGATCAGATAGCGGCCGCGCTCGAGGCCCGCCCGCAGCGCCTCGACCTCGGTCAGCCATTCGGGGCCGGCGGCTTCCGGCACCACCAGCTCGATGCGTGCGCCGTTGACGTACACCTGCACCTCGTCGCGCCATGCGCCGCGCTCGTTGGGTCGCGCCCACACGAAAATCTCGTGGCCGCGATACGGGTCCCGAACCTGTGCGTCCTGTTGATGTGCCACGGTGGCCTCCTGTCTTATCTGCGATAGCGATGCAAAAAATGCGCGCCGCATGCTCGCCAGGCGCGCCGTCGGCCTTGCGCGCACGCGCCGTGCCCGGCCGGCACGCTGCTTGCGTCCCTTTTCCGCATCGAACCGCTACCGGGCCCGCTTCACTTAGGGCCGGAAGGGATGCACATCATGATCGGCCACCTCGAATTACTCGGACGCCTGCTGCTGGCCGCGCTGCTCGGCAGCGTGATCGGGCTCGAACGCGAACGCCTCAACTGGGCCGCCGGGCTGCGCACGCACATGCTCGTGTGCGTGGGCTCCGCGCTCGTGATGCTGGTGTCGACGTTCGGCTTCGAGGACGTGCGCGGGCAGAACGGCGTCGTGCTCGATCCGTCGCGGGTCGCCGCGCAAGTGGTGTCCGGCATCGGCTTTCTCGGCGCGGGCTCGATCCTGCTGCGCGGCGAAGTGGTGCGCGGGCTGACGACGGCCGCGAGCCTGTGGGCGGTGGCCGGCGTCGGGCTCGCCGCGGGTGGCGGCATGGTGGTTGCGTCGGTCGGCGCGACGGCGATCGTGCTCGCGATCCTCGCGGGCGTGAAACCGCTCGAGCGCCGCTTCATCGCGCAGCGCCAGCAGCGCACGCTGCAGCTCGTGGCCGAGCGCGGCGGCCTCACGCTCGGCACGCTGCACGAGGCGCTCGGCCCCGGCCGGGTGCGCGTGAAACGGTTCATCGTCCAGCAATCGGACGACGATCCGGACACCGACGACATCTCCGTCTCGTTCTCGCGCACGAGCGGGCCGGAATTTGCGGCGATCTGCGAGACGCTGCAAAACATCGCGTGCGTACGGACCTGTCAACCCGACACCTCGTCAAGGAGTTTCGTGTGACCCAGACCGACCTGCTCTCCTATCTCGTGACGAGCCAGCTCGCCGCGCGCATGCGCAGCGGAACGTGGCTCACGACCAGCCAGCTGGTGGGCGCGCTGCGCGCGTGGCTCGCGTGCCAGCACGCCGAATGCGACTGGCTCGACCGGATCAGGATCGCGCACGCGTCGGCGACGATCGCGCAGGAGATCTACGACATCGCGGTCGCGGATGGCGAGCATGCGCGGCTCGACGCGCATTCGCCGGAGTTGCAGGGGCTTCGGGCACGCTGCGATGCGCTGCTGCAGCGGATCGACGGCAACCGGGACGTCGGGGCCCGATGATCGCGCCGGATCGCGTGACCCGCGCCGACGACCGGCGCATCGACGCCGCGTCGGCGGACGGCCCGTCGCGGCACGGCCTGCTCGAACGCGGGCGCAACTGCGACACGATCCGCCACGCGGACCGCTTCACGATGCTGGTCGACGGCGACGCGTATTTCTCGACGCTGCGCGCCGCGCTGCTGCGTGCGCGCCATACGGTGTTCATCGTCGGCTGGGACGTCGACAGCCGGATGCGGCTCGCGCCGGGCGGCGCGGACGACACGCTGCCCGACACGCTCGCGGCCTTCCTGCATGCGCTCGCGTCGGCCCGTCACAACCTGCGCATCTACGTGCTCGCGTGGGATTTCGCGATGATCTACGCGCTGGAGCGCGACTGGCCGCCCGTGTATCGGGCCGGCTGGCGCGCGCATCGCGGCATCCGGTTCCGGCTCGACGATGCGCACCCGCGCGGTGCATCGCATCACCAGAAGCTGGTCGTGATCGACGACCGGCTCGCGTTCGTCGGCGGCCTCGACCTGACGCGCGCCCGCTGGGACACGCCCGCGCATGCGGCCGACGATCCGCGCCGCCGCGACGAGCAGGGCATGCCGTACGGGCCGTTCCACGACGTGCACGCGATGTTCGACGGCGACGCGGCCGCCGCGATCGGCGATCAGGCGCGGGCCCGCTGGCTGCAAGCGTGCGGGCGCCCGATCGCGATCCGCGCGCAGCGGCATCTCTACCGGCCCGACGACGACGATCCGTGGCCGCGCGAGGCGCGCGTCGACGTGCGCGACGTGCGGCTCGGCATCGCCTATACGGCGCCGCGCCACGGCGGGCGCGAACCGGTGCGGCAGGTGCGCGCGCTGGTCGAGGACACGATCCGCGCCGCGCAGCGGCACCTGTATGTCGAAAACCAGTATTTCACCGCGGCGGTGGTGCGCGACGCGTTGTCCTCGCGCCTCGCCGATACGGACGGGCCGGACGTCACCGTCGTCGCGCCGCGGGTGCAGAGCGGCTGGCTGCAAGAGGCGACGATGGGCGTGCTGCGCGCGCGGCTGCACGCGACGCTCGCGTCGGCCGACCGCTTCGACCGCTACCGGCTGCTGTATCCGCACGTCGACGGGCTTGGCGACGCGTGCGTGAACGTGCACAGCAAGATCGCGATCGTCGACGACGAATGCATCGTGATCGGCAGCGCGAACCTCAATAACCGCTCGATGGTGCTCGATACCGAATGCTGCATCGCGCTCGTCGCGGCCGGCGATCCACGCATCCGCGGCGCGATCGCCGGCATGCGCGAGCGGCTGCTGGCCGAGCATCTCGGCACGACGCCCGCCGAGGTGGCCGACGCGTTCGCGTGCGGCGAACGGCCGAACGTCGTGCTCGACCGGCTGCGCGCAAAACCCGGCCGCACGCTGCGCACGCTCGATCCGGCCGTGTCGCCGCAATTCGAGGCGCTCGTGCCGGTCAGCGCGCGGCTCGACCCCGAGCAGCCGATCGAGCCCGACCGGTTCGTCCGCGAATTCGTGCCGCACGAACAGCACCGCTCGCTCACCGCGCGCTTTTTCGTGCTGGGCGCGATCGTGCTCGCGATCGCCGCGCTGGCGCTCGCGTGGCGCTTCACGCCGCTGGGCGCGCACCTGAACGTCGCGTCGCTGTCGCACGCGGTGGCCGGCATCGCGCGGCTGCCGGCCGCGCCGGTGCTGCTGCTCGCGGCGTACGTGGTGGCGGCGACCTGCGCGGTGCCGATCACGCTGCTGATCGCCGCGACGGGGCTCGTGTTCGGCGCGTGGCCGGGCTTCGCGTATGCGGGCATCGGCTCGATGGCGGCCGCCGCCGCGACCTACGCGCTGGGCCGCTGGCTCGGGCGCGACGCGGTGCGCCGGCTCGCCGGCCCGCGCGCGAACCGGCTGAGCGAGCACATCGGCCGGCGCGGCGTGGTCGCGATGGCCGTGCTGCGGCTGCTGCCGATCGCGCCGTTCACCGTCGTGAACCTCGTCGCCGGCGCATCGCACATCGGGCTGCGCGACTACCTGATCGGCACCGCGCTCGGGATGCTGCCCGGCATCGTGCTGACCGTCACGTTCGCGCACCAGCTGACTGCCGCGCTCAGCCATCCGGGGCCCGGCGCGTTCGCGTGGCTCGCGGCGATCGGCCTCGCGCTGGTCGGCGTGTCGATCCTGCTCGTGAGGATGCTGCGACGATGGCGCTGAGCAAACAACCGGCCCCGGCGCCGCACGTCGTCACCGCCGACGCGGCGCCCGCCGCCGCGCCGGGCGGGCGCGACCTGCGGATCGCGACCTACAACATCCACGGCGGCTACGGTGCGTGGTCAGCGCGTGCGGTCGACCGGATCGCGGCCGTGATCGACGAACTCGACGCGGACGTGATCGCGCTGCAGGAAGTGCCGCTCGGCGGCACACGCGCGCCGGACGTGCTTGCGCACCTGCGCGACGCGACCGGCATGCACGCGGCGGCCGGCCCGACGATCGACACGCCCGAGCGCCGCTACGGCAACGCGGTGCTGTCGCGCTGCCCGATCCGCGCGGCGCGCACGCTCGACCTGTCGTTCCACCCGCGCGAGCCGCGCGGCGCGCTCGACGCCGACATCGACTGCAGCACGGGCCCGATCCGCGTGGTCGCGACCCATCTCGGGCTGTCGGCCAGCGAACGCAGCGCGCAGGTGCAGCGGCTGCTCGCGGCATTCGATACGGGCGCGATGCCGGTGATCCTGCTCGGCGACATCAACGAATGGTTCGTGCGCGGCCGCGCGCTGCAGGCGCTCGTCACGCGGTTCCGGCGTGCGCCGGCGCCGCGCACGTTCCCGACCGTGTGCCCGGTGTTCTCGCTCGACCGGATCTGGATTCATCCGGGCGAGCTGCTGGTCGACGTGGTCGTGCACCGCAGCGCGCGGGCGCGGCACGCGTCGGACCACTACCCGCTGGTGGCGCGGATGCGTTCGACGCCCGCGACGGGCACGGCGCTTGCGCTGTGACGCGTTTTTCGATCCGACGGAGGCAGCCCATGCGAACCGACGCACTCGACGGAAAGGATCTCGATTACTGGTGCGCACGCGCGTTGTGCGCCGATGACGAAGACACGCTGCGCTTCACGGCGGTCGCGCCGACCGTGGTCGTGACGGCCGCCTGCGACGCGTTCCGGCATCTCGACGCACCGTTCGCGCCGTCGGCGTCGTGGGCCGACGCGGGCGCGGTGCTCGATCGCGTGGAGGATCTGCGGATCGCCCGCCACGGCGACGACGTCGAATGCGACGCGACCTTCGTCGACGGCCCGTCGACCTGCGGCGCGCATGGCCACACGGCGCGTGAGGCGCTGCTGCGCGCATTCGTGCGCGCACGCTTCGGCGACGAGGTGGACGCGCCGCCGCCGTTCCCGCACCGGATCGAACATGGCGCGGTGGTGCGGTCTGACCCGGGTGTGCCGATCCCGACGACGGACGATGATGCCGCGACGGGCGACAGTTCGGATATCCGCTCCATACCGCGCATGTAGTACATACGTGGGCCTGGCGCTCATGTAAAAACGACAGGCCCCTTCAAACCGCCTTCCCCTGCACGCCCCCGTCCTGCTGACGTTCGCGCAGCAGGCACGCAGGTTGCGACGAACCGGCTTTACCGCCCGCGCCACTCGCCCACGCCGCGCCACGCCATGGACTCCACACCACCGTTCGCTCCCCATCTCTACTTCTGCGACGCCCGCCTCGTCGGAACGCTCGACGCGTGGCCGCAAACCTTCGCGCATATCGCGGGGATGGGCTTCGATCACGTGCTGGTCGGCGCGTTCTGGGCCGCGAGCGTGGCCGGCTTTCCGCGCCACGTGGCCGATTTCCGTCGGCCGGCCCAGTCGTTCGAGACACGCGCGAGCGCGCTCGAAACCTTCTCGCGGCTCGCGCAACTGGCGAAAGGCCACGGGCTGCGCCTGCTGCTCGAAGTCGTGCCCGACCGCATCGCGCGCGACAATCCGCTGCGCACCGAGCATCCTGACTGGTACGCCGAGCGTACGCACGACGACGCGCTGATCGATCCGCGCGGCACCGCGCACGCACTGGATATCGCGCATGCGAACACCGCCGACGAAGCGGTGCGCGACGCGCTGTCCGCATGGTGGTGCGCGCATCTCGCGACGTACGCCGACGCGGGCGCGGCCGGCTTCCTGATCGACGCGCCGCATCACCTGCCGGCCGACTGGTGGCCGGGCTGGCGCGCGGCGCTGCGCCGTGCGCGCCCGGACGTCGCGGTGCTCGCCGGGGTGCCCGGCCATGCACGCGACGCGCTCGCGCAACTCGAAGCCGCCGGGTTCGACGCGGTGTTTTCGTCGGTACGCTGGTGGGACCTGCGCGCGCCGTGGTTCGCGGACGAGCACCGGCTGCTGCGCCGGATCGGCGCGCCGATCGCGTTCCCTGATGCGCCCGACGGCCCGCGTCTGGCCGACGACTGGCCCGACGCGCCGGACGACACCGTCGCCCGCGCGTATCGCCGCGCGCTGTGGACGGCCGCGGCCGTCGGCACCGGCTGGCTCGTGCCGATGGGCTTCGAGCGCGGCGTGACGGTGCCGTTGATGGCGCGCGACGCGGATGCCGCGCGCTACCGCGCCGCGTTCGAGCACGCGCGTTTCGACCTGTCGGGCGCGCTCGCCGACGCGAACGCGTGGCGCCGCGCCACGCCCGTCGCGGCGGCGCGCGGCGAAATCGTGCAACTGAGCGCGCCGGGCGCGAGCGCGACCGCGCTGCTGCGCGGCACCGGGCCGCTGCTCGAACACGACGACGCGGCGTTGCTGATCGCGTTGAATCCCGATCTCGACGCGCCTGCGACGGTCGACCCCGCGACGATCCTGCCCGGCGTGCCGGGCGGCTTCACACGCGTCGTCACGCAGGACGGCGCGCGCACGCATCCGCCGGCCGCGCTCGAGCCGTTCACGCTCGCGCCCGGCGCGTATGCGCTGCTGCATGCATGGCGGGCGCCGCCCGTCACGACGCGCGCCGACGCCGCGCGCGAACGCACCGCGCTGTCGGCCGCGCTCGTGGCCGACCGGATCGCGATCGAGCGCGTCGAGCCGTCGGTCGACGACGGCCGCTTCGCGATCAAGCGCGTGATCGGCGAGCCGCTCGTCGTCAGCGCGTCGATCTTCACGGACGGGCACGCGCATCTCGCGGCCGTGCTCCAGTGGCGCGCCGCCGACGACGACACCTGGCGCGAAGTGCCGTTCGAAGCCGAGCCGAACGACCGCTGGCACGCACGCGTCACGCTCGACCGGCTCGGCCGCCATGAATTCCGCGTGGTCGCGTGGCGCGACGACTGGGCGTCGCTTGTCACCGATATCGCGAAGAAGCGCGCGGCCGGCCAGGACGTGACGCTGGAGGTGCGCGAAGCGCAACTGCTGCTCGCCACCGCGCTGAAGCTCGCCGATCCTGTCGATCCGCGCGCGCTCAAGCAGATGGAGCGGCTCGCCGCCGAGCTCAAGGACGCGTCGGCCGACGACCGCCTCGCGTTGATCGGCGGGCCCGCGCTCGCCGACGCCTTCGCGGCGCTGCGCTACCGCCCGTTCGTCACGCACGACGCGACGACCTACCCGGTCGACGTCGAACGCCGCCAGGCGCGTTTCTCGAGCTGGTATGAGATGTTTCCGCGCTCGGCGAGCGACGATCCGCACCGGCACGGCACGTTCGACGACGTGATCGCGCATTTGCCGCGCATCCGCGACATGGGTTTCGACGTGCTGTATTTTCCGCCGATCCACCCGATCGGCACGTCCGCGCGCAAGGGCCGCAACAACAGCCTGACCGCCGGCCCCGACGACGTCGGCAGCCCGTACGCGATCGGCTCGCCCGACGGCGGTCACACGGCCGTGCATCCGCAGCTCGGCACGCTCGAGTCGTTCCGCGCGCTGGTCGACGCCGCGCGCGGCCACGGGCTTGAGATCGCGCTCGATTTCGCGATCCAGTGCTCGCCCGATCATCCGTGGCTCGCCGCGCATCCAGGCTGGTTCGCGTGGCGGCCCGACGGCTCGCTGCGTTTCGCGGAGAATCCGCCGAAGCGCTACCAGGACATCGTCAACCCCGATTTCTACGCGCCGGACGCGCTGCCCGACCTGTGGCTGGCGCTGCGCGACGCGGTGCTGTTCTGGGTCGACGCGGGCGTGCGGATCTTCCGCGTCGACAACCCGCACACGAAGCCACTGCCGTTCTGGGCATGGATGATCGCCGACGTGCGCGGCCGGCATCCGGACGTCGTGTTCCTGTCCGAGGCGTTCACGCGGCCGGGGATGATGTACCGGCTCGCGAAAGTCGGCTTCTCGCAGTCGTACACGTACTTCACGTGGCGCGAGTCGAAGCGCGACTTCATCGACTACCTGACCGAGCTGACGGCCGGCCCGCCCCGCGAATTCTTCCGGCCGAACTTCTTCGTCAACACGCCCGACATCAATCCGCGCCACCTGCAGAACGCGCCGCGTTCGCAGTTCGTGATCCGCGCGGCGCTCGCGGCGACGCTGGCCGGCTCGTGGGGCCTGTACTCGGGCTTCGAGCTCGGCGAATCGGCGCCGCTGCCGGACAGCGAGGAATACGCGGATGCCGAGAAATACGAGCTGCGCGCGCGCGACTGGAGCAAGGCCGCGCACATCGGCACGGAAATCGCGCGGCTGAACCGCGCGCGGCGCGATCACGCGGCGCTGCAGACGCATCTCGGGCTCACGTTCGTCGAGGCCGACAACGATTCGGTGCTCGTGTTCATGAAGGCCACACCTGCGTTCGACAGCGTGGTGATCGTCGCGATCAGCCTCGACCCGTGGCATCCGCAGGCCGCGAACTTCACGCTCGATGCGGCGCTGTGGCGCGGCCTCGGGCTGGCCGACGGCGAACCGCTCGATGCGCTCGAACAGGACGCCGCGCACGCGGAGACCTGGCGCGGCCATCGCCAGTACGTGTCGCTCGATCCGCACGTGCGGCCGTACGCAATCTGGCGGCTCGCGCCGTCTCCGGGCGCCGCGCGGGCGGCGGCACCCGAACCGGACTCCGCCCGCCGCCCTTCGGGAGCGCATGCATGATGAAACGCGAAGATTCCCTCGACGACGTGCGCCGCGCGCAATTCCCGTCGCTCGCGCCGGCCGGCACGCCGCGCCGGCGCCGCGCGCGCCGCCGCGAACCCGCGCTCTGCGCGGACGATCCGCTGTGGTACAAGGACGCGATCATCTACCAGGTGCACGTGAAGTCGTTCTACGACTCGAACAACGACGGCATCGGCGATTTCCCCGGCCTGATCGCGAAGCTCGACTACATCGCCGAACTCGGTGTCGACACGATCTGGCTGCTGCCGTTCTATCCGTCGCCGCGCCGCGACGACGGCTACGACATCGCCGATTACCGCGACGTGCATCCCGACTACGGCACGCTGGCCGACGTGCGGCGCTTCATCCGCGAGGCGCATGCGCGCGGCATCCGCGTGATCGCGGAGCTCGTGATCAACCACACGTCGGACCAGCATCCGTGGTTCCAGCGCGCGCGCCGCGCGAAGCCGGGCTCCACGCATCGCGACTACTACGTGTGGTCCGACACCGACACGAAATACGCGGGCACGCGGATCATCTTTCTGGATACCGAAACGTCGAACTGGACCCACGACCCGGTGGCCGGCCAGTACTACTGGCACCGCTTCTACTCGCACCAGCCGGACCTGAACTTCGACAACCCGGCCGTCGTGCGCGAAGTGATCCAGGTGATGCGCTTCTGGCTCGACCTCGGCATCGACGGGCTGCGGCTCGACGCGGTGCCGTATCTCGTCGAGCGCGAAGGTACCAACAACGAGAACCTGCCCGAGACGCATGCGATCCTGAAGCGGATTCGCGCGACGATCGACGCCGAGTACCCGAACCGGATGCTGCTCGCGGAAGCGAACCAGTGGCCGGAAGACGTGCAGGAATACTTCGGCAACGAGGACGAATGCCACATGGCGTTCCACTTCCCGCTGATGCCGCGCATCTACATGTCGATCGCGAGCGAGGATCGCTTCCCGATCCTCGACATCATGCGGCAGACGCCGGCGCTCGCGCCGAGCAACCAGTGGGCCGTGTTCCTGCGCAACCACGACGAGCTGACGCTCGAGATGGTCACCGATTCGGAGCGCGACCTGCTGTGGCAGACCTATGCGAGCGACCGCCGCGCGCGGCTGAACCTCGGCATCCGGCGCCGGCTCGCGCCGCTGATGGAGCGCGACCGGCGCCGCATCGAGCTGATCAATTCGCTGCTGCTGTCGATGCCCGGCACGCCGGTGATCTACTACGGCGACGAACTCGGGATGGGCGACAACATCCACCTCGGCGACCGCGACGGCGTGCGCACGCCGATGCAGTGGTCGTCGGACCGCAACGGCGGCTTCTCGCGCGCCGACCCCGAACTGCTGGTGCTGCCGCCGGTGATGGGCTCGCTGTACGGCTATGACGCGATCAACGTCGAGGCGCAGACGCGCGATCCGCACTCGCTGCTGAACTGGACCCGCCGCATCCTCGCGACGCGCCGCGCGTCGCAGGCGTTCGGGCGCGGCACGATCCGCTTCCTGCGCCCGGAGAACCGCAAGGTGCTCGCGTACCTGCGCGAGCTGGACGGCCACGAGCCGGTGCTGTGCGTCGCGAACCTGTCGCGCGCGTCGCAGGCGGTCGAACTCGACCTGTCCGAATTCGCGGGCCGTGTGCCGATCGAGATGACGTCCGATTCGCCGTTTCCGCCGATCGGCCAGCTCCCGTATCTCCTCACCTTCCCGCCGTACGGGTTCCTGTGGTTCGTGCTCGCCGAGCATGGCCGCGAGCCGTCGTGGCGGCAGCCGCATGCGGAGCCACTGCCCGAATACGTGACGCTCGTGATGCGGCGCGGCGATACGCGGCCAGACGTCTCGCAACTGCACGCGCTGGCGCACGACGCGCTCGCGTCGTGGCTCGCACGGCGGCGCTGGTTCGCATCGAAGGATCGCAAGATCGGCGACGCGTGGCTGAACGTCGTCACGCCGATTCCGGACGAGCCGTTCCAGTATGCGGAGGCGTGGGTGTCCGCGAGCGACGGCGGCGTCGAGCGCTACGTGGTGCCGCTCGCGACCGCGTGGGGCGGCGAGACGTCCCATCCGCTATTCGCGCAACTGGCGCTGGCGCGCGTGCGGCGCGGCCATACGGTCGGCTACCTGACCGATGCGTTCGCGCTGCCGGCGTTCGCGCGCGGGATGCTGCGCAAGCTGCGCGACGGCGCGACGGTGCCCACGTCCGACGGCGGCCGGCTCACCTTTCTCCCGGAAGACGCGCTCGCCGGGCTCGATCCGGGCGACGACGCGGAAGTGCGCTGGCTCGCGGCCGAGCAGAGCAACAGTTCGCTCGTGATCGGCGACGCGATCGTGCTGAAGCTGGTGCGCAAGGTCGCGCACGGCATTCATCCGGAAGCGGAAATGAGCCGGCACCTGACGCGCATCGGCTATGCGAACACTGCGACGCTGGTCGGCGAAGTCGTGCACGTCGACCCGGACGGCACGCCGCATACGGTCGCGATCCTGCAGCGCTACGTCGACAACCAGGGCGACGCGTGGACGCGCTCGTTCGACTTCCTGCGCCGCGCGATCGACGAGCTGGCGCTGCCGGCCGCGGACGAAGGCGAGGCGGCCGAAACGGACGAGGAACCCGACGCACTGCTCGGCTACGCGGCGTTCGCCGGCATCATCGGCACGCGGCTCGGCCAGTTGCACGTCGCGCTCGCGCAGCCGTCCGACGATCCCGCGTTCGCACCGGAGCGCGCGACGCCCGATCACGTCGACGGCTGGTGCGTGGACGCGATCGCGTCGTTCGAACGCGCGCTCGACGTGCTGCGCACGCGGCTCGACGCGCTCGATGCGCCCACCCGCGCGTCGGCCGACGCGCTCCTCGCATCGCGCGACGCGGCCGTCGAGGCGCTCGGCGAACTGGTGCCGCGCACGCTCGACGCGCAATGCACGCGGATTCACGGCGATTTTCATCTGGGCCAGGTGCTCGACGTGCAGGGCGACGCGCTGCTGATCGACTTCGAAGGCGAACCGGCGCGCCCGCTCGAGCGGCGTCGCGCGAAATCGCATCCGCTGCGTGACGTGGCCGGCCTGCTGCGCTCGCTGTCGTACGTGAGCGCGACCGCGCAGTTCGCAATCGAGAAGGCGCCGCCGCAAGCGGCCGGCCGCAAGCGTGCGCTGTTCGACCGCTTCGGACAGGCCGCCGCCGACCGCTTCGTCGAATGCTATCGCGCGGCGGCCGACCTCGCGCCCGCGCGCTTCGTCGATCCGCACTATGCGGACCGCCTGCTCGCGCTGTTCCTGATCGACAAGGCGTCGTACGAGCTGTGCTACGAAGCCGCGAACCGGCCCGACTGGCTGAGCGTGCCGGTCGGCGGGCTCGCGGCGCTGGTCGACCGGCTGCTCGGCGACGGCGCGCTGCCCGACGACGGAGGAAACCCATGACCGATACGCTGTTCGACCGCGCCGATATCGATGCGCTGCTCGCCGGCCGCCATCCCGACCCGTTCGCGTGCCTCGGCCCGCACCGACACGATGACCAGATCGTCGTGCGGGCGCTGCTGCCCGGCGCCGAGCGCGTGCGCGCGCTGTCGCCGGACGGCGCCGAACTCGGCACGCTCGCGTGCGTCGATCGCGCGGGCTGCTTCGCGGGGACGATCGCGCACGATGGCGGCGCGCCGCACTATCTGCTCTCGATCGACTGGCCGGACGCGCATCAGGTGACCGACGATGCGTACGCGTTCGGCACGCTGCTCGACGAAGCAGCGCTTGCGCGTTTTTCGGCCGGCGATCCCGAAGCCGTGCTCGACTGCCTCGGCGCGACACCGGTGCGCATCGACGACACCGACGGCGTGCGGTTCGCGGTGTGGGCGCCGAGCGCGCAGCGCGTGTCGGTGGTCGGCGATTTCAACGCATGGGACGGACGCCGCCATCCGATGCGGCTGCGGCGGCCGTCGGGCGTGTGGGAGCTGTTCGTGCCGGGCATCGGAGCGGGCGAGCGCTACAAGTACGAGCTGTGCGCGGCCGACGGGCGCGTGCTGCCGCACAAGGCCGATCCGTGCGCACGGGCGACCGAGGCGCCGCCGCGCACGGCGTCGGTGGTCGCCGACGTCGCGGCGCTCCACGCGTTCGCCTGGCACGACGACGGCTGGATGCACGCACGGCCGCGCCACGACGACCGCTACCGCGTGCCGTGGTCGATCTACGAGGTCCATCCGGAGTCGTGGCAGCGCATCCCCGAACAGATGGACCGCAGCGCGACGTGGGACGAACTCGCCGAGCGGCTGATTCCGTACGTGAAGGGGATGGGCTTCACGCACGTCGAATTCATGCCGATCGCCGAATACCCGTTCGGCGGCTCGTGGGGCTACCAGCCGCTCGCGCAGTTCGCGCCGTCCGCGCGCTTCGGGCCGGTCGAGGGCTTCGCGCGCTTCGTCGATCGTGCGCACGCGGCCGGCATCGGCGTGCTCGTCGACTGGGTGCCCGCGCATTTTCCGAACGACGCGCACGGGCTCGCGCAATTCGACGGCAGCGCGCTGTACGAGCATGCCGACCCGCGCGAGGGGATGCACCCCGACTGGAACACCTGCGTGTTCAACGTCGGGCGCACCGAGGTCAGTGCGTTCCTCGTCGCGTCGGCGCTCGCGTGGGCGCGCCGCTATCACGTCGACGGCATCCGCGTCGACGCGGTCGCGTCGATGCTGTATCGCGACTATTCGCGCAAGGAAGGCGAATGGGTGCCGAACGTGTACGGCGGCCGCGAAAACCTCGAATCGGTCGCGTTCCTGCGCCGGCTGAACGACACGCTGCACGGTGACGCCGCGCCGGCCGGCGTCGTCACCGTCGCGGAGGAGTCGACCGCGTGGCCGGGCGTCACCGCGCCGACCGCCGACGGCGGGCTCGGCTTCGACTTCAAGTGGAACATGGGCTGGATGCACGACACGCTCGCGTACCTGCACGAAGACCCGATCCACCGCCGCTATCACCACGACCGGATGACGTTCGGGCTCGTGTACGCGTTCTCCGAGCGCTTCGTGCTGCCGCTGTCGCACGACGAGGTCGTGCACGGCAAGGGCTCGCTCGTCGCGAAGATGCCCGGCGACGCGTGGCAGCGGCTCGCGACGCTGCGCGCGTATTTCGGCTTCATGTGGGCACACCCCGGCAAGAAGCTGCTGTTCATGGGCAGCGAATTCGCGCAGTGGAGCGAGTTCGCGCACGACGCGACGCCGCACTGGGATTTGCTCGACGCGCCCGCGCATCGCGGCGTGCAGCGGCTCGTGCGCGATCTCAACCGCGCGTACGCGGCCGAGCCGGCGCTGCATGCGCTCGACTGCCACGCGGCCGGCTTCGCCTGGCTGATCGGCGACGACCGCGACAACAGCGTGTTCGCGTTCGCGCGCCGCGACGATACGGGGCGCCTGGTGGTCGCCGTCTGCAACTTCACGCCCGTGCCGCGCGCCGGTTATCGGCTCGGCCTGCCCGCGCCCGGCCACTGGCGCGAACTGATGAACACCGATGCCGCGTCGTACGGCGGCACCAACGCCGGCAACGACGGCGCCGTGTGGGCCGAAGCCGTGCCCGCGCACGGCGAGGCGTGGTCGGCGAGCTTGCGCCTGCCGCCGCTCGCGACGCTCTGGTTGACCCCTGCCTGATCATTCACCTCCCCGACACGGAGACCCACCCCATGCCGACCGCCCTGCCCGACCGTCTCGAACCCGGCCGCAGCTATCCGCTCGGCGCCAGTTGGGACGGCCTCGGGACCAACTTCGCGGTATTTTCCGCGCACGCGCAGCGCATCCAGCTGTGCGTGTTCGACCCGACCGGCCGCAAGGAACTCGCGCGCCTCGACCTGCCCGAATGCACCGACGAGGTGTGGCACGGCTACCTGCCCAACGCGCATCCGGGCACCGTGTACGGGTTCCGCGCGGACGGCCCGTACCAGCCGCAGCACGGCCATCGCTTCAATCCGACCAAGCTGCTGCTCGACCCGTACGCGCGCAAGCTGGTCGGCCAGTTCCGCTGGTCGGACGCACTGTTCGGCTATCGCGTGCATTCGAACCGGGCCGACCTGTCGATGGACCGCCGCGATTCGGCCCCCGCGATGCCGAAAGCGGTGGTCGTCGACGAAGCGTTCGACTGGAGCAACGACCGCCGCCCGAACGTGCCGTGGCGCAGCACCGTGATCTACGAGACCCACGTGCGCGGCGCGTCGATGCGCCGCGCCGGGCTGCGCCCGCCGGAGCGCGGCACGTTCGCGTCGCTCGCGCATCCGGCGTTCATCGATCACCTGCTGTCGATCGGCGTGACGACGGTCGAGCTGCTGCCGATTCACGCGTTCCTGCAGCAGCGCGAACTCGTGAAACGCGGGCTGCGCAATTACTGGGGCTACGACACGGCCGCGTTCTTCGCGCCGGAGCCGTCGTACCTGACGACGCGGCGGCTCGACGAAATGCGCATCGCGGTGCGCCAGCTGCATGCGGCCGGCATCGAGGTCGTGCTCGACGTGGTCTACAACCACACGTGCGAAGGCAACCAGCTCGGGCCCACGCTGTCGTGGCGCGGCCTCGACAACGCGAGCTATTACCGGCTGCGGCCCGACGATCCGCGCTACCACGTCGACGAAACCGGCTGCGGCAACACGCTGAACATGTCGCATCCGCGCGTCGTGCAGATGGTGATGGATTCGCTGCGCTACTGGGCGACCGCGTTCAACATCGACGGCTTCCGCTTCGATCTCGGCGTGACGCTCGGCCGCGAGGATCACGGCTTCGAGCCCGGCGCCGGGTTCTTCGATGCGCTGCGGCAGGACCCCGTGCTCGCGCAGCGCAAGCTGATCACCGAGCCGTGGGATCTCGGCCCCGGCGGCTATCAGCTCGGCCGCCACCCGCCCGGCTTCGCCGAATGGAACGACCGGTTTCGCGACACCGTGCGGCGTTTCTGGCGCGGCGACGCGGGGCAGCGCCCGGAACTGGCCGCGCGGCTGTCGGGCTCGGCCGACCTGTTCAATCACGGGCGGCGCCGCACGTGGGCCTCGATCAATTTCGTGACCGCGCACGACGGCTTCACGCTGGCCGACCTCGTGGCGTATGCGGGCAAGCACAACGACGCGAACGGCGAGGACAACCGCGACGGCCGCGACGACAACTGCAGCGCGAACTGGGGCGTCGAAGGGCCGACCGACGACACGGCGATCCGCGACGTGCGGCTGCGCGTCGCCCGCTCGATGCTCGCGACGCTGTTTACCGCGCTCGGCACGCCGATGCTCGTGGCCGGCGACGAATTCGGCCGCACGCAGCACGGCAACAACAACGCGTATTGCCAGGATAACGAACTGTCGTGGCTCGACTGGGATCTCGCGCACAGCGACGCCGGCGTGCAGATGACCCGCTTCGTGTCGCGGCTCGCCGCGCTGCGGCGCATGTATCCGGTGATGTCGGCGCCGCGCTACCCGTCGGGCGACCGCGACGGCGCGCCGGGCATGCGCGAGATCGACTGGTTCGACGAACGCGGCGACGCGCTCACCGTGCCCGCCTGGGAAGACGGCGAACGCCGCGCATTGACGATGCGGCGCGTCGGCACCGGCCGCACCGGGCGCACCGAAGCGTTGCTCGTGATGCTGAACGCATCGGCCGACACCATCACGTTCATACCGCCCGCGCCCGTGCTCGATTACCGCATCCTGCTCGACACTGCGACGCCCGACTCGGGCCCGCGCTCGTGGCCGGAAGCGGGGCTCGACGTCGCCGCGCATGCGGCCGTGATCGCGGTCGCGGCCGTGCCGCCGCCAGATCAGTCTTCCTGAGGACCGCTATGACATCCCGTTCCGCCCGCCCCACCGGCACGCATGTATTCGAATCGTCGTTCGGCGCGACCTGCATCGAGGCCGACCGCACGCGCTTCCGGCTATGGGCGCCCGCGAGCCGCACCGCCGCCGTCGAGCTGCAGGACGCAGGCGGCCGCGCGATCCCGATGACGCCTGCCGGCGACGGCTGGTTCGAGACGGTCGCGCCGTGCGGCCCCGGCACGCTGTACCGCTACCTGCTCGACGACGCGCTGGCGGTGGCCGATCCCGCGTCGCGCTTCCAGCCGTACGACGTGCACGGCCCGAGCCAGGTCGTCGATCCGGCTGCGTACCGCTGGCGCCACGACGCGTGGCGCGGCCGCCCGTGGCACGAAACGGTGCTCTACGAGCTGCATGTCGGCGCATGCGGCGGCTACGCGGCCGTCGAGCGGCGCCTGCCGGCGATCGCCGAACTCAGCGTGACCGCCGTCGAGCTGATGCCCGTCAATGCGTTTCCCGGCGCACGCAACTGGGGCTACGACGGCGTGCTGCCGTTCGCGCCCGACGCGTCGTACGGGCGGCCCGAGGAACTGAAATCGCTGGTCGACAGCGCGCACGGGCTCGGGCTGCAGGTATTCCTCGACGTCGTATACAACCACTTCGGCCCCGACGGCAACCTGCTGCCGCGCTACGCACCCGACTTCTTCCGCGCGGACCGGCAGACTGCGTGGGGGCCGGCGATCGACTTCACCCGCCCGCAGACGAGCGCGTTCTTCATCGACAACGCGCTGTACTGGCTGGACGAGTACCGCTTCGACGGGCTGCGCATCGACGCCGCGCACGCGATCGACGACGACGCATGGCTGCGCGAACTCGCGCGCCGCGTGCGCGCGCAGGCAGGCGACGCGCGCCACGTGCATCTCGTGCTGGAGAACGAGCGCAATACCGCGAGCCTGCTCGGCCCCGGCGGCTTCGACGCGCAATGGAACGACGACTTCCACAACAGCGCGCACGTGCTGCTGACCGGCGAGCGCGACGGTTACTACCGCGCGTACGCCGATGCGCCGCTGCGCCATTTCGCGCGCACGCTCGGCGAAGGCTTCGCGTACCAGGGCGACCCGTCGCCGCTGCACGACGGCGCCGCGCGCGGCGAGCCGAGCGCGCACCTGCCGCCGACCGCGTTCGTCGTGTTCCTGCAGAACCACGACCAGGTCGGCAACCGCGCGTTCGGCGAACGGCTGCGCGCGCTCGCGAACGACGATGCGGTGCGCGCGGCCACCGCGCTGATGCTGCTCGCGCCGTCGATCCCGCTGCTGTTCATGGGCGAGGAAGACGGCAGCACGCAGCCGTTCCAGTTCTTCACCGACTATCGCGGCGCGCTCGCCGATGCGGTGCGCGAAGGCCGGCGCCGCGAATTCGCCGCGTTTCCCGCGTTCGCCGACGCCGCCCATCGCGACGCGATTCCCGACCCGAACGACATCGCGACCTTCGTGCGCTCGTCGTCGCACCATCCGCCCGACGAGTCGTGGCCCGACGCGGCCGCCTGGCGGCGCTTCTACCGCAGCGCGCTGGCCGTGCGCGCGGCGCTCGTGACGCCGCATCTGGAGAACGCGCGGTCGCTCGGCGTCGAACTGCTCGCGGGCGACGGCGACCCGCCCGCACTGGTCGCGCGCTGGCGCCTCGGCGACGGCAGCACGCTGACGATCGCGCTGAATCTCGGCTCGCACGACGCGACGCTGCCCGCGCTGCCGGTCGGCAAGATCGTGTTCGAGACGCCGCCGCGGGCGCGCGACCGGCTGCCCGGCGGGCACGTGCCGCCCCGCGCCTGCATCGTATGGCGCGACGGCGCGGTCAACCGGGATGCGCGGCATCACAGCACGAACGGACGGAGCCTCTCATGACGACCGACGTCCCGATCGCGGCGCTCGCCCGTGCGGCCGGCCTGCAACCCGACTGGACCGACGCGGGCGGCGTCGCACGGCGCGTGGACGACGACGCGCTGGTCGCGCTCGTCGATGCGCTCGGCTGGCCGTGCGGCACGGCGATCCAGCGGGTCGACAGCGCGGCCGCGCTCGCCGATGCGAACGCGTCACCGCCGCGCCTCGTGACCGGCGACGCCGGCCTGCCGCTGACGCTGCCCGCGACCATCGCGCCGCCGGGCGCGCGCTTCAGGATCTCGCTCGAAACCGGCGGGCACGTGGACGGCCGGGTGGGCGGCGCGGGCGAACACGGCACGCTGCCGCCGCTCGCGATGCCCGGTTATCACGCGCTCGACATCGGCGAGCAGCGCATCGGGCTCGCGATTGCGCCGCCGCGGGCACGGCCATTCGACGCGCTCGCCCGTGCGCACGACGGAGGCCGCTGGGGCATCGCGGCGCAGCTCTACAGCCTGCGCCGCACCGGCGACGATGGCGCGGGCGATTACACGGCGCTTGCGCGGCTCGCCGCACAGGCGGCGCGACACGGCGCGCAGGCGGTGGCGATCAGCCCGACGCATGCCGGCTATCCGGCGCTTCCCGCGCACGACAGCCCGTATTCGCCGTCGTCGCGGCGCTGGCACAACGTCGCGTATCTCGACTGCGACGCGGTGCCGGGCGCCGACGCGGCACATCGCCCATCCGCTGCCACGGCCGACGCCGCGCTGATCGACTGGCCCAGCGTGCTGCCGACGAAGCTGCGGCGCCTGCGTGCGTGCTTCGACGCATGGCGCGCGAGCGACGACCCGTCGCGCGACACGCACCAGCGGTTTCGCGCGGCGGGCGGCGCGGCGCTCGACGCGCATGCGCGCTTCGATGCGCTGCAGGCGTTCTGCATCGAGCACGGGATCGGCGCGGACTGGCGGCAGTGGCCGTCGCAATGGCGCATGTCGGGGTCGGCGGAAGTCGACGCGTTCGCGCATGAGCATGCCGACACGATCGCGTTCCACACCTTCCTCCAATGGTGCGCGTCGCGCGCGCTCGGCGACGCGCAGCACGCCGCGCGCGGCGCGGGCATGGCGACCGGGCTGATCGCCGATCTCGCGGTCGGCTCCGATCAGGCCGGCAGCGACGCGTGGGCGCACGGCACGACGCTGCTGCGCGGTGTATCGCTCGGCGCGCCGCCCGACCTGTTCAATGCGGCCGGTCAGGCGTGGGGCGTGACGACGTGGACGCCCGACGCGCTGCGTGCGGACGGCTTCATGCCGTTCATCGACCTGCTGCGCGCCGCGTTCGCGCACGCCGGCGGCATCCGCATCGACCACGTGCTCGGCTTCGCGCGAATGTGGATCGTGCCGGACGGTGGCTCGCCGCGCAGCGGCGCGTACCTGCACTATCCGCTCGACGATCTGGTGCGGCTCGTCGCGCTCGAGGCGGCGCGCCATCGCGCGATCGCGATCGGCGAGGATCTGGGCACCGTGCCGGCCGGGTTGCGCGAACGGCTCGGCGCGCAGGGTGTCGCGGGCATGCGCGTGCTGTGGTTCGAGCGCGATGCGGATGGCGCGTTCCGGCCGCCCGCCGCGTGGGATCGCGACGCGATCGCGATGACCTCGACGCACGATTTGCCGACCGTGGCCGGCTGGTGGCGCGGCGTCGATCTCGGATGGCGGCGCGTCGCAGCCGAGGCCGCAGCCGCGAAGCGACGCGACGAAGCGCAACCACCGCGCGATGTCGCCGCCCCGGCGCCGGACGACGCGAGCGCGCACGATTCGGACGCAATCGTGCAAAGCATGGCGTTCGGGCACGACACCGTGCAGCGCCCCGATTCGAATCACTCGACGCCCCCGCCGCCTCCCGAACTGCTTGCCGCTCACGCGGAACGCGCCACCGAGCGCGCGGCGCTGTGGCACGCGCTGCAGCACGCAGGCTGCGCGCCGGCCGACGCCGCGGTGCCGCCGGCTAACATGCCGCCGGTGAACGCGATCCTCGGCTACGTCGCGAGCAGCCCGTCGCCGCTCGCGCTGCTGCCGCTCGAGGATCTGCTCGCCCTCGACGCGCAGCCGAACCTGCCGGGGCCGCCGTGCGGCCATCCGAACTGGCGGCAGCGGCTGCCGCGCACGATCGATGCGCTGTTCGACGCCGACGTGCGCACGCGCATCGCGGCCGTCGTGCACGCGCGCCGCTCGCGGAGGCATGGCCCATGACCCCACGCGCGACGCTGCGACTGCAGCTGCATGCGGGCTTCACGTTCGACGACGCTGCCGCGCACGCCGACTACTTCGCGCGGCTCGGCGTGAGCCACCTGTACCTGTCGCCGGTGTCCACGGCCGAGCCCGGCTCGCGGCACGGCTACGACACCGTCGACCACGGCGCGCTCGGCGCGGAACTCGGCGGCGAAGCCGGCTTCATGCGGCTCGTCGACGCGCTGCGTGCGCGCGGCCTCGGCATCGTCATCGACATCGTGCCGAACCACATGGGCGTCGGCGGGTCGTCGAACGGCTGGTGGAACGACGTGCTCGAATGGGGGCCGGCGAGCCCGTACGCACGCTATTTCGACATCGACTGGCATCCGCCCGACCCCACGCTCGACGGCAAGGTGCTGCTGCCCTGCCTCGGCGCGCCGTACGGCGATGCGCTCGCGGCCGGCGACATCACGCTGCGCGCCGATCCGGCCACGGGCCGCTTCATCATCGCGTGCCCCGGGCGGCGGCTGCCGGTCGCCGCCGCCACCTATGCGGAGATCCTGCGCATCGCGAACCGCGCGGACCTGAACGCGCTCGCCGAGCGCTTCGATGCCGCACCGGCACGCGACAGCGCGCGACTCGCCGCCGCCCATGCGGCGCTGCGCGACTATGCGGCCGCGCACGGCCCGCATGCGTTCGACGCGGTATTGCGCGGCGCCGACCCGCGCCGCGCCCGCTCGCGCGCGTGCCTGCACCGGCTGCTCGAACGCCAGCACTACCGGCTCGCCTGGTGGCGCACGGCCGCCGACGAGCTGAACTGGCGGCGCTTCTTCGACATCGCGACGCTCGCGGCCGTGCGCGTCGAGGACGAGGCGGTGTTCGACGCCGTGCATGCGCTGCCGCTGCGCCTGCATGCCGCCGGGCTCGTCGATGGCGTGCGCGTCGATCACGTCGACGGCCTCGCCGATCCGCGCGCGTATTGCCGCCGGCTGCACGCGCGGCTCGCCGCGCAGCGCGACGCGCGACCCTACGTCGTGGTCGAAAAGATCCTCGCGCCCGGCGAAGCGTTGAGCAGCGATTGGGCCGTCGACGGCACGACCGGCTACGACTTCATGAACGACGTCGGCGCGCTGCTGCACGACCCGGCCGGCGCCGAACCGCTCGCCGCGCACTGGGCGGCCGTGTCGGGTTCGGCGCGCACGTTCGCGCAGGAAGCGCTCGACGGCAAGCGGCGCGTGCTGATGCGCCAGCTCGCCGCCGAGCATGCGCGGGTCGCGCGGTTGCTGCACGAGATTGCACGGGCGTCGCCCGTCACGCGCGACGTCAGCCGGATCGCGATCCAGCGCGTGCTCGGCGAACTCGCCGTGCGATTGCCCGTGTACCGGATGTATCCGGCCCCGGGCAACGAGCCCGCCGACGAAGACCGGCGCGTGCTCGCCCACGCGTACGAAGGCGCGTACGCGGCGGTCGACCCGACCGACCGGTTCGCGCTCGAACGCGTCGCCGCGTGGCTCGGCTTGCCGGTCGTGCGCGTGCCGCGCGCGAACGCCGATGCGCTGCTGGCGGCGCGCGTCGCGTTCGCGCAGCTCACCGCGCCGCTGGCCGCGAAGGGCGTCGAGGATACCGCCAACTATCGCTACGGCCGGCTGCTGTCGCGCAACGAGGTCGGCGCCGACGCCGGCGACTTCAGCCTGTCGCGCGGCGCGTTCCATGCGCGCAACCGGCGCCGCGCGCGCACCGTGCCGCACGGGCTCGTCGCGACGGCCACGCACGACCACAAGCGCGGCGAGGACGCGCGCGCGCGGCTCGCGGTGCTCAGCGAGGTGCCGGATGCATGGCGTGCGGTGTCGCTCGACTGGTCGGCGCTGAACGCGCCGCATCGCGGCGGCCCGCACCGCGACCTCGCGTGGACGCCCGGGCCGGCCGCCGAGGCGATGCTTTACCAGACGCTCGTCGGCTGCTGGCCGCCCGCGCTCGCGCCCGATGATGCGGCCGGGCTCGACGCGCTCGCGACACGCGTCGTGCAGTGGCAGACGAAGGCGCTGCGCGAAGCGAAGCAGTACACCGACTGGCTCGCGCCCGAGCCGGATTACGAGCACGGCTGCGAAGCGTTCGTCCGCGCGATCTTGACGCCGCGCGGCGCGGGCGATTTTCCGCATCGGCTGCATGCGTTCGTCGCGCGGATCGCGCCGGCCGGCGTCGTCAACAGCCTCACGCAGACGGCGCTGCGGATCGCGTCGCCCGGCGTGCCGGATCTGTATCAAGGTACCGAGTCATGGGATCACTCGCTCGTCGATCCGGACAACCGGCGCGACGTGCCGTTCGCGACGCTGGCGGCCGAACCGGTCGATGGGCCGGTCGCATCGTATCTGCCGACGTGGCCCGATGCGCGCGTGAAGCGCGCGCTGATCGAACGGATGCTGGCGCTGCGGGCGCGATGGCCGGCGACGTTCGCGGACGGCGCCTACGTTCCGCTGCGGGTGCGCGGCAAGCTTGCGCGGCACGTGGTGGCGTTCGCGCGATGTGATGAGGCAGCCACCGTGGTGGTGGTTGCGACACGGCTTGCATGTCGGTTGCTGGGGGAAGCGCCAGAGATACCGCGCGTGGAGCCTGCGCAATGGGGCGATACGACGGTCGTGCTGCCGCGCGGGGTTGAAGGACCGTGGACGGACTGGTTGAATGCGCGCAACGCGATCGAGGCGCCGGAAGGTGTGCTGGCGCTCGATCGCTGTCTGGCCGAATTGCCGGTGGCGGTGCTGGTCGCGGCGCGGACGGGAAATTGAAGCCGATGCCCAATGCAGGCCAGCCCTGTGTCACCAAAATCGATTTTGTGCAAAACGTGCCGTCAATAATCGATTTTGCGCACGCGTAATCGAGTTTCAACCGAAACGCCCGATCGTAAGCGTTTTCGTGCAGTCGACGACGGGCTTCGGCAACCTCACGACCACTCTTCCGGCGGCATCTCGCCGCGGTCATCCTCCCACAGCGGTTTCGCCGCCTCCTCTCCACGGCTCGGCGTCACTGGCCCGTTGCCGCTGGCACGACCGTCACCGCGCTCACTCCGCCGCGCACCATCGCGCGGCGCTGCCTGCGGGCGTTTTCGCGTGCGCGTCGGCGTCACGGTCCGCTGCCCGTCGCGGCGACGCTCGTCCGTCGATCCCGCGTCGTTCGTCTGTCGTGCATTCGAAGCTGTAGCCATGCTGTTCTCCTGAGTCATCGAAAACAAACCGGTCGCTCGCATGCAGCAATTTCAATGCCGCCGCCCGGGCAAGCGTCTTGCTGCATCGATTCGACCGAAACCGTTCCGGAGGAGACGATGCCGACGAATCGCAACACGCCGCCCGCCACCCGCCGCCGCCTCGGCGGATGGATGGCCAGCGAGGAAGCGCACATGGCCGCGTTCCGCGAAAAAATCGCGGCCGAAGCGCGCGCGCATGCCGGCGACCGGTTGCGCACGCCGGCCGTTCAGGAACTCGCGCGGCTGTTCGACGACAACGCCGTGCTGCGCATGAGCCTCACCCGCGCGATCGACGAAGCGCGCGAAGCGGGATACCGGCTCGGCTACGCGTCGATCGGCGAGCTGATGACGGTGATCGACCATCTGATGACCTACACGCCGCCATTCAGCGAGGAAAGCCTGATCGTGTGCCCGGTGAACGCGTTCCTCGACTGGCCGATGTGCATGCCGTCGGGCCACGCGGTGTTTCGCGACGCCGCCGTCAACGCGCAGTTCAAGCGCGTGCTGAACGTCTGGTGCGACTTCCTCGGCGGCCCGCATTCGCGCGCGCATCTCGACACGTCGGCGCCCGACGGCTGGTTCTGCGATGAAGCACGCAAGCGTCTCGGGCTGTCGCAGTTCCAGTATCGCGAAGACCAGCCGCACTGGGGCTTCGATTCGTGGAACGACTTCTTCACGCGGCGCTTTCGCGACGGCGCGCGGCCCGTGGCGGCGCCCGACGATCCGCACGTGATCGTCAGCGCGTGCGAAGCGTCGCCCTATCACACCGAAACCAACGTGAAGCTGCGCGACACGTTCTGGATCAAGTCGCAGCCGTATTCGCTGCGCGACCTCTTCACGCCCGCGCGGCTGTCGCTCGCGGAGCGCTTCGTCGGCGGCGACGTCTACCAGGCCTACCTCAGCGCGTACAACTACCACCGCTGGCATGCGCCGGTGCGCGGCGTCGTCACGCACGCGTATCGCGTCGACGGCACCTACTACTCGGTCGCCGAAGCGGAAGGCCCGGACCCGGCCGGGCTCAACGACTCGCAGGGCTACATGACGGCGGTCGCCGCGCGCGCGGTGGTCGCGATCTCGAGCGACGATCCCGGCATCGGGACGGTCGCGGCCGTGTTCGTCGGGATGGGCGACGTGTCGTCGTGCGTGATCGAGGTCGTGCCGGGCCAGCGCGTCGACAAGGGCGACGAGATCGGCTATTTCCAGTTCGGCGGCTCGACCTACTGCCTGCTGTTCGAGGCCGGCGTGATCGACCGCTTCCTGTACGCGCCGCCGTTCGAAGGTGAGCCGCCGGTCGTGCAGGTCAATGCGTCCGTCGCGATCGCGCGGTGAATGCCCCGCGCGGGCCGGCGCGTCACGCGTCGGCCCCGTCGCTCACGCCGATCGCATGGAATTCGGCCGCGTCATGACGCTGCACACAGCGCAGCACCGACAGCCCGTCAGCCGTCAGTGCGGGGCGGTGCGCGCCCGACGTATCGTCTTGCTGCAGCACGATCAGGTGTTGTTCGACGAGCGCGACGACGTCGTCACGGTCGATCTGGATCTGTTCCGGCGCGTGATGCGCGAGGAACAGCGCGGCAAATTCGTGGGCGGTCAGCATGCTCGTTTCCCCGTTGACGGCTACGCACGACGCGACACCGGCGTCGCATCGGCTGGCGGCGCGAATCGTGCGCCGGCGACGTTACAGGCATGCAGGGAACGTGCCAGCCGGCGTCGTGCGGCCGGTATCCGTGCGGTACGCGCGCCGCGCGATGTGGCACCGCACGGCGCGTTCGAGCCGCTGCAAAGTTTTCAACGGCATGTAACGGGTGGCCGCGGGGAGCGGCCGCGGCGGGTGACCGATGCGGCCGGAGAAGATGCGCGGGTGGCGCGCAGGGAATGCGCGCCGCTCACGGCCGCGAGCGAAACAACCCGGCCCGCGCACGCCCGGCCGGCGCCCGGAAATAGCCGCTGTGCAGCACCACGTCGTGGTTGCCGCTCGCCAGCACGTCCGCGCACGCGGCTTCGATCCGCGCGCGGCCACGCTCGAACGCGTCGCGCAGATCGGCCTCCAGCGCGGAGCGCGCGCCGAAATGATCTTCCAGCGCCTCGACCGTGATCGCGCAGGCCTGCGGCACGCCGTCGACGTCGACGACGAAGCGCAACTGCAACGCCGCGCCGTCGAACGTCGGCGGTTCATCGGTCAGCGTCACGCGGCGCGGAGTATCGGAATCGGCCGGCATCGGCTCATGCCCCCCGCGACGCGAGGCGCTCGACCAGCGCGCCGTTGAACGCGGGCAGATCGGCCGGCTTGCGGCTCGTGATCAGGTTGCCGTCGCGCACGACCTCCTCGTCCACCCACTTGCCGCCCGCGTGGCGGATATCGTCCTGCAGGCTCGGCCAGCTCGTCATCGTCTTGCCCTCGACCAGCCCGGCCGACACGAGGAGCCACCCGCCGTGGCAGATCGCCGCGACTGGCTTGCCGGCGCCGACGGCCGCCGTCACGAATTCGCGCGCGGCCGGCACCATCCGGATCGCGTCGCCGTTGATGACGCCGCCCGGCAGCACGACCGCGTCGTAGTCGCCTTCGCGTGCATCGTCGAACGTGCGGTCGACCTTCACGCGCTCGCCCTTGTCGACGTGCCGGAAACCCTGGATTTCGCCGCGCTTCTGCGAAATCACGTCCACCTGCGCGCCTTCGGCCGCGAGCGCGCGCTGCGGTTCGACGAGTTCGGCTTCCTCGAAACCGTCGACCGCGAGAATCGCTACCTTGCAATGATCCAGCTTGCCGCTCATGGATGCCTCCGTGGAAAGGGACAGGAACAAGGCACACGTCGTGTCGTGCCGTGCCGGTCTCGCAGCAAGCGCCGTTCCGGCCGCGCAGGCCGTTGCCTGCCGGCGCGCTCATGCTCGTGCGCGTTCCCGTAACCGGGGAACGACCCGCGATCGGAATCGATCGCCGGCCCCATCGGCCGCTCGCCCCCGTTTGGCCTGCAAAGATTTCAACGGGATGTAATGCGACGCCGTGCGCCGATCCGGTGCGATTACTGCAGATGACGCACGGCATCGAGCATCGCGTCGGTCAGCTCGACCGTCAGCGTCAGGTTCTCGTCGGTATCGGGCAACTGTTCCAGCGTCTGCTGCACGGCGTCGTGCAGCATCGCGTGAACGCGCATCCGCGCGCCTTCGTCCAGATCCGCGTAGCGTTCCATCGTCGAGCATTCGAGCGCGAGCACGACCGAATGGCGGGCCGCCTCGGGCGGCGCCTCGACGGGGTTCGCCCACGCCGCATGGAACATGACCCTGCCCGTTTCGACGTCCACATGGACCGTCGTGTCGAGATCGTCCGTGTCGCTTGCGTCGCCGTCGAGCTCGTCGTTGTCCACAAAAATCCGGGAATTCGATTGCATGATGTCCTCCTGCGTGGCGGCGGCGCGCCCGTCCCGGGAAACCGCGCCGCCATCGCGCCATGCCGGCCGCGCCGGCACGACACCGTCAATAACCGCTGGAACCGCCGCCCGTCCCGCCGGCCCCGCCGCCGCCCGTGCCCGTCGAGCCGGCCGAACCGCCGTTGCCGGCGCCGGTGCCGCCCGAGCCGCCGGCTCCGCCCGACCCGCCGCCGACACCGCCGCCCGTGGCGCCGCTACCGCCCTGGCCCGCGCCGTTCGGGCCGCCGCCCGGCTTCACGTGGCCGGCCGACCCGCTGTGCGAACGCATCCCGTGCTTCGCGCCATGCCGCTGCGTGCCGGCCGGTGGCGGCGGCGCGGTCGTATTGCCGTTGGTGCCCGGCGTCGACATGTCCATCGACGGATTCGGCGCGCCGGTGCCCTCGTCCGAGCGCTGCGAGTTCTGCGCCCACGCGGCCGGCGCGGCCGCGACGATCGCGACAGCCGCGCACGCCAGCACATGCCGCGCGACACACTTCGATTCGAATGCTGACTTCATGGCGTTTTCTCCCTATGGATGATCGCTTGATCGAAATTCCTGCTCCGATCCTTCAGCAAGGCCCATGCCGTCGTCGGCACGTTCACGACGCGGCACGCGGTTTGCGTCCCACGTCTTCGCACGACCGTCCTGTGAATCCCTACGGAGCCCCTGCCTCATGCCTTCCGCTTCTGCTTCCCACGCGCACGACAAGCCGCACGGCAAGCGCCACACGCGCCACCCCGGCCGCGCACGCAGCGCCGATCCGGCCCACCGCAAGCGCTGGTCCGGCAAAGTCACGCAAAAGAGCGATGCGCTCGACATCGAGCCCGACATCTTCAAATCCGACGATCCGGCCGCGATCGCCGCGTCGCTGAAGCGCTCGGCCGAACACAGCCGCCGCCGCAAGGCGTCGCCGTTCCAGTCGGCGATGTCGATGCTGAACTTCTACGTGAACCGCGCCGGCCGCAATCTGCCGAAAACGCGCCGCGCGACGCTCGAACGCGCGAAGCGGAAACTGCGCGAAGCCTTCGGCCGCAAGCCCTGACGGCCGGCGCGCGGCTCGTATGCTCATGTCCACCCCTGCGCTGCGATCACACGCATGCACGAAACCCTCTGGTATCTGATCATCGGCGCCGTGCTGCTGGGCATGGGCGTCGTGACGTCCGCGCTGCGCCACCTGCCCTGCAGCTCGGCGATGATTTACCTGGTGCTCGGCGTCGCGCTCGGTCCGGCCGGCGCCGGCCTGCTGCATCTCGACCTCGAACGCGACGGGCAACTGCTGCGCGAGATCGTCGAAGTCGCGCTGCTCGTGTCGCTGTTCGCGATCGGGCTGCGGCTGCGCGTGCCGCTGTCCGACAAGCTGTGGCTCGTGCCGTGCCGCCTCGGGCTGCTCGCGATGATCGTCACCGTGCCGCTGCTCGCCGCGTGCGCGGTGCTCGCGCTGGGCCTTGGCTGGGGCCCCGCGTTGCTGCTCGCGGCGATCCTCGCGCCGACCGACCCCGTGCTCGCGCACGACGTGCAGGTGCACGATCCGGGCGATCGCGACCTGGTGCGCTTCGCGTTGTCCGGCGAAGGCGGAATGAACGACGGCATCGCGCTGCCGTTCGCGCTCGCGGGGCTCGCGCTGTGCGGCGCACCGGGTGCGACGCACGGCATCCCGCCGCTGTCCGGCACGTTCGCCCTCGTCGCGCTGTGGGGCATCGCGGGCGCGGCCGCGATCGGCGGCGGGCTCGGCTGGGCCACGACGAAGACGATCGGCTGGCTGCGCACGCGGCACGCGCAGGCGCTCGGCCTCGAAGGCTTCTTCGCGCTCGCGCTGATCGTGCTGTCGTTCGGCGCCGCGCAGCTCGCGCACACGTTCGGCTTCATCGCGACGTTCGCGGCCGGCGTCGCGATGCGGCGCGTCGAGCATCGCGCGAGCGGCGACCGCCCGCCGCGCGAAGTGATCGGCCAGATCGATTCGGAAGACGTGGTCGCGACCGAGAAGCATCCGGAGAAAGCGCATGCGTTCATGGCCGAATCGGTGCTCGGCTTCACGATCGAGCTCGAACGGATCGCCGAAGCGATCGTGATGACGATGATCGGCAGCGTGCTCTCGACGCTGCCCGGCCCGCTGCTCACGTGGGGCGCCGTCGCGCTGGCCGCCGTGCTGTTCGTCGCCGTGCGTCCGCTCGCGGTGCTGGTCACGCTGGCCGGCTCGCGCGCGACGCATGCGCAGCGGCGGCTGATGGCGTGGTTCGGCATCCGCGGGATCGGCTCGTTCTACTACCTCCTGTTCGCGCTCGAGCACGGGCCGTCCGACGTCGTGCGCCCGCTCGCGGCGCCGGTGCTGGCCGTGGTGTCCGCGTCGGTGGTCGCGCACGGGATTTCCGCGACGCCGCTGATGAACTGGTACTACCGGTTGCAGCAGCATCGGCGCTGACGGTTCACGTGTCGGCGCCGAGCCGCGCCCGCATCGCCGCGGTGATGCGCTGGCGCGCCTTCGCGTAGCCTTCCCACGGGTCGCGCTTCAGCGTGTCCAGCCGTTCGTGCAGCGTGTCGATCGTCCATTGCGCGCCGCCCGTCGTGTCAGGCACCTCGTCCCAGTCGAGCGGCACCGACACGCCCATGCCGGGCCGCGCGCGCACCGAATAGGCGGCGATCGTGCTCGCACCGCGCCCGTTGCGCAGGTAGTCGACGAAGATCTTGCCGCGCCGGTGGCGCGGCCCCATCGTCGCTGTGAAGCGGTCGGGCAGCGTGCCGGCGACGTGCTGCGCGACCGCGCGCGAAAAGTCCTTCACGTCGTCCCAGCCCGCATGCCGCGTGAGCGGCACGACGACGTGCAGCCCCTTGCCGCCGCTCGTCTTGCAGAACGACACGAGCCCGAGCTCGTCGAGCAGCCCGCGCACGAGCTGCGCGGCGTCGATCATCGTGCGCCACGGCAGCGCCGGATCGGGATCGAGGTCGAACACGATGCGGTCGGGCCGCTCGATGTTCGACGCATGCGCGTTCCACGTGTGCAGTTCGACCGTGCCCATCTGCGCGGCGCCGAGCAGCGCGTCGACGTTGTCGATCGACAGCAGCGGTCCGTGGCCCGGGTCGAGCCCTTCGTGCTGCGTGACGAACGGAATCTCGCGACGCTCCGCGTGCTTCTGGAAGAACAGCTCGCCGGCGATGTCGCCCGGGGCGCGCACGAGCGAAACCGGCCGGCCCTCGAGGTCGGGCAACAGCCACGGCGCGACCCATTGCCAGTACCGCGCGAGGTCGATCTTGCGCGTGCCGCTTTGCGGGTCGAGCACGCGCTCGGGATGCGTGATGCGTACGCGGCCGAGCGTGTCGGGGCCGGACGCGTCGTCTTCGGCGCGGGCCGCTGCGCGAGACCGTGCGGATTGCTTGCGATCGGCGCTTTCACGAGCGGCATGCGATGCGCGCTTGCGTGTGTCGTCGTGCGGGGTCGGGCGTTGATCCATCGTCACCTCCGTTTCCGTGTGTTTGGGCATCTCGCGGACGATCTGCGCCGCCGGCTTGTCCTCGCGCAGCGCGATGAACGCGGCCTGCCGCACGATCCCGTCGCCAGTCCATTCCGCGAATTCGCATTCGGCGACGAGCGTCGGCTCGACCCAGTGCACGCGGGTGCGTGTGCGTTCGCGCGGCGGTTCATCGAACGGCATCGTGTCGCGCTCGTGTTTGCGCAGGATCGCGGCGAGACGGTCGAGCATCCGCGCATCGAAGCCGGTGCCGACGCGGCCGACGTAGCGCAGCGGCCCGGGCCCGCGCCGCCGCTTGCCGGCCGGCGCCGGCTCGTGCACGCCGAGCAGCAGCGCGCCGAAGCCGTGCCGGCTGCCCGACGGCTCGGTAAAGCCGCCGATCACGAACTCCTGCCGGCGCCGGCATTTGAGCTTGATCCACGCGGGCGACCGGCCGGCGCGATAGCGCGAGTCCGCGCGCTTTCCGATCAGTCCTTCGAGGCCGGTGTCGCACGCGCTCGCGATCAGCGACGCGACGTCCTCGCCGAGATCGGGCGAAAAGCGCACGCGCGCCGGGTCGCTGTTCGCGAGCAGCGGTTCGAGCAGCGCGCGACGATCGTTGAGCGACGCGTCGCGCAGGTCGTAGCCGTCGAGATAAGGCAGGTCGAACACGAAGAAGGTGATCGCATCCGAGCGGTCCGTGCCGAACGCGTTCTGCAGCGCCTGGAAATCGGGCAGGCCGTTCTCGCCGAGCACGACGGCCTCGCCGTCGAGCCATGCGTCGTCGACGTCGAGCGCCGCGAGCGCGTCGCGCTGCGCGCGCAGTTTCGCGGTCCAGTCCCGGCCTTCGCGCGTCATCAGCGTGACGCGCCGGCGTGCGCCCTTGCCTGCGATGCGCGCCAGGATGCGGTAGCCGTCGAACTTCAGTTCGTAGCACCAGCCGCCCTGCGTCGGCGGTGCATCGACCAGCGTCGCGAGTTGGGGCGCGACGCGCTCGGGCAGCGGCGCGCGCACCGCGCCTTCGACCTGCGACGGGTCGGTGGGGCGATGGCTTGCGTGGCTTTCGTGGCTTTCGTGGCTTTCGTGGCTTGCGTGTTGCGCGTCATGTACATCGCCGTCCGCGTCGGTCGATCGGCCGCGCCGCGCAGCGCGCTTGCGTGCCGCGCCGTTGGCCGCGCCGTCATGCACGCTACCCGGCCGCTCGCCGACGACGTCGAATTCATCGGCGCTGCGCGCGTCGTCGTCGCGCTCCTTGATCAGCAGCCACTGCTCCTGACGCCCTTCCTGCCGCCCGCTGCGCACGAGCGCCCAGCCGCCGTGCAGCTTTTCGCCGTCGAGCCGGAACGTCAGTTTGCCGGCCCGGTAGCCTTCGCGCGCCTGCGCGACGCCGCCATCGGGCGTCCACGTGCCTTCGTCCCACACGACGACCGAGCCCGCACCGTAATGCCCGGCCGGAATCTCGCCTTCGAACGATGCGTATTCGAGCGGATGGTCCTCGACGTGCACCGCGAGCCGCTTCACCTGAGGATCGAAGCTCGGCCCCTTCGGCACGGCCCACGATTTCAGCGTGCCGTCGAGTTCGAGCCGGAAATCGTAGTGCAGCCGGCGCGCGTGGTGCTCCTGGATCACGAAGCGCAGCGGATGGCGTGCGCGCGCGGCGGGCTGCTTCGCCTTCGGCTTCGAGGCCGCTTGCGTATCCGGCTTCGCGCGACGCTTGCCGTGCGCCCCTTCGGGCTCGGGCGTCGCGCCGAAATGGCGCTTGCGGCGATACGGATCGAGCTTGCCGGCCATCGCGTCACCTCGTCGGAACCGGAACCGGAACCGGAACCGGAATCGAAATCGGAGTCGGCGTCATCGGCGTCACGCCGCGTGCTTGCGGCGCGCGGCCGTCTTCTTTGCCGCGGGGGCGCTCGCCGCGCCGCGTTTCGCGGCGGTCTTCTTCGCCGCGGTTTTCGTCGCCGCGCCCTTCGATGCGGATTTCGCCGCCGGCTTGCGGCGCGCGCCGCCGCGCGACGACGACGATGAAGACGCCTCGTCCTCCCCTTCGCCACGCTCTGCACGCAGATCCGCCGCGCGCGCCCCCGCGCCGCCCTTCAGGCTGCGCTTCAGCAGCTCGGTGAGATCGACCACGTTGCTCGCCGCGCGGCCGGTCTGCGCGGGCCGGTCCTCGATCTCCTCGATCTTGCCCGCGCGCACCTTGCGCTCGACCAGCTCGAGGATGTCGTCGCGGAACGTGTCGTGATATTCGTCGGGGGTCCATTTGCCGGACATGTCGTCGATCAGCTTCTTCGCCATCCCGAGCTCGCGCGCGGTGACGCCCGCGCCCTTCGCGTCGTCGGCCGGCACCGACAGCTCGTCGAGCGGCCGCAGTTCCTCCTGCCAGCGCAGCGTATCGAGGGCGAGCATCGGCCCGACCGGGATCAGCGCGCCAAGGTGCTGGCGGTCGCGCATCACCACCAGCGCGATGCCGATCTTGCCGCTGTCCTTCAGCGCGTCGCGCAGCAGCGCATAGACCTTCTCGCCCTTGCGGTCCGGCACCAGGTAGTACGGCGTGTCGAGATAGAGGAACGACACGGCGTCCTCGTCGACGAAGGTCAGGATGTCGACGGTCTGCGTCGATTCCGGGTTCGCCGCGCGGATCTCGTCGTCGGTGAGCACGACGTAGCGCTCCTTCTCGTATTCGTAGCCGCGCACGATGTCCTCGCGCGTGACCTCCTTGCCGGTGCGCTTGTTGATCTGCCGATAGCCGATCGGGTCCATCGAGCGCTTGTCGAGCATCCGGAACGACGGTTTCACGGTGCGCGTCGCCGGAAACAACTGCACGGGCACGTGCACGAGCCCGAAGCTGATCGCGCCTTTCCAAATCATCCGCGGTGCCATGCATGTTCCTCCTTGCCGGATGCGCGCCCGCCCGAGGGCGAGCGCGCCGTACGGCGCAAGCCGCTTGTCGGCCGCTGTCGGCCCGATGCCGGCCCTATGCCGGCAGCTCCGCCGCCTGCTGTTCGCGCGCCCACACGCGATGCTGGCCGAGGTGATCCGACAGCGTGTTCAGCACCGCGTCGAGATCGACGGCCTGGCCGACGCACACGCCTTCGGCCGGGTCGGGCAGGTGGGCGGCGCTGAGCAGTTGCCGCCCGGAGCCGACGGCCGCGATCGGCTTCAGGTGCTTGAACGCTTCCCGCACGAAATGGCGGGCGTCGGCGCTGTGCGCGAGATCGCGGCCATCGCCGTCGCCGCCGCACACGAACACCGCGTCGAACATCACCGACGGCATGCCGACCAGCGTCGCCTCCGGCACGATGCCGCCGATCGGCGCGAGCGTCGGCGCGACGATCGTCGGCACCGCGTGCGCGGCCTGCAACGCGTCGCGCACCTGCTCGACCAGCACCGGATTCACGCCGGGCGTCGCGATCAGCGCGATCTTGCGCGAGCGGATGCCGGGCTTCGCGCGGCCGATCAGGCTCAGCGCCGGCGAGCGCTGCGGCACGGCCGGCGTCGCGGCCGCCTGCGGCGCGGGCAGCCCGAGCCGTTCGGCGACCTGCGCGGCGAGCCCCGCGTCGAAGCGCGCGATGATCTCGTTGACCACCCGTTCGCGAATGTGCGGCTGCGTCACCTTGCCGAGCTCGAAGCAGTACGCGTCGCGGATATGCCGCTGCTCGATCTCGGTCATGCTCTGGTAGAACAGCGCGGCCTGCGAGAAATGGTCGGCGAACGATTCGCTGCGCACGCGCACCTTGTGGCCTTCGAGCGGCTCGGGCACGGTCTCGAACCCGCCGCCGGCGGGCGCGGGCGGCGTCTCGCGCGGCCAGCCGCCGCTCGTCGAATTCGGCTCGTACGACGCCTGGCCGACGTTGATCGTCTGCCGGTGCAGCGCGTCGCGCTGGTTGTTCGCGAACGGGCACACCGGCCGGTTGATCGGGATCTCGTGGAAATTCGGGCCGCCGAGCCGGCTCAGCTGCGTATCGGTGTACGAGAACAAGCGCCCCTGCAGCAGCGGGTCGTTCGTGAAATCGATGCCCGGCACCACGTGGCCCGGGTGAAACGCGACCTGCTCGGTTTCCGCGAAGAAGTTGTCGGGGTTGCGGTTCAGCGTCATCCGGCCGATCGGCCGCACCGGCACGAGCTCTTCCGGCACGAGCTTGGTCGGGTCCAGCAGGTCGAAGTCGAATTTGTCCGCATCGGCCGGATCGATCAGCTGCACACCGAGTTCGAACTCCGGATAGTCGCCGCGCTCGATCGCCGTCCACAGGTCGCGCCGGTTGAAATCCGGATCGTGGCCGGCGATCCGCTGCGCCTCGTCCCACAGCAGCGAATACGCGCCGCTCACGGGCCGCCAGTGGAATTTCACGAACCGCTCGACGCCGGCCGCGTTCACGAAGCGGAACGTGTGGACGCCGAAGCCGTCCATCGCGCGATAGCTCGCCGGCAGTGCGCGGTCCGACATCAGCCACAGCACCATGTGCGTGGTTTCCGGCACCAGCGACACGAAATCCCAGAACGTGTCGTGCGCGGACGCGCCGGTCGGCATCTCGTTCGGCGCCTCGGGCTTCACCGCGTGCACGAAGTCGGGAAACTTGATCGCGTCCTGGATGAAGAACACCGGCATGTTGTTGCCGACGAGATCGTAGTTGCCTTCCTGGGTATAGAACTTCACCGCGAAGCCGCGCACGTCGCGCACGGTGTCGGCCGACCCGCGCGGCCCCTGCACGGTCGAGAACCGCACGTACACCGGCGTTTCGGCGGCCGGGTCCTGCAGGAACGCAGCCTTCGTGTAGTCGGCCATCGGCTCGTACACGCGAAACACGCCGTGCGCGGCCGAACCGCGCGCATGCACCACCCGCTCCGGAATGCGCTCGTGATCGAAATGCGTGATCTTCTCGCGCATGATGAAGTCTTCGAGCAGCGACGGGCCGCGCGCGCCGCCGCGCAGCGTGTTCTGGTTGTCGGCGATCCGCACGCCCTGGTTGGTGCGCAGCGCCTCGCCGTCGGGCCGCGCACGATTCGCGTCGAGCTGGCGCGATTTCGCGCTGTCGGGCGGTTGCGTCGGTTGCGTCGGGGGCGTCTTGCCGGCGGATGGGGGAGTCGTCATCGTCAGGTGTCCTCGTGGCATTCGGTAGGGAGCCGCTGCCGCACGGCGACGCGCCGCGGCGCACGCGTGCGGACGGCAGGGAAAGCCGGCCCGGCGCGCCGCGAACGGCCGCGGGCCGGCTGGGACGTCAGGGCGCGCGCAGCGCCGCGTCGAACACGACGGCCGTCACGTCGAGCGCCACGTTGCATTCGATCGCGGCATCCTCGACGCGCGGCTTGTGCTCGTCCACCGCGCGCCGCGCGCGGTCGCACAGCTGCGTGCGCACGCGCAGCCGGTCGGCCGCGTCGAGCGTCGCGTAGCGTTCGATCACGTCCGCATCGAAGCGCATGTCGACCGAGCAGCGCCATTGGCGCGCGTCCTCGTCGGACGGCACGCGCACCCATGACACGTTGATCGTCAGCCGGCCGGACGCGTCGTCCGCATGCACGACCACGGTCGACTGCGACGGAAAACTGATCGCGAGCGCATGCTCGAGTTCCGCGACGCGCTGCGACCGGTCGGGCATCACCGTCATCGTCGCACGACGCCCAGCAGCAACGTGACCAGGAAGATCACGACGAAGATGTAGAACAGGATCTTCGCGATCTCGGCCGCACCGGCCGCGATGCCGCCGAAGCCGAACACGGCGGCAATGATCGCGATGATGAAGAAAATGATGGCGTATCGAAGCATGGAACCCTCCTGGATGACAGCAGTCGTCACTAAACGTCGGCGCCGTTCACGCATCGTGCTTGTGTTTCGGTTTGCCGCGCGTGGGCGTGGACGCCATTTTCTCGAGCTCTTTCTCGCTCATCGACTTGGCCATCGATTTCGACGGCGGCTTGAGGTCCTTCATTTTCGTGTCACCGCGCTTGGCCGACAGCGCGGCCCCTGCGGCGCGCTGCTGGGCCTGGGATTTGGCTGGCATGGTTGCGCTCCTCTCGTTGGCGCGCGAGCCGACGCGAGAGACGGCACGCGCGGGGTTGGAACAGTGAGGCCGTCACGCGGCGTCGCGGCGCCGCAAGTCGGCCGGCGGAATCTTCATCGCCTGGCGATACTTGGTCACCGTGCGGCGCGCAAGAAGGATGCCGCGGCCCGCGAGGTTCTCCGCGAGCGCGACGTCGGACAGCGGATCGGTCTGCCGCTCGGCCGCGATCATGTCGCGGATCAGCACCTTCGCGGCCGACGCCGAACACACGCCCTTGCCGGCTGCTTCCAGCTTGCGCGGGAAGAAATGCTTGAACTCGAACGTGCCGTGCGGCGTGGCCATGTACTTGTTGCCGGTCGCGCGCGAGACGGTCGATTCGTGCAGGTCGAGCTCTTCCGCGATGTCGCGCAGCACCAACGGCTTCATCGCGATCTCGCCGTAGCGGAAGAAATCGCGCTGCCGCGCGACGATGCATTCGCCCACGCGCTGAATCGTGTCGAAACGCTTCTGCACGTTGCGGATCAGCCAGCGCGCTTCCTGCAACTGCTGGCCGAGCGGCGAATCGCGCTCGCCGCTCGACTGCGCGAACAGCGTCGCATAGCGCTCGTGCAGGCGGGCGCGCGGCAGCACGGCCGGATTGATCGTGACGATCCATTCGTCGCGCACCTGACGCACGATCACGTCGGGCACCACGTAGTCGCCGCGCGTGCTGCCGTAGTGATTGCCCGGGCGCGGGTCGAGCCCGCGCACCAGCGCGCAGGCCGCGTGCAGCGTCTGCTGGTTGCAGCCGAGGCGTCGCTGGATCTCGGCCGTCTCGCGGCGCGCGAGCCGCTCCAGATGCTCGCGCGCGATCGCCTTCGCTTCCGCGAGCGCCGGCGTGCCGGCCGGAATCGCGTCGAGCTGCAACACCAGGCATTCGGACAACGAACGGGCCGCGATACCCGGCCGGTCGAGCATCTGCACGAGCCGCAGCGCGACCGCGAGATCCTGCTCCGACAGCAGCCACGCGGGATCGGCGGCGACCAGCAGTTCAGGCAGTTCCTGACGCAGGTAGCCGTCGTCGTCCAGCGCATCGATCACGAGGCGCGCGGCTTCGCGGTCGCGCTTGTTGAGCGGATAGAGCCGCAGCGCATCGTGCAGTTGCTGATGCAGCGACGGCTCGGCGGCGATCCATTCGCCGGGCGACAGGCCGTCGGTATCGTCGCCCTGACGGCTCGTGCCGCGCGGCGCGGGCGCCGCGGTAAACGGCACCTCGCCATCCGGCGGGCGAATGTCGTCGTGCTCGGGCGCCGCTTCGGGCGCGGCCGCTTCGGTCGGCTGCTCGGGCGTGCCGGCAACGGTGTCCTCGTCGCCCTGGCCGTCTTCGAGAAACGGGTTCATGTCGAGCGCCTGACGCAATTCCTGTTGAAACTCCAGCGAGGACAACTGCAGCAGCCGCAGCGACTGCTGAAGCCTCGGCGTAAGTGCGAGATGCTGTCGCATCTGCAGCGCAAGCGAGACGGGCATCGAAAGCCTCCTGACGGTTCGGTTCGCGGGTTCGCGGGTATGTCTTCTGCCGAACGTCACGCAGCTTCCGTGCCAGTCGCGCGAAGCGCGCTGCGACGCGGCTCTCGCGGGTTCGTACCCCGTCTCGCCGGGCAGCGGAGCCGCTTTTTTACAAGCCGGGGGCAAGTTAGGGGGCACGTATTTCGCTCGCGGAAAACGGCCCGTCCCAGAAGCAGCCCGATGGCCGCGCCGTCACCGCTTCGCGTCGATGCGGTCCACCGCCGAACGATCGAGAAACGCCGTCGTCAACTCGGGCAGATGGCGCAGCAGCCACGCGGCCATGTCGCGCTCCTGCTGGAGAATCCGCTCGCAACACGCGCGGATCTCTTCTTCGCCGGCCGCCTGAGCCGCCGCGACGAGCGCGGTGTATGCAGCGATTTCCAACTGCTCGAATGCGTAGGCGGCCAGTGCCGTCTTCACCACTTCGTCGTCCGCCAGCATGCCGCTCGCGATCTGCCCGTATGCGGCGATGCGCGCGGCGAGATCCTTGCTCGCCGACGGCGACGTGCCGAGCCGCATCAGGCACGCCTCGACGAGCGCCTGCTGGCCGAGCGTGTCGTCGAGATGCTGCCGCAACCGGTCCTGCAACTGCGGGTAGTGGCCGACCCGCTTCATCTGCGCGTCGATCATCGTCTCGGCCTGGCGCTCCATCGCGTAGGCATCGCGCAGCCAGTCCTCCAGGTGTTCGTGCTGATTCGCCATCGCGTTCCTCCGGCTGCATCGCGGGGGCGGCATGCCGTGACGCGGCGCCGCGGCGAACGCACAGGCGCCCACGCGTATCGTCTGGATCGTGTTCATCGAGTCCTCCCTGAATCGGCGGCTGCGGCCGGCCAGTGCGGCGCGGCTCAAAGCCGGTTGAAATGGAAATCGCCCGCATACGCGGTCGGTGCGCGGCGCGCCATCATCGTGTCGAATTCGGCCGCGACGCGCGTGAGCGTGCCGCGTTGCCGGCTGAGGTCGGCCCGTTCGAGCGCGGCGAAGGCGTCGGCGTCGAACGTCACGGTCAGCGACGCCGGATGGCCGTCGACGCGAAAGCCGATATGCAATGCGCCGGCCGGCTGCTCCTCGACGTGGAACGGCATCGCGCGCGCCTCGAAATGACGGCCGAGCGTCTCGGCGATGTCGCGCAGCATGCCGGGTTTCACGCGGATACTCATCGCAGATCCTCCATTCGCATGAGCGGCGTCGCGCCCGCCCGCCACGCCCGCACGGGCGGCTCGCGCGACGGCGGGTCGCGTTCGGGCGGCGCATGTCCGGGCGGGTCGCCTTCCGGTTCCCGGTACGGTTCGGGCAGGTCCGGCGGCACGTCGTCGGGATCGGGCGGCTCGGGGTCCGGCTCGATGTCGGGAAGCGGTGGTTCGGGCCGTTGCAGCCACTGCGCGGAGTCGTGTTTCATCGGCATTTCCATCGTTGCGGGGTTCGGGTCGGAATCGGCGCGACGGCCGTAGTGAGGATTCGCAAGCCGCGTGCCGTCCGTTCACGTCGTCGCAGGCGGAGGCCACGCGCGGATCACCCGGGAATCGGTACGCAGGAGCGCGGCCCGGCGCCAGCGGCCATGCCTTCGCTACACCGTTCGCTGCAAATCTTGCAAGCGCGCGGGCTACGCGTCGTACGCGGCCATCACGAGCCACAGCTCGCGGCCGTCGTCCCGCACGCGTGCGGCCAGCGCATACGGGTCCGACGGCTCGCACGCCCGCTGCAGCGCGAAGCGCGCGGGCTCGGTCGCGCCGAACGTCTCGTCGCCGAGCGGCCGCACGTCGGCCTTGCCTTCGAACATCCGGCGCTCGGGCCGGTAGATCAGCGGCTCGCGCTTCCACGTATCGAAATGGCTTTTCACCGAATCGAATCCGCCGCCGCATACGTTGATCTCGTAGCGCACCCCTGGTCGTCGTTTCGGAATCGTCATCCTGCCTCCCGCTCGGTGTGCGCGCAGCAGGCACCCTGTTGCGCTGTGTCGTCATGGTCGTCGTCGTGGTCGTGGCCGTCGCAGCGGCAAGTCGCGTGCCGGGCGCGCGGGCCGGGAACGCAGGTTGCGGCACAGGCGGCTCCTCGTCACCGATACGGAGTACCGCGATGAAGGATTCGACCCGGCACGGCCGCGACGCACCGGCGCAGGAGCGGCAGCCCGACCCGCAGCCGCCGCTGAAGGACCAGGACCGCACCCATACGCGCCATTCGGAACGTCATATCGACAAGCAACTCGAGGACACGTTTCCGGCCAGCGACCCGCCGGCGACCGGCGGCGTCACGCGCATCGAGCCCGACACGCCGCCCGGCAAGCACGACGACGGGCCGGCGGAGGACAAACGCAAACGCGACGAGAAGTGACGAGACGAACCACGCCTGCACGGCATGCGGTTTGCTGGAACACGGCAGCCGCACCGGCACATCGCTTTACCTGACTGCCAAGGAGAAATTCATGCATCGCGTCAACGAAATCATGTCGCAGGACGTCGTGCGGATCGCACCGACCGACTCGATCCGTCACGCCGCTCAACTGATGGAGCGCTACGACATCGGCGCGCTGCCCGTGTGCGACAACAACCGGCTGGTCGGGATGGTGACGGACCGAGATCTCGCGGTGCGCGCGATCTCGGCCGGCAAGCCGCCGGAGACGCGCATCCAGGAGGTCGCGTCCGGCCCGATCGAATGGTGCTTCGACGACGATTCGCTGGACGAGATCCAGCACTACATGGCCGACGCGCAACTGCGCCGGCTGCCGGTCGTCGATCACGACAAGCGACTGGTCGGCATGCTGTCGCTCGCCGACATCGCGACGCGCACGGCCAGCCCCGAGCGCGACGACGTGGCGAACACGCTCGAAGGCGTGTCGCAACCGAAACAGACGTGACGGAGCGGTTTTCCGCTTCGCCGCGCCCACCCGCGCGACCCGCAGGGCCCGGCCCCGGGCACGGTCGCGCCCCACACAGCCTGGAGGAAACCATGCAGACTCCCGATCAAGGTCAGACCCGCATCATCGGCAAGGGCGCCGCGACGGCGGCCGGCCCCGGCCCCGACGTGATGGCAGCCGATACGCTGGAAGGCGACAAGGTTTATACGACCGACGGCGACGATGTCGGCAAGATCAAGGACATCATGCTCGACGTGCGCTCCGGCCGCATCGCGTATGCGGTGCTGTCGAGCGGCGGCATCCTCGGCATCGGCGACAAGCTGCACGCGATTCCGTGGAGCGCGCTGACGCTCGATACCGAACGCAAGTGCTTCCTGCTGTCGGTATCGTCCGAGCGGATTCGCAATGCGCCGGGGTTCGACAAGGACCACTGGCCGGCGATGGCCGATCCGCAATGGGCCGAGCCGCTGCACGAGTTCTACGGCAGCACGCCGTACTGGAGTGCCGGCGACGAGCTCGGGTTGACCGATCCGACCGAGGATCTCGACGATCCGCGTACGCGCGGCCGTCACTGACCACCTCTGACGCGCGCCGGTTCGCCGGCGCATCCGTTCGACCCGCCCCGCCCCGCGCGGGGCGTTCTTTTTCTATCCGCGCGTGGGGCCCGCGCCGCGCCGGCGCCGGACGCCGTGCGCTACGACCGATGCCGCAGCGCGTCGATCACGACCGAAAACGCGCGCGACGCCTGGCGGCGGCTCGGATAGTACGCGTGATAACCGGGGAACACCGGGCACCAGTCCGGCATCACGATCCGCAGCGCGCCGCTGCGCAGATGCGCGTGCGCGATGTCCTCGGTGACGAACGCGATGCCGAAGCCGTCGAGCGCCGCCTGCAGCAGGTGCGGCTGCGTGTTGCAGGTGATCCGGCCGTTCACGCGCGCCTGGATCGCGTTCTTGCCCTTCTTCAATTCCCACGCGTAGATGCCCTTCGCGGTCGCGAGCCGCAGCGTCACGCAGTCGTGGTCGAGCAGATCCTGCGGCTTCTTCGGCGGCTTGCGGCCGTCGAGATAGGACGGCGCGGCGACCATCGCCATCCGGATGTCCGGGCTGATGCGCACCGCGATCAGGTCCTGCGCCACCTGGTCGCCATACCGCACGCCGATGTCGTAGCGCTCTTCCACGATATTCGACAACCCGTAGTCGACCGACAGCTCGACGCGGATGTCCGGATAGTCGGGCAGCACGGCCCGCAGCTTCGGCCAGATGACCGTGTCGATCGGATGCTCGGTGGCCGTGATGCGCACCACGCCGGCCGGCTTGTCCCGGAAATCGGACAGCGCGGCGAGTTGCGCCGAGATCTCGTCGATGCGCGGCGCCACCGCATTGAACAGCGCTTCGCCGGCCTCGGTCGTCGACACGCTGCGCGTCGTGCGCGCCAGCAACCGCACGCCGAGCCGCGCTTCGAGATCGCGCACGGTCTGGCTCAGCGCCGACTGCGACACGCCGAGCCGCGCGGCCGCGCGCGTGAAGCTGCGATCGCGGGCCACCGCGAGAAAGACGAGCAGATCGTTGAAATTTTCGCGCGCCATGTCGAAAGGCTCCGGTCGGGACGAGCGCCAATCGTAGCATCGCCGGCGGCGATTCATCGGTTTAGCTAATAAGTCCAAGCGCGCCGTGCTACTTAATCGATGCCGGACGACTCGCTAGACTGCGAAGCCATCGACCCGTCGCGCCGCGCTCCCGCCCGGCACGCCGGCCTCCCGCTTTCCGGAATCACACGCCATGAATACCCGTCTTTTCGCCACCGTTACCGCCGTCGCCGCGCTCGTCGCGTCCACCCCGCTGCTCGCGCAATCCGCGTCGGGCCTCACCCGCGAGCAGGTTCGCGAGGACATGGTTCGCTACTCGGCCGCCGGGTTCAATCCCGCCCGCATGAATCCGCGCACGTGGGTCGACGACGCGCAGGCCGCCGCCATCAAGGTGGAGGCCGCCCGCAACGACGACGCGCGCACGCATCTGGCCGGCCGCGACACGGCCGCGCATTGCGACTGAGCCCGCGACCGGCCCCGTTCGCTCCGATTTCCGTCATGCAATCCGTTTCCACGCCCGAGTGCGGCGCCGCGCCGGGCCATACCGCCGCGTGGGGCGCCGTCCTCGCGATGTCGCTCGGCGCGTTCGCGCTGGTCGCGTCCGAATTCATGCCGGTCAGCCTGCTCACGCCGATCGCGGGCGACCTGCACGTCAGCGAAGGCCAGGCCGGCCAGGCGATCTCCGTATCGGGCGCGTTCGCGCTCGTGACGAGCCTGCTGATCGCGTCGCTCGCCGGGCGCTGCGATCGCAAGCGCCTGCTGCTGTCGCTGACGCTGCTGACGATCGTGTCCGGCACGGTCGTCGCGTTCGCGCCGAACTATGGGGCGTTCATCGCCGGCCGCGCGCTGATCGGCGTGGCGATCGGCGGCTTCTGGTCGATGTCCGCCGCGACCGCGATGCGTCTCGTGCCGGACCGCCAGGTGCCGCGCGCGCTGGCGATCGTGAACGGCGGCAACGCGCTCGCGACCGTCGTGGCCGCGCCGCTCGGCAGCTTCCTCGGCGCGATCGTCGGCTGGCGCTGGGCGTTCTTCTGCGTCGTGCCGGTCGCCGCGCTCGCGCTCGGCTGGAAGCTCGTCAGCCTGCCGGCGATGCCGTCCGCGCCGCCGCGCACGCGCGTCGGCGCGGCGGCGCTGCTGGCCCGGCGGCCGGTCGCATGGGGCATGGCCGCGGTCGGCGTGTTCTTCATGGGCCAGTTCGCGCTGTTCACCTACCTGCGCCCGTTCCTCGAAACCGTCACCCACGCGGGCACGACCACGCTGTCGCTGATGCTGCTCGTGATCGGCGTCGCGGGCGTCGCGGGCACCGCGCTGATCGGCGGCGTCCTCAAATACGGGCTGCACCGCACGCTCGTCGCCACGCCGCTGCTGATGGCCGCGATCGCGGTCGCGCTGACGGGCTTCGGCGCGTCGACCGCGGCCACCGCGTGCCTGCTCGCGCTGTGGGGCCTGCTCGGCACGGCGGCGCCGGTCGGCTGGTGGACCTGGCTCGCGCGCACGCTGCCGCATGATGCGGAGGCCGGCGGCGGGCTGATGGTGGCGGTCGTGCAACTGGCGATCACGCTCGGTGCGACGACGGGCGGCTTGCTATTCGACCTGCACGGCTACCGGGCAACCTTCGCACTGAGCGCCGCGCTGCTCCTGCTGGCCGGCGCGCTGGCCGCCGCGGCCGGCCGCTCGAGCGCGCGCGCCGCGCCGCGCACCGGCGCGTGAGCGGCCGCGCCCCGCGCGCCGTCAGCCTTTTTACAAGGGTCGTGTAACGTCCCCGTCCGGCTTCATGGCGCCGCCGCTCGCCGATTCGAGGTAGCCCAGCAGCCGGTGCGGCGTCAGCGGCTTCGCGCAGTGCGCGTCGAAGCCGGCTTCCTTCGCCCGTTCGCAATCGCGCCGCGACGCAAGCCCGCTGCATGCGATGAGCAGCATGTCCGACGTTTGCGGATCGCGCCGCAGCCGCGCCGCGAGCTGCAGCCCGTCGAGGCCCGGCATCGCAATGTCGAGCACGACCGCGAACGGCTGCCAGTCGCGCGCGACGTCGCACACGGCGAACGGGTCGTCGGCGACCTGGCACTCGAAGCCGCGCGCCTCGAGCAGCAGGCGCAGCGCATCCGCCGCATCGCGATAGTCGTCGACGACCAGCACGCGGCGCGGACGGCGCGGCACGCTGTCGGGCGCGCGCCACAGCAGCACGTCGTCGGCGGCCGGATCGTCGCCGGGGTCGAGTTGCATCGTGCTTCTCCTGTCGTTGGACCGGCCTGCCACGCAAGGCGCGCGCCCATGCCGACTGCATGCGGCATGCCGGTTGCTGCCTTGCTCGCATCGTCGACACAGGAGTCTTTCATGCGCACGATGCGGCTTCGATCGTCCGGTGTGCTTCCCAATGCGCGTGCGACAGCACGAGCGCCGGCATGTTCCGCGCGACGGCAGCGTGCCGCCCGTCCGGCCTGCGCCGGAGATGCCGCATGACGCGCAAAACGCCCGACCGCCAGGCGCCGACGCGGCAGCCGCCCGACGACGATGCCCCGGCCACGCTCGACGCGTGCCGCCGCTGCGCGCTGTGGGAACACGCGACGCAGCCGGTGCCGGGCGCCGGGCCCGTCGACGCGCCGATCATGCTGGTCGGCGAGCAGCCGGGCGACCAGGAGGACCGCGCCGGCCTGCCGTTCGTCGGCGCGGCCGGCCGCATGCTCGACCGCGCGCTCGACGAAGCCGGGATCGAACGCGCGCATGTCTACCTGACGAACGCGGTCAAGCACTTCAAATGGGAGCCGCGCGGCAAGCGCCGGCTGCACAAGACACCCGCGCAGCGTGAAGTGGCGGCGTGCCACTACTGGCTCGAGCGCGAACTGCAAGCCGTCCAGCCGCGCGTGGTGGTCGCGCTCGGCGCGACGGCGCTGCGCGCGGTGCTGCAGGACAACGACGCGACGCTGGAGCGCACGCGCGCTCCGGTGCGCACCGAGGACGGCCGGCTCGTCGTCGCGACCTATCACCCTTCGTACGTGCTGCGCACGCGCGGCGCCGATTCCCGCGAGCATGCATACCGCACGCTGGTCGACGCGTTGCGCACCGCGTCGCGCCTCGCCCGCGAGCGGCGCCACGGCGGCGGGCGCCCGACGCACGGGGATGCCGGATGAGCGGACTCGACGAAGACGCGCAGCCGGCGGCCGAGGCGCCGCCGGCCGCCGCGAAACCGTGGTATCGGCGGCTCGGCCCCGGCCTCCTCGCGGGCGCGTCGGATGCCGATCCGAGCAACGTCGCCGTCTACGCGCAGGCCGGCAGCCAGTTCGGTTTCAACATGCTGTGGATGATCGTCGTCACGCTGCCGATGATGGTCGCCGTGCAGCTCGCGTCGGCGTTCATCGGGCGCCGTAATCGCGAAGGGCTCGTGGCCGGCATCCGTCAGCACTATTCCGAGCGCGTCGCGAAGACGCTGATCGCGATGGTCGTGATCGTCAACGTCGTGAACGTCGGCGCCGATCTCGCGGCGATGGGCGACGCGACGGCGCTCGTCGTCGGCGGCCGCAGCTACTGGTATGCGCCGCTCTACGGAATCGCATCGCTCGCGTTGCAGGTGATGCTGTCGTACGAACGCTACGCGCGCTGGCTCAAATGGATGACGCTCGGCCTGATCGCGTACGTGCTCGAACTCGGCTTCGTGCACGTCGACTGGGGCGACCTGCTGCACGCGATCGTGCTGCCGCACATCGCCTTCACGCACGACTATGCGACCACCGCGGTCGCCGTGCTCGGCACGACGCTGAGCCCGTACCTGTTCGTGTGGCAGGCCGCGCTCGAAGTCGAGGAAACCACGGCCGAGCAACAGAACGGCGAACGCAACTCGCGCCGCGAGACCGAACAGCGCATCACGTTCGACACGTGGACCGGCATGATCGTCACCAACGCGGTGTCGTTCTGCATCATGGTGATCGGCGCGGCCGTGTTCTTCGCGCACGGCCGGCACGACATCGGCAGCACCGCGCAGGCCGCAGAAGCGTTGAGGCCGATCGCCGGCGAAGCCGCGTTCCTGGTGTTCGCGTTCGGCATCGTCGGCTGCGGGCTGCTCGCGATTCCCGCGTTCGCGGGCAGCGCCGCCTACGGTTGCGCGGAAGCGTGGCGGTTTCGCGAAGGGCTGAACGAGCCCGTGCGGCGCGCACCCGCGTTCTACACGGTGCTGGCGCTGTGCGTGATCGTCGGCATCGCGATCTGCTTCAGCCCGATCGACCCGATCCGCGCGTTGTACTGGAGCGCCGTGCTCAACGGCGTCGCGGCGGTGCCGATGCTCGTGCTGGTGATGCTGCTGTCGCAACAGCGCGATGCGGCAGGACAGCCCGGCAGCGGGCCGGTATCGAAAGTGTTCGGCTGGCTGGCGGTCGCGCTGATGGCGGTGTCGGTGACGACGATGATCGTCGATGTGCTGACGTGAGGGATTGAAGCGGGGGTGCGTGCAGAAGGTTGCGTACGCAACCTGATGGACCGGCAAGCGGGCGGCCGCGCCGCGCGCGGCACGCCCGCCCGGGTGTTACATCATCTTGCCGCGCGAGCGCTCGGCACGTGCCGCGTCGGCCGCGGACTCCACCTTCTTCACTTCCTCCGGCGGCGGCAGCACCGCCTTGAAGCCCATCGACTCGATCCACATTTCGCGCGCCCAGCCCCGCGTGTGATACAGGTGATGGTCCTCGTCGGCCTCGACCTCGTCGTGCGCGGCCTTCAGCGCCTTCGCGGCATCGCTGTCGGGCAGTTGATCAGCCGCGTAGCCGATCAGCTCCCAGTTCAGGTGGTCCTTGGTTTCGGCCAGCACCACGCACTCGGCCGCGACGACCTGCGCGACCGCCGGGTCGGCCTGCTTCTTCGCCTGCTGGATCACCTGCACGAGCGATTTGCCGGTTGCCGCCACCGCGGCGCGCCCCGGCGACTGCGCATCCGGATCGAGGCCCAGTGTTTCGAATACCTTGCGCAGCACCTCCTGGTGATGCAGCGTCTCGCGATGGTACTTCTCCCATTCCTTATGGAGGTCCTCGTCGGTCGCGCACTGGAGCGCGGCCTCGTAGATCTGCGCGCCGCCAAGCTCGGTCTCGTATGCCTGGCAGAGCAGTTCGAGGATACCTTCGTGCTTCGATTGCCGTTGGGCCATGACTGCTTCTCCGAAAAAGCGGGCCGCATGGGCGGCCCAGGGGTGGAACCGGGCACGCGTTATTGCGTGCCCACCTTGCGTGCGAGCGTCTGCGCCATGCTCAGGTGATGCTTGAGCGTCGGCAGCGTGGATTGGGCGAACGCGCGCAGTTGCGCATCCTTGCCGTCGCGCGCTTCGTCCTCGAACAACGCGACCGCCTTCTGGTGCGCATCGGGGCCGGCCGCCGCGAGATACGCGGTGTCGAAGTCGTGCCCGCTCTTGCCGCGCAGCGCCTCCACGTCAGGATCGGAAATCTGTTCGACCTGCGGCTTGATACCCTTGCGCGCGGCGATTTCGTTGAGCTTCGCGTTCGCCTTGCCGTGATCCGCGACCATCCGTTTCGCGAACGCCCGCACGTCCGCCGACTGCGCCTGCTTCAGCGCGAGCTGGCTTGCCTGCACTTCGGCCTTGCCGGCCATCGCGGCCTTGTCGACGAACTCCGCGTCGGTGCCCTTCGGCGCTTTCGCGATGCCGGGGTCCCCAGCGGCGCCAGCGCCCGACGACGGGTTGATCACGCCGCCCGGCACATGCGCATTCGATGCGGGCGGCTCGCTCGGCATCTGCGCGCGAGCAAGCCCCGACACGGCGAGCACGCCGGCGGCGAGCGCCGCGATCGTCCAGTTGGGTTGTCTCATCAGCTTTCTCCTGGTGCTTGCGTGGAAACGGCCATCAGCCGCCGACGATCGAGCCGCCGTTCGGATGCAGCGTCTGCCCGGTCATGTAGCTCGCGCCGTCCGACGCGAGCAGCACGTAGCAGTCGATCAGTTCGTCCGGCTGGCCCGGCCGCTTGAGCGGCACGTTCGAGCCGAATTTCGCGACCTGCTCGGGCGTGAACGTCGACGGAATCAGCGGCGTCCAGATCGGCCCCGGCGCGACCGCGTTCACGCGGATGTCGCGTTCGGCCAGCTCGATCGACAGCGAGCGCGTGAACGCGACGATCGCGCCCTTGGTCGCCGAATAGTCGGGCAGTTTCGGGCTGCCGTGATAAGCAGTGACCGACGCCGTGTTGACGATGCGGCCGCCTTCCTTCAGGTGGGGCAGCGCGGCCTGCGTGCAGAAGAACATCCCGTATACGTTGGTGCGGAACGTGCGCTCGAGCTGTTCCTCGGACACGTCCTCGATGCCCGGCTGCGGATGCTGCTCGCCCGCATTGTTCACGAGCACGTCGAGCCGGCCGAGCCGCTCGACCGTGCGGGCGACCGCATCGCGCGCCTGCCGGCGATCGCCGACGTCGCACGCGATCGCCTCGCAGCGTCGGCCGGCCTGCTCGATCAGTTGCTTCGTGTGCGCGGCGTCGTCGGATTCCTTCAGGTAGACGATCGCGACGTCCGCGCCCTCCTTCGCGAAACCGACCGCCACGGCGCGGCCGATCCCGCTGTCGCCGCCCGTCACCAGCGCGACCTTGCCGGCGAGCTTGCCGCTGCCGACGTAGTCGGCCGCCTCGTCGCGCGGCTTCGGATGCATGTCGCGCTCCGTGCCCGGCTGCTGCGTCTGTTTCTGCGGCGGGGGAGTCTGTGCGGTGGTCATGGGTTCCTCCTTGAACGGATGCCGCCGATGCTGCGCAAGCGGCGTGCCGCGCGCGGCGCACGCCGACCCGCACGCGGCGGCCGTGTTTTCAGGGTTGGCGTTGCAAGCGTTTGGAAAAAGGTCAGCGCGGGCCGCCGGACGGGGCTTCGTCGGGCCGGCGCACCGGATCGAAATCGCGCCATTCGCCGTCCTGCCAGTCGCCTTCGACGCGCTCGATCGACTTCGCACCGGTCGCGCGCAGCACGTCTTCGGCGGCGGTCGCGGTGTCGGGCGTCACGCGCGCGGCGAGGATCACGCCGGTCTCGCTCTGCGCGAGCGTGCCCTTGCCTTCTGCCTGCTCGCCGCGCATGCGGCCGAGCGCGCCGCCGAATGCGCCGAGATAGGCGCCGGCCAGCGCGGCGGCGGCCGGCACGAACCAGTAGTGCAGGCCGAGCGCATAGGCGATCAGCCCGAGGACGACGCCGATCAGCAGCCCACGGATCGCGCCGACCATCGCGCCGCGCCCGCCGGGCTTCGCCGCCGTGTCGGCATACACGTCGCCGCCGATCGGGAAGCGCGCGTGCTGGCCGCCGGGGTTCAGGAAGAAGATCGACACGTCGTCCGGCCCGAACGCGCGCTCGTAGAGGTGACGCGCCCCACCTTCCGCTTCATCGAACGTCGTGAAACGGCCTGCGACGATCATCGCCATGGTCGTGCTCCTCGTGATGAATGCGCCGCGCGCGCATGCACGCGGCGCGACGGGGCGACGCTCACATCAGCCGCCCGAGTTCCTTCGATACCGATGCCGGGGTGTCGTACTCGCGCTCGGGAATCTTGCGCAGCATGTCGAGCACCGCCGGGTCCGCATGCGAGCGTTCCGCGCACTGCACGACGTCCGACTTGCTCGCCGGGTAGTCCATCCCCTTCAGCGCCTTCTGCACGTCGACCGGGCTCGGCGGCTTGCCGTGGCCCGTCTGATGGCCGCCCTTGTCGTGGTCCTGCTGCGTGCGCTCGCCTTCGTGCGCGCGCGAGTGGCTGTATTCGTGGCCCGTATGTTGTCGGGATGTCATGAAAGCCTCCTTGGAAAATGAACGAAATCACGCGGACTGCCGGCGCACGCGTGCGAACGCGGCAAACACCAGCGCCGCCGCGCCGAGCGCGACCGCGCCGGCGACCTTCGGCCGCTGCACCACCGAGTTGTACGCACAGCTGCGCAGCACGGGCCCTTCCATGCCTTCGCGCTCGTGCAGCGCGTGGCGCGAGTCGTACAGCGCGTTGTCGTCGCGCGGCCGCGCGGGGCGCACCGTGCGCTGGCCGCGCGAGAACAGCGTGGCCGCGAGGCGATCGAACAGGCGCGGCGCGTGGTACGCGCCCGCCGACGTCAACTTGGCGGCGCCGCCGACGAACAGCGTGCGGCGCGGATGCGCGGCCGCGAACAGGATCGCGTCGGCCACCAGATCGGGGTCGTAGATCGGCGGCGGCAGCTTCGCCTCGACGTTCATGTAGTTCTTCGCGTGCATCACGAACATCGTGTCGATCGCGGCCGGCTTGATCAGCGTGACGGACACCGGCAGGTGATCCGCTTCCATCTCGAGCCGCAGCGAATCGGTGAAGCCCTTCACCGCGTGCTTCGATGCGACATACGCGCTTTGCAGCGGCACCGGCGCGTCGGACGCCTCGCTGCCCATGTTGATGATCGCGCCGCCGTGGAAATCGCTCTTGCGCCGGAAATGGTCGGCCGCGACGAGCGAACCGTGCACGACGCCCCAGTAGTTGGTGTCGAACAGCCGGCGCTGATCCTCGAGCGGCACCTGGGCCGCCGTGCCGAAGATCGACACGCCGGCATTGTTGATCCAGGTGTCGAAGCCGCCGTACGTGTCGGCCGCCGCCGCGGCCGCGCGCTGCAGGTCCTCGACGTTGCCGACGTCGCCGGCGACCGGCACCGCGAGGCCGCCGTGCTGGCGGATTTCCTCGCACAGCGTGTTCAACGCTTCCTCGTTGCGCGCGAACAGCACGAGCTTCGCGCCGCGCCGTGCCGCCTTGCGCGCGGTGACGAGCCCGATGCCGCTCGTCGCGCCGGTAATCACGATCGTCTGTTCGCCGACCGGTTTGAGCATGCAGTTCATCGCTGGACTCCTGTTACGGTCGCGTCGCGGTTATTTGGGCCGGATGGTCAACTGGTCGCGCACGCCCTGCACGCCGTCGACCTGCTTCACGACGCTGACGGCCTGCGTGCGCTGCTGCTCGTCGGGCACGCTGCCGGTGAGCGTCACGGTGCCGTGCCGGGTCTTCACGTGGATGTCGCCGGCCGACAGGCCGCTCGTGCCGACGAGTTCGGCCTTCGCCTTGGTCGTGATCGTCGCGTCGCGGATCTTCGTGCCGGTGCTCGAATGCGACGACGACGACGACGTGGACGACGATGCGGCGCCGTCGTCGCCGGCGGCGACAGCGTTCGGCGCGACGACCATGCACGCGGCGGCCGCGGCGATCGCGACCGCCATGCCGGTGCGCAGCGCGCGTTGACGGCGGATTCGCGGGGGGCGGGCTTGCAGCGGGGATACCTTCATCGTGACCTCCTTTTCGTCAAGCCGGACACGCCGGCAGGTGAACGGGAAGCGCGCAAGTCGCGTGCCGCGCCGCGTGCGCCGCATGCCAGCGCGCCACCGCGATCAGACGCCCTTTCATCCAACGCGTTGTAATTTTTTCGGCACACCGGGAAGCGGTTTTCCCCGCAATCCGGCGGGCATGCCGATTGCCGAGCGACCGACAAGGGTGGCCCGTGTGCGCGGCCCCGATACCGGGAGCAATACCATGCAAAGAATTGCGTTGATCAGTGAACATGCGTCGCCGCTGGGGGTGATCGGCGGCGTCGATGCCGGTGGTCAGAACATCTATGTCGCGAACGTCGCGAAGCAGCTCGCGGAGCGCGGCCTCGACGTCGACGTCTACACCCGCTGCGACAATCCGCATTTGCCGGAGGTCGTGTCGATCGGCCCGCGCATGCGCGTGATCCACGTGCCGGCCGGCCCGCCGACCGACGTGCCCAAGGAGCAGCTGCTGCCGTACATGGGCCCCTTCGCGCAGTACATGATCGCCCGCATGCGGCGCGAGCCCGATCCGGTCGACGTGATGCACGCGAACTTCTTCATGTCCGGCGACGCGGCGCTGCGCGTGAAGAAAGCGCTCGGCATCCCGCTCGTCACGACGTTCCATGCGCTCGGCCGCGTGCGGCGGCTGCACCAGGGCACGGCCGACGGCTTTCCCGACGCGCGCTTCACGATCGAGGACACGCTCGCGCGCCGCTCGGACCGCCTGATCGCCGAATGCCCGCAGGATGCGCTCGACCTGACGACGCACTACCGCGCCGACACCGCGCGCATCGAGATCGTGCCGTGCGGCTTCGATGCACGGGAATTCCGGCCGGTGCCGCGCGTCGATGCGCGTGCGCGGCTCGGCTGGCCGCAGGACGCATTCGTCGTACTTCAACTGGGGCGCCTCGTGCCGCGCAAGGGCATCGACACCGTGATCGACGCGCTCGCACGCATGCCGCGCGACCCGCAGCGGCCGACACACCTGTACGTGGTCGGCGGCAGCCAGCCGATGCCCGACCCCGCGCGCGATCCGGAACTCGCGCGGCTCGCCGCCTTCGCGCACGAACTCGGCATCGCGAACCGCGTGACCTTCGTCGGCCGGCGCGATCGCGACGCGCTGCACCTGTACTACAGCGCGGCCGACGTGTTCGTGACGACGCCGTGGTACGAGCCGTTCGGCATCACGCCGGTCGAGGCGATGGCGTGCGCGGCCCCGGTGATCGGCAGCGACGTCGGCGGCATCCGCACGACGGTCGACGACGGCACGACCGGCTATCTCGTGCCGCCGCGCGACCCGGCCGCGCTGGCCGCGCGCCTCGTGCAACTGCGCGCGCAACCGGACCTGTGCGCGGCGCTCGGCCGCGCCGGCTACCTGCGCGCGCATCGCTTCTACACCTGGCAAGGCGTGGCCGACCGGCTCGTCGACATCTACCGCGACGTCGCCCACGCGCAGCGCGCCGGCACGTCGGCCGGCACCGGCCGGCGCACGCCGGTCGCCACCACGCGAGGCGTGCTCGCACACCGCAAGGAGAATACGTAATGAAGGGCTACGACCGAAAACGCGTCCTCGTCACCGGCGGCGCCGGCTTTCTCGGTTCGCATCTGTGCGAACGCCTCGTGACGGCCGGCCACGACGTGCTGTGCGTCGACAATTTCTACACGGGCACGAAGGACAACATCGCGCACCTGCTCGATGCGCCGAATTTCGAGCTGATGCGGCACGACGTGACGTTTCCGCTCTACGTCGAAGTCGACGAGATCTACAACCTCGCATGCCCGGCGTCGCCCGTTCACTACCAGCGCGACCCCGTGCAGACGACCAAGACCAGCGTGCACGGCGCGATCAACCTGCTCGGCCTCGCGAAACGCGTGAAGGCGCGCATCCTGCAGGCGTCGACGAGCGAGGTGTACGGCGACCCCGACGTGCATCCGCAGGACGAGCACTATTGCGGCCGCGTCAATCCGACCGGCATCCGCGCGTGCTACGACGAAGGCAAGCGCTGCGCGGAAACCCTGTTCGCGGACTATCACCGCCAGTACGGCATCGACGTGCGGATCGCGCGGATCTTCAACACGTACGGCCCGCGCATGCACCCGGCCGACGGGCGCGTGGTATCGAACTTCGTCACGCAGGCGCTCGCGGAACAGCCGTTGACCGTCTACGGCGACGGCAAGCAGACGCGCTCGTTCTGCTACGTCGACGACATGGTCGATGCGTTGATCCGGCTGATGGATGAACCGGGCGATGCGAGCGAGCCGGTCAATCTCGGCAGCGATGTCGAGATCGCGATGATCGACGTCGCGCGGGAAGTCGTGCGGATCGTCGGCGCCAACGTGCCGATCGAATTCCGGCCGCTGCCGTCCGACGATCCGCGCCAGCGGCGGCCGAATCTCGCGGCCGCGCAGAAGCGGCTCGGCTGGCGCGCGACGACGACGTTCGCGAACGGGCTCGCGCACACCGCGCGCTACTTCATTCAGCGCCAGGTCACGCACCACGCGCCCGGCGACCTCGTGCGCAGCACGCGCATCGCGTCGCATCTGCTCGCCCAGGTCCATACGCAGAATCGGCCGGCGCCGACGACGTGACGCGGCTGACGCGGCCGAAGCAACCGAGACGCGACGCGTGTCAGCCGTCGCGCTTCGTCACGTGCGCGATCTTGTGCGCCAGTTCGCGCACGTCGACCGGCTTGCACAGGTAGCCGTCGAAGCCGGCCTCCAGCGCGCGGCGTTCGTCGGCGAGGCCCGCGTGCGCGGTGACGGCCAGCACGCGCACGTCGAGCGGGCCGCTGTCGCCGTTCGTCGTGCCGCGCCGCAAGGCCTCCAGCAGCCAGAAGCCGTCGCCGTCGGGCATCGCGAGGTCGGACAGCACGACCGTCGGCCGCATGTCGGCCACCATCGCGAGCGCCTCGCGGCCCGACGACGCGATCGCGACCGCCGCGCCGAACGTGGTCAGCGCGGCGGTGAGACTGGCCCGCGTGGTCGCGTCGTCGTCGACGATCAGGATGCGCTGCGTATCGAGCACGAGCGCCTCGCGCTGCCCGCCCGCCTGCACGATGCTCCACGCCATCGCGCCGCCCGGCTGCCAGCCGGCCGGCAGCGTCACCGTGAACGTCGTGCCGCGGTCGCGGCCCGCGCTCGCGACGGTCACGTTGCCGCCGTGCAGTTGCGCGATGTGACGAACGATCGACAGGCCGAGACCGAGCCCGCGCCGCGGCGACGCGGGCGAATCGTCCGCGCGGCGGAACATGTCGAACACGTACGGCGTGAACTCCGTCGCGATGCCCTGCCCCGTATCGGCGACGGTCAACACCGCGTGCCCGCCGTCGCGCGCGAGGCCGACCGTCACGCTGCCGCCGCCCGGCGTGAATTTCAGCGCATTCGAGATGAGGTTCGACAGCATCTGCCGCAACCGCTCGGCGTCGCCCGACACGATGCACGCGGACGCGGCGCAGTCGAATTCGAGCAGGATGCCGGCCGACGAGGCGGCGGTCTGGAACGTGCCGACCTGGTCGGAGAACAACCGCACGACGTCGACCGGCGTCGCGTCGAGCCGCAGCTTGCCGGTCGCGAGCGACGACGCATCGAGGATGTCGCCGACCATCCGCGTGAGCGAACGCGCGCTGCGGTCGATCGCGTCGATCGCCTGATGCTGCAACGCGTGATCGCCCGTATTGCGCAGCACCTCGATCCACCCGTAGATCACGTTCAGCGGCGTGCGCAATTCATGCGACACCGTGGCCAGCAGCTCGTCCTTCAGCCGGTTCGACGTGTCGGCCTGATCGCGTGCATCGCGCGCGCCCTGCAGCGAGCGCTGCGCCCGCAGGTCGCGGCGACGCTGCGCGCCGGTTTCGTGCAGCGTCAGGGACAGCGTGACGCACGCCCGCGCCTCGCCCTGCACCGGGCACGCCGATACCGTCGCCCGAAAGCGCCGCCCGTCGCGCCGCACGCACAACAGTTCGAGCGGCCCGACCGGCTCGTGCATCGCGTCGAACGCGTCGGCGAGCGGATTGAGCCGCAGCCAGCGCCGCGCGATCAGCGTGTCGAACCTGCGGCCGCGCGCGTCGGCCTCGTCGTAGCCGAAGATCCGCTGCGCAGCCGCGTTCCAGCTGGCGATGCGGCCGTCGGCGTCGATCCCGACGATCGCGTCCGGCGACGCCTCGACGACCGCATGCTGGAGCCGCGACGCATCGACACGCGCGCGGTCCGCGCCGGCATCGCGCAGCAGCAGCACCGCGCCGTCCAGGTTGCCGTCCGCATCGCCGATCGGCGACGCGACCGCGACGATCGGCACCCGATCGCCGCTGCCGGCCTGCAGCCAGTGCCGGTCGGACGTCGCCTCGGCGCCGCCGAGCGCACGGTCGAGCGGCGTGGTCGGCACGCGGCGGCCTTCGTGATCGACGATGCGCAGCACGTCGCGCACCGGCCGCCCCACCGCCTCGTCCGGCCGGCAGCCGACGAGTTCGGCCGCGGCCGCGTTGAGATAGGTGAGCCGCCCGTTCGGGTCGGTCGCGATCACGCCGTGCGGCAGGGCGCGCAGCACGGCCTCGAACTGCCGGCGCGCGGCCGCCTCGCGTCGGCGCGCGCGATCGTTCGTCAGCCGCGTGTGATGCAGCAGCGACGCGACCGCGCACACCAGCGCGCCGATCAGGATGAACGTGCCGAGCTGCACGAGCCGGTCGGGCAGCGGCGTCGTATAGGCGGCCGGATCGGACAGGAACAGCGTCCAGACGAGCAGCCCGCTGACCACCGTCGACACGATGCCGAACACGAACGACGTCGCCCACGCAGCGCCGGCCAGCAGCGGGTAATACAGCACGAACGGCAGATTCACGCCGCCGAACCGGATCGCGAGCGTCTGCAACACGGTCGCGATCGCGACCAGCATCACGGCCGTTGCGTAATTTCCGGCCTGCGGCCGTGCAATTTCGGTCATTGGACACGCTCCTGCGGGGACACTCGACAGCGGCCGGCGCGGGCGCCGCCCGCGGGCACGACGCATGCTGGCCGATCGGAACCGGCGGCCCGGCCGCTCACGATGGAGAACTTCACGCCATGCCCGACCCGACACGCTGGCTCGTCGTCTCGCCGCATCTCGACGATGCCGTCTTCAGTTGCGGGCAACTGCTCGCGCAGGCGCCCGGCTCGATCGTCGTCACCGTGTTCGCGGGCATCCCGCCGCACGGCACGCCCGCGCCCCCGTGGGATCAGCGCGCGGGCTTCCGCCACGCCGACGAAGCGGTGCGCGCGCGCCGCGACGAAGACCGCCGCGCGCTCGCGCTGCTCGACGCCCGTCCCGTGTGGCTCGATTTCCTCGACGATCAGTACGGCGTACCGACTACGTCGACCGCGATCGCGACACGCGTGGCCGCGGCGATCGACGCGCACCCGGGCTTCGGCGTGCTCGCGCCGGCCGGCCTGTTCCACCGCGATCATCTGCAGGTGCAGGAAGCCATGCTGTCGCTGCTGCGTGCCGACGATCCGTCGCACGTCTGGCGCTTCTACGAGGACGTGCCGTATCGCCGCATCGACGGGCTGATGGCCCGGCGCGTGATCGAATGGCGCGAGCGCGGCTGGACCGCGCAGCCGGTCGCGGTGCCGGCCGCCGGCGACACGAACAGCGTCGCCGCGAAAGCCGCCGCCGTCGATGCGTACGCGAGCCAGGTAACGCTGCTGGAACCTCATATGCGTGCCGCTCTCCGCGAACCCGAAACGATCTGGCGGCTCGAATGCGACGTCACGTCCGCATAACGCCCGCGCGTGTCGCGCTGCCGCCGGGCGAGCCGCGCGTGACCGCGATCGTGCTGACCTGCCGGCGCGCCGCCGAACTCGCGCGCACGCTCGAACACCTGTCCGTGCTGCCCGACCGGCCGGCGATCGTCGTCGTCGACAACGCGGCGGACGCCGACACGGCCACGCTGATCCACGACCGCTTTCCGCATGTCGCGCTGGTGCATGCGCCGGGCAACCTCGGCGCGGCCGGCCGCAATCTCGGCGTCGCCGTCGCCCGCACGCGCCACGTTGCGTTCTGCGACGACGACACGTGGTGGGCGCCCGGCTCGATCGCCGAAGCCGCGAACCTGCTCGACGCGTATCCGCACGTCGCGGCCGTCACCGCGCGCGTGCTGGTCGGCCCCGACGAACGCGAGGACCCGACCTGCCGGCTGATGGCCGACAGCCCGCTCGACGCGCCCGTCGCGCTGCCGGGCCGGCCGATCCTCGGGCTGCTGGCCGGCGCGACCGCCTTCCGGCGCGACGCGTTCGTACGCGCCGGCGGCTACCATCCGCACTACTTCCTCGGCGGCGAGGAAGCGTTGCTCGCGCTCGACCTGTATCGCGCGGGGCACTGGCTCGTGTATGCGCCGCGCCTGACCGTCCATCACTACCCGTCGCTGCAGCGCGACCGGCCCACGCGCGCGCGCACCGCCGCCCGCAACGCGGTATGGACCGCGTGGCTCAGATGGCCGGCCTCGGCCGCGTGGCGGCATACCCTGCGCATGCTGCCGCTGCTGCGCCGCGAACGCGCGATCGTGCGCACGTTTGCCGGCCTGCCGTGGACCCTGCGCGAACGACGCACGATCCCGCCGCACGTCGAACGCATGCGCCGCCGCCTCGAGCACGACACGCGCCGCGAGGCCGGAACGGAAACGTGAACGCGGTCGTAGCGGCATCAGGAATCCGGCTTCTCCGCTTCGTCTTCCAGTTGCGCGAGCCGGTTGTAGATCGTCTTCAGGCTGACGTCGAGCACCTCGGCCGCTTGCGCCTTCACGCCGCCGCATTGCGCGATCGTGCCGAGGATCAGCTTGCGGTCGACTTCCTCGAGCGGCGTGCCGAACGGCACCGTCACGCGATCTTCATGCGAATCGACCATGCTGGACAGCTCGTCCATGATCGGTGGCGGCAGCGTTTCGATCACATCGGCGTCGGTGAAGATGCTCGCGCGCTGCACGAAGTTGCGCAGCTCGCGCACGTTGCCGGGCCATTCGTAGGTCTTCAGCGCTTCGCGGACGGCGGGCGCGAACCGCAGGTTGCGGCCACTTTCCTCGTTGTAGCGCTGCAGGAAGGCATCGGCGAGCATCGGGATGTCGTCGCCGCGTTCGCGCAGCGACGGCAGCGGAATCGGGAACACGTTGATCCGGTGGAACAGGTCGGGCCGCAGCTTGCCGTCCGCCATCGCGGCTTCCGGATCGCGATTGGTCGCGGCGACGATGCGCACGTCGACGTCGATCTCGCGCGTCGAGCCGAGCCGCGTGACGCGCCCGGTCTCCAGCACGCGCAGCAGCTTGACCTGCGATTCGAGCGGCATCTCGGTGATTTCGTCGAGAAACAGCGTGCCGCCGTCCGCGCGTTCGAAGAAGCCCTTGTGCTGGCGTTCCGCGCCGGTGAAGCTGCCTCGGTCGTGACCGAACATCTCGCTCTCGACGAGATTCGCGGCGATCGCGCCGCAGTTCACCGCGAGGAACGGGCCGCGGCGGCGCAGGCTCAAGTCGTGCACGGTTTGCGCGGCGAGCTCCTTGCCGGTGCCAGACTCACCGGTGAGCAGCACCGACGCTTCGGTGCGCGCGACGCGGCCGATCGCGTCGTACACGGCCTGCATCGCGGGCGAACTGCCGAGCATGCGGCCGAAACGGCCGAGGCGCTGCAATTCCGAGCGCAACTCGGCGATTTCCTCGTGCAGCGCGGTCGTGCGCGGCACGCGCGCGAAGATGCTGTTCAGCCGCTGCATGTTGAGCGGCTTCACCAGGTAATCGGTCGCGCCGCGGCGCAATGCGTCGATCGCGGTTTCGAGGCTCGCGTGGCCGGTGGTCAACACTATTTCGCAATGTGCGCGCTTGGGCAATGCGTCGAACAGATCCATCCCGTTGCCGTCGGGCAGCACGAGGTCGCACAGCACGAGATCGGGGGTATGCGTCGAGACGAGCGTGCGCGCTTCTTCAAGCGTCGCGGCCGTATCGCACGTCAATTGCTGCGTGCGTGCGAGCGTGGCGAGCATCGTTCGCGTATCGGCGTCGTCTTCGACGATCAGGACGTAAGGCATCAAGGCTCCTTGTAATGCGGCCCGGCGCGTGCATCGGCCGGCACCGCGGCACGTGCAGCGTCATGCGCGTCATCATCTTCAACGCTGCACACGAACGGGCAGACAGGCTGTCCTGCACTGAAAACGAGTGCTTAGCAGTATAGAAGAACGACGTCGTGCATTCGCCGCTCATCGAATAAATCTATCTGTCGCCATAAATCGCATTGCCAGATTCAATGTCGTCGAATCGGTATAAAAGGTATTCTGAGTACGTGAAAGACGACGTGTGCCACGTCCTTTTTTACCTGGTCACGACACATTCGGTCAAAACTTCCCAACCCGGTTATTACTCCATGTCGAAATCCGACGATGACGGCACGCGACTGTTCGGTCGTTCGCGAACAATTCAGGATCTGCTGCTGAAAGTGTCGCGCGTCGCCGCCACCCGCGTGAGTGTGCTGGTGGTCGGCGAAAGCGGTGCGGGAAAAGATATCGTCGCCCGGCTCATTCACGACATGAGCCCGCGCCGTCGCGGGCCGTTCGTGCCCGTCAATTGCGGCGCGATTCCGAAGGACATCGCGGAGTCGCAGTTGTTCGGCCACGAAAAAGGCAGCTTCACGGGTGCCGTTGCACAACATGTGGGCATGTTCGAGGCCGCGCGCGGCGGCACGCTGTTTCTCGACGAGATCGCCGAGATGCCGCTCGAATTGCAGGTCAAGCTGCTGCGCACGCTCGAAACCAACACGATCGTGCGCGTGGGCGGCCACGAGGCGATTCCGCTCGACGTGCGGATCGTCGCGGCCACCCATCACGACCCGGTCGAGGCCTTGCGCAGCGGCGCGCTGCGCGAAGACCTGTTCTACCGGATCGCGCCGATCGCGCTGCACGTGCCCGCGCTCCGGCAGCGCGAGGACGACGTCGGCGATATCGCACTGCAGATCGTCGAACGGCTGAACGCGCGGCACCGCACGCGCAAACGGCTGTCGACACAGGCGATGAAGGCGCTGCGCGCGTACACGTGGCCCGGCAATGTGCGCGAACTGCGCAATACGCTGGAGCGCGCGTTCATCCTCGCCGACGAGCAGATCGAGCTGCAGTTGCCGCGCCGCCCGCCGCCGCGCGAGGAAGTGCGTCACAACGCGATGACGCTGCATATCGGCACGACGCTCGCGCATACGCAGCAGCGCTTCATCGTCGCGTCGCTACGGCATTTCAACGGCGACAAGCCGCGCACCGCCAAGGCGCTCGGCATCAGCCTGAAAACGCTGTACAACCGGCTCGCGCTGCTGCCCGAAAGCGAGCGCAATGCAGCCAGCGGCAGCGCGCCGCCGGCCGCGAACGCGTCGAACGGCGGCAGCGCCTCCACTTCGCCGCCCGCGACGATGCCGTAAGTGCGGCGGGTCACGCCGCCGTCACGCCATCACGCCGTCACGTCGCGCAATGCGGCGTCCCAGTCGCGCGCGAACCGCTCGATGCCGAATCGCTCGCACGCGTCGCGTTTGGCCGCCGCGCCCCACTCTCGCGCCAGTTCCGGATCGCGGATCAGCATCCGCATCGCGTCGATCAGCACGGCCGGCCGCGTATCGGCCACGCCGTTGCTGCCGGTCTTCACGAGTTGCGCCATCTCGGTCGTCGCCAGCGCGACGACCGGCAACCCGATCATCATCGCCTCGATCACCGCGAGCCCGAGGCTCGTATAGCGGATCGGATTGAAGAAGAACCGGTAGTGCGACAGGAACTGCGGCAGCGCCGGGTTCGGCACCTCGCCGATCCCGCCAAGCTCGCTCGACCCCATCCCGACCAGATCGATCGGCACGCTGTGCCGCACGACCTCGAACAGGTCCGCGCCGAGGCGCCGGCCGCGGCGCGCGAGGTTGTTCACGACGGCCACGCCCTTCGGCAGCGTGCCGTGATACTCGACACCTTCGGGCATCAGCACGCCATGCTCGATCACGCGCGTCGGCGTCACGCCGTTGTCCCACATCAGCGCGTTGAACGGCGTCACGTGCACCAGCAACACGTTCGGGTCCTGCACCGGATGCAGCGTGTCGGTCGGATGCTCGCGCGGCGGATCGTGCTCGACGAACAGCGTCGGCAGCGCGCGCTGCGCTTCGCTCAGCAGCCGCAGGCGGTCGTGCTGGTAGTGCTTCGCGTGCTGGTACAGCACGCAGTCGAATTCGGTGTCGCGCACGCACTCGGCCGGCACCTCGTGCACGTTGTCACCCCACGGCAGGTGCCCGACGCGGCCCGCATAGCCAGGCGGATGCTGCGGTTTCGTCACGATGTAGAAATCGTGCGGCGCCTGCGACAGGTAATACAGGTAGTTGCCATGCACGTGCCAGGTGAGCACGCGCAACCGCTTACGTGACATGACGTCTCTCCTCCGCGAGCAGCTCGCCCGCCCGGTCCATCACGTCGCCGACGCCGATCGCCGTCGCGCACTCGTGCCCGTACGGGCACGTATCGAACATGCACGGCCGGCACGGCGGGTAGTTCGCGAGCACATGATGACGCTCGGTGTCGAGCGGCGCCCAGCGGGCCGTATCGCTGCCGCACGCGACGACGATGCTCGGCGTGCCGAGCGCCGCCGCGACGTGCGATACGCCCGTGTCGTTGCACAACAGCAGCCGCGCGCGGGCGATCAGCGCGGCCAGCGCGCCGAGCGGCGTGCGGCCGCACAGGTTCACGCACGGCCGCCCGAGGTGTTCGGCGAACGCGCTCGCCAGCGCCAGTTCCGTGCGCGTGCCGGTCAGCACGATCTGCCAGCCGTCGTCGGCGAGCTGCCGCGCGGCGTGCGCGAAGCGTTCGACCGGCCAGCGTCGCGACGCCATCCGCGCGCCGGGATGGACGATCACGTAACGGCCGGGGTCGAGCGAGTGCTCGTCGCAGAGCACGTGCCACAGCGCGTAGTCGAGGCCGCCGAGCGGGAATTCGAGGTAGTCGCCCCAGTCCGCGTAGCCGAGCTTGCGCGTGAGCGCCAGGTAGCGCGTCACTTCGGGTTCGTCGTCGCGCCACACGAGCGCGCAGTCGAGGGCGGCCGTGCCGCCGTCGGCCGGCACGAAGCCGGCCGTGCGCGTCGCGCCGAGCGACGCAACGATCGCGTTCGTGTGTGCGCCGCTGCCGTGCAGCTGGATCGCGAGATCGAAGTCGCGCGAGCGGCATTCGGCGATGAATGCCTCGCGCGTGGCCGCGTCGGGTTCGGGCTGTTCGCCGAGACCCGGCGCGCCGGGGAATGCGATGAAGCTGTCGATGTAGTCCGAGAAGCGCGATGCGAATTCGCGCGCCCACGGCAGGCCGATCAGCGTGATGCGCGCGTCGGGTTCGCCGCGTCGCAGCGCGCGCAGCGCGGGCACCGCGCACAGCATGTCGCCGAGCTGCAACGCGCGGAACACCGCGATCCGCTTCGGGCCGCGCGAGCCGTCGGAATCGACGCCGGGATCGAGCTTCATAGGAATAACACTCTGAAGTGAAGCGCGCCGCGCATGCGCCAGTACAGCGACACGGGCGGAATCGCGATGGACGTGACGATCATCTCGGCCACATGCGACACCGTGAGCTGCGTGCCGCGCAGCCGTTTCGCGCAGAACCCCGCAGTGATCGCGGCCCACACCGCCGCGCACACGATGGCCGGCGCCGGCCAGCCGGCCGCGAAACAGCCGATCGCGCCGAGCGCGGCGAGCACGGCCGCGTAGTAATGCCACGGCGGCGTCGGCCGGATATGACGCCGGTAGGTCGTGCGATGCTTCTTGTACAACAGCGCATCGAAATACACCTTCGACTGCGCGCCGATGCTCGATCCCCAGCGCGCGGGGCGCACCGGATGCACGATGCGCGCGGCGTCGGCCTCGACGATCGGCCCCGCATGCTCGTGCAGCGCGAACATCAGGTCGGCGTCCTCGCGCCACGCGCGCGTGAAGCGTTCGTCGAAGCCGCCGATGCGTTCGAGCGCCGCGCGCCGCACGAAGCAGTTCGCGGTCGCGAATTCCGCCTGCGCGAGCCCTGCCGCGTCGCGTTCGTAGTCGGTCGGGCGCGGCCGCAACGGCACGTCGATCCGGCCGGCCGCGGCCGACGCCGACGGCTCGGCCAGCAGCGCGGCTGCGCCATGGCGCAGCCAGGTCGGGTCGGGGATCGTGTCGTCGTCGGTGAATGCGATCAGCGCACCGCCCGCGCTGCGCCAGCCGACGTTGCGCGCGCCGGCCGGCCCCTGCGTGTCGGGCGCGGTCATGTAGCGGATCACCGGCACGTCGGTCACGCGTGCGCGGCACGCATCGACGACGGCGCGCGCACTGCCGGCCGGATCGTCGTCCACGACGACGATCTCGTAGGTGGTCGGATCGAACACCTGCGCGCACAGCGCGTCGAGGCAGCGTTCGAGCAGATCGGGCCGCCGGTAGGTCGGCACGACCACCGACACCACGGGCGGCAGGTGCGTGTCGCGCATGTTCATCGCGGCTTCTCCAGCAGGAACGGGCCGATCACGAGCGCATCGAGCGGCGAGGTCCAGAAGCATTCGATCGCGTCGCGCGGCGAGCACACGATCGGTTCGCCGCGCGTGTTGAACGACGTGTTGACGAGCACCGGCACGCCGGTGAGCGCGTCGAACTCGGTCAGCAACGCATGCAGCAGCGGATGCTGGGTTTCGTCGACGGTCTGCACGCGCGCGGTGCCGTCGATGTGACGCACGGCCGGAATCTTCGCGGCGCGCTCGGGCAAGACGTCGTACACGAACAGCATGAACGGCGCGCGCAGCGGCGTGCGCCGGCCGCCGCTGAACCAGTGATGCGCACGGTCTTCGAGCACGACCGGCGCGACCGGCCGGAAATCCTCGCGATCCTTGATCCGGTTCAGCTTCTGCTGCATGTCCGGATCGATCGGCGACGCGAGGATCGACCGTGCGCCGAGCGCGCGCGGGCCGAACTCCATGCGCCCCTGGAACCAGCCGATCACGCGGTTCGCCGCGAGCAGCGCGGCCGTCTGCGCGGCGACGTCGGCAAGGCGCCGGTACGGCAGCTGCGCTTCCTTCAGGAACGCCTCGATCGCGTCGTCGTCGTACGCCGGCCCGAGATACGCGTGATCCATCCGCCAGTCGCCGCGCGCACCGCGCATCCGGAAGTCGGTCCACAGCGCGGCGCCGAGCGCGGTGCCCGCATCGCCGGCGGCCGGCTGCACCCATACGTCGTCGAACGGGCCGCGATCGCGAATCCGCGCGTTCATCACGCAATTCAGCGCGACGCCGCCCGCCATCGCGAGCTGCCGCTCGCCGGTCTCGGCGGCGAGCCAGTCGACCGCCTGCAGCGTCGTCTCCTCGAGCACCAGTTGCAACGCATGCGCGATGTCGCAGTGATGCGGCTCGATCGGGCCGCCGCGTTCGCGCGCCGGGCCGAACAGCGCCGCGAGATCCGCGTCGAGCACGTCGTAGCGCCCTTCGCCGCGATACCGCACCAGCTTGCGCATCTCGTCGGCGAACACCGGCTTGCCGTACGACGCGAGCGCCATCACCTTGTATTCGTCGGACGAGTGCAGGAAGCCGAGATAGCGGGTCAAGCGCTCGTACAGCAGCCCGAGCGAATGCGGCAGGTTGACCTGCCCGAGCCGCCGGTACGCGCGGCCGTCGAACACGCCGTAGCTCGTCGTCGCGCGCTCGCCGCGCCCGTCCATCGTCATCACCGCGCAGCGCTCGAACGGCGCCGCGAGAAACGCGCTCGCCTCGTGCGCGAGATGGTGCTCGATGAAATGCCAGCGGAACGGCCCGTCGTGCGTGACGCCGCGAAAGCGCCGCTGCAGGTGATGCGGCGCGCCGCCCGCGAGCTGGCGCGGCGCGTTGACGATCGACGACAGGAACAGCGGATGCCACGGCGACGCGCCATCCTCGCGCGGCGCATGCGCGGACGGCGACAGCGGCAAGGTCAGTGCCGGCGCCGTGCCTTCGCGGTCGAGTTCGAACCACGGGTCGTACGAATACGCGACGTGGTCGACATCCGCGAGCGTGATGCCGGCTTCCGCGAGGCAATAGTCGATCGCGTGGAAAGGCAGCTCCCAGGTCGAGAACGGCACCGGGCGCTTCGCGTGCTTCACGTGCGTGAAGCGTTCGTCCTCGGCCGCCGCGATCACGACGCCGTCGCGCACGATGCACGCGGCGCTGTCGTGGAAGGCGGCGTTGATGCCGAGCGTATAGGTCGATTCAGGCATGCGTCAGTTCCTCGTGATGACGTGCGCGAACGGAATCACGTTCGATGCGTGCGCCGCGACCGGCTCGCCTTCGTCGTGGGCGGCAGCCCACTCGGCCGCGCGTTGCGCATGGCGCGCGCGGCCGCGCAGCAATGCGTGCACGGCGGCGGCGACGTCGTCGACGCTCACGCCGCGCAGGCACGGATGGCCGGGCTGGTTGCACACGCTGCGATAGCAGTTGCGGCACGGCACGTCGACGTTCAGCACACGGTGCGGCACCCGCCACGGCGTGTGCTGCGGATTGGTCAGCGCGTACAGGTCGACCACCGGCGTGCCGAGCGCGGCCGCGAGATGCACGGGGCCGCTGTTGTTCGACAGCAGCAGGTCGGCCGTCTCGACCAGCGCGCCGAGTTCGCCGAGCGGCAACACGCCGGCCAGCGGCACCGCGCGCGGCCCCGCCCGTTCGCACACCGCGTCGACCAGCGCGCGTTCGTCCGCGCTGCCCGTCACCGCGATGCCGTCGAACAGCGGCGCGACCGCGGCGGCCGCTTCGCCGAAACGCTCGGCCGGCCAGCGCCGCGACGCGGCGGTCGCGCCCGGATGGACGACCAGCCAGCGCGCGCGCGTCGCTCCCGGCTCACGCGCGCCGCCGATGCGCTGCAACGCGGCCTGCAGGCGCGCGTGCACCGCACGCCGCGCCGCGTCGCCCGGCTCGAACGCCATCCGCCAGTCGGACGTCTTCGCGCCGATCGCACGCACCAGCGCGAGCTGCCGCGCGACCTCGTGGCGCACGTGCGATTCCGGCTCGGTTTCCGGCACGCGGTCGGTCAGCAGTTCGTACGGGTTCTCGCGGCAATGCGCGAGCCGCAGCGGAATGCCGGCGAGCCAGCACATCATCGCGGCGGGCAACGGATTCTGGCTGTAGACGGTGAAGATCACGGCCGCGTCGAAGCGGCCCGCCAGCAGCCGGTCGATCATGTCGAGATCGGCCACCGGATCGCCGCGCACGTCGGGATGCTTGACCCACGGCGCGTCGTAGCTCCACACGTCGTCGACCATCGGCAGATGCTTCGCGAGCGCGGCGCCCGTGCGCGACGTCAGCAGCGTCAGCTGGCGATCGGCGCCGCTCTCCTTCAGCGCGCGCAGCGCGGGCGTGGTCATCAGCACGTCGCCGATGCTGTCGAGCCGCACCCACGAGCCGTGCCGGCGCACGGCTTCGCGCACCACGATGTCGGCGGCCAGGTCGATGCGATCGACGACGTGGTGCGGCGTGCGCGCGGCGTTGAGCTGCCACTCGGTCTCGTTGCCGCAGTCGACCAGGATCGTGCCGCAGCGCGCGGTGCGGCCGGCCTCGACGTCGTCGAGAATGTCGCCGATCATCCAGCTCCATTCGGGCACGGCACCGAGCGCGCTCAGCGCGCGGCGCAGCATGCCCGGGCGCGGCTTGCGGCAGATGCAGTCACAGGTGTAGCGCGGCACGCTGCCCCGCGGGTGATGCGGGCAGTAAAAAAAATCCGCCAGCGTCGCGCCGTTTGCTTCGAACAGTTCGGCGAGACGCTGGCGGACCGCGCCAAGCTCGTTTTCGGTAAAGCGGCCGAGCGCGACGCCCGGCTGGTTCGACACGACCGCCAGCGGCATGCCGGTCGCGCCGAGCGTGCGCAGCGCACGCGCGGCGCCCGGCGCGAGGCGCATGCGCGCGGGGTCGACGTTGTACGGCACGTCGTCGAGCAGCGTGCCGTCCTTGTCGAGCAGCACCGCGCCGGGCAGCCGCCGTTCGCGCTTCAGGGCCATGACGTCTCCTTCATCGGCAGCACCATCAGCTCCGGCACCACGGTGCCCGGCGGCTGCGTCAGCACGAAGCGCACGGCGGCCGCGACGTGCTCCGGCGGCTGCAGCGTGTCCTCGTCGATGTCCGGGAAACGGTCGAGCAGGAACGGCGTGCGCATCCCGCCCGCGACGATCGCCGACACGCGCACGCCGCTCGGCCGCAGTTCGGCGTGCAGCGCGTGCGACAGCCCGAGCAGCCCCCACTTCGTCGCGTGATACGCGGACGCGTTCGGCCACGCGCGCTTGGACGCGGTCGACGCGATGTTGACGATATGCCCGTTGCCGCGCGCCTTCATCATCGGCACGGCCGCGTGACACATCAGGTACGGGCCGAACAGGTTCGTCATCAGCACCTGCTGCCACGCGTCGACGCTCACGTCGTCGATCGGCGCGGTCACGTCGATCGCCGCGTTGTTGACGATCACGTCGAGCTCGCCGAGCGATTCGCGCGCGTCGTGCACGACCTGCAGCACCGATGCCTCGTCGCGCACGTCGAGCGGCCGGCCGACCGCCTGTCCGCCGTGCCGCTCGAGCCGCTGCGCGACGGCCGCCGCGCGGTCGCCGTCGAGATCGGCGACGACGACGTGCGCGCCGTGCTGCGCAAGCTCTTCGCAAATGGCTTCGCCGAGACCGCGGCCGCCCCCGGTCACGAGTGCGGTCCGGCCGGCGAGCGGCGGTTTGGCTGGATCGTGAGTCGCGTTCACCTGCACCTCCTGTCGATGTCGGAAATCCATCCGGTTGACGGCGACACTTGTCGCGACAACCGTCCGTGCATGAGGTACAGCGAAAACCGTGCCGGCCTGCGTGTGCCCGTGCCGCATCGGGCTGTGCCACGCGCCCGCTGGCTTTTTTATAACCGGCTGTAAAAACGGGTCCGGGCCGCCGCGCCTGGGCGGCCCCTCAGATCGCGAGCCCGTCGGGCGTGGCTTGCGCGCGGTGCTTCGCGAGCGCGCGCAGGCAGTGCGCGATGCAGCCCGCGAACGCCTCGTCGAACCACGGCTGCGCACCCGACACGCCGACCACGATGCCGCCGAGCGCGACGCCGCCCCACAGGTTCGTGTCGCCCGCGCGCAACCGATACGGCTCGAGCGCCTGCACGACGTGGCCGTCGCGGCCCGTTTCCCACGAGAGCCGCGCCTTGGCGCGGGCGTAGGCGCGATAGTCGGCGTCCCAGTCCTTCGGGTCGGGCAGCGAAAACTCATACAGGATCGCGTCCTCGAACGCCGCGTCGTGCGGGCCGAGCGCGGGGTCCATGATCACGATGTGCAGGCAGCCGCTGTCGCCGACGAAGTCGCTCTGCAGCGCGGCGGACAGCGTCGGCAGCAGCAGCTCGACGGCCGCCACCGCGGCCTGGCGGTCGGCGAACGCACTACCGCCGCGACGCGCGTTCAGGGCTTCGGGTGTCGTCGGGTTCAGAAGGTTCGGCATGGATTTCTCCAGAGGAAAACGCGAGCGCACGCAACGCCGCGATCAGGTCGGCCGCTACCGCGGGCTTGGTCAGGTACGCATGGAAACCGGCTTCGACCGCGCGCGTGCGGTCGCGATCGCGCGCATGGCCGGACAACGCCAGCGCCTCGAGCGGCGCGCGGCCGTCGCGATCGCGCGCGGCGTCGAGCTGACGCACGCGCGACATCACCGCGTAACCATCGTCCTCGTCGTCGCCGAGGTCGATGTCGCAGACGAGCAGCGCCGGCCAGTCGGCCCGGCGCGCGCGCCACAGGTCGTCCAGCAACGCCTGGCCCGACGCATACGCGTGCACGTCGGCGCCAGCCACCTTCAGCAGCGCGCCGAGCGCCTCGCGCGCCTCGTCGTGATCGTCCACGCACGCGATGCGCAGGCCGTCGAGCGGCTTGGCCGTGGCCGCCGCGCCGGCGGCCAGGTTCGACACGGCGCCGGCGGGTTGCATCGACGCCGGCGCCACGGCGTACATCGGCAGCGACAGGTGCAGCGTCACGCCGGTATCGTCGCGTTCGCGCACGACGTAGCCGCCTGCCTCCTCGATCGCGTCCTGCAATCGTTCGAGATCGATCAGCGACAGTTCCGTTGCGTCGACGCCCGTGCACGCGATCGTGATGCGCGCTTCCGGGTCGTGGCGCGCGGTGCGCACCTCGAGCTGCCCGCCGCTGCTCGCTTCGATGGCGCCGCGACACAGCTCCCACACGAAGCGCCGCAGCGCGGCCGGATCGGCGTTGACGACGAGATCCTCGTCCGACACATGGCGAAACACCGGCACGCCGCGCCGCGCGGCCGCCTCCGCCAGCGAATCGAGCACCTGCGACACGAGCGGGTTGATCCGCACCGGCTGCCGCGCGAACTTCGCTTCCGTGCGTTCCAGCTCGCGCTGCTTCGCCTGCAGCGACCACATCTGCGCATACACGCCGCCGCTTTCGAGCAGTTCGTCGTGGGTGCCGTGCTCGACGAGCCGGCCGTGCTCCATCACGAGAATGCGATCGGCGTCGACGATGGTCGACAGCCGGTGCGCGATGATGAGGCTCGTGCGATGCTGCGCGACGCGCATCAACTCCTGCTGGATCGCGCGCTCCGAGCGCGTGTCGAGCGCCGACGTCGCCTCGTCGAACACGACGATCGGCGGCGCCTTCAGCAGCGCGCGCGCGATCGCGACCCGCTGCCGCTCGCCGCCCGACAGCCGTACGCCGCGCTCGCCGACGCGCGTGTCGTATGCATCGGGCAGCCGCTCGATGAACGCGTCGAGCTGCGCGCCGCGCGCCGCCGCGATCACCTCGCCGCGGGTCGCGTCGCGCTTGCCGTACGCGATGTTGTACGCGAGCGTGTCGTTGAACAGGATGGTGTCCTGCGGGACGATGCCGAGCGCGTCGCGCAGGCTGCGCTCGGTGACGAGCCGCAAGTCCTGACCGTCGATCCGGATCGTGCCCGCATCGGGCTGGTACAGCCGGAACAGCAGCCGCGCGAGCGTCGACTTGCCCGACCCGCTGCCGCCGACCACCGCGATCGTCTGCCCGGGCTCGATGCGGAACGACACGTCGAACAGGATCTGCCGGCTCGGCTCGTAGCCGAAGTCGACGTGCTCGAACTCGATCGCGCCGCCGCGCACGACGAGCGGCTGCGCGCCGGGCGCATCGCCGTCCTCGCCCGGCTTGCCGCGCGCATCGAGCAGCCCGAACAGCCGCTCGATGTTCGTCATCGCGTCGTTCGCCTCGCGGAACACGAAACCGAGCGCGTTCAGCGGCAGGCTGATCTGGATGATGTACGCGTTGATCAGCACGAGATCGCCGATCGTCATCGCGCCGCGCGCGACCTGCTGCCCGGCGAGCAGCATCACGGCCGCGATCCCCGCGCCGATGCAGGCGCTCTGCCCGATATGCAGCGCCGACAGCGCGTACTGGTTGTCCACGCCGGCCTCGCGCCATTCGTCGAGCACGCGGTCGAGCCGGTCGCGCTCGACGTCCTCGCGTGCGAAATACTTGACCGTGTCGACGTTCAGCAGGCTGTCGACCACACGCGAATTCGACTCGGCCTCGAGCGCGTTCACGCGCCGCTGGTAACGCATGCGCCGGCGCGTAAACACCACCGTATACGCGGCGTAGACGGCGAACGTGACGAAAATGATCGCCGTGAAGCCGCCGCCGTACTTGCTGATCACGATCACCAGCACCGAGCCGATCTCGATGGCCGTCGGCACGATCGTAAACACCGCGACGCCGAGCAGGTAGCCGATCCCGGCCGTGCCTTTCTCGAGGTCGCGCACCACGGCGCCCGTCTCGCGCTGCGCATGAAAGCGTGCGCCGAGCCGATGCAGGTGGCCGAACGTGCGCACGGTAAACGACGCGACCGTATGCTGCGTGACCTGCACGAAGGTCATGTCGCGCACTTCGTTCAGCGCGTTGGATGCGAAGCGTACGACCGCGTACGCGAACAGCAGCAGCACCGGCCACGCCATCGGCTGGCCGGCCGCGCGGCCGAAGCCGTCGACGATGTCCTTGAGCAGCAGCGGCACCGACACGGCCGCCGCTTTCGCGAGCACCAGCAGCACGATCGCCGCGAGCACGCGGGTGCGGTAATGCCAGATCGCACGCCAGAGCTCGACCGCGATCCGCACCCGCAGGCCGCGCTCGTCGCGGCGGCCCCGGGGGGCGCGGCCGGCTGCCGCCTCACGATCCTTGATGGGCGTTTCGTCGATTCCGGTCGTCATGCACGCATTGCTCGCGGTCGGGGGCGGGCCGTTTCACGCACGGGCGGTCAGTGGCGCGGTTCGCGCTCGCGGCCGCCCACGACGGTGCCGGGCTCGGGGTCGCGCGCGGCCGGCTGGGTGGGCGTGACGGTCCGCTGATCCGGATGCAGCACCATGCCGGCATCGTGTTCGCCGTCACGGCGCACGCGCACGCGATTCTCGACGTCCTGCACGCCCAGGCAACCGTCGGCCAGATCCTCGATGTCGTGCTTCATCCAGCGCGCCGGCACCGTGCCCTCCAGTTCGACGCGCCCCGCCTTCACCTGCACGGTGACGTCGCTCACGTCGATCTCGAGCGCATGCGCGAGCCGCTCGCAGACGTCCTCGCGAATCCGCTCGTCCGAGCGCGTATAGCCTTTCGGACCGCGGCGATGGCGCAGCGCGTCGCGTTCGGTGTCCCTGCCGAAGCGCGACAGGTCGGGGGCGCTGCCGCCGTAGCGCGGGTCGCCTCGGGGGTCGCCTATGTCGCGCTCGCTGCCGTACCAGCCCATCCGGTGATGGCCACGGTATTCCGGGCGCTCGCCGCCGTACCGCCCTTCGTGGCCCTGCGCGCGGCGGCCCGGGTCACCGTAGCCGCGCTCGGCGCCCCGCGCCGGCTCGCGCGCGCCACCCGACCAGTCCGCGTCGCCGGCACCGCGCCGCTGGTCGGCCGGCCGCGCCGCGCGCTCCGTCCATTCGCTGCCCCAGTCTTCGGGGCCCGTGTCCTCGCTCGCGAATCGGCGGTAAGCCGATTCGTAGTCTTCTTCCGGCCACCGTGCCGGGTCGTCCGGGATGCCGCGCTCGCCGGCGCCCCGGTACGCGCGTTCGTCGCGCTCGTGCCAGTCGGGCGAGCCGCCACGCTCGCCATGCCGTCCGGGATATCGTCGTTGCATCGTGTCTCTCCTTGATCGCCCGCGCCGCGCACGGTCCGATGCCGCGTCGCGGCGCGCGTCGGTCGGGTGAATGCAAATCGCGTGCCGGCGCCGTTGCCGGGCCGCGACGGTTGCGCATCGCAGCCCGGGGAAACCGCCAGGCGCCCCAATCTGCAACGCGATTGCAGTTTTTGCGTGCCGGACGTCATGGCGCGCCGCCGGCCTCGTCCGGGTCGTCCGATTCGTCCGTCCGGCCCGGCTCGCTCAGCCGCTCGGTGCGATCCGGCTCGATATCGGCGCCTTCCTCCAGCGTCGAGTCGCCATCCGCCGACGCGCGCTCGCCGGTGCCCGCGCGGTCCGTGTCGCTGTCGAGCGACGCGTCGCCGCGTTCGAGCGCATGGTCGTCCAGCGGCGAATCGACGTCGAACGGATGGCGACGCGCGCCCGCCGTGTCGCTGCCGCTGTCGGACGAGTCGCTCGGGCCCAGCGCCCGGCCGTCGCGGCCGCGGCGGGCGTTGTCGTCGTCCGGGCCGGCCGGTTCGTTGTCGGGATTCAGGGTGCTGTTCATGTCGGCCTCCTTGCCTGGCTTGCCGCCGGGCGGCCGGCCGGATGGCCGCCGCACGACAGGCGGACTGTCCGGTCGTGCAATCGGCATGCCGCGCCGGCCGCCGACGGTCGCGCCGGCGCCCATGTCGGCGGACGGCACGGCCGATGCGCGCCCATTGATCAGCCGAATCGAGTTCCTTTATTCTTTCGGACGTGCCAATTCGATCCGCGCGGCCGCCTGTCCGGCGGCGGTTCGACGACCTGCGGCCGCCCGTATTTCCGACCTGCCGCTCCGATGAAGAAAGACGACGCCGATTTCCACCCGCATCCGCCGCCCGACGCGCGCGATCTGCAGCACCGCTTCGCCGAATTCCGGTTCCAGACCGTGGTGGAGTCGATCACCGACTACGCGGTGTTCATGCTCGATCCGGACGGCAACGTCGCGACCTGGAACGCCGGCGCGCAACGCATCAAGGGTTACCGCGCGGCCGAGATCGTCGGCCACCATTTCTCGCGGTTCTACCCGCCCGACGCGATCGCGGCCGGCCGGCCGTCGCACGGGCTCGAAGTGGCCGCCGCGCACGGCCACTTCGAGGACGAAGGCTGGCGCGTGCGCAAGGACGGCACGCAGTTCTGGGCGAGCGTGACGATCACGCCGGTGCGCGATGCGACGCACGCGCTGTGCGGCTTCATCAAGATCACGCGCGACATGACCGAGCGCAAGCGGCTCGAGGAGCTGGAGGCGTCGACGCACCGGCTCAGCGTCTTCATCGCGATGCTCGCGCACGAGCTGCGCAATCATCTCGCGCCGCTGCGCAATTCGGTCGGCGTGCTGCAGAGCCTCCCCGATCCGGCGCCCGTGCTCGCGCAGTGTCGCGATGCCGTGAACCGCCAGGTCGCGCAACTGACGCGGCTCGTCGACGATCTGCTCGACGTCGGGCGCATCACGGCTGGCAAGGTCGAGCTCGACGCTCGCCCGGTCACCGTGCGCGACATCGTGTGCCGCGGCGTCGAGAGCATCCAGCCCAAGCTGGCCGCCCGCGGGCAGTGGATCCGCGTCGACCTGCCGACCGACTCCGTGGTGCTGCACGGCGACGACGCACGGCTCGTGCAGGTGCTGCACAACCTGCTCGACAACGCATCGAAATTTTCGCCGCACGGCGGCCGGATCGACGTCGGCGCGCGGATCGACGGGCCGTCGGTGGCGATCAGCGTCGTCGATCACGGCGTCGGCATCGCGCCCGGCGCGCTCGAAACGATCTTCGACCTGTTCGAACAGGAAGGTGCGACGGGCCGCTCCCCGTCCGGCGGCTTCGGGCTCGGTCTCGCGATCTGCCGGTCGTTCGTCGAACTGCACGGCGGGCGGATCGCCGCGGAAAGCGGCGGGCCCGGCCACGGCGCGACGTTCACGGTCTGGCTGCCGATCGCGCAAGTGGCGCGCAACGAGCACACCGCACCGCCCCCGCCTGCCGCGCCCGGACAGCCGGCCGTCGAGCCGCTGCGCATCGTCGTCGTCGACGACAACCGCGACTCGGCCGATACGCTCGCGGTGCTGCTGCAACTGAAAGGGCACGCGCCGCGCGTCGCGTACAACGCGAACGAAGCGCTCGCGCTCGCTCGCGACTACGCGCCGCAGTTGATGCTCCTCGACCTGACGATGCCGGACGTCGACGGCTTCACGCTGTTGCAGGAGCTGCGCGCGATCGACGCGCTGCGCGACACCACCTGCGTCGCGCTGTCCGGCCACGCGCGCGCGTCCGACCTCGAGCGCACCGAACGCGCGGGCTTCGACGACCATCTCGTGAAGCCCGTCGAGATGGCCGTGCTCGACGCGCTGCTGCAGCGCGTCGCGCGCCAGGTTCAGGGTACGCCGTAAGCGTTGGGGCTCACGCCATCGCGCGGCACATCGCCGCGCATGCCTCGCACGCGAGCGCGCAGCGGCGGCAATGCTCATGCGCATGCCGCGAACACTCGGCCGCACACAGGTCGCAAGCATGCGCGCACAGCGCGCAAATGCGCGGCGCGAGCCCGCTGCGGCGCGCCATCGCGCCCGACGCGAAGCGGCACAGCTGCGCGCATTCGATGTCGAGCGCGATGCAGGTCGCCAGCGCATGCACGTCGCGCTCCGCGAGGCAGGCGGCCGCACAGGTATCGCATGCGTGCGCGCAGGCGTCGCAAGCGGCCATACAGTTGTCGTATTGATCGGTCATTGCAGTGCTCCCGGTTTCGGTTCGTGGGGTCGTCGTCATGGTGCGAGCTTCACCTTCATCCACCCCGGCTCGCGCACGTCGAACGCGCGATACGCATCGATCGCGTTGGTCAGCGGCTCGGTACGCGTGAGCACCGACAGCGGATCGAATGCGCCGCTGCGCACCAGTTCGACGAGCGGCGGCGTCACCGTCCGGTGATTGCAGTTGCCCATCTTGATCGTCAGGTTGCGGTTCATCGCCTCGCCGATCGGAAACACGCGCGCGGCCGGCGGGTACACGCCGATCACCGAGATCGTGCCGGCCTTCGCGACCGCGCGCACCGCCCATTGCAGCACCTGCGACGGCCCGTCGCCCGGCACCCAGTTGCGGCCGTCCGGCTTGCGGTGCGGCACGATCGCGTCGACTTCGGCATCGAATGCGCGCGCGGCATCGCGATCGGCCGCGGCCGGCCCGTGCGTCGCGCGCATCGCGTCGACGCCCACCGCGTCGATCACACGATCGACGCCGATCCCGCCGGTGAGCCGCAGCACCGTATCGACCGGATCGTCCTCGGAGAAATCGACGATCTCGGCGCCCTGCGCGCACGCCATCTCGAGCCGCGACGCGATGCGGTCGATCGCGATCACGCGTCCGGCGCCCATCAGCTTCGCGCTCGCGATCGCGAACTGCCCGACCGGCCCCGCGCCGAACACGGCGACCGTATCGCCCGGCTTCACTTCCGCGAGCTGCGCGCCGAAATAGCCGGTGGGGAAAATGTCCGACATCAGGATCGCGCGATCGTCGTCGATCGCATCGGGCAGCCGGATCAGGCTCGCATGCGCAAGCGGCGTGCGCGCGTATTCGGCCTGCAGCCCGTCGACCGGGCCCGTTTCGGCCGGCCCACCGAAGAACGACGTGCCCGCACGCGGCCCGCCCGGATTCGCGACGTCGCATTGCGCGGTATAGCCCGCGCGACAGTAGGCGCAACTGCCGCATGCGATCGTCGACGGAATCAGCACGCGATCGCCGCGCCGCAGGTTACGCACGTCGCGTCCGACCGCCTCGACGATGCCGACGCCTTCGTGGCCGAGAATCGTGCCCGGCTTCATGCCGCCGAGCGTGCCGCGCACCATGTGCAGATCGGTGCCGCAGATCGCGCTGGCCGTGAGACGCACGACCGCGTCGGTCGTCGCGGAGACTTCCGGATCGGGCACCGTGTCGATGCGAATATCGCCGATGCCGTGAAATACGACTGCTTTCATGTCAGGCCCTCCTTGTCGAAAGCGGAAACGGTGAAGGTCACCGTCGAGCCGATCGAGCAAGGCATGCGCCTGTGGAGCGCGCGCGGCGCGCCATTGGAGAGCAGACGGGAAGGGCTTCGCTGTCGGGAAGGGCCGGCGCGTCAGTCCGTCGCCGGGCCGCGCTCGCCGCTGCCGTCGCGCGCGTTCGAGATCGCTTCGACGAGCTTCAGTTCGTCGTCGATCGACAGCGTCGTGTCGGTCACTTCGCCGCCCAGCGGCGCGAGCGCCGCGCTCAGCGCATAGATGTCGAGCTGCGTCGCGGCCAGCCCGAGCGACACGGTGCCGGGGCGCGCCTTGCGCGCGACGCGGTCGGTCAGCGCATCGTCCACCGGACGTTCGCGCCACGCGTCGAGCGACGATTCGATATGCGCGACCACGCTGTCGAGCAGCGATCCGGACGACACGCGCCCCGGATCGACTGCATGCGTGCGCAACTGTCCGTCGGTCGAGCACTCGACGATCACGACACCCGCAAGCGCGACGACGTGCCGGTCGCGCAGCGTGCCGAGTTCGGCCAGCGCGCGCCGCGCCGCGTCGAGATCGGGATAGGACAAGACGATCAGCGTGTTCATTCAGCGACTCCATGCAATCGAACGGACGCTCAATGCGGCAGCCCGAACGCGGCTTTCAGGCTCGCGACGATCATCTGCATCGCGATCGCCGCGAGAATCATCCCCATCAGGCGCTGCGTGACGGCCGTCACGCGCGGCGACAGGTAGTGGCCGATCAACGGCGCCGACAGCAGCGACACGGCCAGCAGCACGAGAAACGCGGCCAGCCCGAGCGCGAACGCGAACTCCTGCCCGGTCGCGACGGCACCGTGCCCGAGCACGATCATCGTCGCGATCGTGCCGGGGCCGACCAGCAACGGGATCGTCAGCGGGTAGATCGCGACGCTGTCGGCCGCTGCCGGATCGGCGCTTTCGTCGGCGCCCGGCGCATGCTGGCGGCTCGGCGCACCATGCAGCATCGACAACGCGATCAACAGCACCAGCAACCCGCCCGCGAGCCGGAAATCGTCGATCGTCAAGCCGAACACGTGCAGGATCGCGCCGCCCGCGACCGCCGACACGATGCAGCCGACCGTCACGCCGATCGCGGCCGTCAGCGCGACCTTGCGACGCACGCCGTCCGCCGCGCCTTCGGTCAGCGACAGGAACACCGGAATGTTCGCGATCGGGTTCATGATCGCGAACAGCGCCGCGAACACCTTGATGGAAAAGGTCAGGTCGAAGGACACAAGGTCGCTCCCGTCTCGCGCGGCACGTGACACGCACACGCCGGTTCGTTTTCGATGCGCGGCGCACGCCATGCTGATACGATCCACGCACCACGTTCATTCACGACGGAGGGCCCCGTTCGATGCAGGCCACCGACACTTTCATGGGTCATGAGATTCGCGTCGACGCGACGCGCAACGCGAACGGCGCATGGGTCGCACAGGTGCGGATCTTCCGCGACGGCGCGCCCGTCGACCTGCCCGCGCCCGAACTCGTCACGCCGGAATGGCTGACGTGCGACGAGGCGCTGCGCGGCGGCATCGACCAGGGGCGCGTGATCATCCGGACGCGCGACCGGTAGCCGCGCGCGGTTCGGCCGCACGCCATCGGCCGGCATCGCGCGACGCACGTCACGCATCGAAATCGAGGTCGCCGATCAGGATCTCGCGATCGCGCTGCGTCCGGCTGCTGAAATCGACCGGCAATTCCATCTGCCAGCGCTCGATCGTGACCGGCAGCACCGCGAGATAGCGATCGAAGCGGCTGTGGTCGGGCTCGGCCAGCAGACCGGCGATCGCATCGTCGCGCCACGCGAGCCGCGCGTTCAACCGGTTCGGCAAGCCGACCGTCGACGTGAGGCCGATCACGTCGACGCAGGTCGGGCTGCCCTGCCCGTCGTGCGGCACGACGTCGACCCTCACTTCGCCAGGCTGGTACAGGCCGCGCAAGCGCGTCGCGATGCGCGGCGCAAACTCGGTTTCGAAACGGGCACGGACGTCAGGGTTCATTTCGCCTCCATTCAAGGTTCGGTGGGTGTCGTCATGCTGCTTTCATGCGGAAGCCCTCTGCCGCTCGAGCGCCGCTTCGGCCTTCAGGTTGTCGAGATCGCGAGCTATCGTCACGACCGCGAGCCGCGTGTTGCCACGCCAGTACGCGATCGAGCAGTCGTGCGCGCCGAGGTCGCCGTCAATCTCGACGCGATCCCATTGCTCCGCATGCCCGACATAGCGAAGCGTCAGGTCGTAATGCTGACTCCAGAAAAACGGCACCGCGTCGAACGGCCGCTGCTGGCCGAGCAGGTTGCGCGCCGCGACGATGCCCTGCCGCTCGGCGACGACCCAGTGCTCGACGCGAATCCGCTCGCCCGTCAGCGGATCGGGCCAGCGCGCGATATCGCCGGCCGCGTAGATGCCGGCCGCACTCGTCTGCAGGAAGCGGTCGACCGTCACGCCGCGTTCGACCGCGAGCCCGGCGTCCTGCGCGAGTTCGACGTTCGGATGCACGCCGATCCCCACCAGCACGACGTCGGCCGGCAGCACGTCGCCACTCGACAGCGTCACGCTGTCCGGCCCGATCCGCGCGGGCGTCGCGCCGAGATGGAACACCACGCCGTGCGCTTCGTGCAGCGCCTTGATCGTGTCGCCGAGCGCGTCGCCGAGCACGCGGCCCATCGGATGCGGATCGGGCGCGACGACGTGCACGTCGAGCCCGCGTGTACGCAACGCGGCAGCCGCTTCGAGGCCGATGAAGCTCGCGCCGACCACCACGCAGCGGCGCGCGGTTTTCAGCTTCGCGATCAGCGCATCGCAATCGGCGCGCGAGCGCAGCGTACGGACGTGCGGCAGATCGGCGCCGGGCACGTTCAGGCGGTTCGGCTCGGCGCCGGTCGCGAGCAGCAGCGCGCCGTATTCGATACGGCTGCCGTCGGCCAGCTCGACCGACCGCTGAGCGGGATCGATGCGCGTGACCCGCGTATTGCAGCGCACGTCGATCCGCTGCCCGGCATAGAACGACGGCGCGCGCAGCGGCAACCAGTCGGCTTCCGCCGTGCCCGCGAGGTAATCCTTCGACAGATTCGGCCGGTCGTACGGCGGATCGACATCGGCGCTCAGCAGCGTGATCGCGTGCGGATAGCCTTCCTGCCGCAGCGTCACCGCTGCTGCGATCGCGGCGGCGCCGCCGCCGACGATCACGACCGACGTGGGCAGCCCGGTTTCCTTCAGCGCAGGCGGCGCAGCGGCCGGCCGCGCATCGACTACGACCGCGCGGCCGTTGCGCCGCTCGACGCGCCAGCACGGCAGCCCGTCGAGCGCCGGCGCGCGCTCCATCTCGCCCGTGCGCAGGCAGAACGCCGCGTGATGCCACGGACAGCGAATCGTGTCGCCGACCAGCAGGCCCTGGGCCAGCGGCCCGCCGTAGTGCGGGCATTGCGCGCCCACCGCGAACAGTTCGTCGGCACGGCGCACGAGCAGCACCGCCGCGTCGCCGACATGGCCCTCGATCATCGCGCCGTCGGCGAGATCGTCGAGCGCGATCCCTTGCGTGAGATCGGGGCGTGAGGACGCATCGCTTCCAGTCATGACGTGGCTCCCGAAAAGTCAGGTAACGATCCCATTATCGCCATCCCTCCTGAAAAGAACAGGTACAGACGCCCCGCAGCGCACGCAAACGCGGACTGTAGCTTGTACGCGATCCGCGACCGGCGTAGAACGTGATCAACGTTGCGGTGCACCACGGCGGCCGCCTGCGACGGGCACGGCGCGACCCGCGCAAGCCGCGTGCCGCCTTCACCTTTCAAAGGAGCACTACCCGATGGCTACCGTCCTGTGCGTGCTCTACCCCGATCCCGTCGACGGCTATCCGCCGCGCTACGTGCGCGACACGATCCCGGTCATCACGCACTACGCGGACGGTCAAACCGCGCCGACGCCGGCCGGCCCGCCCGGCTTCCGGCCCGGCGAACTCGTCGGCTCGGTGTCCGGCGCGCTCGGCTTGCGCGGCTATATGGAAGCGCACGGCCATACGCTGATCGTCACGAGCGACAAGGACGGCCCCGACTCCGAATTCGAGCGCCGGCTGCCCGAAGCGGACGTGGTGATTTCGCAGCCGTTCTGGCCCGCGTACCTGAGCGCGGAACGCATCGCCCGCGCGCCGAAGCTCAAGCTCGCGCTGACGGCCGGCATCGGCTCCGATCACGTCGATCTGGACGCCGCCGCACGCGCGCGCATCACGGTTGCCGAAGTCACCGGCTCGAACAGCATCAGCGTCGCCGAGCACGTGGTGATGACGACGCTCGCGCTGGTGCGCAACTATCTGCCGTCGCATGCGGTCGCGCAGCAGGGCGGCTGGAACATCGCCGACTGCGTGTCGCGCAGCTACGACGTCGAAGGGATGCATTTCGGCACGGTCGGCGCGGGTCGCATCGGTCTCGCCGTGCTGCGCCGGCTGCAGCCGTTCGGCCTGCAACTGCACTACACGCAGCGCCACCGGCTCGATGCATCGATCGAGCAGGCGCTCGCGCTCACGTATCACGCCGATGTGGCGTCGCTCGCGAGCGCCGTCGATATCGTCAACCTGCAGATTCCGCTGTACCCGTCGACCGAGCACCTGTTCGACGCGGCGATGATCGCGCGGATGAAGCGCGGCGCGTACCTGATCAACACCGCGCGCGCGAAGCTGGTCGACCGCGACGCGGTCGTGAATGCGCTCACGTCCGGCCATCTCGCCGGCTATGGCGGCGACGTATGGTTTCCGCAGCCGGCGCCGGCCGATCACCCGTGGCGCACGATGCCGTTCAACGGGATGACGCCGCACATCTCCGGCACGTCGTTGTCCGCGCAGGCGCGCTATGCGGCCGGCACGCTGGAAATCCTGCAATGCTGGTTCGACGGCAGGCCGATCCGCAACGAATACCTGATCGTCGACGGCGGCACGCTCGCGGGCACCGGCGCGCAGTCGTACCGGCTGACATGACGTCGCGCCGCGCGCCGCGGCGCGGTCAGTCGATGCAGGATGCGGCGAGCTTGCCGACGGTGACGACCGCGCGCTCGATCTCGGGCGACCACGGGCTGCTGTAGTTCAACCGGATGAAGTTCCGGTAAGTATCCGCGATCGAAAACATGTAGCCGGGCCCGATCGTGATCCCCTGCTCCAGCGCGAGCTGGTACAGCCGCATCGCATCGACCTGCGCGGGCAGCTCGACCCACAGCACGTACCCGCCTGCCGGGCTCGAAATGCGCGTGCCTTCCGGAAAGAACCGCGACACCATCGCGCGCATCAGGTTCGCCTGCTGCGCATACGCCTTGCGAACCCGCCGCAGGTGATGTTCGTAGCCGTCGCGTTCGAGAAACTCCGCGATCGCGAGCTGCGGCAACGACGGCGTCGCCAGCGTATTCAGGAACTTCAGCTTCTCGACCTGCTCGCGGTAGCGGCCCGGCAGCGCCCAGCCGATCCGGTACGCGGCCGTCAGGCTCTTAGAGAACGACGCGCAATGCAGCACGATGTCATGGCGATCGAACGACTTCAGCGTGCTCGGATGCATGTTGCCGAAATACAGTTCGTTGTACACGCCGTTCTCGATGATCGGCAGGTCGGCTTTCGTTGCGAACGCCACCAGTTCGCGCTTGCGCTCGTCCGGCATCTGGAAGCCCAGCGGATTCTGGAAGTTCGGCATCACCATGCACGCGGCGATCGGCTGCGATTTCGCGATCGCGGCCAGCGCCGCGATGTCGATTCCGTATTCCGGATGCGTCGCCACCTCGATCGCCTTCATCCCCATCCGCTCGATCGCGTGCAGCATCGCGTAGAACGTCGGCGACTCCACCGCGATCGTGTCGCCCGGCTTCGCCACCGCCTGCAGGCACAGGTTGATCGCCTCCGTTGCGCCGACCGTCACGATGATCTCGTTCGGGTCCACCGACATCCCGTTTTCCAGGTAGCGCCGCGCGATCTGCCGGATCAGCCGCGGATGGCCCGGCGGCAGCCCGTCCGTCACGCCCCACAGCGACTTGTCGCGGCCAGCCGCATACGCGTAGCGGTTCAGCTTCTCGAACGGAAACAGGCTCGGGTCCGGGTACGGCGAGCCGAGCGGCACCGCGTCGTCCGTGCCGATCGAGCGCAGCGTCGACAGCACGAGCCGGCTCACGTCCACCGACGACGAGATCGCGATCGGCTTCGACGGCCGCAGCTCGCGCACCGGCGCGTGGCCGTCGTCGCGCCGCAGGTTCACGAAATAGCCCGACTGCGGCCGGCTTTCGAGCAGCCCGCGGCTTTCCAGCAGCAGATACGCATGCAGCACGGTCGTGATGCTGATCCGGTGCTGCTGGCTCGCCTGCCGCACCGACGGCACACGGTCGCCGTGTCGATATACGCCTTGCCGAATGAGTCGCTCTACGTCGTTCGCAAATTTCTCGTAGAGCTTCATCCGCCTCGCCCCGCCAGCGATGAACCGGCGTGCGCCGCATGGGGGGCACCGCCGCGCCGATGCACGAAGCCGGATAGCCGTCGCCGGGGGCGGGTGTCCCGGCTGGAACCTCGTCCGTTATCGAAATTGAAGGCGGATAGCAATGCGAATCTCATCAAGACAAGGTTCGGCATCCTACTGCGTCATTTCGACGAATGTAAGTGACAGTTTGGCGAGGAAACGTCAAATCCGGCCGGCGTGGTGAACAGATGATGCGAACGCGACGGCGCGGCCGCGCGCTCGCACGGCAGCCGTTCGTCCGGCGCACGTCATGATGTATTGCGGTAGCAGAGGAAGCACCGGCGAAGCGAAGCCCGGCCATGCGCCGGCCCGCTCGCAATCAAGCGTCGTCGACGTTGTCCGCGTAGTGGTCGATCGCGACCTTGCATTCGTCGAACACCACCGTCAGCAGCGCGACGTCGTTCGACTCGATCCACTTGCGGATCTGCAGGAACTGGCCGGTGCCGAGATCGGCGAGGCGGCCCGGATCGTCGGTCGTCACGTCGACGCTCGCGATCGCGCGGTTGCCGGGCAGCGGCGACAGCGTCGCCGCGATGTCGAAGCGGCGATACGATTGATCGATGCGCATGCGGTTCTCCCGAATCGGTTCGAAAAGAGCGGGCTCAGTCGAGCGTCTGGCGAAAGACCTTGCCGCCGAATCCCGTCACGACGTTGTCGACCGAGAACGGCGTGTCCTCCTTCGCCTCGAGAATGACCGCGACGCTGCCGGGCACGAGCCGCGCCGCGACGGTCTCGACGAACGTGCCGTCGAGCAGCGCATTGCCGGCCGCCTGCGCGAGAATGCCCGCGCCCGCGCCGGCCGCCATGCCGGTCACCATGCCGATCGGCCCGGCGAGCAGGCCGAGCAAGCCGCCCGCGATCGCGCCGATCACGCCGCCCTTGAACGGCCGCGATTCGGCGTCGAGCACCGCGAGCTTGCCGTTCGCGTCCTTCTCGACGACGACGCCGTTCTCGATGTGGAATCCTTCGTTCTTCTCCGACAGTGCCTCGAAATCGTTCGCGGCCTGGCGGGCCGTCTCGACGCTGCCGAACACGGCGACGATCAATTGCCTGGTCATGCGACACCTCGCTCGATGGAATGATGGGGAGACCGCCGCACCGCGCACGGCGCGCCGGGGTTCGCTTCGAATGCCGCCCGGGCCGCGTTACTTGCGGACATGCACGTCGTCCTCGACGTCGTCGACGTCCGCCGGAAAGCGATGCTGGCCGAAGCTCAGGATCAGCACGCCGACCGCGAGCAGCACGATCCCGAAGGTCGTCATCAGCATCCGCTCGGGGCTGTCCGTCGCGCCGCGCAGGATCAGGTCGCGCGCGAGCGACGTCATCGCGATGAACAGCGGAAACCGCACCGGCAGCCGGCCGAGCCGCAGGTAGCGCAGGTCCATCGCGAGCACTTCCAGATACAGGAACATCAGCAGCAGGTCGGTCAGCGACACCTCGCCCGCGAGCACGACCTTCCACGCTTCCTGCGCCATCGCGAACGCGGTCGCCAGCCCGATCACGACCAGCCCGGCGAGCTCGGCCGCGTGAAGGAAATGGCCGAAGCGGCGACGGATGCGCTCGGCGGTCGTATCGGTGGATGCAGTGGACGTATTCAACGCGTTAACCGGTGTAGTGTCGTGGGCGCGGCGATCGATGCTCCGTCGCTGCAGCGAGTGGTTTCGGGCAACGGCAAGCCCGCGACGGGCGAACGCGAAACCGTTGCGCACGCACCGGCTCCGCTCGCGCCGGTCGCCTGCGCGACCGCGGACAGCGTGCGCCGGCAACACGCGTAAAACGCGACGCCGGCCTCGGTGCATGCGACCGCGTCGCCCGAGCGGTCCAGCAACAACCGGCAGCCGAGATAGCGTTCGAGCCCATCGAGCCGCGCGCCGACCTGCGCGACGTCGAGCCTCAGTTCGGACGCCGCGCCGGACAGCCCGCCATGCTCGACGATTGCACCGAAAATACGCATCGCTTCCAAAAGGTTCATCATGATGACCGTCGTCGGGCGGAGCGGAACCTAATCTACTGCACGCGACACACCCGCTCAAGAGCACAGCGCCGCGGGCGCCAGGAGTACAGCTGAGCGGGCGCCGCACAAAACCCGGCCCGGTTTGATCCATTCGAATGACAGATCGTCGATACGTGTTCCAAAGACCCGCCGAAGCTGCTAGATTGCATGCTCGACGACGTTACGCGGTGCGGCCAGCCTTACGCGCCGGGCGAACGCGCGGCCACCCCGCCTGCCTCCCCTTCGCGCCCCGGGGGCCGGCCGCCGCCGCTGCGGCCCGTTGCGCGATGCCCGCGCAACGTCCTTCATCCGCATGTCACAAAGCACAGAGAACAGTCGCATGACACAGTTCAACCGTTCGCCTTCGCGCGCCGCGGCTACCGCGGCCCGTCCGTCCCGACATGACTGACCGGCAGGCCGCGATGCAGACCACTCCTCCCCCGCTCTCCCAGGCCGTTCACAGCACGATCACGCGCAGCGCGATCTTTCTCGTGGCGACGATCAATCCCGGCGCCGATCACGCCGACACGATCCGTTCGTGGTGCGGCGACATCGCCGCGCTGGTGCGCTCGGTCGGCAAGCGCGTACCGGGCGGCAACCTCACCTGCGTGTGCGGCTTCGGCTCCGACGCATGGGATGCGCTGTTCGGCGAGCCGCGCCCCGCATCGCTGCATCCGTTCCGCGAATTCGGCGCCGGCCAGCGCGTCGCGGTCGCGACGCCCGGCGACATCCTGCTGCACATCCGCGCCGAAGCGATGGATCTGTGCTTCGAACTGGCGACGCAATTGCTCAATGCGCTCGGCGACGCGGTCACGGTCGTCGACGAGGTGCACGGCTTCCGCAATTTCGACCAGCGCGCGATGATCGGCTTCGTCGACGGCACCGAGAACCCGGAAGGCCGCGAGGCGGTCGACTTCACGGTGATCGGCGACGAGGACGCCGAATTCGCGGGCGGCAGCTACGTGCTCGTGCAGAAGTACCTGCACGACATGGCCGGCTGGAACGCGCTCGCGGTCGAAACGCAGGAGCGCATCATCGGCCGCACCAAATTGTCCGACATCGAGCTCGCGCCGGACGTGAAGCCGTCGTGCTCGCACAGCTCGCTGACCACGCTCGACGAAGGCGGCCAGGAAGTGAAGATCCTGCGCGACAACATGCCGTTCGGGCGCCCGGGCGCCGGCGAATTCGGCACTTATTTCATCGGCTATGCGCGCTCGCCGGCGCCGATCGAGCAGATGCTCGAGAACATGTTCGTCGGCCGCCCGCCGGGCAACTACGACCGCCTGCTCGACTACAGCCGCGCGGTCACCGGCTCGCTGTTCTTCGTGCCGTCGGCCGACCTGCTCGAAGCGCTCGCCGACCGCCCGGCGCCGCCCGCCGAAGCCATCCAATCGGAATCCACGCCGTCCGCGCCTGCCGCACCGCATCGCGACGGCTCGCTGAACATCGGCTCGCTGAAAGGAACCCCGACCTATGAATAACCTGCATCGCGAACTCGCGCCGATCTCGTCGGCCGCCTGGGAACAAATCGAGGAGGAAGTGGCGCGCACCTTCAAGCGCTCGGTGGCCGGCCGCCGCGTCGTCGACGTCGAGGGCCCCGCAGGGCCCGAGCTGTCGGCCGTCGGCACCGGGCACCTGCTCGACGTCGCCGCGCCGCGCGAGCTCGTGAACGCACGGTTGCGCGAAGTACGCACCATCGTCGAGCTGACGGTGCCGTTCGAGCTGAGCCGCGACGCGATCGACAGCGTCGAGCGCGGTGCGCGCGACGCCGACTGGCAGCCGGCGAAGGAAGCCGCGCAGCGGCTCGCATTCGCCGAAGACAACGCAATCTTCGACGGCTACCCGGCAGCCGGCATCGTCGGCATCCGCGAAGGCACGTCGAACCGCCGGCTCACGCTGCCGGCCGACGTCGGCGCCTATCCGGACGCGATCAGCGACGCGCTGGAAGCGCTGCGCCTGGCCGGCGTCGACGGCCCGTACTCGGTCGTGCTCGGTTCGGACGCATACACCGCGCTCAGCGAAGCGCGCGACCAGGGCTATCCGGTCCTCGGCCATATCAAACGCATCGTCAGCGGCGAGATCATCTGGGCGCCGGCGATCAGCGGCGGCTGCGTGCTGTCCACGCGCGGCGGCGATTACGAGCTGCACCTCGGGGAAGACGTGTCGATCGGCTACACGAGCCACACCGACAAGGGCGTCCGCCTGTACCTGCGCGAAACGTTCACGTTCCTGATGCTGACGAGCGAAGCATCGGTGGCCGTGGCGCCGCAGGGCAACGCGGCCGCCTGAGCGCGGTTGCCGGCGCGCGATGCCCGCCCGGGCGTCGCGCGCGACGGCCGCACCGCCGGCCGCGGGTTCGTCGCCGATCCAGCCCATCTTGCATGGAGGATGTCATGAGCGAATCGAATGACGCATTACAGGCGCTGCAGGCGTCCGTCGCTACCCTGAAGCAGACGGTCGACGCGAATGCAGGCAGCCAGGCCGGCGACACCGCCGTGCTGTTTACCGTCGTGTCGCTGATGCTGGCCGAGCTGCCGCCCGACACGCGCAACCTGATCGAGGATTCGTTCTCCGTCTGGGCCAATGGTCTGCAGAATGCGGCGCTGTCGGCCGACGTGAAGCAGATCGCACGGCAACGGCTCGCGATGGATCTGTCGGACTGATCGCGGTTCACCACGGTTGCGCGATGTCCGGCGCATCCCGTGCAACCCGTCTTCGCCCTCGCCGCCCCCCCGGCACGCATCGGCTGCGGTGCGTGCGGAGCCGGCCGTAACCGCTTCGCGCCCGCGCCGCGCGTCGCGCACCGGCTTGCGCCGCGTCCTGCGTCCCGTCTCCCCCGTTTGCCGGCTGCCTGCGCCCTGCGCGCCGATGTCGCACCTCGCCCCGTTCGCGCGCCACCCCTTCCTGTCCCCATCCACCGCAAGCCGTACGCGCCGCGCATGCCCGCGCCGCCGCGCGCGTGCGCGTCTGTACTCCTTGGCGCCGGATCGCACGCCCATGTGAGGGTGCAATTCACGGCCGGCCCGGCAGGGAACTGTGTCTTGGATGGCCCGCGCCGATTCGCTATTTTGAACGCAGTCGAAGCGATGCCGTGGGCTCCTCTCAGCGCTCGCGCCTCCCGCCCCGACCGCGACCGTACGCCACGCCGGCGCGCGCTGCGCGATCGCACCGGTGCGGCACGCGCGCCGCCGCGGTGTGTGCCGTGCGCGTCGTGCGGTCGCGATCGGGACGCGCGAGCGCCGCACCGCATCGGGCTTCACCCTTCGACCCACCTTCACCGACAGGAGCCAGACCACCATGCCCGCACTTTGCGATATCTGTCACGCCCGGCCGGCCGTCGCGCGCGCCACCGTGATGCAGGACGGCGAGCGCAAGACGATCTCGATCTGCGATTACCACTTCCGACAGCTGATGCGGCATCAGAGCATGCTGAATCCGTTCGATTCGCTGCTGGGCGGTGGCGGACCGTCGTCGCTGTTCGGCGGCCTCGGCGACGACTCGCCGCTCGCCGCCGAGATTCCGCGCGAATCGGTCGACCCGACCGACGCATTCAGCGAACAGACGCTCGAACTGCTGCAGCGCGCGGCCGAGAAGGCGCATGAACTGCGCCGCAGCGAGCTCGATTCCGAACACCTGCTGTACGCGCTCGCGGACACCGACGTGTGCGCCGCGCTGCTGAAGGAACTGAAGCTGTCGCCGGAGGACATCAAGTCGTACATCGACGCGCATGCGCACACCGGCACGGCCGACCCCGATGCGCCGCTCGACAAGCTGTCGATCTCGCCGCGCGTGAAGAAGGCCGTGCAGTACGCGTTCCAGGCGTCGCGCGATCTCGGCCACTCGTACATCGGCCCCGAACACCTGTTGATCGGGCTCGCATCGGTGCCGGACAGCGTCGCCGGCACGCTGCTGAAGAAATACGGCGTGACGCCCGAGGCGCTGCGGCAGAAGGTCGTGAAAGTGGTCGGCAAGGGCGCGGAGGACGGCCGCGTCGATGCGCCGACTGGCACGCCGAATCTCGACAAGTTCGGCCGCGACCTCACCGCGATCGCGCGCCAGGGCAAGCTCGATCCGGTGCTCGGCCGCGCGCAGGAAATCGAGAGCACGATCGAGGTGCTCGCGCGCCGCAAGAAGAACAACCCGGTGCTGATCGGCGAGCCGGGCGTCGGCAAGACGGCGATCGTCGAGGGCCTCGCGCAGCGGATCGTCAACGGCGACGTGCCCGAAGTGCTGCGCGACAAGCGGCTCGTCGAAGTCAACATCAACTCGATGGTGGCCGGCGCGAAGTATCGCGGCGAATTCGAGGAACGCGCGAAGCAGCTGATCGACGAGGTGACCGCGAAGCAGGACGAACTGATCCTGTTCATCGACGAGCTGCATACGATCGTCGGCGCGGGCCAGGGCGGCGGCGAAGGCGGCCTCGACATCGCGAACGTGCTGAAGCCCGCGCTCGCGCGCGGCGAGCTGAGCCTGATCGGCGCGACGACGCTCAACGAATACCAGAAGTACATCGAGAAGGACGCCGCGCTCGAACGCCGCTTCCAGCCCGTGTTCGTGCCGGAGCCGAGCGTCGAGCAGACGATCGTGATCCTGCGCGGGCTGCGCGACAGCCTCGAGGCGCACCACCAGGTGACGTTCGCCGACGACGCCTTCGTCGCGGCCGCCGAATTCGCCGACCGCTACATCACGTCGCGCTTCCTGCCCGACAAGGCGATCGACCTGATCGACCAGGCCGCCGCGCGCGTGCGGATCGGCGCGACCTCGCGCCCGGTCGACATTCAGGAAGGCGAAGCGCAGATCGCGCAACTGAAGCGCGAGCAGGACTATGCGACCTCGCGCAAGCGCTTCGACGAAGCGAAGCAGTTCGAAGAGCAGATCAATGCGAAGCAGAAGGCCGTGGACGAGATGATGGAGGCGTGGCAGCGCAAGACCGGCTCGGAGACGCTCGAGGTGACCGTCGAATCGGTGGCCGAGGTCGTGTCGCGGCTCACCGGCATCCCCGTGTCCGAACTCACGCAGGAAGAACGCCAGAAGCTGCTGAAGATGGAAGAGCAGTTGCGCGAGCGCGTGGTCGGCCAGAGCGATGCGGTGGTCGCCGTCAGCGATGCCGTGCGACTGTCGCGCGCCGGGCTCGGCCAGACCCACCGGCCGATCGCGACGTTCCTGTTCCTCGGGCCGACGGGGGTCGGCAAGACCGAGCTCGCGAAAGCACTGGCCGAGACCGTGTTCGGCGACGAGCAGGCGATCATCCGCATCGACATGTCCGAATACATGGAGCGCCACGCGGTCGCGCGGCTGATCGGCGCGCCGCCCGGCTACGTCGGCTACGACGAAGGCGGCCAGCTCACCGAGCGCGTGCGGCGCCGCCCGTACAGCGTGATCCTGCTCGACGAGATCGAGAAGGCGCATCCGGACGTCTACAACGTGCTGCTGCAGGTGTTCGACGACGGGCGTCTCACCGACGGCAAGGGCCGCGTGGTCGATTTCAGCAACACGATCATCATCGCGACCAGCAACCTCGGCGCGGCGATCATCATGGACAACCTCACGCAGCCGGAAGCCGCGCGCAAGACCGACAAGGCGATCCGCGAGGAACTGATGCAGGTGCTGAAGGGGCATTTCCGGCCCGAGTTCCTGAACCGGATCGACGAGGTGATCGTCTTCCACGCGCTGTCGAAGGACAACATCCGCTCGATCGTGCAGATCCAGCTCGATCGCGTGGTGCGTACCGCCGCCGCGCAGGACATCACGCTCGTGATGGGCAGCTCGCTCGTCGACCACCTGACCGAAGTCGGCTACCAGCCGGAATTCGGCGCGCGCGAACTGAAACGCCAGATCCGCCAGACGATCGAGACGCGGCTCGCGAAGGAGATCCTCGCCGACCGGCTGAAATCGGGCGACAAGTGCGAGGTCGACTACGACAAGGACAGCGACGAAGTGAAGTTCAACACGCTCGCCGCGCCTGAAGCAAAGGATCCGAAGGACGCGAAACCGGACGCCGACGGCAAGGCCAAACCCGACGGCAAGGCCGCCAAGGCGGCAGCAGACGCGAAGCAGGACGACACGCGCGCCGACGCCCCGCCGCCCGCGGCGAAGCCCGGCAAGAAGTCGTCCGGCGCGAAGAAGGACGCACACTAAAACAACGCTTGCCCTGCAACCCGGGGCACGCATGACCGGCTCCGTCCGTCGGACGGAGCCGCCCCACGCCGCGACACGGCGCAACCGAGCCACCCGCACCGGGCCCGGCTATTGGAGATTCACCATGACAAATCGACGCGAAGTGCCAGGCATCAGGAAATACGATGGGCCCGCCGGCGGTTGGGGCGCGCTTCGCGCGACAGCCGATGCGGTGCGCACGCAGATGGAAACCATCGAGGCGCCGATCGTGCTGATGCGGACCAACCAGCCCGACGGCTTCGACTGCCCCGGCTGCGCGTGGCCGGACAAGGAACACAAGTCGACGTTCCAGTTCTGCGAGAACGGCGCGAAGGCCGTCACGTGGGAAGCGACCACCAAGCGCGTGACGCCCGAGTTCTTCGCGGCGAACACCGTGTCGTCGCTGCTGCGCATGTCGGACTACGAACTGGAGAACATGGGCCGGCTCACGCATCCGCTCGTCTACGACCGCGCGACCGACACGTTCCGCGCGATCGAATGGGACGACGCCTTCGCGCGCATCGGCGAGGTGCTGCGCGCGCTGCCGCCCGAGCAGGTCGAGTTCTACACGTCGGGCCGCGCGTCGAACGAAGCCGCGTACCTGTATCAGCTGTTCGCGCGTGAGCTCGGCACCAACAACTTCCCGGATTGCTCGAACATGTGCCACGAGCCGACCAGCGTCGGCCTGCCGCAGTCGATCGGTATCGGCAAGGGCACCGTGTCGCTGGAGGATTTCGACCACTGCGAGCTGATCATCTCGATCGGCCACAATCCCGGCACGAACCATCCGCGGATGATGGGCACGCTGCACGAGTGCGCACGCCGCAACGTGCCGATCATCGTGTTCAACCCGCTGCGCGAGCGCGCGCTCGAACGCTTCGCCGATCCGCAGGACATGATCGAGATGGCGTCGTTCGGCTCCACGCGGATCGCGTCGACGTACTACCAGGTCGACGCAGGCGGCGACGCGGCCGCGCTGAAGGGCATCATGAAGGCGCTGCTGAAGCTCGAAGCCGAGCAAGGCAACGTGCTCGACCGCGACTTCATCGCGCAGCACACCAACGGCTTCGACGCGTTCTCGGCCGACCTCGAAGCCACGTCGTGGGACGACATCGAACGCGCGAGCGGCCTGAGCCAGGCGCAGCTCGAACAGGTGGCGATCGCGTATGCGAAGTCGAACGCGACGATCGTCACGTACGGGATGGGCGTCACGCAGCACAACAAGGGCACGGCGACCGTGCGCCTGATCGCCGACCTGCTGCTGATGCGCGGCAACATCGGCAAGCCCGGCGCCGGCGTGTGCCCGCTGCGCGGCCATTCGAACGTGCAGGGCAACCGCACGGTCGGCATCACCGAGAAGCCGTCGGCCGAATTCCTGAAGAAGATCGAGGACGTGTGCGGCTTCACGCCGCCCGCGCAGCACGGGCACGACGCGGTGCAGGCGATGCAGGCGATGATCGACGGCACCGCGAAGGCGCTGCTGTGCCTCGGCGGCAACTTCGCGGTCGCGCTGCCCGATCCGGAACTGTCGTTCCCGGCGATGGCGAAGCTCGACCTGAGCGTACATCTCGGCACGAAGCTGAACCGCTCGCACCTGCTGGTCGGCAAGGAAACCTTCATCCTGCCGGTGCTCGGCCGCACCGAGCTCGACATGCAGGCCACCGGCCGGCAGTCGATCACCGTCGAGGATTCGATGTCGATGGTCCATGCGTCGGCCGGCAAGCTCAAGCCCGCGTCGGACCAGTTGCGCTCGGAACCCGCGATCGTCGCCGGCATCGCGCATGCGACGCTGCCGAACAGCAAGGTCGCGTGGCTCGACCTGATCGCCGACTACGACCGCATTCGCGACCTGATCGACAAGACGGTGTCCGGCTTCGAGGCGTTCAACGAGCGAATCCGCACGCCGGGCGGCTTCCGCCTGCCGCTGCCGCCCACCGAGCGCGTGTGGCCGACGCCGACCGGCAAGGCGATGTTCTCGGTCTACAAGGGCGTGAAGGAGGACGCGGACGTGCTCGGCGCCGAGCAGGTGCTGCGCCTGATCACGCTGCGCAGCCACGATCAGTACAACACGACGATCTACGGGCTCGACGATCGCTATCGCGGCGTGTTCGGCCGGCGCGACGTGCTGTTCATGAACGCGGCCGATCTCGAGAAGTACGGGCTCGAACACGGCGACCTCGTCGACATCGAGACGGTCACCGCGTCGGGCCGCACGCTGCGCCTCGAGAAGATCACCGCGATCGAGTACGACATCGCGCCGGGCTCGGTCGGCGCGTACTACCCGGAAGCGAACGTGCTCGTGCCGCTCGACTACATCGACAAGGAAAGCGGCACGCCGTCGTACAAGTCGGTGCCGGTGCGCGTCGTGCGCTCGGCGGTGGTCTGATCCGCAGGCGGGCGGGGGTGCGGCACATGTCGCGCCCTTCGGCCCGCCTGCTACCCTGCGCTTCGCGCTCGCGGCCGTCGCATCGCAACCGATGCGGCGGCCGTTTCATTTGATCGCGTCGGACGGCGCCGGGCTTGCCGCGCCGCCCAGATGGAGCAGGTGCCCGTCGCGGGCCGACTCGCCACTACGTCGACGAGACCCCGCAACGGTGGCGGTCCCGACTCAGTGCCCGCCGTTGATTTCCGTATCCTCGAAAGCCAGATGCTCGAAATAGCTTCCGGTGAAGTCGACGTCGAGCCCCTTGAGGCCATGAGCTTCAACCGTGGTGCCGGTACAGTCCAGCACCTGCACCGAATGCCATGTGTTGCCGTCGAACCTGACGCCGTTCCACTTGCATCCGAGGAATTTCACACCGTTGAAAGTGCTGCCCTGAAAAGCGGCGTCATTGAAGCTGCAATCCACGAATGTGCATCCGGAAATCGTAATCTCTGCAAAATCGCAACCGGTGAACGTGCAGGTCAAGAACCGACAACCCGTCCAGCCGGCCTGCCGGAATGACGTTCCGGCGAAGCTGCTACCGCTGAAACTGCTACCGGCAAATTGCGCGAGCCCCAGATCGAGGCCGGCATAGGCCGAGCTGTCTGCCTGACCGGACAGTCCTGCGGGCATGCCGCCCGCGCCCTTGCGCCACTGATCGTGCTTGTAGATGATGTCAGCACTGCTCATCGGTCTGCGTCCCGGTGAGCGAGAGCAGCCGGATCATCCTCGTCCTTGCCCGAAGGCTGTTCATCACCCTCGTCGTCGTCCGATGTTGCCGAGCCCCGGCTGGCGAACCATGCGACCAGCCCACCCAACGCCAATAGCGGACCGAGAAACAGGAAATTCTCGATCGCGAAATCGCCTACATCGTGCGAACCGTAGCTACCTCCGCTGATCTGGGCCACGGCCCCCATTGTTGCAACTGCCCCCCAGGCAGCCAAGATCATCCCTCCGACACACACCGTCGCGGCAATCGTCGATTTGCGCATCTCTGCTCCGTCAAGCGTTCTCGGAAGGGTTGCCGAGGCTGACCTGAGGCAGCTTCGCAAATCCAAGGTGATTAGCTTCGTTCCACCACGTCCACGTCACGTCCGCCGGCGATACGTCCAGATGCATGACCCGTGGATCGGGAAACGCGTCACCCTGCAACACGTAGGCCTGGCGATACCACTGATTGAACGTGGTCGCCCGAGGATGATCGTCCGCCACCACAGCCTGCCAAATACCGGTCACCGGGCACGCGCGGATGCCGCGACACCGGATAGCCGGGTCGGGAAATTCGGCGGCGCGCGCAATGCCCTGTGTCACACGCGGATGCGATTCCGCCGATTGCACGGGCATCGGAATCGCATCGCCGACATAGTGGAAGAAGATGCGACCGTCCTCAGGCATCAGGCCGGGGCGACTCCGATCGAACAGTTCATCATTCCGGTAATGCATCGGTACCTGAGCCGCATTCCATGCGAAGTGACGTTCGGCGCTCGGATACTTCAGCTGGGCGAGCCAGTAACCACCGACAGGAGCAGCCGTCGTTTCCGCCTGCGGAGGAACGGCAACCTGCGGCTTCTCCGGCAGCATGTAGCCATCGGGCACGTGCGCGCGCCCCGTACGCAGCGACACGGGGTGCGCCGCAGGTTTGACCGGCGACGCCGGCACGGACGTCACCGCTTTCGCCGCGTCGATCAACGTCTCCTTGTTGCCGTCCCACTTGGGCAACTTGGCGGGCGGCAGCGGCACGACCTTGTCCAGATTCGGCAGACGCAGGTCGGGGTCGCGCTCGAGGCGGTCGGCAAGGACGCTGTAGCGTTCGGCGCGGGCTTCATCCTTGACATGGCCGACCAGGGCGTCCCCCTTGCCAAACGACGCACTCAACCACCCCGCGCTCTCGGCGCTGCCGAATTTCACGCCCGCATGCAGGGTCTTGAGTGCGCGTTCGTTGTTCTCGCTCAACTCGGCTCGATCTCCCACAATCGTCGTTCCCAACTCATATGCAGCAAGTCCGTTGCCCTGCGCGACCGCACATTCAAGCATCTTGAGCGCGATCTTTCGGTTACCCCAGAAGCCTGCCTTCGGGTCGTCATAGAGCGCATCCATCTTGCCACCCAGATACGCCATCGCACTTGGACTACCCATATCGGCGGCCAGTTGCCAGAACGCATAGGCGCGGCTCGCATCCTGCTTAACCCCCATCCCGTTCATGTGGTACGTGCCCATCAAATCGTAGGCTGCCGGAATACCCAGTTTCATCGCCTGTTCGGTGATCTGAACGGCATGTTCCGAATCACGTTCCACACCTTGCCCCTGAGCGTAGGCATTCGCCAGATTCAGCATGGCTTTCCAGTGCTTACGCTCGGCCGCCTTCGTCCACAAATCGACAGCCCCCTTGTAATCGCGCTGGTTCGGCCACAACAGCGAACTGGTCAGCGCCATTGCCTGCTGATTCCAGCGATCGGCCTCCGGATCCAGCGGAGGAACCGCGTCAACCTCGTGCTTGCACTCGAATGCTGTGCGATGCGGATCGAAGGCGGTCAGCGACATGTTGCGAGGAAGAGAATCGTTCATTGAGCAGGCGGCACATGCAAGGAACAGGAAAGCAGAAACTAACCGGGCGAAGCCGATACGGTTGGCGAGGGTCGAACGCAATTGATTTAGCACGATTTAGGGAGCCTACTCAGGATAAGCGAATACCTGTCACACGGTCATCGTGGAACGGATGCAGGAAGCCGGTTGGCGCGTCCCCCTTCTTTCGGGCAAGCTCGTTGGCCCGCAGCAATTGCACCCAGTTGCGGAACGCCTTCGACATGGCCAGCGGAGTCAGCGAAGACGGGTTGCAATCCGCTGCATTTCCTGTGTGAAGCTTCCACACCCGTTTGCGCAGATCTTCGCTTTTCGCGCGGTCGTCGGTTCCCACGTTGATCTCGGCATCCACTGCCATGCTCCGCAAGTTCAGATTGGCACTGCCCAACGTGAAGAAACTGTCGTCGATCATCAGCAATTTACTGTGGATGTAGATTTCCCTGTACCGGGCCGCGAACGATTGCGCCGGCAACGGCAGCATCGGCGCCAAGTCCGGGTCGGGCAGTTCGCCTTTGGCTTGCTGCTTTTTTACGTAGTCATCCCAGCGGGCCTGTTTCTTCTCCGTCTCGGTATTCAGCTTGGAGCTGCGCCAATTGTAGTCAAAGGACCACAGGCTGCCGACCAGCGCACGGATGCCCATCTGATCGAGCGATTTCGTGAGCGACGCCTTGTCACCAAGGTCCTTGGCGCTTTGCGCCGCAGGCGACAGCGGAGCAGGATAGTAGTCGGGGTCGATCCTTGCGCCGCTCGCTTTCTGCCGCTTGACGTAGGCGTCCCAGGTCGCCTGTTGCTGGCGATTGCGCGCGAGTTCGTCTTCGACCGCCTTGTCCTGATTGGGCATCGAGGTGCCATAGCCCAGAACCTTAACGGTATCGTGCGTGCGCGGCACCATCTGTGGCCGCTCGGGCGTGGGGATAACGGCCATCACGTGCAAATTCGGTACGTCGGCAGGACTCCTTCCCGCTGCCTGGCTGCACGACAGAAACTCGGTTCGCAATTCCTTCAGCTTCGTCGGCCACTCGGTATATTGGAAATACTGGTTCTCGATGTAGATATAGTTGCGCGCAAACGACGTCGCCTGGATATACAAGGCCTTGATGGATTTGTCCTTTTCTTCGGGCTGCGTACGAGCGATTTGCGCACGCTGGCACGGCGTGCCGATATTTTTCGTCAAACCCGGAGGCACCTTCTTGAAATCGTGTGTTCGCGACAGGTTCGCCCCCTGACCCTTGGCCCGGTTCCACGCATCGGTAAAGTTTTTGCTTACCGCCACGAGTGCTTCGCCCCGAATCCGACTCGCGTAGTCCTGATAAGGCTTCAACCCCGGTTGCGAGTCGTTGGCACCCTCCCATCCTTCACCACGACGCGGATCATTGAAGAGATGCTGCTGCGTATCCCAATAGTCCGTCACGCTGTTCAGCCCCATCACGTAGCCGACCGCCTGTGTACCGCCCTCGTGGTCGTAGTCGATCAGGATAGTCTTCTGATGGTCGGTGGCCAATTTCTCCAGGCCGAAATCTTCCAGGTTGTCGCGCTTGCCCGGCTCGTGCGCCAGGCTTTCGTGAACGTCCTTGCTGCTGCCGTCCCGCGTACGAAGAGACAGGTTGGGCAGGCGGCCGGCAAACGCGTCGTCGTACCATCGCGCATTGAAGTCCTCGCGCCGGTCCTGTGGGGTCAGCGGCTGCGGCGCATTGCCCAACTGCACATAGATGCCGCCCGCCTTGCCGACCTCCCTGGCCATCTTCTGCTCGTACGTAAGGCGGCCGCCGCTGTAGCCCGGCATGTTGTTCGACAGGGTACTTCCGATCACGCCATACCACGAGAGCAAGCGAACCTGCACCGGCTTGCCGTTATTGAATTTCCCGGCCGCGACATCGCGCAGCAGCCCGCCCCAGGTATCTCCTCGCGGCCAGACCGTGCCCTTGCGGATCAGTTCCATCCCGGGGTCAAAGCCCCAGCAAATGATTTCGACACTATGCTTGGCCGCCTTCAAGTCGGCCGCAATCTGCGTAAACGCGTCCTCTCCGCAAATGAATACGTCGATATTGTTCTTTTCATAAGGCGGCGCGTAGTAGTCCGCCTGCTTTTCCAGAAACCACTGCGCACTGGCGACCGCCTGACGCTTGTCGACATCGATCGGCGCCTTCGATTTGTTTTGAGTATTGGTATCGGACATCACGTTTCTCGTCGAAAACTGTAGCGAATCGCCGGTCAGCCCTGTGCGTGGCGCTGGCGCGATTCCGGATCGCCGTCGACTGCCCGCCATCCCTGCGCGGCCAGTTGATCATCGTCGCTCAACCCTCCCTCCATCACGGGCACCTCGATCTCGTGCCCGTTGTGCAGCTTGACCGTATAGGAAGACGTGCCCTTCTGGTGATTCGCAATGATCAGTTGACCATGCTCGTCGGTCACGCCGTCCGCAATCTTGGCCGCTCCCTTGTAAAGGGTGTACGGCTCGTAAGCAAGCGGCCGCCCGTCGCTGGGATGGGAACGGAGCACCACCGCGAAGCTGTCTTGTTGCTCCAGCTCCTTGAACGTCAGGGGGTCGGGCGCTTTCACAGGCTTGTTGTCCGGCCCGACGAGACTGTGCGACGCCGCGTGTTCGCGCCATACGCCGCTCGTGCCATGCACGACGCCGCCGCCATTCCACTGGCTGTAGCTCGACCCGCCGTTGATCGACGCTTCGTCGCTCGCCTGCGTATTGACCTTCGGCGAGCGGAACACGATCTCTTCGCCTGCCTCCAGGATGATGCGCTTGGCGGCCTTCACAACCACGTCCTCCTTGTGCGCCTCGATACGCAGCTTCCCGTCTGCCGTCACCAGCGTCATGCCCTTGGCCGCGAAAGCACTCATCCAATCGCCGACGCGCATCAACAGACGACGTCCCACGCTGATCTGCGTGTTGCCGGCACTCACCGCATCGATGTTGGTCTGTGCCCCGAGCACCATCGCGTCCTGGCTAACCACGGTCACGCCGGCCGGCCCCTCGATTGCCACCATCGGCGCACCGCCGGAGCCGCCGCCACCCTGATCAACGTTGCTGCCAGCATCCCAGCCCTTGATCTGCGATGTGATCTTCTCGATGCGTGCGAGGTCGGTGTTGTCGGCGTCGTTCGCGGCGGACGCATCACCGAGGTTTCGTACCAGTTCCTGCAATTGTTCGATCAACGTCTGCAACGCCGTGCGTTCGAGCATCTTGCCTTCGGCACGCCCCTGCTGCTGCGCGGTCACGTAGACGCCCTTCGCGGCGCGAATGACCGCCTGGGCATCGGTTCTGGCCTCCAAACCGTCGCCACGAGGCGCGCCCTTGCCATCGTTACGAGGTTCCGTCAGGTAGCCCAGGTTCAGCTGGGTATAGGTGTGTTCGCTGGCAAGCTGGCTACTGATCTGGCCGGGTGTATCGTCGAAACGCAACTGGTTGTAGCGATCCGCCTTGACCTCCTTGGTCTTGATGCCGGAAAGATATCGATTGCCCGGAAGCGAGCCGGTATGGCTGAACGTGGTCGGCATGTTGGGACCACCGTGCAGCACCCCGATCACGACCATCTTGTCGGGGTCACCGTGTAAATGGTCGATCAGCACTTCCATTCCCGCGCGCGGCAGCATGTCCATGCCGTAGTTCGGCCCGGCCCAGGGGCTGACCCATCTCACCCACGCGCTGTCCCGCTCGGTTCCGCTGGTGCCGGCACCTTGCGCATGGGCATGATCGTCGGCGCGCAGACCAAGAATCTGCACCTTGATGCGCCCCAATTCGTCGCAGTGCACTTCCTCGCCGTCCTGGCCAACCACTTTCGCGGTAAACGGATGCACGGGCGGCAAATCGACGCGCGGATCGTAGGCAGGTGTCAGCGGCACACCGCGGCGCACGCAAACGAATGTGTTCTCGTAGCGAACCCCGGCCCCCTCTTCGACCGGCAACGCGTCGAAACTCCAGCGACTCGCGGCAAACAGCACTTGGGCCCGCTCGTCGAGCGCCTTCGAAAAATTGTTGGTCGCCCGGTGGTGCAAGCTGGTAACGACGAACTGCCGCTGCTCCTCGGGCCGGGTATCGACCTCCGGATGCCCAGCCAGCGTGAACCAGAAGCCCGGCGAGACATCCCGGACATCGCTCGACGCATGCACGCATTCGGCGCGATGCTCATGTGCCAGAATCCGAGCCTTCGCCAAACGCTCGTGGTCGGCATCCGAGTCCGCCGCATGCGGAACGTCGATGACCGAGTCGGCCAGCAGCTTCGCAAGATCGTTGCCCGCCTCGCCCTGATCGACGATCGTCTCCTGCTCAGACTGCGCGATCCTGCCGGTCTTGTAATCCCAACTGGCACGCCGCACACTTCCGGGCGTCAACGCACGGGCCGCGGACCATAGCGTGACCGAGTCACGCTCCCGCGACTGCGTACCCCGGTGGTAAGGCACATGGCCTGCCGCCGCCTGTGGCAGCTTCGTCGGATCGTCGCAGAACACGAGCGTATGGACCGGCGTGTCGGCGGCCGCACCATCATGCTTGCCAGCCCGGGTGTACCAGAAAATACCGTCGCGTCGACACATCCGTCGAATGAAGGCCGCATCCGATTCACCCGCCTGGCGCGTCTGCTCGCGCTTTGGATACTGGTTGCGATCCAGCACGAGCTCGAAATCGAAAGCCTGCGCCAACGCGGAACTGCGTTGCTGCCATTCGTGCAGCAGTGTCTCCAGAATGTCCGGAACACTCATCGAACGGAACGTTCTGCTGTTGATCCGCTGATCGAGAATACTCAGCGCATCTCTCAATGTCAGTTGTACGCACGTGAGGGAGCCGTCCGATTGACCGGCGCGGACATCTGTGATGATCCCATTGATCGGATATGGCTTGCCTCGATCCGTCATCAGTTGCACCGAAAGCGGCAACCCCAGAAAGGCGGAGAGCGGCAGATCCGGGCGTGACGACAGGCAGGTCAGGTGCCCTTCGATGCCGACACAGAGACCTTCCGTCAAATCGATGCTCTGTGGCACCAGGACATGCGCCAGCGCATCCTGATGACGGCCCCAATGAAACCGGATCGCACGATTGTTCTGATCGAGCGCGCCAACGAAGGCGCGCAGCATTTCGGTCACGTTCACTTGTCAATGGGCATTCGGCAACGGCGCTCTCAGACCGCCAAGCCACCTGCGCTTAATTATTTGGTCACCGATTTTAAGTGCAACGTTCACACAAAAACAATCGCGCCGTGCTAGTTAGCGCGATGGAAGGTGCAACGAATGCTCGATGTGTTGCCGGCTGATCCGTCCCCTTCAATAAAATAAATACCAATCCATTGATTCTATTAACTTTTAATGTACTTTCGGATGATTGACGGCAAACGCTGTCATATCTCAACGCACAGCGCCCAGGCCATTGCCCGGACAATTCTTTACGGTTCGCGGCCAGCCTAGCTGATAGCATGCGTGTCGCACATGACCGATCCATCGGGATCGTCGCGCGCCGGGCTGACACACATACCGACTGCAGTCAAACGGCGCGCCACGGATTTATGTCCCATTTCCCCGCAACACCCCGGCTCGCCCCGCGCGACCCGTTGCAGTAACCGTTGGAGTGGCGCACCCCGCGCCTGCAAGCATGAAGAAATCGAAGCAGCCCACCCGCCCCCCACGAGACAAGGACCGCACGCCGCTCATACGCGCCGGCGCGTGGCTGCTGATGGCCGGCCTGCTGTACATGCTGTGGCCGTCCGCCGAAACCGCCTACCTCGCGATGGAGTCGGTGATCCGCTGACGCGCGCGGCCAACCGCGCACTACGCTATACTGCCGCGATGGAAACCCGACCCGCCTCGCCGATCGTGCATTGCTGGTGGCGCGCCTGACCTAGGCGGCCCGTTTCCTTTTGCATGTCCCAAACGTGATGCCGCCAGCCATGGCGGCATTTGCGTTTCTGCGCTGACGTCATGGCTGGCGGCTTCGACAACCCGGAGCCAACCACGACCATGACGCAACCCACCCGCCCGATTATCCTCACCGGCGACCGCACGACCGGCCCGCTGCATCTCGGCCACTACATCGGCTCGCTGCGCGCACGCGTGCAGATGCAGCACGAGGCGACGCAATTCCTGCTGCTCGCCGATACGCAGGCGCTGACCGACAACATGGGCCGCCGCCAGCGCGTCACCGAAAACGTGATCGAGGTCGCGCTCGACTATCTCGCCGTCGGCATCGATCCGGCGATCTCGACGATCGTCGTGCAGTCGCAGGTGCCCGAGCTTGCCGAACTGTCGCAATACCTGCTCAACCTCGTCACGGTCGCGCGCCTCGAACGCAATCCGACCATCAAGGAAGAAATTCGCCTGCGCGGGTTCGAACGCGACATCCCGGCCGGCTTCCTGACCTACCCGGTGAGCCAGGCGGCCGACATCACCGCGTTCAAGGCGACCCACGTGCCGGTCGGCGACGATCAGTTGCCAATGATCGAGCAGACCAACGAACTCGTGCGCCGCTTCAACGCGACCGTCGAGCAGCCGGTGCTGGTCGAGTGCGAGGCTGTGCTGTCGGCGGTCACGCGGCTGCCCGGCATCGACGGCAAGGCGAAGATGAGCAAGTCGCTCGGCAACGCGATCACGCTCGGCTCGACGCCGGACGAGATCGCGCAGGCCGTGAAGGACATGTACACGGACCCGAACCACCTGCGCGTGAGCGACCCCGGTCAGGTCGAGGGCAACGTCGTGTTCACGTTCCTCGATGCGTTCGAGCCGGACGTGGCGAAGGTCGACGAGCTGAAGGCGCACTATCGCCGCGGCGGCCTCGGCGACAGCGTCGTCAAGCGCGTGCTGAACGAGCGGCTGCAGGCGTTGATCGAGCCGATCCGTACGCGCCGTCGCGAGTTCGAGGCCGACAAGGCCGAAGTGATGGCGATCCTGAAACGCGGCACGCTGCATGCACGGGAAGTGGCGGGAGCGACGCTCGCGGAGGTGAAGGGGGCGATGGGGTTGACGTATTTCGATTGATCCGTCGCACGGCACTGCCGTCGTTACAGGACTTCAATGGTCGTAGCCTGGCGGCCGACAAGAATATTCGGCAACTCTGGTCTCGATCTGCGACAGTCCGTCACGGTCTTTCCAAGGGAGCGCCACGATGTCACTCATTCATCATCAGAGTGGAAGGGCCGCCCCTTGGAGATTCCGCTTCCATCTCCGACGCACGCGCGAGGGAAAACGCCGTCGTGCGGCTTCGAAAGCCGACGGCGAGCCATCTGCTCCAGTGTTACTCTCGATTCGAATTCTGATGGCTACATCGAATAACAACGACATCAAATGAACCACCACGGGGAAACACATGGCAATGCTGGGGAACAGTCTCATCGGAATAGGTGTGCTCGCATCACTGATCGGCATCGGCGGCTTTATCGATACACGCAAAGTCGACAGAAGGTTCAAGACTGGATACAAAAACAACGAACCGGATCTCAGGAATTTTGGCCTTTCCTGCAAAATCCTGCTGAGTGGAATCGGACTGTTTCTAGTCGGCCTGGCCGCCAATCGCATATTGGATCCTGAAATCGTACCGATTCGTTCGTCGCAGTTCCGAGCTGACGCAAGCTATCCAGCCGGCAACGAACGAGACATCACTCAACGGGAAAACGGGAATCCGCCGACCGACGGAATTCATGCGTCGTCTCGATCGATATCCAGCCTAGCCGGCCCGACAAGCGTGTCGCCAGAAATATCCGGACACGGAAACGACACATCCGACTCTGTTGCCGATCGCGTAGTCTCGACGCGAACTTTCGTAACCAGCTTCAATTGTTTGCAAGCATCCCACGACGACGAATGGGCCATCTGTCACGATCCTGGCCTGGCAGCGATGGATCGAAGGTTGGCTCAGCTCTATTCAACCGCACTGCAAAACAGCTCCGATACGGAAGCCCTGCGGCAATCCGAAACGAACTGGGTCACCGCACGACATCAATGCGGCAAGGATCTCGACTGTCTACGCCGCGCCTACGGTGAGCGGATCGGCCAGTTCGTCGGCTCGCTAGGCTCTCGGCCCGTTCTGTCTACGGAAGGGAACTAGATTCGCTCCAGCACTGCGCGAATCGCGATACCCAAATGCGGGCGATACGCGAATGCCAGGCGTGCCGTTCCCCGCAACGGCTCACCCCATCGTCCGCTTGCCCGCTTCCGTGCTCGACATGTCGCCTGTCTCGGCAACGACCTTGAGCGGCACCTCGCCGACACCCATCGCACGTTCGATCAGCAGATCGTCGCCATGTTGCGCGAGTAACGCTTGTAGTCGAGCGAAGTCGCCACACCAAAGCGTCTCGACGTCCTTGTCGCGAGCAACGTCGCGATTCGCGACGAGGGACACCGCCCGAACCTGCAGACGACCGGCTTGGGCCTGACCGCCGACTTCGACACCATACCCCGGCAGGGACGGCTTCTTGACGACGACGCGGCCGTCCTTCGCCCACGCGGTCGTCATGCCCTCATGCACGTCATAGCCTAATCGCGCCAGGCCGCTCAGGATCGCGTTGCGCCGAGCCACGGCTGCTTGTTCCTGCCGCAGCTGCGCGATCAAGTCCTGGCCGGCCCGGGTCAATTCAGCCACGATATCCGGCAACGTCGTGGTATCGCACTGTCGAGCGCGTTCGGCGAACGCCACGGTCGCCGCCGTGTCGTATGCACCCATCTCGGCCGTCAACTCCTCCAGCACCGTGATGGCCGCCCGACGTGCGCGAGCGGTCTCGATCGCATTCGCCAGATCGAGGATCAGGCTGTCGAGTAACAGATTCCGCCGCGCTTCGTTCGTCTCATCATCAAGCCCGTCGAGCCGCGACGAAAAACCGGCGACTTCCTGCGCTCCCAGGAACACGCGCGCTTCCCCAATCTGCCGATCGAGACGGTCCAGCACCGGATCACGAGACGCAATCGACTGCGCTGCTTTCCACGCCTGAAAGGCGGCAGGCGTTTCGGCCGGCATCAGGCGAGTCGCCAGCGCCCGTTGCGCGTCGTTGAGCGTACGCTCCACATCCGGTGTCAGCAGCGCATACCCTTGCGCCAGCAGCGCATCGGCATGCTCGACAACGTCGCCCGAACTCAACCGATCAAGTTGACGACGAAGCTCGACCGGAACCTCGATGCCTTTTGCTTCGAGCGCGCCGAGCAACGTTGTCGCGCCGTGCCGGCCCTGCCGGCGTCGCTTCGCTGCCTGTTCGGCACGATCCACCGCCTCCAGTTGACGTCGTGCGAGATCCGCCTTCAGGAAAGCAATCTCGTCAGGCACCTTCTTCTGTAAATCCATGAACGCGTCGGCCGCGATCAAGGCGGCCAGCGCAGCGCGGCGTGCCCGGGTGGCCGCGATCTCTTCGTCCGACAGCATGCCGATATACGTGCCCTCGGCAACCCATATGGCAATGGCCTGGTCGAGACGCCGCAAATGTCCTTCGCAGATCGCGATGATCTCCTCGCGCGTTACGATCCGGACGACCTTCGGCCCGCTCATGCTGCCACCTCCTGGCTGAGCGCAAGCTCCACTGCGGCTTTCAAGCGCGCCTTCTCCGCCTCCGGCTCGTGGTACCACGCCTGCGACGAAACGCGGTGCAGTTTCGGAATGGCTCGTCCCAGCACTGACGGACGCCAGATTTCCCGGGCCCGCGCGTGCTCGAGCAAGGGATGGCGGGGGGCATCGCACTCGATGCCGATCGAATACAGGCCGGTTCGCGGGTCGGCGATCGCAAAATCGAGCCCGAAGGCGTCGCCCTCCTGCGCAGGGACAGGCGATAGCCCGAGCCCGTGAAGATACGCAAGAACATCCTCGGCGAATCCGTCGACGGCACCCGCCTGCCCCAGCTTCGCATGCGCCCGTTCGCTGCTCATTCGCCCGAGCAATGCGCGGCCCGCGGACAGTTCGCCGTTTGACATCGCGCGTGCATATTCCATATAGCCTTGCAGATAGTCGCGCGGGATCGCCGGCTTGCGTTGCGTGTTGAGCATGTCGGAGATCTCGCGGATCGGCATCGACGTGATGAGCACGACTTTGTGACGAGCACGCGTGACGGCCACATTCAGGCGCCGCTCGCCACCGCTCTGGCCGAGCACGCCAAACAGGCGTCGAAAGGTTCCCTGACCATTTCGTCCGAAAGTCGTGGAAAAGACGATGATGTCGCGCTCGTCGCCCTGAACGTTCTCGACGTTCTTGACGAATACCGCCATGTCCTCACCGCGATCGGTCCGCTCGAGCTCCTCGCGATAGCACTCGCGAAATACTTCATCGTCCTCCGCTCGTTGTTCCAGTCGCTCCTGGATCAGGTCGGCCTGCTTGCGGTTGAACGTGACCACCCCCACGGACGGACGCTGCGCGTACGGCTGTTGCCACAGTTGCGCCAGATAGGCGACCACGCGGTCCGCCTCGTCGCTGTTGGTCTGCTGCTCGTAAAGTCCATTCACCTGGATGAGTTCGAGCGGCTTGGCCTGGCGCACCGTCGCATCCGGATGGCGAACCGGCACACTGAGATTGTTCTCATAGAATGCGGCGTTCGAATAACCAATCAACTCGCGATATGCCGAACGATAGTGAATTTGCAGCGTGGAGACAGGAAGCGCGCTGCGCGCCAGTTGCAGCAAGTCGGGGCAATCCTTGATCTCGCGCCGGTTCCAGGTGTCTTCGAAACGCTCGCGCTCGTCGTCCGTCGCCGCTTCGTCGGGCAATTCGCCATCGAAAATTTCCGTCTCGTCGCTATCGGCCCGGCTCGAAAAAAACGCCGTCGGCGGCATCTGCTTCTCGTCCCCGCTCACAATCGACACATTGCCACGGAACAGTGTCGGAATAGCGAACTCGACCGGCATCTGAGATGCCTCGTCATAGACGACGGAATCGAATAGCCCCGATTTCAGCGGCAGCACGCGGCTCGCAACATCGGGATTCATCAACCAAATCGGTCGCAGCGCCATCAGCCCCAGCCCTGTCCCGAGTTCGATGAATTCGCGCAGGCGCCGCGAGCGTCGACCGGTCAGGCGCGTTACGTCTTCCCAGTCGCGCACGGAACCCAGTTTGTCCCGGTCGATTCCATTGCGCAGCAGTTCTCGATTCAGGCGACGCATTTCCTCGTCGGCAGCCGCGAGTGCCTCGATTTTTGCCGCTGTTTCGCTCTGATCGAGCAGCAACTCCGGGTTGTCGTGCTCCATACGGCGCTTCCATCCGAGCCGTGCCTCGCGGTTGATCGAGCGTCGCACCGTTTCGTCGAGGAATTCGGGCGCCACACGCGTCAAAGCGTCCTCGTAATCGCGCATGATCGCAAACACGTCGAGAGCTTCGGCGGTGACATGTCGTGCCCGGGTCCGGAACTGCTGATAGGCCGTCAATGTCGGCAAGGCATCGCCGATTCGGTTCAACGGCGCCTGATAACTGACGTTGTCGGCAATGGCCTGCCGGCACGCAGCCATCAGTTCGGCCGAAAACCATTCTTCTAGCGGCTTCAATGCCTGAACACTATGCGAACGCGCATTGTGGCGTACGAATGCCGCCTCGAAACCATCGAGCAACTGCTCGACCGGTGCACGGTCTCCGGTCATCACGGCCGAGTCGAATTCGTCACCGCGGGGCGCGATTCCAAGATGCTGCGCGAGCTCGCGAATTTCCTCGAGCTGACGCAATCGCGTATGACAGATCTCGACGAATGCAGGTCCGCAGGTGGGTTCGACCGCCTCGAGATGCAATGCCCTGGAGATCGTGTTCAGCGTGTCACGCAGTGGCCGCCAAACCTTTTCGAGCCGAGCCGCGCCCAGCAGTTTGCGCAGCGTCTCGTCGGTCGCTGGCACGCCGCAACCGGCGACGAACTTCATCAAGCGAGCGCGCCGCCAATAAGTAACGGGATTCAGTCGGCTCAACAGAGACGGGGCGCGAGTCGCCAAAGCCGCTTGGGTCGCGAGTTTGTCGAGCGCCAGATCGGGCAAGCGCGCGACCGCGTCCGACAGGACGATATCGAAGTCACCGGTCCCAACCGCCAACAGATCGCGATGCAGGTCGCCCAGCGCCCGGTAGTACCGATGACCTTCCGCGTCCGCATGATCGGCCGGCCTGAACAACGGCAGCCACTGCGCAAGCCGTTTGCGTTGCGTCTCATCCAGCGCAACAAGACGACTGGCGTTCGCATCGAGCCAGGCCCGATACGGAGCGGGGTCGTCGACGTCGAATCGAGCGGGATGCGCGGCAAGCGTCTCGATCCGCACGCGCTCCGCGTCACGGAAATCCGCAAAGGCCGTATTGAATGCTTCGATCGTGGCGGCGTCGGTCGCGAATGACTTCAATTGCGCCAGTGCGCTGCCTTCGAACCTGGACGGCAGCCAGTAGCGTGCCAGCGGTGCGCAGTGCTCCTCCAGCGTCGTCAGCGCAGCAATATCCAGTGTGCCAAGCCTTGTGCGCAACCGCGGCATGTTGACGGGCGGAGTGCCCGCCTCGAGTCGCATCAATTCACCGAGCAGTGCCCGATAGCTGAGGCCGGTCGGCTCGTCTACGCGATGAAGCGCCGCGTGATGACGATCCAGTTCGCCCTCGAGCGCTTCGATGCGTGCGGCCATGCGCTCACGCTGCCGTATCGAGCCGCGATCGGACACGGTGCCGCGAAAAATCGCGTCCAGTTGCTCGCGAACTGCCCGGATCGTCGGCTCTCGATCCTTGTTGACGTCGTTGACCATCACGATACGATCGCCCAGCCCTTCCGCGGCGAGACGCTTGCGCACGACTTCCAGCGCGGCATGCTTCTGGCAAACGATCAGCAGGCTCCGGCCCCGTCCGATCGCGTCGGCGACCATGTTGACGATCGTCTGGCTCTTGCCGGTACCGGGCGGCCCTTCAACCAGCAACCCGGGTGCGCGACGCGCCTGCAGAATTGCCGTTTCCTGGGAGGGATCGCTCGCCACGGTCAGGAATCGGTCGAGTTCGGCCGGGGTTGCATCCGACACGTCGTACGCCGACTTGTCCTTGAGCCTGAGCATCGACTCGAGCGCCGTACCGGAAGGCGAAAACTGCTTCAGTTGACGCAGATCCTCACCGATGGCCTGACCAGCGAAATCGACGTGAAACAGCACGCCGGCACAGGCGATGCGCGTCGCGCCGACTGGCACGTCGAGGGTCGGCGGCGGCAACGAGCCCAGCTTTCGACTTTCCACGTCGGCCAACAAGCCGAACGCATCGACGACGTCGCCCGCCTTGAGCGCAGAGCGCCCGAGCACCTCGTCGGCCGCGACGCGCCATGCCTTCACGGCATCGCGCCCGAGCAGGCCCTCGAGCGCCGGATTCAGGCGAACCTCTTCACGCTCGCCGTCAAAGGCCATTGCAACCTGCCCTCGCGTGCCCAGCTCCATCAACAGCTTGACCGGCCACAACAGGACGGGGGCGATGCGAGGGCGCGTTGTACTGCGATGATCCTTGTAAAGCAGGAACGGGAAACCCAGATAGAGACCGTCGATGCCGGTGTCCCGCTTGTACAGCGAGGTCTGCCGGTACAGCGTGTGCAACCGGCCCTCGAGCGTTCCGCCGGCGCCAAACACGTCGGGGTCCACGGATACCGTCTGCACGTTGCGCTGGAGTAGATGATCAAGCAGCGCAGTGCTGGCGAACCGCTCACCGTTCAGTTCATGAAGATCGACTCTCCCCGTCGTCTTCCCGATGGTCATCCGGACCAGCGGGCCACGCAGCACGGTGGTGGCGACTTTTTTCTCGAAGAAATCGAGAATCTGTGACACGTATTGCTGCTTCTGCGGCTCCAGCCACTGTTCGGCGGGTACGGACAGCAGCACGACCACCTCGTGCAGCGGCAGGCGACGTTCCAGCCGGAACTGCTCCGCCCAGTCGTCGACCGTCTGATTGCCGGTACGCGCGAATCCGGCGATCCGGTCATCGACGGCCCGGAACAACTCGGCGCGAGGCAGCGCCAGCGCGGCTCGGGCTGCCTGGCGATCAAATATCAGAATGTGTTCCCGTTCCGCGAGGGCTGCCGCCTGCTCGAGAATCTCGTCAACCGACCGGAACTGGGAAATCGCCGCGCTCAACAGGACGATGAGATCTTCCTCGCTATGGACGCGGCGCTCCGTCAGCGACAGCAAACCGGGGTGACTCGAGTCGGGCAGCAACAAACGCCGCTCTTCCCACTGCGCCGCCAACTGGGCGCGCGACGTGGAAAGCAGCGCGATACGCACCATGTCCTCGTTGAGCTCGATGCCAAGCTGGCCTGCCCGGTGCCGCACTTCGTCGGCTCGCGAACGCAAGCGCGACAGCCAGCTTTCCGTACCCATCCGCTCCAGGAACGCGGGTACCGGCCCCGTGATCAGGTCGTAACCCTCCAACGGGTTTTGCAACAGCCAGCCGGGCGTGACGATATCGCCACGCAGAATAAGCGGCATTTCGGGATTCAACAGCTTGAGCGCGATCATCAAGCGGCAATCGTCATCGACACCGTCGAGTTGGACCACCTGCCGCAGGCCCGACTGCGTCTTGGCGCCGACCCCTGCCTGTTCGGCCCAGGTCATGATGACGCCGCGATTCAGATGATCACGCGCCGCATCCCAATTCTCGCGTTCCGCCGCGGCCAGTGCGAAGACAGCCGGCCTGCGATATTGCCGCCCCGCCAACGCGATGCTCGCCCCTTCACCGCCATCGGAATCGACCGTCATCGCCGACGGTGCATCCACCGGCTTGCCGTCCAGCCAGGCTTTGACCTGGGGCCACTGCCAGCGTTGATGCCGATCACGCGCCAGCAAACCGCGCAACAGCAGATGAAGTGACGGCTCGAGGTCGTCCGGCAGCGCGACACCATTGGCAAGCACGTGAATCAGAAAGGCACGTGGGTTGATGCCCTCGAAGCAGCGACCGTCAGTGAGCTGTTCCAGCAGGATCATGCCGAGGCTCCACCAGTCGGACGCCGCAGCAACACCGCCTGCGATGGCCTCGGGTGCCATGTATCGCGTCGTTTCGAGTGGGGAGACGATGTCGAGATCGAATTCGGACAAGCGCGCCGAACCGAAGCCGCTAATGACCAGGTCCAGTGGTTCACGGCTACGCACAAGCAGCGTCCCGGGTCGCAGATCGCGATGCCGCAGACCGACTTCCGAAAACGCGTGCAGAATCCGACCGAGTTCGTCGACCACATGGCGGATCGTCGCGATGTCCCGTACCGCGATGCCCAGGTCCGCCAGGGTCCCGCCGCTCAGTTCTTCGGCAACTTCATACGCACGTTGATCCCAGCGTCCGGTCGCAATGATTTCCGGAACATGCTCGCGCGGCAACCGGCGAATGACGTCGTAGACGGCCGGGTCCGGCTCGGCCCCCGGCCGGTAAAGCGTCAGAACCGCCTGTCGACCCGTTTCGTCCTGCTGGGCCACGTAACGTTCGCGCACGCCGTCCGTACTGGAAATCTGGTGCAACAATCGCCAGCCGTCGATCCGTGTTTCTTCGCTCGGCGTCTCGTCCTCGGTCGCGGGGCCCGTCGTGTCCCGCGCGGTCTCAAGCGCCCCGCCGTCCGCGTGCAAGGCTGGATCCGCGCCACATTCAAGGCACATCAGGTCGCCATCGTTCATCGGATGGCCGTTCACGCACGAGAACGAGATCCGCGCCGCGGCGCCGGACGCGAGCGCAGCCGCCTGCTGGCTGACGGCCTCGGCCGTGACCACATCCTGCGGGCGCCAGCCGGTGGCCCGGATCGGTACACCCGACAAATCCCAGTTGCAGGAAGCGGAGCCGATCGTACCGGCACAAAACCACTCGTCGACCGACCGCTCGGTCTGGCAATTCGGACAAAAACGCATCATGGCTGACATTTCCTGTCTTATTTGTTTTTCGCCTTGTCGGCGCTGATCCGGACTTGATGGCCCTGATCGATCAATAGGTCTCTCAAGCGTTGAAAATCGTCACGGTCCGGTATCCCCGCAAACCAGACACTACCGTCTTCATCGAACATCACGTCGAGTGCTTTACCCGGCTTCTTCGACATGGATTCATAATGCGAAAAACCGGCACGGCCGAGTGCGGTCAGGCAATGTAACCGCTGATTGTCACTACCACGCAACGGGCGTGTCTGTGGCGCATCGATGTCAAATGCATCGGAGATCAGTACGTCGATCAGACCGTCGGCGCGTGTCAGGGTATCGGCCAGCGACTCGATCGGGTGGCCGCTGTAGACGAGAATGTCGCAAGCCGATAATTTCCGCAGACCCTGCAGAAGGTGAATCAGCGCGTCAGGCTGATCGAACGGTTCGCCGCCCGAAATCGTGATGCCGGTGGCGCCGGACAACCAGTTTCGGACTTGCGCCAATACGGCATCGACGGTCGTTTCCCCGCCGGCGCTCGCCCAGGTATCCATCGAAATACACCCGGGGCATCGAATCGAGCAACCCTGAAACCAGATTCCGATCCGCTGCCCCGGTCCGAGTGTCGTAACGGGAAAATGAAGGCGCGAAATACGGATGTCCATGGACTATTGCTTCTGCAATTGCAACGCGCCTGCGTCAATGCCCGAGATGACAAACCGATCGCCGGGATTCGCATCCTGATCGAACAAACCGCGTGCCAGCGGATTAAGCAGATGTGCCTCGATCTGATTGCGAATGCCGCGGCCACCGTTGGATAGATCGGCGAGGCATCTTGCCCGAAGTGCTTCCCTGGATCGCGCATCCAGATCGATGGCAATTCCCTGAGACGCGATATCGCCGAGCACGGCACCGACCATCTGATCGAAGATATCCGTCGCGACATCCTCGCGGATGAAGTCGAAGACGATGATGTTCTCGCCGATGCGGTTGAGAATCTCGGGACGGTTCAGGACCAGCTTGAAATGCCGCTGGATTTCCCCGAGTACTTTGCTCTGAATCGCCGCAAAATCGTCGCCCGGCTGGACGTTCGTCACACGCAGACCCGATTCGTCCTGACGGTAGATGCCGAGGTTCGACGTAAAAACAATCAGCGCCTCGGAAAAATAGACACGATCGCCACGCCCCGATGTCAATACGCCGTCGTCGAGGATCTGCAGGAACTTGTCGAGGATGCGCGGATGCGCCTTTTCGATTTCATCGAAGAGCACGACACTGAACGGACGTTCGCGAATCGCATTCGTCAATTCGCCGCCGACATCGTAGCCAACATAGCCCGGCGGCGCGCCGATCAGTCGCTGGTCGGCATGCTCGGCGCTGAATTCCGACATGTCGAAACGAATGTAGGCGCTTTCGTCGCCGAACAGCAAACTCGTGATGGTCTTGGCGAGTTCGGTTTTCCCGACCCCGGTCGGGCCGGCGAGGAATGCAACGCCGCGCGGCCGGTTTCCCTTGCGGCCGGACCCCACGCCGGTCATGGCGCGCTTGACGAGGTCGAGCATATGCGTGACCGCGTGCACCTGCCCCTTGACCCGCTGCCGCACAAACGTGTCTGCCCGACGAATTTTGTCGCGATCAATCTGCAACCATGGATCTTCGGTGACGCCAACCTTGTAGCGCCGCACGGCATCAGCAATCTTCTCGACGGGAACCTGCTCGACTCGAGCGAGCGTGGCGATCGCATTCATGTCCGCAAGCAGCAATCCCTCGGAACCATCGACGAATGCGGCTTCCGCCTGGGCAAGACTGTCCGGCGTAGCGGCCGGAGCGCCGGATACGCCACGGAGCAGCGCGCCGGCCAATGCGCGACGGGCGGCACTATCGGGTCTGGATACGGGAATGTGCCGAATACGCGGATTGTCGACCAGCAACCAGTCGGGCAAATCGCCCTCCTTGTCGACGATCCAAATCACGGTATTGAAAAACGGACGTCGTAATTCTCCCGCCGGGCGCGGTGCCGCCGTATGCGCCAATACCAGCGCCCGCGTGAAAAGTGCGTGCTCGGCCGGATTCAGCGCTTCCGCGCGAATCGCGAGCCGGGAAGCGAAATCGACGACGAGCGCAACCGGCAAGCCCGGCAGCGCGGCAAGGCGATCGAGGCACGCAGTCAGCGCATCGATGCCGCCGGGCGCTGCGCCGTCGACCGGTGTCAGGCCCAGGCGCCGCAAGGTATCGTCGGCAGGCTCCGTCGGCGGCAACCGGCTTTCCGGCACCGTAAAACCTGAAACCGGATTCCAGACAATCAACTGCGCGTAGCCTGCTTCCCGGAGATTGTCGCCCAACGTATTGACCAGCGACTGCGCCGTCACGACTTCAGGTGCAATCTCACCGGCCTGCAAGTCGCGCACGTTTCCCGATAGCACGAACTGGCTCTTCAAAGGGAGGAAACGCAGCAGATCCCTTAACCATCTTGGTTTGACGTATGCAGGCATGTCGTAATGGCGAGCGCGGAAAACGAAAGCAAAACGTTACCATAGCCCGTCCATCGGCATATCCCGAATGGATGTCAATATCAGAAAAACCAATAGCGGGTGATTTTCTCTGATCACATGATTATGTGAATCATTTCGCCTAGACCGACAAGGCCGAAGTCATGGCAATCCGGAACGCGGCACGCTGCATGCGCGAGAAGTCGCAGGCGCGACGCTCGCGGAGGTGAAAGGCGCGATGGGGCTGACGTAGTTCGATCGAGCGGCGCGCCGTCACGGCCGCCCGCGCTCCGCCCCCGCCGCATGACACACGGCCTCGACCCGGTTGCCGGCCGGATCGATCAGAAAAGCCGCGTAGTAGGCGCCGTGGTACTGCGGCCGCAATCCGGGCTCGCCGTCGGACTGGCCCCCCGTCGCGAGGCCGGCCTCGAAAAACGCATGCACCTGCTCGCGCGATGCGGCCTTGAAACACCAGTGCCGCTTGCTCGTCCCGACTTCGGCGGGATCCAGATACACCGCCAGAAAGGTCGATGTGACGTCGTTCGCATGGCAACGTTCGCCGTAACCGAGCGCAGTGGGCCGGTCGTAGACCTTCGCTGCGCCCAGCGCAGCCATGACGGCATCGTAGAAAGGGCGTGCCTGGTCGATATCCGGCACGCCGATCGACACGTGATCAAGCAATTGCATGGTGTGGGCTCCGTTGAACGAGCCCGAGTCTACACACCTCTCCCCGGTCCGGCCGATCAACCTTACGGGCGACTACACTACCGGCCACGCCGCCTACGTGATCTGATACGTCGACGCCGGCACGAACTCCTCCGGCAGCGGCCGATCGCCGAGTTCGAGCACCGACCGCTCGATCGTGCGCGTGATCGCATCGAGCGCGAGCGCATTCGGCGCGAGGCCGAACGGCTCGGCCACTTCGTTCGCGATCGCTTCGAGCGCGATCAGCGTGTAGGAAATGAACACGCAGATCAGCGGCGTGAAGAACTCCGTCGAATCGACGAGCCCGAACGGCAGCAGCACGCAATACGCATACACGGTGCGATGGAGCAGCACGCTGTACGAAAACGGAATCGGCGTCGACAGGATGCGCTCGCAACCACCGACGGACTTGCCGAGTTCATCGAGTTGCGTCTCGAACATCCAGCAGGTCGCGTCGCTGCCGGGCGCGCGCCCCAGCGCACCAACGATGCCGCCGCGCAGTTCGTCGAGGATCGCGACCGGCTTGTAGCATTTTCCCCCGAGCGCGGCCGTGCGCTCCGCCCCGAGAATGCGCACCAGGTCGTCGGTGGGATCAGTGTGACGCAGTTGGTGCTTCAGCGCATACGCGAGCGCGATCAGCAGATCGGCGAGCCGGTTGCGCTCGGCGTCGCTCACGCTGTCGGGCAGGTAGCGATGCAGTTGCGACGTCACGGCGCGTGCGGCGATCAGCAGGTTGCCCCACAGATGCCGCGCCTCCTTGAAGCGCTCGAAGCTCGCGTTGTTGCGAAACCCGAGGAAGATCGCGAGCGCGAGCCCGAACAGCGTGAACGGCGCGGTGTTCAGCGGAATCTTCTCGCCGAAGATGCGCCCGTTCGTGAAGACCGCCAGCGTGCTGACGATCGCCATGAACACGAGCTGCGGAATGATGGATTGCAGCACGGAGCCGTTCCATACGAACAGCATCCTGAGCCAGTTCTGTCGTGGTCTGACGATCATGATGTTTTCTCGACTGCCAAAGGAATACGCAACGCAATCCGTTGCGCGCTCACCCGATGTGCAACGGCCCGCGCGTGGCGGGCCGCTTTCTATCGGGTGCCGTGCCGGGCGCCGCGCTGCGCGTGATGATACGCGACCGCCGCGCCCCGTCACCTCGCTTGCCGCTCAGTGATAGCCGATATCGCCCTCGCGCACCTTGCCGCGGAACACGCGGTACTGCATCGCGTTGTACACGAGGATGATCGGCAGCACGATCACGGTGCCGACCAGCGCGAACAACTGGCTCGAATGGCTCGACGACGCGTCCCAGATCGTCAGCGACGGCGGCACGATGTTCGGCCAGATGCTGATCACGAGCCCCGTGTAGCCGAGGAACACGAGCGCGAGCGTCAGCAGGAACGGCGTGGCCTCGTGCGCACGCTTCACCGTGTGGAAGATACCCCACACGCACGCGACAACGAGGATCGGCACCGGCAGGAACCAGCCGAGGTTGCCGCTGCCGAACCAGCGGTGCGCGACGGCCGGCAGCCCGATCACGGTCCACAGGCTCACCACGCCCATCACCGCGAGCAGCACGCCCGTGAGCGGCTTCATCAGCAACCGCATCTTGCGCTGCAGTTCGCCGTCGACCTTCAGGATCAGCCAGCCGCAGCCGAGCGTCGCATAGGTGACGAGCACGCCGATCCCGCACATCATGCTGAACGGCGACAGCCAGTCGAACGGCCCGCCCGCGAACTGGTTGTTCTCGATCTTGATGCCCTGCAGCAGCGAACCGAGCACGATCCCTTGGCAGAACGCCGCCAGCGCCGAGCCGCCGATGAACGCGAGATCCCACATGTGCTGCGTGCGGGTGGCTTTCGCACGCAGCTCGAACGCCGCGCCCCGGAAGATCAGCCCGACCAGCATCAGCACCAGCGGCAGGTAGTTGGCCGGCAGCAGCGTCGAATACACGACCGGGAACGCGCCATAGAGGCCCGCGCCGCCGAGCACGAGGAACGTCTCGTTGCCGTCCCACACCGGCGCGACGGTGTCGAGCATCACCTGGCGCTCGGCCTTCGCATCGAAGAACGGAAACAGCAGCCCGATGCCGAGATCGAAGCCGTCCAGCATCACGTAGATGAATACGCCGAGGCCGATGATCGCGGCCCAGACGACAGGAAGATCGATGTGCATGGTTACTCCGCCTCGGTGACGTTCAGCGGCGTGGACAGCGCGCTCTTGCGCAGCCCCGGATGCCGGTGCAGTTCGATGTAGCCGGCCTGGGCCGCCGGCCCGCGCTTCATCAGTTTCATCATGTAGTAGATACCCGTTCCGAATACCAGGAAATACACGACCACGAAGACCAGCAGCGACACGCCGACCTGCTGGGCGGTGAGCGGGGAGACCGAGTCGATGGTGCGCAGCACGCCGTACACGGTCCACGGCTGCCGCCCGACCTCGGTCGTGATCCAGCCGGCCAGCAGCGCGACGATGCCCGACGGCCCCATCGCCACCACGAACCACTGGAACCAGCGCGTTTCATACAGGCGCCCGCCCTTTCTCAGCAGCAGCCCGAGCAGCGCGGTGAGCAGCATCAGCATCCCGAGGCCGGCCATGATCCGGAACGTCCAGAAGATGATCGGCGAATACGGGCGGTCCTGCGGCGGGAATTCCTTCAGCCCGCGGATCTCGCCGTCCCAGCTGTGCGTGAGGATCAGGCTGCCGAGGTGCGGCACCTGGATCGCATAGCGCGTGGTTTCGGCCTGCATGTCGGGCAGCCCGACGAGGTTCAGCGCGGTGCCGCCCTTCTCGGTTTCCCACAGCCCTTCGATCGCCGCGATCTTCGCCGGCTGGTATTCGCGCGTGTTCAGCCCGTGCGCGTCGCCGACGACGATCTGGATCGGCGCGAGCACCAGCAGCATCCACAGCGCCATCGAGAAGCTGCGCTTCACCGGCTCGTCGCGGCGCCCCTTCAGCAGGTGCCACGCGCCGCACGCGGCGACGATGAAGCCCGCGACGATGAACGCCGCGATCGTCATGTGCACGAGACGGTACGGAAACGACGGGTTGAAGACGATCTTGAACCAGTCGACCGGCACGACGAGGCCGTTCTCGATCTTGTAGCCTTGCGGCGTCTGCATGAAGCTGTTTGACGCGAGAATCCAGAACGTCGAGATCAGCGTGCCGACCGCGACCATCAGCGTCGCGAAGAAGTGCGCGCGCGGGCTGACGCGCTGCCAGCCGAACAGCATCACGCCGAGAAAGCCGGCTTCGAGGAAGAACGCCGTCAGCACTTCATACGTGAGCAGCGGGCCGGTGATGTTCCCCGCGACGCGCGAGAATCCGGCCCAGTTGGTGCCGAACTCGTACGCCATCACGACGCCGGAAACCACGCCCATCCCGAAGCCGATCGCGAAGATCTTCGACCAGAACTGAAACATGGATTTGTAGGCGGCGTCGCCGGTGACGAGATAGCGCCATTCCAGCACTGCCAGGAAGCTCGCCATGCCGATGCTGATCGCGGGGAACACGATGTGGAACGACACCGTGAATGCGAATTGCAATCGGGCGAGATGGAACGCATCGAAGATTTCCATGACCGTAATTTGCTCGTGGTTGTGAGGACGTACGCTCGAAGCAGGAAATCGCGCGACGGCTTGGCGACGACACATGCGAACACAAACGATCGCTCGCACGGCATCGAAGCGTGAATGACGATATCGCGTTTGCAACGATACTCGCAATCACTCGAACGTGCGCTGAAACTGTGCTGCTTGCGCCGCCGAAGATGTGTGCACGGAAAACATATTCGTCGCCGGCGGGACGCTCAGCTGTACTGCTTTCCGCGTGGCGGCGCTGTGTCTGCGGCGCACTGTTCACTCCACTTAACATCTTATGCAACGCCTGCCCGCGGCGGTAGTGCGCCCTTCGGCGCCCGCCCGGCGGCATCGATTCCCGTCGTTCGGCGTGCGCGCCGAGCCCGGCCGGCCCGCCGGCCGCCCCGCCTGGAGAAAACCGCATGGAGTCCTGCACTCGCCGTGACGATCCGACCGGCAGCACCGCGTGTCAGGTGACGCGCCACCGTGCCGGCGACGCGCGCGACACCGTCGATCGCGTCGTCGACGAAACCCCGGTTGCACTCGTGTTCAACGGCATCTCGCACACGGTCATGATGGCGACGCCGATCGACCTCGACGCGTTCGGCCTCGGCTTCGCGCTGAGCGAGGGCATCGTCGAGCGCGCGTCGGACGTCTTCGACATCGAAAGCGAATACCGGCCGGGCAGCGCCGAAGTGCGGCTCACCGTGTCACAGCAGGCATTCATGGCGCTGAAGGCGCACCGCCGTGCGCTGGCCGGCCGCACGGGCTGCGGCGTGTGCGGCATCGAAAGCATCGCGCAGCTCGACCTGCACCCGCCGCGTATCGCGGCCGCCGGCGCGGCCGCGGGCATCGGCGCCGACGCGATCGCGCGCGCCGCGCATGCGTTGCCGGCCCGGCAGACGCTGATGCGCGAGACGGGCGGCATCCACGCGGCCGCGTGGTGCGACCGCGACGGCGCCGTGCTCGACGTGTTCGAGGACGTCGGCCGCCACAACGCGCTCGACAAGCTGATCGGGCAGCTCGCACGCCGCCGCGCCGACCTGCGCGCGGGCTTCGTGTTCCTGTCGAGCCGCGCGAGCTACGAACTGGTGCGCAAGGCCGCGCGGGTCGGCATCCCGATGATCGCGACGATCTCGGCGCCGACGTCGCTCGCGATCGACGTCGCCCGCGAAGCCGGCGTGCGGCTGCTCGGCTTCTGCCGCAACGACGGCTTCGTCGAATACGTGTCGCCCGCCGCCGTTCATCTCGATCCATCGCCTGCACCGGCGCAGCCGGCCCACTCCTCATGAAACACCTGTTCGATTTCGATACCGCGCAGCAGCAATTCGCCAGCGCATTCGCGCCGCTCGAGGCCGCCGCGTCCGTGCCGCTCCCACAAGCGGCAGGTCACATACTGGCCGCGCCGCTGACCGCGGTGCTCGACCAGCCGCCGGCGGACCAGAGCGCGATGGACGGCTACGCCGTGCGGCACGCCGACCTCGCGCACGGCGAGCCGCTGCGCGTCGCGCAGCGCTGCTATGCCGGCGACACGCCCGCGCGGCTCGCGCCGCGCACGGCCGCACGCATCTTCACCGGCAGCCTGATTCCGCCCGGCGCCGACACGGTCGTGATGCAGGAGCATGCGCACGAACAGGCAGGCGACGTCACGTTCGACGCCCCCCAGCGCAGCGGGTCGCACATCCGCCGCCGTGGCGAGGAAGTACGCGCCGGCGATCTGCTCGTGCCGGCCGGCGTGCGCCTGGGCGCGATGCACGTCGGCGTGGCCGCCGCGCAAGGGTTCGCGCGGATCGACGTGCGTGCGACGCTGCGCGTCGGCATCCTGACGACCGGCGACGAGCTGGTCGCATGCGGCCAGCCGCGCGCGCCGCAGCAGATCTACAACAGCAACGCGCCGATGCTCGCCGCGCTGGTCGCCGGAACCGGTGCCGACGTCGCGCTGAGCCTGCACGCGGCCGATACGGCGGCCGCCGTCGATCGGGCGTTGCGCGACGTGCACGCGCAGTGCGATCTCGTGATCTGCGTCGGTGGGGCGTCGGTCGGCGACAAGGATCTGCTGCGTCCGGCGCTGACTGAACTCGGCGCATCGTTCATCGTCACGGGCGTGCGCATGAAGCCAGGCAAGCCGGTCGCGCTCGCGGCGCTCGATGCGCGGCCCGTGGTATTGCTGCCCGGCAATCCGGGCGCCGCGATGACGACGTTCGCGCTGTTCGTCGCGCCGCTGATCCGCCGCCTGCAGGGACGCGACGCGTACCTGCCGGGCGTGCCGTCGCTGCCGATCGACACCGGCTTCGAGCCGGATGCCCAGCGCGAGCGCTTCGTGCGCGTGCGCTGTACGGTAGGCGCCGACGGCGCGCCGGTGCTCGACACGCTGCGCCAGCAAGGCGCCGGCACGCTGCAGTCGCTGGTGCTGGCCAGCGGGCTCGCGCGGCTGCCGGCCGGGCGCGCCATCGCGCGCGGCGACGCTGTTCCGTACTACGAATTCGCGCGCTGGCTCGCATGAGCGCGACGCCGGATAGCCGCCCGATGCGGTGCCTTCGCCCCATTCGTCGCCCGATTGGCCGCGCCTGTCGCGCCTCTCGCGCGGCGAACTGTATTCCTGCAATTCGGGCGGGATTGTGTCTCTGCCGACAAAACCCCGCGGACTATGCTCACGATGAGGCTCGTCACGACCTGTGCGCCGACACGTCGGCATCCGCACGGCCGAGCGGCGACGCCCCTTCGCTTACTTCATGCAGGCCGACGACCCGATCGTGAATGCCATCGTTTCCGCCGCGCCGGCCGCCGCCGCCTCATCCGGCGACGCATCGCCCGGCGCTGTCCCCCGCCCGTCCGACACGCTCGGCCGTCCGCTGCGCGACTTGCGCCTGTCCGTCATCGACCAGTGCAATTTCCGCTGCGGCTACTGCATGCCGCGCGAGAGCTTCGGCGCCGACTACGCGTTCATGCCGTCGTCCGAGCGATTGTCGTTCGCGCAACTGGAAAAGATCGCCCGCGCCTTTACGTCGCTCGGCGTCGAGAAGATCCGCATCACGGGCGGCGAGCCGCTGCTGCGCCGCAATCTCGAAGCACTGATCGAACGGCTGGCCGCGTTGACGACCGTCGACGGCAAGCCCGTCGAAATCGCGCTGACGACCAACGGCTCGCTGCTCGCCGCGAAGGCACGCGCGTTGCGCGATGCGGGGCTGTCGCGCGTGACCGTGAGCCTCGATGCGCTCGACGACGCGGTATTCCGCCGGATGAGCGACGCCGACGTGCCGGTGGCGCGCGTGCTGGCCGGCATCGAAGCCGCGCATGCGGCCGGGCTCGCGCCGGTCAAGGTCAACGCAGTGATCGAGCGCGGCGTGAACGACGACCAGATCCTGCCGCTCGTGCGGCACTTCCGGCATACGGGCGTGGCCGTGCGCTTCATCGAATACATGGATGTCGGCGGCGCCAGCTTCTGGTCCGGCGACAAGGTCGTCCCGGCCGCGCGGATGCGCGAGCTGATCGATGAACACTATCCGCTCGTGCTCGTCGGCGAACCGGGGCACGACGCCACCGCGATCCGTTGCGCGCACATCAATGGCGCGGGCGAAGTCGGCTTCATCGCGAGCGTGTCGCATCCGTTCTGCGGCACCTGCTCGCGCGCCCGCGTGTCAGCCGACGGCCGGCTTTATACGTGCCTGTTCGCGACGCAAGGCACCGACCTGCGGCCGTGGCTCGACGACGCCGCGTCGACCGCCGACCTCGCCGCCGCCGTGCGCGCACGCTGGACGCAGCGCGACGACCGCTATTCCGAGCGCCGGGCCGCACGGCCGGCCCGCGCGCCGGGCAAGACCTATCCGACCGTGCGCATGTCGCTCGTCGGCGGCTGACGGGCCGCCCCGCGATACAGGATGCGCCGCCCACTGGAGAACCTGTCATGACGACCTTCACCGAATCCCGCGCCGGGCTGCCGGACGATCCGCCGCGTGCCGGCAGCGCCCCGCCGCCCGTCGACGCGACCGACCCGCACCCCGAATCGGCGCCCGCGATCGCCGCCGGCTTCGAAGTGCGCGTGCAGCATGCGCCGATCGACGCGGGCGCGGAGCTTGCACCGATCGTTCGCAATCCGAATGTCGGTGCGGTCGTGAATTTTCTCGGGGTCGTGCGCAAGGAAGGCGACGTCGACGACGTCGTCGCGCTGGAAGTCGAGCACTACCCGACGATGACCGAACAGGCGCTATGGAGCATCGTCGAGGAGGCCACCGCGCGCTGGCGGCTCGAGGCGGTCAGGATCGTGCACCGCGTCGGACGCATTCCGCTCGGCCAGTCGGTCGTGCTGGTCGTGGTGGCCGCCGCGCATCGCGCGTCCGCGTTCGATGCGTGCGAATTCCTGATGGATTTCCTGAAGACCCACGCGCCGTTCTGGAAGAAGGAGATCCGGCACGACGGCGAATCCGGCTGGGTCGAGGCGAAGGCGCATGACGACCAGGCGATGCGGCGCTGGGGCTGATTGCGCTCGCTTCGTGTTTTCCGATTCCGCCGCTCCTGCTCGAGACATTCCAATGAAACTGACGATCAAATACTTCGCGAGCATTCGCGAACAACTGGCGCTCGATGAAGAAACCGTCGAAATCGATGCCCGCGAACTCACCGTCGACGCGCTGCGCGGCACGCTGGCCGCGCGCGACGCGCGCAGCGCGGACGCGTTGCGGATGGACCGCCCAGTGCGGGCGGCCGTGAACCTCGAAATGGTGACCGGGGAATTCGTCGTGCGGGAGGACAGCGAGGTCGCATTCTTTCCGCCGGTGACGGGGGGATGACACCACACCGCGCCCCGCCCGTTCCGATGTCGATCCGTCATGCCGTGCCCTGATCGGCCAGCGCCTGCAACGCTGCAAGCGCCGCCGGATTCTCGAGGGCGCTCACGTCGCCCGGCGGCAAGCCCCGCAACACGTTTCGCACCACGCGGCGCATGACCTTCCCGTTGCGCGTGCGCGGCAGATCGGGCACGACATGCACGACGCCGGGACGGAACGGTTTTCCCAGCGCCGCCTCGATCCGATCGGCCAGCGACTTCACCAGCACGCTCGGCGGTTCGCCGTGGGTACTGACGCAAACCACCAGCCGCTCCCCTTTCACCGGATCGGGCAGCGAGACGGCCGCCACGTCGCGCACGAGCGGCGACCCGAGCACGACCGACTCGACCTCGGCCGGCCCCAGCCGCTTGCCGGCAATCTTCAGCGTGTCGTCCGCGCGGCCGAGGATGAAGAATTGTCCGTCATCGTCTTCGAGCAACAGGTCGCCATGCGTCCACAGGCCCGGCCGCTGGCGCCAGTACGTTTCCTCGTAGCGGTCGGCCGCGTTCCAGAATCCCGACGTCATCCCGACGAAAGGCGCGGCGATCACCAGTTCACCGGGAACGCCACGCACGCGCTGCCCTTTCTCGTCGGCGGCAAACGCGTCGACGCCCGGCGATACGGCGTTGAAAGCGCAGGCACGGATCGGGCGCACGGGAACATTGCCCAACAGCGCGCCCGACGCCTCCGTGCCGCCGCTGTAGTTGATCACCGGCAACCGCGCCCGGCCGAATGCATGGAAGAACCACGCGAAGTGATCCGGGTCGATCACCTCGCCGGCCACCATCAGCACACGCAGGCTCTCCAGCACCGCGCCGTCGACGGCATCCGGCGACGCCGCCAGGCTGCGGATCAGCGTGGGCGATGCGCCGAAATGCGTGACCTGGTGGCGGTCGATGATTTCGGCCAGACGTCCGGCGCCCGGATGGTCGGGCGCGCCGTCGTAGCACACCAGGGTCGCGCCGCGGACGAGCGCGCCGACCGTCGTGAGCGGGCCGACGATCCAGCCCATGTCGCTCGGCCACAGGCAGCGATCGCCGGGGCGCAACTCGAAGTGGTACGCACAATCGTGCAGGATCTTCAACGGGAACCCGGCATGCGTGTGCACCGTGCCCTTCGGCTCCCCCGTCGTGCCGGACGTGAAAACGATCATGAACGGCTGGTCCGGGTCCTGCGCGGGAAACGCGCGGGGCGCCGCCGCGTGCGCGGAAGCCGGGTCGTCGAGGGCGGCGGAACGCGCCGGCTCGTCGCCGTGGACGACGATGCGCAAACCCGGCATCTGTTCTTGCACGGCGTCGAACACGGGTTTCAGGTCGATGGTGCGTCCGCGGCGCAGGTAGCCGCCGCTCGCCAGCAACACACGCGCGTCGGCCAGCGTCAGTCGCGCGGCGACGGCGTCCGCCCCGAAGCCGGTGAACAGCGGCACGGCGATCGCACCGAGCGCCGATACGGCAATCAGGCTGGCCGCGGCCTGCGCCCCCATCGTCATCATGATGCCGACCCGATCGCCTGCACCGACGCCAAGCGTGGCGAGCCGCGAAGCCAGGCGCCGTACTTCCCGAGCCAGCGCGGCATAGCTGGTCGTGCTGACGCGTCCGTCCTCCGTTTCCGTGATGACTGCCGCCTGCATCGCGCGTGGACCGTCCGCGTGCGCAAGCACATGATCGACCCAGTTCAGTCGACCGCCGGGAAACCATCGCGGAAACGCGGGGCCGCCCGCCAGGTCGACATGCCGCTGCGGCGGCGTTCGCCACTGGAATTGCAGGTGCGTCATCACCGCGGCCCAGTAGCGTTGCGGCTCACGCAGCGAAATCCCGATCAGTTCTTCGAACGACGATGCGCCCAGGCACGCGCAGAGTTCACCTAGCAGCGTGCTGGTCCGCCAGTCGGACGGTGGTTGCCAAAGTATGTCAGTGGTGCTCATCGAAGTGCTCCGTCCGAATCGTGAGTCGCACGATGTCGCCCTGCCGGATCGCCCCAAGCAGGCAGGGCGACAGATCAGGGTTGCGGATCATGGCCAGCCTTTCCACGCCGGAAATCGGGCTTGCGCCTTTCGCGGAAAGCACGCGTGCCCTCCTTCGATTCGTCGGTGTCGTAGTACAGCGACAGCGCCTCGAATCCCAGCGCACCGATCGCGCGAATGTTCTCGGAATCCGCGTTGAACGACCGCTTGGCGATCGCCAGCGCCGTGGGGCTCAGTGCAAGGATTTCGTCGCACCATCGCGCGACTTCCCCGTCGAGCTGATCGGCAGGCACGACCGCATTGAGCCACCCCATTGCAAGCGCTTCGCGCGCCGTGTAGCGCCGGCACAGGAACCACACTTCCCGCGCGCGTTTTTCGCCGAGGACACGTGCGAGCAGCGCCGTGCCGAAGCCGGGATCCACCGACCCCACCCTGGGCCCCACCTGCCCGAGCTGGGCCGCTTCGCTCGCGATCGCCAGGTCGCACACCGTCACGAGCACGTTGCCGCCGCCGATCGCATAGCCGTTGACGCGCGCGATCACCGGCTTCGGCACGTCGCGAATGAGGCTCTGCAACTCGTCCACGGGCAAGCCGATCGCGCCGCGGCCACCGTAGCCGCCATCGCCGTGGCTCGTCTGGTCGCCGCCGGTGCAAAAGGCCTTTTCGCCGGCGCCGGTCAGCACGATCACGCCGATCTCGCGATTCCAGCCCGCCTGCTGAAAGGCATGCAGCAGTTCGTCGACCGTCCTGGCGCGGAACGCGTTGTACACCGACGGACGGTTGATCGTGATCGTCGCCACGCCGCCCGCTTCGCGATACAGAATGTCCTCATAGTTCATCGCGCGGCCTCCAGCACCGTCAGCGCCGCGTCGAGCGCATCCAGTCCCTCGTCCAGCTCCGTGCGCGAGATGACGAGCGGCGGCGTCACGATCACCACGTTGTAGCGCCCGTACGCGTGAACGCCGCGCTTCAGCAGTTCGCCATAGAACGCGCGCATCGGCGCCGATCCCGCCGGGTGGTGCCACTCGACGAGCGGCTCGCGCGTTTCCCGGTCGCGCACCAGCTCGATGCCGAACTGGGCGCCCATGCCCCGCACGTCGCCGATCGACGGATGACGCTCCGCCAGCTCGCCGAGACCGTCGCGCAGCCAGCCTTCGATCTCGCGCGCCCGCTCGAACAAGCCCTCTTCCAGATAGACCTTCAGCGCGGCGAGCCCGCCGGCGACCGCCAGTACGTGGCCCGCATGCGTGTGGCCTACGTCGAAGAGTTCCGTATCGAAGTGGCGGGCCACACCTTCGCGCACCAGGACGCCGCCAAGGGGCGTATACGAAGAGCTGGCCCCCTTGGCGAACGAAATCAGGTCCGGCAACACGCCGACCCGCTCGGCGCAGAACAATGCCCCCGTGCGCCCGAAGCCCGTCATGACCTCGTCGAAGATCAGCAGGATGCCGTGCCGGTCGCACAGATCCCGAACGCCCGCGAGATAGCCCGGCGGGTAGACGACGACCCCGCTGGAGCCGGTCATCGGCTCCATCAGGATCGCGGCGACGTTTTGGGCGCCTTCATGCGAAAGGACACGCGCCAGGTGATCGAGGGCGCGCCGGGTTTCCTCGGCCGGCTCCGACGTATGGAACGGGCTGCGATACGGATACGGCGCAAAGAACTTCACCATGCCCGGCAGCGCCGGGAACGGATCGCGCCAGCGGTCCACGCCCGTCATCGCGCTCGCGCCGAGCGTGCTGCCGTGATACGACCGATAGGCGGTCAGCACCTTGGGCCGGCGTGTCACCAGCCGCGCGATCTTCACCGCGTCGTCGTTCGCCTCGGCACCGCCGCAGGTGAAATGCACGCGCAGCCCGTCCGGCCACGGCGAAACGCTGTTCAGGAGTTCCGCGTATTCGGCGCGCACGTCGTTGAAGTAGCTGGACGCGACCCAGCACATGCGCGCGGCCTGCGCCTGGATCGCCTCGACCACCTTCGGATGGCCATGTCCCAACGACACCGCGACATAGCCGCTGGTGAGGTCCAGGTAGCGCTTGCCGTTCGCATCGTAGAAGTAGCATCCCTGCGCATGCGTGATGACCGGCGGATTGAGCCCGCCCTGGACCGCCCAGGGCACGAGCACCTTTCGAAACGACGACGCGAGCGCGGGATTCGACTCGCCGTGAATACTGAGATCCATGTTGACTCCGGAAATGGCATGGCTCACTATTTCTGAGCCTCGTGACAGGAGGCTTGTAGATTAAGCACGCCTTTCCCGCGCAACAAATCAAACGTTTCCACACTGAGACTCAATTCAATTTAGTCATGTCGCGACAACTTCCACCGCTGCTCTCCGTCCGCGCATTCGAGGCGGCCGCGCGCCATGGCGGCTTCGCCCGGGCAGGTGACGAGCTGTGCGTCACGTCCGGTGCGGTGGGCCATCAGGTGCGGCTGCTGGAGGAGTGGCTGGGCACGCCGTTGTTCATGCGTGGCGCCCGGTCGGTCCAGTTGACGGAGATCGGGCGGCGCTACTTCCTGGAAATCGAACGCTTGATGGACGAGCTCGAGCGCGCGTCGCTCGACATCCGGCAAGCCGCGGATTCGCCGGAGGTCACGGTCACCGCGATGCCGTCGTTCGTCACGCGTTGGCTGATGCCGCGCCTGGGCGAGTTCCGGCGGCTGCATCCCGACATCGAGGTGCGCCTGCTGGCTTCGGTGCCCGCCGTCGACTTCAGCCGCGAGCGCGTCGACGTGGCGATCCGCCTGGGTGTGGGCCCCTATCCGGGGCTCATCGCGGAAAAACTGATGTCGGAGACGTTCCTCGCGGTCGGGCAACCGTCGATATGCAAGCCGTTGCGCACCGTGGACGATCTGTTGCGTGCAACGCTGTTGCACGACGAATACGAGGCTCGCATTCCGGAGCAGGTGGACTGGATGCGCTGGAGCCGGATGCAGGACGTGCAGGCCGGCCCGGCGCGTTTGCGGCAAGGGCCGAGCTTCTCGCATACCTATCTGACGCTCGATGCCGCGATAGCGGGCCAGGGCGTGGCCGTGGCGTCGGACGTCCTCGCCGCCGATGCGGTCAGGCAAGGGCTGCTGGCCATTGCGCCGGGCAAGCCGGTGCAAGGCCCCTACAGCTACCATCTGTTGACGACGCGCGCGGCCGCCGCGCGGCCGCAAATCGATGCGTTCTGCAGTTGGCTGCGATCGGCCGCACGGTCGTTTTCGGCGGCCGGCTGGGCTTGAACGACATGAATCGCACGCGGCAGGTCTCGCCGCCCGCGATCCATGTCACCCACCCGTTCACCGCATGCACGCCGCGGCCAGCTTCCCGACCGTGATCACCGCCTGCTCGATCTCCGGCGACCACGGGCTGCTGTAGTTCAACCGGATGAAGTTCCGGTAATTGTCGGTGATCGAGAACATGTAGCCGGGGCCGATCGTGATCCCCTGCTCCAGCGCGAGCTGGTACAACCGCATCGCGTCAACCTGCGCGGGCAGCTCGACCCACAGCACGTACCCACCCGCCGGGCTCGAAATGCGCGTGCCCTCCGGAAAAAACCGCGACACCATCGCGCGCATCAGGTTCGCCTGCTGCGCATACGCCTTGCGCAAGCGTCGCAGGTGATGCTCGTAGCCGTCGCGTTCCAGAAACTCCGCGATCGCCAACTGCGGCAATGACGGCGTCGCCAGCGTATTCAGGAACTTCAGCTTCTCGACCTGATCGCGATAGCGGCCCGGCAGCGCCCAGCCGATCCGGTACGCGGCCGTCAGGCTCTTCGAGAACGACGAACAATGCAGCACGATCCCGGTCCGGTCGTAGGACTTCAGCGAACTCGGATGCGTATCGCCGAAATACAGTTCGTTATACACACCGTTCTCGATGATCGGTATGCCGGCCTTCGTTGCGAACTCAACCAGTTCGCGCTTGCGCTCGTCCGGCATCTGGAAGCCCAGCGGGTTCTGGAAGTTCGGCATCACCATGCACGCGGCAATCGGCTGCGATTTCGCGATCGCTGCCAGCGCCGCGATGTCGATCCCGTATTCCGGATGCGTCGCCACCTCGATCGCCTTCATCCCCATCCGCTCGATCGCGTGCAGCATCGCGTAGAACGTCGGCGACTCCACCGCGATCGTGTCGCCCGGCTTCGCCACCGCCTGCAGGCACAGGTTGATCGCCTCCGTCGCACCGACCGTCACGATGATCTCATTCGGGTCCACCGACATCCCGTTCTCCAGATAGCGCCGCGCGATCTGCCGGATCAGCCGCGGATGGCCCGGCGGCAGCCCGTCCGTCACGCCCCACAGCGACTTGTCGCGACCGGCCGCATACGCGTAGCGGTTCAGCTTCTCGAACGGAAACAGGCTCGGGTCCGGATACGGCGAGCCGAGCGGCACCGCGTCGTCCGTGCCGATCGAGCGCAGCGTCGACAGCACGAGCCGGCTCACGTCCACCGACGACGAGATCGCGATCGGCTTCGACGGCCGCAGCTCGCGCACCGGTGCGTGGCCGTCGTCGCGCCGCAGGTTCACGAAATAGCCCGACTGCGGCCGGCTTTCGAGCAACCCGCGGCTTTCCAGCAGCAGATAGGCATGCAGCACGGTCGTGATGCTGATCCGGTGCTGCTGGCTCGCCTGCCGCACCGACGGAATCCGGTCGCCGTGCCGGTACACACCCTGGCGGATCAGACGCTCGATGTCGTCCGCGAGTTTTTCATAGAGTTTCATCGTGCGTCTCCTGCCGGCGCGCGCCGCCCCGTCGCCCCGCCGTGTGCGCCCGATACGCACGCGTTGCACGTGTTTCGCCCGCCGACCGGGCCGTCGTGATTCCTGATCTTTCCCTCCGGTTTTGCCTTTTCCATCGCACTGGCTCTCTCTTGAAGATGCACCGGCAGGGTTCCGGAACAGCGGGATCTGCGGCACTGTGCACTTGATGATCTAATCTTAAGAGAAGAACAGTTGGCGACGAGTACACACATCGAGCGCGCGAACAAGAGTACAGTTCGGCGCGAATCGCGCATCACGGGAAAACTGTACGTCTTATGAAATGGCCGGACGGCCGGTTGGCGAGTTGGCCGGCACAGCGCGGCCGGATCGGCCCAGGACGGCCGCCGTACGGGCCTTCGTGCGATCGGACCAATAGGGCCGCAATACGGGTTTTCGTGGTGAGCGCCCCACCATGCGGTACACGGTCGAACCTGTAGCCGGCGTCGGCGGTGCGATGCACGCCGTCCAATCAGTACAGAAGCAATCGCGCCAGAACGACGCGGCCGACCCGAAGTGCACACCGGTCTGATCGCGCCCTCGTTGATCTGCTCGTCGCAAGACTAACCGACACGACCGCCAACGCGCGCTTCACCGGCACCGCGCGCGCGGGGCGCCGCTGCCGATCGGCGAACCCGATCCGGTCGTGTTCCCGGAAGTCGCGCGTGCGGCCGATCTGCTCGTCAGCGTGGCCGCGTTCGCGCTCGACGACGATGCCACGCGCGCGACGGCTAGACGGCTAAGGCCCGGCGACGGACCCGGTCCGCCAACGCGGTATCGAGACGCGACGCTGGGCGCCTGAACCGGTTGTCGGACTTGCCGCGGGGCGTGATGGCGCAACATCGCAGGCATGTGCTGTCGCTCGTATTCGCCGAACCGGTTGCGCAAGGGAGGATCACGATCGACGAACGCCACGTGCGCGCCGGCGCGTGGTCGTTGCATTGCGCGACCGGCCGCGCGACGCGTGACGCGCGACGGCGAGCCGGTCGAACCGGCGATCGCGCCGCCGCCGTCGCTGCTGCGCGCGGTGCCGTGGCTGCCTTGTGACGAAGCGCTGCTGCAGCGGATCGTCGACGTCGTCGCGGGGTGGCTCGACTGAGCCGGCGCCGTCAGATCGAACCGAACAGCGCGCGCGGCCGGTCCTTCAGCGTGCCGGACAGGATGCGCAGCCCGTTGACGAGTTCGTCGCGGGTGGCCGGGCACGCGAGGTTGATGCGCACGCCGTGCTCGAGTTCCGCGCGGTCGACCGCGAAAGTCGACGACGGCATCACGATCACGCCGCGCGCTTTCGCATTCGCGGCGAAGTCGTCGGCCCGCCACGGCGGCGGCAGCCGCAGCCACACGAACATGCAGGCGGGGTCGGCCTTCAGTTGCCCGGCCGGCAGCAGTTCCCGCGCGAGATCGACGCGTGCGCGAATCTCCGCGAGTTGCGCGGCCATGATCCGCTCGGCGGTGCCGTCCTCGATCCATACCGTCGCGATCAACATCGACGTGGGCGCCGGCATCCATGCGGTGGTCCGCACGGCTTCCGCGCACAGCGCGACGCTGTCGCGCGGACAGCTCAGGTAGCCGAGGCGCAGCCCCGGCGCGAGGATCTTCGACGTCGCGCCGATATGGAACGTCAGCTCCGGGCACAGCCCCGCGATCGCCGGCAGCCGGTCGCGCACGAGCGGGCCGTACACGTCGTCCTCGATGATCGTCACGTGATGGCGCCGCGCGATGTCGACGAGCGCCATGCGGCGCGCGAGGCTCATCGTCGTCACGGTCGGGTTTTGCAGATTAGGCACGACGAAGATCGCCTTGACCGGCATGCGCTGGCAGATCCGTTCGATCTCGTCGGGCAGCAGGCCGTCGTCGTCGGCTGGCGCGCTGACGATCTCGAACTGGAACACCGGCGCGAGCGCCTTGAGCCCGTAATACGTGAGGCGGTCGGCGACGATCACACCGTCGGTGCCGATCAGGCTGTTGAGTACCGCATACAGCCCGTGCTGCGCGCCGCTCGTGACGACCACCTGGTCGGGCGACGGCGCGAAGCCCGGCGCGGCCAGCCACTGCGCGCCGGCCGCACGCGCCCAGTCGGGGCCTTGCGGCGGCTGGTATTCCTGCAGCGCGGCGAAGCGCGGGTCGTTCGGCAGCGTGGCGAAGGTCTGCGCGAGGCTCGCGAGAAATTCGCCCGTCGCCGGGCGGTTCACGGTCAGGTCGATCACGCCGTTGCCCGCCGCAAGCGACGCGCGGGCCGGCTCGATGCTCGGCATCGCGCCACCGGTGACGAGCGAGCCGCGACGCTTGCTGCCGATCACGAGGCCGCGCAGTTGCAATTCCTTGTACGCACGCGACACCGTCGACACGTTGATGCCGAGTTCGGTCGCGAGCTGGCGCTGCGGCGGCAGGCGGCTGCCGGGCGGATACATGCCGTTGCGGATTTCCGCCTCGATCGAGCTCGAGACCTCGACGTAGGTCGGTCGCTTCGCCGGTGCCGGCAGGCCGCCATCGCGCTCGCCAGAAAGTTTGTCTGATGCCATCTATCGCCCGTGACCACACAAAAAGCGTTTGTCTGCCGTTTTGGCTTGCCCCGCGATTGTATAGGACCTCCCCGCCCCGTCAATCATTCACTGAAAAGTCTGCTGAATCAGCGAGTTGAAATCGGGTAAACGCCAGCACCACACAATATTATTTTGATTGCACACAAAAATTTACTGTGTGATTCTTGATTGCAACTTTGTGTGAATCATCTCCTTCGAAGGGGAAGCGTCATGGCGAACGTCGCCATCGTGGGTGCAGGCTTCATCGGGCTCGGCGCGGCGGCATGGCTGCAGCGCGACGGGCATCGCGTGACGCTGTTCGATCCGGCCGGCGTCGGCCAGGGCGCGTCGTTCGGCAATGCCGCGACGTTCGCGCCGTACGGTTGCGTGCCGGTAAACGGCCCGTCGGTGTTCCGCGACCTGCCGCATTACCTGTTCGCCGCCGACAGCCCGTTGCGTATCCGCTGGCCATATCTGCTGCACGGCGCGCCCTGGCTCGCGCGCTTCCTGCTCGCGTCGACGCCCGCGCGTCACGCGCGCAGCGCCAGTGCGCTGGCCGCGCTGCTGTCGCGCGCCGCCGACGGCTATGCGCCGCTGCTCGCGCCGTCGCGGCTCGCGGCGTTCGTGCGGCCGCGCGAATGCCTGTACCTGTACGCGCGGCAGGCGTCGTTCGACGCCGCGCAGCCGTCGCTCGCGCTGCGGCGCCGGCTCGGCGTGCCGTTCGAGACGCTCGATGCAAGCGCGATTCGCCGGCTCGAGCCCGCGCTCGCGCCGATCTTCTCGCGCGGCGTGCTGTTCGCGGGCAGTTGGCATTTCTCCGATCCGCACGGGTTTCTCGGCGAACTGTTCGCCCAGCTCGCCGCCGCTGGCGCGACGCTCGAACGCGCGCGGGTCGAACGGATCGCCCCGGCCGGCCACAGCGTGAATGTGCACGCGGGCGGCACGGTGCGCGCGTTCGATCACGTCGTCATCGCCGCGGGCGCCCGTTCGCGCGAATTCGCAGCCGCGTGCGGCGATGCGGTGCCGCTCGATACCGAGCGCGGCTATCACGTGCAGTTCGGCGCGCACGAGCCGATCGTCACGCGGCCGGTCGGCTGGGCCGAGCGCGGCTTCTACATGACGCCGCTCGACGAAGGGCTGCGCGCGGCCGGCACCGTCGAGCTCGGCGGCTTCGACGCGCCGATGAATCCGTCGCTGGTCGCGTTGCTCACGCGCTCCGCGCGCGAAGCCGTGCCGTCGCTCGGCGCACCGACGCGCAGCTGGCTCGGCTTCCGGCCGACGCTGCCCGACGGCGTGCCGGTCATCGGCCGCGCACGCGACAGCGCGCGCGTGATCCACGCATTCGGTCATCAGCATCTCGGCGTGACGCTCGCCGGCATCACCGGGCAGATCGTCGCCGACCTCGTCGCCCAGCGCGCCCCGCCGCTGGACCTCACGCCATACCGGGCCGCACGATTCTGACGCGCGCCACGATTTCCACCCCAAGGAGAAGCATCATGAATCGTCGTTACTGGCTGGCTTGGCTGGCCGTCTGCTCGATCGGCACGGTCGCGGCGTCCGCGCAGGCCGCGGACCCGGAAACCGTCAGGATCGGCTTCGCCGGCCCGCTGACGGGGCCGGTCGCGCGCGTCGGCAAGGATCTGCAATACGGCGCGCAGCTCGCCCTCGACGAGGAAAACGCGAAGCATCCGACCATCGGCGGCAAACCGGTGCGCTTCGTGCTCGACGTACAGGACGACCAGGCCGATCCGCGCATCGCGATCCAGGTCGCGCAGAAGCTCGTCGACGACGGCGTGGTCGGCGTGATCGGCCACTACAACTCCGGCTGCAGCATTCCGGCGTCGGCCGTCTACAAGCAGGCGAACGTCGCGATGATCACGCCCGGCTCGACCAATCCGCAACTGACGATGCAGGGCTTCAGGAACGTGTTCCGCACGATGGGGCACGACGGTGTCGGCGGCGTGGTGGCCGGCCGCTTCGCGGTCGAGCAGCTGAAGGCGAAGCGGATCGGCATCATCGACGATCGCACCGCGTTCGGCCAGGGTCTCGCCGACGCGTTCGAGAAGGGCGTGAAGGACGCGCACGGCAGCATCGTCGGCCGTGAATACACGAACGACAAGGCCGTCGATTTCCGCGGCATCCTGACGACGATGAAGAGCAACAACATCGACCTGCTGTTCTTCGGCGGGCTCGACGAACAGGGCGCGATGCTCGTCAAGCAGATGCGCTCGCTCGGCATCCGCGCGCAACTGTTCGGCGCCGGCGCATTGAAAAGCAACGCGTTCCTGAAGATCGCCGGCAACGCTGGCGAAGGCACGCAGGATCTGGAGCCCGGCCCGGCGCTCGACAAGCTGCCGTCGGCCGTCGCGTTCGCGCAGCGCTACAAGGCGCGCTTCAACCAGGATGTCGAACTGTATGCGCCGTTCGCGTACGACGCCGCGCTCGCGATGATCGCGGCGGTCCGCAAGGCCGACTCGCCCGATCGCGGCAAGATCGTCGCGAGCCTGCCCGGCGTGTCGGTCACCGGCGTGACCGGCAAGATCTCGTTCGACGAGCGCGGCGACCTGGTCAAGCCGCCGTACACGCTGTTCCGCGTCGAACAGGGGCAATGGCACAGCATTCGCACGGTCGGCGGCGCGTCGAACTGATCGACGCCGGGCGACAGGCGGCAGGCGCCGCCTATCGCGCCGTCTGCTGCCGCTGCACCTCCTGCGCTTTCATCTGCAGATACGCGCCGCGCTCCACTTCGTGCAGTTGCTGCGGATACTGCTCGGTCGCGTCGAACCAGCGCGCGAGGCGCTGGTCGACCGGCTTGTCGAGCGTCGCGAGATACGTGTCGATCGCGAGGTAGTAGCGCATCGTGTTGCGCTCCAGCAGCCCGCGCACGCCGCCGACGTACTGCGGCTGCGCGGCCGCGCCGACGTTCGTGAACCCGACCTTGTCGCTGCCGACCGTCGCGAGGTAGGTCTTCATCGCCATCCGGCCGACCGTGCCGAAGCCATACGAATACGTGAGATGCAGGAACGTGCGCGACGCGCCGACCGGCACGGCCTCCAGCGCGATCCGGTAATCCTTCGTACCCATCGGGCCGCTGTCGGCGGTCAGGTCCACCTGGAAATAGTCGGGCGTCGCGGCCGCCACGCGATAGCGGAACTGCACGCGATAGGTGTCCGACAGCTTCTGCTCGATCTTGCGGCCGAGGTTCACGTCGAGCACCGGGCCGTTGCCGCCGCTCGACGCGTGACAGTACTTCGTGTTCAGGTGCAGGATCAGCACCGCGCACCAGTTCGCGGGGCCTTGCGCGGGATCGTTGAGCTGGCCGTTCACGACCGCGAACGGATAATCGACGACCGCATAGATGTCGCCCTTCAGCGACGACGATGCCTCCGACGATTCGAGGACCACGGGCCGGTGAAACGCGTTGTCCTTCAATTGCGCGCCGAGGCTGCGGTAGCGCTCGAGCAGCGCGGCCGCGCCGTTCGCGCCCTCTGCGCCGAACGACAGCGCGCTCCAGCCCACGCACAGGGTCGCGACGAGCGCGTGCCAGACGCGGCGCGCATGCCGCGTGCCGCGTGAAGGTCCGGATGTCTCCATGTGTTTACTCCGTGGCGCACGATGGTCGCGCGCATGTGTCACAGAATACGCCTGCCGCTGCGGGCGTGACGTCGCATGCAGCATGATCGTCATCGGCCGCGCTTCACCGGCAGCGGCAATTGCGCGGCGGTGAGCCGGATCAGCGTCGCGAGCCACTCGCGATCGTCCCAGCGATCGCCGGCGATGACGAGATGCGGCTTCGCGCCCGGATACGGCGGGGCTTCGTCGCACGCGCCGAGATACGCGCGGCCTTCGGACGTCGGCTTGACGAACAGCCGGTCGTCGCAGACGAGCGCGACCATCCTGCCGTCGCAATAGATACCGTATTCGCCGAACATCTTGCGCGCCGATACCGTACCGGCCGCCGCGATCTGCTCGACGATGAAATCGATCGTGCTCTGGCTCGATGCCATGCGAATCTCCGGGATCGAAACATCGTCTGACCCGCGTCGACGCCGCGCCGTTCAACTCATTTGTCGATACCGAACGCGCTCGACATCTGCCGCGCCCGCTTCACGTCGTCGCCATGCAGATAGATCGACGTCGTCGAGATCGATGCATGCCGCAGGTTGTCGCGCACCGTCGTCAGCTCCGCGCCGCGCGCCAGCGCGTGGGTCGCATGCGTATGCCGCATCCAGTGCGGGCTCGCCTGGCGCAGCTTGTGCGCGAGCGCCGGATGGTCGGCTTCGACGGCGTCGGCCGTCTGCGCGAAGAAACGCTGCATCACCTTCCACAGCCGCACGCTCGTGATCGCGGCCGCGTCGTCTTCCGCGAGGCGCGGAATCAGCGGCGTATCGGGCCGCCAGCGCGCCGGCGTGACCGGCAACCGGCGCGCGACCAGATAGCGATCGAGCGCCGTGCGCGCCAGCGGCGGCAGCGCGACGCGGGCCGCCTTGCTGCCCTTGCCGATCACCTTCAGCCATGCGTCGCCGTGCGCATCCGTCTCGATGTCGCCGAGCGTCGCGCCGACCAGTTCGCTCGCGCGCAACCCGGTCGCATAGCCGAAATCGAGAATGAAGCGCAGCCGTTGCGCGGCGGCCGGCGTCCAGCCCGGCTGCGGCGCGCCGTCGGCCGTGCGCTTGCCGAACTCGAGCCCGTCGGCGATCGTGCGGACCAGCAGCCACTCGCCTTCGGTGAACGCGTGCGACGTGTCGAGCGCGGTCGCGCCGCGCGTGTCGCGCACCTTCACGCCCGCGAACGGATTCGCGAGCAGATAGCGCTGCTCGATCAGCCAGCGGAACAGCGCGCCGAGCACCGACAGCGTGTATGCCGCCGACCGCGCGGACAACGCCCCGGAGAACGGCCGCCAGTCGGGCGCACCGCGCGGCCGCACGGGCCCGACCCAGCGTTCGTGCGGCGTCGGGCGGCGGATGAACGCGCGATACGCGAGCGCATCCTCGGTGGTCAGCGACGACAGCGCGCGGCCGCGCTCGACGATCGCCCACAGGATCAGCCGCTCGGCCTCCTTGCGGTATGCGCGCCGCGTCGCGGCCGATTCGTGCAGCGACAGCCACGCGTGCACGGCCGCGTAATCGTTGTCCGCGTCGAGCGTGCTGGTCGCGCGCGGCGCGCGGAACGTGCCGGCCGAGCCGTCGACTTCGTGCGGCAGCTTCAGGTGCTCCCACGGCACGATGCTGCCGCGCGGCGTCGCGGCGATCAGCGCGCGCGCCCGTTCGGTCAGGTCCGGATGCGCGGCGAAGAATGCCTCGACGCGCCGCGCGCTGGCCATGCCGAGGCCCGCGATCGTGCGCCACCACTGGCGCCGGCGCGGAATCCGCACCGTCAGGTCGGCGAGCGTCGCGATCCCGTGCGCACGCAATGCCACGACCGCGCGTGCCGGCAGCCACAGGCCGACGTCGTCGCTGATCTGCGGGACCGGCGCGCGCGCATGGCGCAGCAGGCCGATCGCGTCGGTGGCCACCTTCGCCTCCCGCAAACGCTCACCGTCCGCGTGGCCGAGCCGTTCCGCGAGGTCGGGGCGACCGACCTGCCGCGCGACGCGCACGAGGCGACGGCGAATCGCGCCGATCACGCCGCGTGCCGACCGCCCGCCGCCGAGCCGGTCGGGCAGGTAGCGTTCGACGGCCTGGCGCACGGTCATGCCCGCGTACCACGCACGCAGCGCGGCCAGTTCGTCGGCGTCGGGAAAGCCTGCGGGCGCAGGCGCGGAATCGGAGGAAGGCGGTGAAGCGAGGCGCGGTTTCATGGGCGCCAGTTTGACAGAAGCGCCGAGCGGGCGGCAACGTCGAAGCGGCCGATATCCCGATCGGGCGGGACCACACGAAGGCGCCGGCGACGGCAAGCGACCACGCGAAATCCCGGCGGCGCAACGGCGGCCGCCGGTCGTCGCGAAACCGACACCCGACGTGCGCCGCCGCCTCGCCCGACCGCGTCACTCCTCGCCTTTCGGCCCCGGGTTCAGCATCACGACGAAGCCGGCGACGCCGACGATCAACGCGATGGCGCCGCCGCGCAGCGCCGTCGCGGCATCGAACAGCAGGCCCGTCACAACGGCCATCATCCCGGCAAGCGACACGAACACGGCGAGCGCCGCGACGACGATCCGGTACTGGCGGCGTATCATCGCGCGCGCCGCGTCATGCCGCGGCCGCGGCGGCCGACTCGTCGGCATCGTCGCCGCGAATCAGCAGCACCGGGCACTTCGAGCCGCGCACGAAACGCTCGGCGACGCTGCCGAGCAGCACGCGCCGGATGCCGCGCCGCCCGTGCGTGCCGACCACCGCGAGATCGATCCCGCGCTCCTTCACGTAGCGTTGCAGGCGTTCCGCGATGTCCTCGCCGATGCTCTCGGTCTCGACGAGTTCGGCTTCGCCCTTCGCGCCGGCCAGCGCGATGATCTGTTCGGCTTCGCGCAGCACCTTGCGCCCGTCGTCGCGAATTTCCTCGACGAGCGCGTGTGGATCGAGACGGCCGGCGTACGTGAACAGCACCGACTTGTCGACCACATACACGACGCTGACGTGCGTATCGCCCGCCAGCGCCACCTTCACGGCTTCGGCAAGCGCCTGTTTCGACGAAGCGCTGCCGTCGACCGCCACCATGATCTTCTCGTACATGCGAACCTCGCTGGGGTGAGTTTTTGCATGGCAGCGCGCTCTCTTATGCGCGGCCATGTCTCCATCATCGGCCGGCGGCGGGTTCGGATATTGATAGCGGTCAAGCCCGGCGGCGACCGTGCGTGCGGCAAAACGGCGCGACGGGAAGGGAAAAGCTCGTGTTTTCAGCACGGCCGCGAGCCGGGCCGGCAATGCGGGCGCCGAGGCCCTTTCGAGCGGCCATCGCCCCGAAGGCGCTATCATCGACCATGCGACTTTCGTCCGGCCCTTTTTTGCCGGCCCCACTTTCAACTCGCTCAACCGACATGACAACGACTACCGAACGCGTGGACGGCGCCGCCCAGCATCTCGTCGCCGCCCGCCATGCCGGCTCGCCCGGCCCGCTGCTGCCCGATGCGCTGCGCCCCGACGACATCGAAACCGCGCTCGCGATCCAGCAGCGCGTCGCCGACCTGCTCGGCGAACCCGTCGGCGGCTGGAAATGCGCACTGCCGCCGCCCGATCGCGTGATCCTCGCGCCGATCTTCGCGTCGACGATCCGCGAAGCCGATGCGCCGTACCGCGTCGTCGGCGGGCCGATCGTGCGGATCGAACCGGAAATCGCGTTCGTGCTCGATCGTGATCTGCCGGCACGCGAGCAGCCGTATGACGAAGGCGACGTGCGCGCCGCGATCCGCGAAGTGCGCATCGTGCTCGAAGTCCTCGGCTGCCGCTATGCGGAGCCGGCGCGCGCGTCGAAGTTCGAGTTGCTGGCCGACGGGCAATTCAACCAGGGGCTGTGCGTCGGCCCGGTCGTGCCGGACGGATTGAACGTGCCGCTCGAGACGCTGGCGCTGTCGTTCGAAGGCGCGCTGAACCGCACGATCGACGGCCGCCATCCAGACGGCGATCCGCTCAAGCCGCTGGTGTGGCTCGTCAATTTCCTCGCGTCGCGCGGCGATGCAGTGCGCGCCGGCCAGATCGTGACGACGGGCTCGTACGCGGGCGCGATCGAGGTGCCGCTCGGCGACGTGCTGACGGTGCGCTTCGGCGAACTCGGCAGCCTGTCGGTGACGTTGACGGCGTAACGGTTCACGTCTCTTTCACGCCCAACCCGCCATGTCGCTGACACCGCTTCCCGCCCTGCTCGACACCACCCTGCGCACCGTCGCGCGCCGTTACCGGTTGCCGCCGCTCGAGCGCGCGTCGTCGCTGACCGACGCGACGCACCCGGCCACCGCGCTGGCGATCGTGATCGAGGAGGCGCGCAGGATGCGGGCGGACGGCCACGCGCCCGGCGCGGATTTGCGGCAGCGCTTCATCGATGCGCTCGCGCGGATGATCCGCGACGCGATGGACCCGTCATCCGGCGATCCGTCGTTTCAGGCATCGGTGCTGCGTCACGATGCGCCGAACGTGCGCGAATACGCATCGTTGTCCGCGCACGCGGAGCAGGACCGGCGTGCGCTCTACTCGGCCGTCAATGCGATCGCGCATCCGGCCAAGCTCGAGCGCAGCGCACTGGCATGGCAACGCGACGGCCTCGCGCGCCTGCATGCGGCCGCGACCGCGGCGACGTGGGGCAAGCTGCATGCGGCGCTCGCGCACCTGCTCGCGCTGCCCGAGATGGCGACCGACGCGGCGTTCGAGCAAGACATCGTCAGGCTCAAGGACAGCCCCGCGCTCGAACGCATGCTGCGGCTCGATGCGCTGGCCGCGGACACGGACGTCCGTCGCTACCGCGCGCTGTGGGTCCGTCAGGGGCCGCTCGTCGGCAGCACGGTCGCGGTCGCGCAGGGCGCCGCATCTCAGCAGCGCGGCGCGGCCGTCGAGGCGCTGGCGGCCCAGGCGCTCGACGCACTGGCGCGCAAACTCGACGCGGTGGACGACGAGCGTACCTACCGCGTGGTCACGTCGATGCGCGTGCCTTCGTCGATCCCGGGCCGGCACGACCGCGCGAAAACCGAATGGGATGCGATCCTGCTCGAACGCGCGCGCGGCAGCGACCCGGCGGCCGCATGGAACGTGCGCTTCCTGGTCGAAGCGAAGGCCTCCGCGGACGCGGCGACGACCGATCTGCCGCGGCTGCGGCGCGGCCTGAACCTGCTCGCGCAGGCCGCACCCGACACGGTCTATGCATTCGAGACGCATCAGGGCACGGTGCACGTGCATGGCGCATCGCTGCACGCATTGACGACCGACGAAGGGGCGCTGCCACGCGAAGTGCTGTATTGCTGCGACGCGTCCGCGGACACGACGCCGCGCCTGCTGGGCGCCGCAAGCCGGATGCAGTTGCTGTCCGCGCAGGCGAGCCTCGAATACGCGAGCGCGCTCGCGCAACGGCCGGATGCCGATCCGGACGGCCTCGGCGTCATCTGGCACGCGTTGCTGACCCTGCCGCAGTGGCAAGCCGTGCTGCATCAGTACCCGTCGTTGCGGCAGGTCCGCGAACTGATGGTGGCCATCGACGACTTGCGCGCCGTGCTCGACGAGATGGATGACGGCGGCATCGCCAGCAGCGTCTGTGCGTGATGCGCTAGCGCGCGTTCACCGCGCGATGCTCACGCGCGTCAGGCTCAGTTGGTGAGCACCCCGAACGGCAGCGTCCATCCCGCCAGCCGGCCGCCGTCGCCCCAGCGCGCATCGGTTGCACCGCACGGCAGCAGGATCGGCGCGGCCGCGCACTCGAGCGTCTCCTTCGGCGTGTGGCCGAATTCCGCCTTGAACAACCGGTGAAAATATTTCTCGTCGGGAAAGCCGTGCGCCCACGCGATTTCCGCAATGCGCTGATGCCGGCGCTGCGGATCGCCGAGCACGTGATACGCGTGACGCAAGCGCCGCCGCGTGATCTGCCGCATCACGCCGCCCTCTTCCTTGAACAACTGATAGAGCCGCGCCCGCGACACGCCGATGTCGCGGCAGATCCGTTCGGGCGTGAGGTCCGGCTCCAGCAAATGCAGGTCGATGTAGCGACGCACGCGATCGACCAGCGCATGGTCGATCGGGCCGCGTGCGTCGTTCAACGCCTGCGCGCTCGGCGACACCGCCGCGGCCAGCAGCAACAGCATCGACTGGACGATGCTGGGCACGTCCTGCATGCGCAGGTTCGGCAGGTTGCGGAACAGCGACAGCATCTGGTCGGCGACCAGCCGGCCCACGCCGCTCGTCAGCGTCTGGCCGTGCGCCTGGGCTGCATGGGCCGGCAGCAGATAGCGGGGCACGACGAGGCTGATCACGTCGCCGGCCTCGACCTTGCAGTCGTTGATCTGCGCGACGTCGTAGACGAACAGGTCGCCGGCGCCCTTGATCAATTCGGGCCCGCCGGTATGGCTCGCCAGCCGCCCGCCGAGCAGCAGCGTGAAGCGGATCGAATCCTGCCCGTCGAGCCGGATTCGCCGCGGCGTGCGGCGCACCGTATAGGTCGGCGCGCGCGAGTGCCAGTGCCGGCCGGACAAGATCAGCGGGCCGAGCGCCGCGCCGGTTGCTTCCGCGTCGCACGGGCCGTGGCCGCCGTCGTCGTCGAGCCGGTAGTCGCACAGCATGTCCTTGACCCAGACGTGGAACCGGTCCGGCTCGGGATAGTCGGTCGTGCGGAACCTGAAAACAGGGACAAATGCAGCTTGATCCATGACAGTTTTTTATCGAACCGGCGGGTCAGGAAAGAATCGGTTCGTCAATTATCGGACCAAACTGCGTCGGCGCAAGGCCCACGCGGTGCATCGTCCCCCTAAGCGATCGACCGACGCCCGACGCCGGGCGTGGTCGTCATCGCGGCCATCACCGCTGCGGATGGCATTCCCAGTTGTTGTACGTCGGCCGATCGATCGGCGTGAGCCCCGGAATCATGAACACCGTACAGCCGAAACGCCGCCCCTTGCCGGTCGTCGCGTCGTAACTCACCTTCTGGCCGCCCAGCCCGTCCTTCTTCCCGTACTGGACGTTGGCGATCGTGATCTCGTCCGACGACGCGAGCCCGAGCGTCTTCGCGGTCGACGTCTGGACGTCGACCATGTTCATCTGCGTCGAGCCGCACGCGGCGAGCACGAGGCCAGCGACGGTGACGGCCAGCGCGGTCCGGGCGGTGCAATACAAGGTTTGCTTCATGGTTTCTCCTTCGATTTCCCCAATACGAGGCGCTTACGTGCCCGGCGTATAAAAACTGGCCTGGATCTGGCTGCCGATCGTCGCGACATACGATTGCCAGAGGAGCGCCATCGCCCCCGTCGCGTTGACGGCCAGCGCGGGCCACGACGCGCTCTGCGGCGCCACCGTCGACGCGCTCCACGCGCCCTTCCGGTAGCTGGCCACGATGACGGCCGACGCACCCGGCAAACCGGTGTCCTGCCACGCAGCCGTCACGTTGCCTCCGGCATCGACCACGAGCGGCGGGTACTGAAGTGCGGCGCCGTTCAGGTGTTCCGTCAGCCGCTGCAACGGCCCCCAGTTGCCGCTGGCATCGGACACGCTCACCTGCAGCGCCGCGCCGCCTTCCGCCCACATCGCGGCGGCCACGCCGTTTTCGTTGACGGCCAGCATCGGCGTCGCGATGAACCCGGTCGGCTCGACGATCGCGGGCGCGACCGGTTGCGACGGCTGCCACCCGGTGCCGGACACGTAGCGTTGCGACATCGTGGTGGTAGTGATATGCCCGCCCGTCACGTCGAGCTGCCCCCAGAGCAGCGTGATGTTGCCCTTCGCGTCCATGCCGGCCACCGGCGAGATGATCGTCGTGAACAGGCTCGTGTTCGACACGGCCTGGTTGACGTCGGTCCAGCCGTTGGCGGCGTCGTACGTGGCCGTCCACAGCGCCGAGTGCGTATGGTTGGTCTGCCGCCACGCGAGCACGGCCCGGCCGGACGACAGCACCGAAATCATCGGCCCCACGTTGTCGGTGTCGCCGGTCACCGCGCCCGGCCCGGTCTGCACCGGCATCTGGATCAGCGCCGTCGGCGACCACTGTCCGGACTGCGTGTAGCGCGTCCATGCGATACGCGTGTCGAGCAGGCTGATCGACTGGGTCCACGCGACGAGCGCGTTGCCCTGGCCGTCGATCCCGGCCGAATAGGTCGACCCCGTCACGTCCGGCGCGACTTCGAACGCCGCGCCCCAGCCGCCGGCCGGGCTGTACGGGCGCGCCCACAGCGCATACGTGTTCGGGCCCGGCATCCATTCGGTCCAGAACGCGACGGCCTGCCCGCTCGCGTTGCCGACCACGCGCGACGGGCTCGAGCTCGTCGTGTTCATCGAATGCGAGCCGTCGCCCGTGTCGAGCCGCGTCGCGGTGCCCCAGCCCGAACCTGCGGCATAGCGCGCGCCCCACATCTCGTTGCCGTTCGCGCCGGTCGGGCCGTTGGTCATCCAGGTGGCGAGCGCATTGCCGCTCGCGTCGATAGTCACGCTGGGGGCGCCCTCCGGCCCCTTGCCGTCCACCGCGGCGGCGGTCGACCAGCCGGCCTGCGGCTGCGTGGCGCCGCCGCCAGTCGGGCTGCCGTTCGACCCGCCGCTCGTTCCGCCCCCGGGCGACGTCGAGCCGGACGGCGAACCGGGATTCGTCGGCGTCGACGACGATGACGACGCGCCGCCGTTCGGCGCGACATCGTCGCCGCCGCATGCGGTCAGCGCGAGCGCGGCCGCCATGACCATCCATGTAATGGGTTTCATCGGAATCCTCTTGTTTTCGTTGTCCGGCGCACTCTCGTCTGCCGTTGGCCGACACGACGTATCGTGTCGCCCTTAAAATTGTTAAGTAATGCTACTGAACAGGCATGTAAAACGGCATCCGTTCGCCTCCCTCTCATGATCGATTCCGTCGCGCGGATCGATGCGAACGCCGCTTTCGGCAGACCTCCCCGTCGTGCAGTGCGGCCCCCGTCAGGTCGTCTATCGTCGGACGTCCGCCGCTGCCGGCTGCATCTTAATTCAAGCGATCCGGATTCAAGGTGGCGTTGCGTCCACACTGAGTGGATTTCCGTTTCGCGAGGCCGGCCCGCGGCGCGGCTGGCGGCCCTGCGCACCGCCGGCCGTCACGCCCCGTGAGGTACGATACGCGCCGGGGCAAAACACCCCCTGAGAGAACCGGCCGTCGCGGCCCCCTACCCGGCACAAGAAAAATGCGAAGAAACCCGACGCTGAACCGAAACCTGTTCGCCGCGCTGGCGGCCAGCCTGCTCTGGACGCCCGCCGCCCACGCCAGCGGAGACGACGGCTGCTACGTGCCGAACACGCTCCGGCAGACCTCCTACTCGTGCGGCAACGTGCCGATGCTGACGCCCGCCAACGACACGCGCATCAACGCGATGCTGATGATGGTCGACAGCGCCAAGGTCGCGCAGGTGTTTCCGGACCCGAAGACCATCCCGGCGAAAGACCGGATCAACCAGATCGTCGTGCCGTTCCCGATGGATTTCTCCGGATGGATCTACATCGGCCAGAAGGAGCCCGACAAGAGCGGCGGCGCAGCGGAGGCCGATGCGTCGTCGAACCGGTATGCCGACGGCGAAGGCAGCATCTGCCGCAGCATGAGCGCGGGCGCGGACGCGTTCAACGCCGCACTGGGGGGCGCCGGCGGCCTGCCCGCCGACGAAGCCGCACGCCTGCGCGCGGCGCGCGCCGACATCGCGCAGAAGACCTGTGCCGCGGGCGGCGCGAGCGCCGCGTGGACGAAGCCGCCGGTCAAGTCGCCGCTCGGCCAGCAGTTCGCCGCGTACCTCGACGGCACGAACGCGTTCTACCGCGCCGACTTCCTCACCGCGACCCGGGCCTTCGCGAACGCATCGCACAGCGCGGACCCGTGGCTGAAGGAAACCGGCCTCTACATGGCCGGCCGCGCGCAGTTGAACGCCGCGCAGGCCAACGTATTCGACAACGACAGCCCGACGCCGACGCGCGCACGCGTGATGAAGGTATCGCTCGACGCGGCGAACACGGTGTTCCGGACCTACCTGAAGGTGTATCCGAAGGGACGCTATGCGGTGTCCGCGAGCGGGCTGCTGCGACGGGTCGCGTGGCTCGGCGGGAACGTCACGCAGCAGGCCGACCTGTACGGCCGTGCGCTCGCGCGCTGGTCGCCGGCCACGTCGAACGTGCCGCTGATGCAACTGGCAAACGAACTCGACAGCAAGCTGCTGTTCGGCTCCGAATTCGACGCAAGCCAGATCCAGTCGCCGACCGTGCTCGCCACCGTCGACCTGCTGCGCATGCGCGCGTCGGACAGCAGCGATGCGAGCCGCAAGCCGATGACGCTCGACGAGCTGCAGGCGCAGAAGCCGCGCTTCGCGAACGCGCCCGCGCTGTACGACTACCTGCTCGCGACCTGGTACGTGCAGATCGGGCACAAGCCGGACGCCGCCCTCGACCTGCTGCCGCAAACGCCCGCCGCGCCGCTCGACTACTTCGGGCTGAGCCAGCAGGCGCTGCGCGGGTTCGCGCTGGAGGACAGCGGCCAGAACGACAAGGCCCGCCAGCTGTGGCGCGACCTGATCCCGCTCGCGACGTTCCGCTTCCAGCGCGAAATGCTGGAGCTCGCGCTCGCGATCAACCTGGAGCAGGCCGGGCTCGTCAACGACGCGTTCGCCGACGATTCGCTCGTGCGGAACGTCGCGATCCGCGCGGTGTTGCTGCAGCGCGCGGCCAATGCCGAGCTGCTGCGCGCGCAGGCGCAGAATCAGGCGACGAGCGGCGCGCTGCGCGATACCGCGCTGTACACGCTGCTGTACAAGGAGCTCACGCGTTCGCACTACGCGGATTTCATCGCCGATACCGCACTGGTGCCCGGCGCGCCCGCCGATCCATTGAAGCCGTTCGTCGCAGCCGCCGCGAAAAACGAGGACGGCTACACGTGCCTGTCGGCGCGCGACATCGCCGCGACGCTGCAGCAGAATCCCGCCGATCCGAAAGGGCTGAACTGCCTCGCCGATTTCGTGCGCCTTCATCCGCCCGCGTACGGCCTCGAAACCGAACCGGTGCCGTCGTGGGTCCGCAACGCGTCGAGCACGGCCGCCACGCGCGTGCCGCCGACGCTCGGCGCGGCGCCGTCGCAGTTCGCGGGCAAGCCGTACGAACGGATGTCGAGCTACGTGACGGTGATGGCCGATACGCAGGCGAACCCGAACGACCGCGCGTACGCGTTCTATCGCGCGATCAAGTGCTACGCGCCGGGCGGCTCCAACGAATGCGGCGGCAAGGAGGTGCCGAAGAGCACGCGCAAGCGCTGGTTCGACACGCTGAAGACCGCCTATCCAGGTAGCCCGTGGGCGCAGAAGCTCCGCTACTACTGGTAAGCGCCGCATGAAGCGCATCGCGTGCGTCGCGCTGCTGCTGGCCGCGCGCGTCGCGCTGGGCGGCACCGTCGACGCCGCGCGGTACGACGCATTCTGGCTATGGGCCGGCGTAAAGCCGCAGGCGGTCGTGCACGGTGCGCGCATCGTCTACGTGCTGCAAGGTCAGATCGAAGCGTCGCCGCGGACGAGTCGCAGGTGCGCGTGATCGCGCAGGGCGTCGCGCTGCCGCCCGCGCCCGACGCGCGCGTGTGGCTCGTCTATCGTGCGCATACGCTGCGCTGGACCCCGCGCGTCACGCAGATCATGCTCGCGCAGCTCGCACGCTGGCGTGCGTCGGGCCGCACGATCGCCGGCATCCAGATCGATTTCGATGCGGGCACGCGCCACCTGCAGGATTACCTCGCATTCCTGCGCACGCTGCGCGAAACCTTGCCCGCCGATTGCCGGCTCAGCATCACGGGGCTGCTCGACTGGAGCAGCCGCATCGATACCGACCAGGTCAACCAGCTCAAGGGCATCGTCGACGAGGTGGTCGTGCAGACCTACCAGGGCCGCCGGACAATCCCCGACTACGCGGCCTACCTGCCGCGCGTCGCGCGGCTGCAATTACCGTTTCGCATCGGCGTGATCCAGGGCGGCGAGTGGGACGCGCCGCCGTATCTCGCGTCGAATCCGTGGTTCCGCGGCTACGTCGTGTTCCTGCGCAACGATTAGCGGGCGCCAACGAAGCGTAACGCCAATCGCCGACCCGCTACGCGACGCTCGCGATCGTGCCGCCGAGCCCGGCGAGCGCAATCGCGAGCAGCGCAAGCGCCGACGACGCCGAGATCCACCGCTGCTTCCGATGAATCGCCGGATGGTTGATCGCGGCCATGTAGCCGGTCATGATCGTGAAATCGACCGCGATCCACAACGCAGCGAGGATCGCGAGGCTCACGCGCGAATCGGGCGTGATGCCGACGAACTGCGGAAAGAACGCGACGAAGAACAGCACATCCTTCGGATTCGCGATGCCGACGAGGAAGCCGCGCACGACGCCGGGCAACCCGCGCGGCCGTGACGCCGGTTCGCCCGCCGCCGTGCCGTCGCCACTGCGCCCGCGACCGGCGCGCCATTCGCCGACCAGCGTCCGGATCGCGAGCACCGCGATGAACAGGCAACCCGCGACGTGCAGCCCGGCGAGCAGCCGAGCGCTGACCATCACGACGCCGAACACCATCAGCATCGCGCCCGCGATCAGCACGAGGCTCGCCGCATTCGCGCCCACCGCGGTCAGCACGCCTTGACGGAACCCGCGCCGCGCAACCGTGCCCGTGACGAGCATGACGACCGGGCCGGGCGTCGCGATGAGCAGCACGATCGCGGCCAGATAGGCAAACAGCAGCGGGTAATGGAGTGTCATGACAAAAAGTTGTTCGATGAGTCGGCAGGCGTGCCCGTCACGGTGGCATCATGGGGGCCACGATGTGACAAAAAGCGCGGTGACGAGCAGTATCACGCGCCCGGCCTGTCGATCGAAAACGGAAAATCCTGCCTGATGACATGAGTCTTGTTCATACTCGAAACCGATGAAGGCCAAACCGCTTCCCCCCGTCTATGCGCTCCGCGCGTTCGAGAGCGCCGCGCGCAACGGCTCGTTCACGCTGGCCGCCGAGGAACTGAGCCTGACGCAAAGCGCGGTCAGCAAGCACGTGAAGACACTGGAGGCCTACTTCGGCCGGAAGCTGTTCGTCCGGCACGGGCCAAAAATGACCGTGACGGCGGAAGCCCACATCTTCGCGGCCGGCCTCAGGCGCGGGTTCCGGCAGGTCGAGGAAGCGTGCATGCTGTTCCGCACGCAACGCGACGTGCTGCGGCTCAAGGCGCCGTCCACGCTGACGATGCGCTGGCTGCTCGACGCACTGGCCGCCTTTCGCGGCACACGGCCGGCGTTCGAGGTGCAGATCGCGAGCGTGTGGATGGATGTCGACACCGTCGATTTTTTCAGCGAATCCTACGATTGCGCGATCCTGCTCGGTGCAGGCAAGTTCGGCGAAAGCACGCATTGCGTGAAGCTGTTCGACGAATGGCTGATTCCGGTGTGCTCGCGGGCCACCGCCGCGGTCGCGCGCGCGAATCCCGCCGCGTGCGAGCTGATCCATCCGTCGCCCGACCGGCGCGACTGGCGCCGCTGGCTCAACGGCAGCGGTCACGACCTGAATGTGGACATCACGCGCGGGCAGGTGTTCGACATGCTCGAACAGGGCATCGCGGCGGCCATCGCCGGTCACGGGATGTCGATCGGCGACCTCGCGCTGTGCGCGACGGCGATCGACGAGAAGCAGCTCGTGCTGCCGTTCAAGACAGCCGTGAGCACCGGCGATGCGTACTACCTCGTATGGCCGGAAGATTCCGCCAAGGCCGCGCAGGTACGCGAGTTGCATGCGTTCCTGGCCGGCCGGATGCCGCGTCTCGCGCATCCGGGCGTTCGCTTCGTCGATTTGGGGTGAAGCACGCGGCGGGCGATCCGTCCTTTTCCACGCGCGGCCGGATCGCCTGCCTTCGATCATGGCGCCGCCCGCCGCAGCGGGCCGGCGCCGATACCGTCAGCCCCGCACGAACGCGAGCAGGTCGGCGTTGAGCACGTCGGCATTGACCGTCAGCATCCCGTGCGAATAGCCCGGGTAGGTCTTCAGCGTGCCATTCTTCAGCAGCTTGATCGATTTCAGCGCGGCATCCGCGATCGGTACGATCTGGTCGTCTTCGCCATGCAGCACGAGCGTCGGGACGGAGATCGACTTCAGGTCCTCGGTCTGGTCCGTTTCCGAAAACGCCTTGATGCCGTCGTAATGCGCCTTCGCGCTGCCTTCCATCCCCTGCCGCCACCAGTTGCGGATCACGCCCTGGTGCACGGTCGCGCCTTCGCGATTGAACCCGTAGAACGGGCCGCTCGGCACGTCGAGGAAGAACTGCGCGCGGTTGTCGGCGAGCGCCTTGCGGAAGCCGTCGAACACCTCGAGCGGCAAGCCTTCGGGGTTCGAATCGGTTTTCACCATCAGCGGCGGCACCGCGCTGACCAGCACGGCCTTCGCGACGCGGCCGGCCGGCTCGCCGTGCTTCGCGACGTAGCGCGCCACTTCACCGCCGCCGGTCGAGTGCCCGATATGCACCGCATTGCGCAGGTCGAGCGCTTCGACGACCGCGAACGCGTCGGCGGCGTAATGATCCATGTCGTGGCCGTCCCAGACCTGCGCCGAGCGGCCATGGCCGCGGCGGTCGTGCGCGATCACGCGATAGCCGTGCTGGACGAAGAACAGCAGTTGCGCATCCCAGTCGTCGCTGGACAGCGGCCAGCCGTGGTGGAACATGACGGGCTGCGCGTCTTTCGGACCCCAATCCTTGTAGAAAATCTCGACGTTGTCCTTCGTGGTGGCGTATGGCATCGCGATGCTCCTGTGAGGTGAATGAACGTGGCGAACGGGCCGCTGCCATTATCGGCCATTATTGTGAAACCACGACGCCATCGTGCAATGCGATGGCCGATCATCCACCGGCAGGAAACGAACGACGCCGCGCGCGTCAGCCGTCAACCGTCCGTCGACACCGTCACGGCTTCCCACGCGCGGATTTCTTCGTCCAGCGCCGCCAGCTTGTTCCGCACGAGCCGCAGCGCGTCGCTGCCGAGCAGCAGATGCGCGGGCGGATGGTCCGCCGCGATCACGGCGAGCATCGCCCGCGCGGCCTTCGCGGGGTCGCCTGGCTGCTTGCCGCTTTTCTCCTCCCGCGCGCGGCGGATCGGATCGAACAACGCGTCGTAGTCGGCGATCGAGCGCGGCGTGCGCGCCATCGAGCGGCCAGCCCAGTCGGTGCGGAACGAACCTGGCGCGACGGCCGTCACCGCGATGCCGAACGGTTCGAGTTCCTTGCCGAGCGTCTCGGAAATGCCCTCCAGCGCGAACTTGCTGCCGCAGTAGTACGCGATGCCCGGCATCGTGATGTGCCCGCCCATCGACGTGATGTTCAGGATGCGGCCGCGCCGGCGTTCGCGCATGAACGGCACGACGGCCTTCATCATCGCGACCGCGCCGAACACGTTCACGTCGAACTGCCGGCGCATCTCGTCGAGCGGCGCCTCCTCCATGATCCCTTCGTGCCCGTAACCCGCGTTGTTCACCAGCACGTCGACGGGCCCGACGTTCGCCTCGATGTCCGCGACGACGCCGTCGATACGCTCGAAGTCGGTCACGTCGAGCACCCGCGCGACGGCCGCCTGCGGGGACAACGCTTCGAAGTCGCGCGCCGCCTGCGCGCCGCGCACCGTACCAACCACCGTGTGACCGGCGGCCAGCGCTTCCTGGGCCAGCGCACGGCCGAACCCGCTGCTGACGCCGGTGATGAGCATGATGTTGCCGGATGCCATGTGAGCCTCTCCCGAATGTCGATTGAAGCATGCATACTAGTCTGACGAACGACGCCGAATAAGCCCGATTCCGCTGATTTTCTTGCACAAAACTATGAGTACCACACCCCGTTCGACCCGAGCTTCGTTACTGTCGCCGCGCGACCGGAAGCGCCTGATGACGCTGCTGCGCGCGCTGGCGCCCGACGAGGGCTACAACCTGACCGCGCTGCCGAGCGTGCGCATCCTGCGCTCGAACCGCGCGCTGTCGCGCACGCCGGTGCTGTACGACCCGGGCATCGTGATCGTGTGTCAGGGATCGAAGCGCGGGTACTTCGGCGGCGAGCGCTATTTGTACGACGAGCACCATTACCTGGCCGTCTCCGTGCCCGTGCCGTTCAGCATGGAAACCGACGCCACGCCGGAGCGCCCGCTGCTCGCGCTGTACCTGCACCTCGATTTCACGCTGGCCGCCGAACTCGCCGCGCAGATCGACCGAGCCGGCGTCGCGGAAGCCGTGCAGGCGCCGAAGAGCATGATGTCGACGCCGATGGATGACGCGATGCACGCGTCGGTGCTGCGTTTCGTCGAGGCGATGCAGCGGCCGCTCGACGCCGCGGTGCTCGGCCCGGCGCTGCTTCGCGAGCTGTATTTCCGCGTGCTGACCGGCGCGCAGGGCAATGCGATGCGCAACGCACTGGCGATGCGCGGGCAATTCGGCCGGATCGGGCGCTCGTTGCGCATGATTCATACCGATTACGCACGGCCGCTCGACGTGTCGCAACTGGCCGATGAAGCCGGCATGAGCGTGCCGAGCTTTCACAGTCACTTCAAGGCGATCACGCAGGTGTCGCCGATGCAGTACCTGAAGTCGACGCGCCTGCATCAGGCGCGGCTGTTGATGGTGCGTCAGGACCTGACGGCGGAAGCGGCCGGCTACGCGGTCGGCTATACGAGCCCGTCGCAGTTCAGCCGGGAATTCAAGCGCCTGTTCGGCTTGACGCCGGCGAAGGAAACGCAGCGCATGCGCGCGAGCTTCGCGATTCCGCAGGCGTTCGACGATGCGGTGTTCGTGTCGTCGCATTGACGTCATTGACGTGCGCCGAACCGGGCGCGCGACGCACGCGTTCATCGCGCGGCATCGAGCGCGAGGCCGGCCAGCGACTTCAGGATGAACGCGGTCACGCCCCAGATGTCCCGCGGCTGATCGGCCCAATACCAACCGCCCGCACGTTCGCCGTCCGCGTCTTGCCGCGGCAAATCCGATTCACCAGCGCGGCGAACGGGAACACGACAATTTCCTCGGCTCAACCGGCCGACATCGGTTCGCCCGCGGCACCGACCGTCGCACGGGATGCCCCGACCCACGCGGCCACCGTCACCGCACCGGCCGCGACGAGCATCATCGCGCCCCACCCGAGCCGTTCGACGAGCATGCCTGCCGCCACGGCGCCGCCTGCGCCGGCTGCGTAGTACAGCGTCAGGTACGCGGCGTTCAACGCACCGGCCCGCACGGGCTGAATCGCCACGACACGGGCCTGATTCGCGACCTGCGCGGCAAAACAACCGGCATCGAACAACGCCAGCCCGACGCCCAGCCAGCCCGGATGACCGAGCGCGACGCCAAGCAACAACGTGGAAAGTGCAGCCACGGCGAGCCCGCCGCCGATCACCGCTCGATCGCCGAAGCGATCCGTGAGCTTGCCGGCCACGCGCGTCACGCCCAGGCCGAGCACGCCGGCGAGACTGTATGCGCCGATCTCGGCCGCTCCCAGGTTGTACGGCGGCGCGGCCAGACGAATCGCCAGCCCCACCCAGACCAGATTGAACGCGAAGAACCACAGCATGCCGGCACAGGTGCGGCGCCTCAATGCGGCGCTGTCGCGCAGCAGCCGCGGAATCGCGCCGATCGTGGCTGCGTGGCCGGAACGCCGCTCGGGGCGACCGCCGGGCAACAGCACGCCACTGCCGACGGCCGCCAGCGCCACGCAACCGGCCAATGCGAGCAGCGCACCGCGCCACCCGCACCATTGCGACAACGCCCCGCCGACGAAACGGCTCAGCAGGATGCCGGCGGAAATGCCCGCGGACACCATCCCCATTGCTCCGCCACGCCGCTGCGGCTCCGCATGCTTGCCGACCACCGCGCTGCATTGCGCCGCGACCGTCGTGGCCGCCCCCACCAGCAGGAAGCAGGCGTCGAGCGCGAACGGCGTCGACGACAGCGACGCGCACGCGAGCAACGCCGCGAGCACGCCCATTTGCGCCGGAATGAGCGTGCGCGGACCGAACCGGTCGACCAGCGGCACCAGCAGCGCCAGGCCGGCCAGATAGCCGAGCATCGTCACGGACGCGAGTGTCGCCATCCGCGCGGCTGGCACGCCGAAATCGCCGGCAATGGCCGACAGCGACGGCTGCAGCGCATAGCCGTTGGCGATCGCGACGCCCGCCGCGAGCGCCAGCATCGCGATCGCGGTGCGGGACAGGTACGCGTGCGGGCCGGCGACCGTCATGCGACGGGCCGGACCGCGATCGCCTCGACTTCGACCCGAATCTCCGGATCGACGAACGGCAACGCATGGACCAGCGAGAACGCCGGCCGGATCTCGCCGTATATCTCGCCGTGCGCACGTGCCGCGTCTTCCCAATGGTCGAAGTCGGCGACCACCAGCCGGCTCTGGACGACATCCGACAGCGCGAATCCGCTGTCCGCGAGGACCTTGCCGAGCGTCGCCAACGCATCGCGCGTCTGCGCATATACGTCGTCGCCTTTGCCGGCCGTCCCCGACACGTAGATCGTGTTGTCGACGACCACGGCACGCGAATAGCCCACCTTCGGCTCCCACGGGGAGCCGGTACTGATCCGTTGACGCATCTTGATGATCCTCCTTGGCAAGGTTTGGAAATCTCACTTACTACTTCGGTAGTAAGTGAGATCGATTTTATACTACTCCGGTAGTTAATCAAGCACCGCCGTGATGCTGATCACGGCCATCCGAGTCCATCCACATGAACGAAAACGCGGAACTGATCACGTCCCTGATCCGGCTTGGCTTCACGCAATACGAGGCGCAGGCGTACGCGGCGCTCGTCGGCCAAGCCGCGTTGACGGGGGCGGAAGTCGGCCGGCGCGCCGGCATGCCGCCATCGAAGGTCTACGAGACCCTCGGCCGCCTGGAGGCGCGCGGCGCGGTGCTCGTCAACCGCTCCGAACCGGTCCGCTATGCCGCCGTGCCGCACCGCTCGCTGCTGGAAGAATTGCGCACACGTTTCAACGCGGATCTCGAGCTGGCGGCGGGCGCGCTCGACCGGCTGCCGGTGCGGCAAGAGCCGGGGCTGGTCTGGTCGTTGAGCGGGCGGGAGGCGATCGTCAGCGCCTTCGTGCGCGTGATCGACCAGGCGAAAACGGAAATCTTCGCGGGCGTCTGGGACGAAGAGATCGACGATCTCGGGCCACTGCTCGAAGCGGCCGCGGCGCGCGGCGTCGATACGCACGTGGCGATCTACGGCACGCGCACGCTCAACGGGCCGCGTCACTACGACATGGCCAAATGCGGCGCCAGCGCGAGACTTCGGCTCTCCGGACGGCGGCTGGCCGTCGCGGTCGCGGACGACACCGAGGCAGTGGTCGCGGAATTCGGCGATCAGTCGCCCGACCAGGCGACGCTGACGACCAATCCGGTCATCGCGCTGCTCGCGGTCGAGTACATCAAGGCCGACGTGAGCGGCCGCGTACTGATCGACGCAATGGGTCCGGCGGAATACCGGAAAGTGCTGAAGCATCCCGACATGCAGGCGATGCTTGCACCGCCCGACAAGCGGGGCTGACCTCGACGAGATATCGATGACCCAATACACCTTTCGCCTGCTGAACGTCTTCGCCGAATCGACGTTCGGCGGCAATCCGCTGTGCGTGTTCGACGATGCGCGCGGCATGGACGACGCGACCATGCAGGCGCTGGCCGTGCAGTTCAACCTGTCCGAGACGACCTTCGTGCTGCCGTCCGATCGGGCACATGCACGTGTGCGGATCTTCACGCCCGGCTACGAGATGGCTTTCGCGGGCCATCCGACGCTCGGCACCGCGCACGTCGTGCGCGAGCGGCTGAATGCCGGCGATGCGCTGTCGCTCGAATTCAAGGCCGGCGTCGTCGACGTCACCGCGCGCGACGACGTGTGGACCTTCATCGCGCCGCACGCCGGCATGCCGAACACGGCGCCGTGCACGTTGCCCGATGCGCAGGTCGCGGCGCTGCTCGGGCTCACCGAGGACGATCTGCTCGCGCCGCCGCTGTGGGTCAATACCGGCGCCGACCAGTTGCTGGTCGCGCTCAAGGACCCGGCCGCCGTGCGGCGCGCGCGGCCCGACGGCGCACGCGTCGACATCTGGCCGCCAAGCAGCCTCGGCCGCAGGACCGCGTACGTATTCGCGTTCGACGACGCACGCCCGGGGACGGTCGTGTCCCGCTACTTCTTCGTGAAGCAAGGCGGCGGCGTGTCGGAAGATCCGGGCACCGGTTCGGCCTGTGCGAACCTGGGCGGCTGGCTGCTTGCGGCCAGTCACGATCTGCCGGCCGCGCTTCGGGTCGAGCAAGGCGAAGCCGTCGGCCGGCCCTGCCTGCTGCACTTGTCGGTCGATGCCGCGGGCAAAATCGGCGTCGGCGGGCGCGTGATCGAACTCGGGCGCGGCGTGATCAACGTGTGATCGCCGCGCGCCCGCCGACGCCGCCGCTCATCGCGCGCCCACCCGCCACACCGTCACTTCGTGCAGCGTCTCGCCCGGCTTGAGCGCCGTCGACGGGAAGGCCGGATGATTCGGCGAATCGGGGAAATGCTCGGCTTCCAGCGCGAATGCATCGGTTTGCCGGTAGACCGTGCCGCCCTTGCCCGCGACGCTGCCGTTCAACCCGTTGGCCGTATAGAACTGCAGCCCCGGCTGCGTCGTGTACAGCTCGAGGAAACGCCCCGACGCCGGGTCGTAGGCACGCGCGGCGAACGCCGGCGCCGGCTGGCCGCCCTGGTCGAGCACCCAGTTCTGGTCGTAGCCATGCGCGATCGCGAGCTGCGGATACGCATCGCGCAAATGCGCGCCGATCGGCGTCGGCTGGCGCAGGTCCATCGGCGTGCCCGCGACGCTCGCCAGTTGCCCGGTCGGAATCGACGTATCGTCGGTCGGCGTGAAGCGCGATGCGGCGATCTCGATCAGTTGCCGCTCGACGCTGCCGCCCGCCTGCCCGGCCAGATTGAAGTAGCTGTGGTTGGTCAGGTTGACGACCGTGTTCTTGTCCGTCGTGGCGCGGTAGTCGATGCGGATCTGGTTGTCGCCGGTCAGCGTATAGGTCACGTCCGTCGTCAACGTGCCGGGGAAGCCGTTCTCGCCGTCGGGGCTCACGTAGCGCAGCGTGACGCTCGAACCGGTCGCGTCGCTGTGCGTGCCGGTGACCGTCCAGACCTTCGCGTCGAAACTGTCGGGGCCGCCGTGCAGCGTGTTCGGCCCGTCGTTGACCGGCAGCTTCCACGTCTTGCCGTCGAGCGCGAAGCGCCCGCCCGCGATGCGGTTCGCATACCGGCCGATCAGCGCGCCGAAATGGATGTTGCCGTTGTGCGCCTCGTAGTCGCGCAGCGAATCGAAGCCGAGCACGATGTCGGCCGCGTGCCCGGTGCGGTCGGGCACGTCGAGCGCGGTCACGATACCGCCGTACGTGATGACTTTCAGCGTCACGCCGCGCCGGTTCGCGAGCGTGTACTGGCTCACCGCCTGCCCGGTCGCGGTCGTCCCGTAATCGGCTCGGCTGATCGAGACTTCGGGCGCCGCCGATGCAACGGCTGCGTGCAGCCCGAACGTTGCGAACACACCCATCACGAGCATCGGTTGTCGCGGCCAGCGTCGTTTCATGGAAATCTCTCCAAAGTAGTGCGGCCCGTGCGGCCGCGCAAGTTGCATGCCTGCACGTCGCCGCGGTTGTCATGCCGCGCCCCGCATCCGCGTCGCGACGATCACGTGTGGTCCGCGCGCCACCGACGAGGCGTGACACCGGTCAACCGCGTAAACGTTCGCGAGAAATGGCTCTGATCGGCGAAGCCGCACGCAACGGCGATCATGCTCAACGGCATGTTCGGGTCGCGCATCCATTCCTTCGCCCGTTCGACGCGCTGCACGATGAGCCAGCGATGCGGCGGCAGCCCGGTCGTTCGATGAAACGCCTTGACGAAATGGCCGCGCGACAGCCCGCACGCGCTCGCCACGTCGGCCAGGCCGATGTTGCCGTCGAGGTGCGCGAGCAGCAACTCCTTCGCGCGGCGCGCCTGCGACGGCGTGAGCTTGCCGTCCGACCTTTCCCGCCGTTCGCCGACGCCGCCGTAACGATGCGCGACGTGCGCCTGAAACGCCAGCCCCACGTGATCGATGAAGATCTGGGACGCTTCAGCGGGCCGGGCCAGCGCGGGCAGCAGCGCGTGTCCGAGCGCATGGATGACCGAATCGTGGGTGCTCAGATGCGGCGGCAGATAAAGCTGCGGCCGCTGCCGGCCGCCGAGGTCGTCGACCGTTTCCTCGAGCGTGTGGCGCGGCAGATGGAAATGCAGGCAATCGAACGCGCCCTGGAGATCGGCCACCCAGCGACGGTCGAGATCGTAGATCGACACGGTTCCCGCGTCATACGGAACGAACGGTGCGGGGCGGCCGTCGAGCCACAGATCCTGCTCGCCGAACGGGTGCAACTGCAGCACGATCAGATCCGTATTCTCGAGTTCATAGGGCGCGGTCAGCCCCATGTTCCTGCGCAAGGTCTTGAGCCGGACGATACCGATTTGCCCGTTCGGCAACGCTTGCGTGACGACGGTCTGCCTGACGTCGGCGGGGATGAAATCGGACGATGCGGTATCCGGCTGAGGGGCGCTCATGGGGCGAGGCGGGAAGCTGAATGAACGAGGCTTATCACTCTAGCAAATCGCGGCGACGCACGCTGCTCGCGCCGCACCCCGCACTGGTATGATGCGCCAGCCACCCCCTACCGGAATTTTCGATGAAGCTGTCATTCGAAGCGCTCGAAGCCCTGGACGCGATCGACCGCACCGGCACCTTTGCCGAAGCAGCGGAACTGCTGCATCGTGTCCCGTCCGCGCTCACCTACCTGGTGCAGAAACTCGAAAGCGATCTCGGCGTGGCGCTGTTCGACCGCAGCGGACGGCGCGCGAAGCTCACGCATGCGGGCCGCATCGTCGTCGAGGAAGGCCGGCGCCTGCTGCGTGCGGCCGAGCAGCTCGAAATGAAGGCGCTGCGCGCGCAACAGGGCTGGGAAACGGAAGTCCGCGTCTGTATCGACGAAATCCTGCCGTTCGACGCGCTGTGGCCGTACGTCCACCGGTTCTACGCGCTCGGGATGGACACGCGGTTGCGGCTGTCGACGGAAGTGCTCGGCGGCGCCTGGGATGCGCTGATTTCGCGGCGGGCGGATCTCGTCGTCGGCGCGGCGGGCGAACCGCCGGAATTGCCGGGCATCGTCGCACGGCCGATCGGCTCGCTGAAACACGTGTTCGCGGTCGCGCCGTCCCATCCGCTCGCGGCGCTGCCCGAACCGCTGGCGATGGCGTCGGTCGTCCAGTATCGCGGCGCGGTGATCAGCGATACGTCGCGCGAACTGCAGCCGCAGTCGGTCGCGATCGATGCGGGCCAGCCGTATCTCGCGGTACCGACGCTGGCCGCGAAGCTGGAAGCGCAATGCGAAGGGCTCGCGGTCGGCACGCTGCCGGAATGCATCGCGGCGCGCGCGATCGCCGACGGCAAGCTCGTCGCGCGCCAGGTGACCGGCATGCGCGATACCACGCACTGCTATCTCGCGTGGCGCGGCGACGAGGCGGGCCGCGCGCTGCACTGGTGGGTCGAGCAACTCGACCAGCCCGATCTCGTCGATCGTTTCACGACGCCGGACTGACGCGCGCGTTTCACGGCATGCCGGCGCCCCTCGCGATCCGGCCGCACGTCAGCCGAGCGAATCGTGCAGCCGCTTCATTTCCTTCTCGAGCCAGCCGATCAGGCTGAACCCCGCGTGCGCCTTCTCGACCGGCGGAATCATCATCCGCTCCTCGGTCGCGATATGGTCGGTGAGCGACTCGCACATCAGCCTGCCGAGCGCCGGCTTCCTCGCGATCAGTGCCGACAGATCCTCGCTGCGAAGCTGATGCACGGTCATCGCGGTCACCGCGTGAACGGTCGCATGCAGCCGCGTGCCGGCGAGCACGACGGACTGCCCGATCGCATCGCCCGGCGCCATCCGCCGGACTTCGACATCGCCGGACGCACCCGGCACGAACACCGCCGCGACGCCCGATTCGACGATCGTCAGCACGCGCGATTCCGCATTCGACGCATAGATCACGTCGCCCTTGCCGAACGAACGCGCGACCAGCGCATCGGCCAGCACGGCCAGATCGTCGTCGTCCACGCGCGCGAACAATTCGACCGCGCGCAACAGCAGTAGCCGACGCGATACCGGCTGCCCTGGCGAGGTCGATACGGACGCCGGCGCTGAGCCTGCTAGCGGCCGCCACGCGACGCCCGCCGCGGCCAGATGCCGATGCGCGAGATCGTAGAGCGCGTTGCGCACGGTGATTTTCTTCTGCAGCGCGTCGACGTAGCAGACGAGTTCGTACTGGATCGCATTCGCGCGGAACGCCTTCACGACCGCGATCGGCGCGGGGCGCGCGAGCACGTCGAGCGAACTCGCCGCGGCCCGCTCCAGCGCACCGACGGCCACCGCCGGCCGCACCGCGGGATCGAGGTCGAGCGCGAGCGTCACGCCGTGCAGGGCCGCGGGTTCGCTGAGATTCACGATCGTCGCGCGCGCCGCGGTGCTGTTCGGCACGACGACCAGGTTGCCGAGGTTGTCGATCAGCTTCGTCGCACGCCAGTTGCTCTCGACGATGCGCCCTTCGAGCTCGCCGATCGAGACGGTATCGTCGAGCCGGAACGGTTGCGTGGTATTCAGCACGAGCCCGGAGAACACGTCGTTCAGCGTGTTCTGGAGCGCGAGGCCGAGTATCACCGCCACGGCGCCGGAGGTCGCGACCAGGCCGCTCAACGGCAGGCCGAGCACGTAGCCGAGCGCGGCCACCGCGGCCGCGCCGAACACGATGGCTTCGGCGATGTCATGAAACAGCCGCTGATTGCGCCACGCATGCGGCAGCAGCAGATGGTTGAGCAGCAGGCTGAACACGATCGCGCACTGGAGCCACCACGCGATGCAGACGGCCTGGACCACGATCCGGTCGAGCCCGCCGAGCGACGCGGGCACGGCGAGCGGGCTTACGCCGGTCGCGAACAGCACGGCGGTCAACGCGGCGAACGCCGCACAGCGCCGGATGGCGCGCGCCACGGCGCGATCGCGCCCGACCAGCCGCCACGCGGCGAGATCGGCCAGCACGATCGGCGCGCCGTAGAGCGCCGTATCGGAGAAATTCAACATGTCGGAGCGTACGCGCGGCGCGCGAAAGGATGGGCGCGGCAGCACGTACGTCGCCGCGCGGACGGAATCGTCGGGCACATGGCGTGCGGGCCGCCGACGCGCTGGCTGCGGCTAGGCGCGCCGGCGCATGACGCCCGGCAGCGGCAACACGTAGCGGCCGGCGCCCGCGATCGCGATCGTACCGAACAGGATCAGCAGCATCCACGCGAACTGCGCATCGCGCAGCGGCCAGTCGGGGTGGACGAACACCAGCGCGACGAGCGTGACGATCATCACCGGCAGCGCCGCCAGCCTCGGGTACAGACCGACGATCATGAAGACCGGGCACACGACCTCCGCGAAGATCGCGAACAGGATCGACAGCGTGCGGCCGAGATGGAACGGATCTTCGATGGCCGCGGCTTCGGCCGTGTAATGCACGATCTTCGGCAAGCCGTGCACGACGAGCAACAGCACGCTGGCGGCGACGCGCAGGAACAGCAGGCCGAGATCGGTCGCGTGCCGGGAAAGGTCGGGTTGGTCAGGTTTCATGCGCGGTTCGTCGGTTGAGCGGGATGCACGGCGACGCGTGCACCGGGCGTTTCGCCGCGCCGGCGTTCAGCGGGATCGCGCGACGTCGGCGAGCGCACGTGGTCGATGCGCACGCGTGCCGACGGGGTGTCGGCACGCGCCGTTCACGCAATCTACGCGCGCCGCCCGCCGCCGTCCTGTATCCGGGCTGAATCGTTCTGAAATACGGGAGACGCGCACGAAGCCGGCGTCACGACTCGCGCGACGGCAGTTCGGCCTCGGCCGCATCGAATCCGAGTGCATGCACCTCCGACCACGCATCGTGCACGACCTGCGTCGACCCTGCGGTATGCGCGAGCGCCGCCGCATACGCAGCCAGCACCCGCACGCGCGCATCGTCGGACACCCCGGTTGCATCCGCGTCGCGCATCGCATCGAGCGCGACGCGCGCGCGCTCGCGACATTCGTCGACGAGCGACAGATCGAACAGGCACGGCACCGCGACGGCCGTAAGCGCGATGCCGAGCGCCGCGTCGCCCTGCGCCGAAAATGCCCAGTCGAGCGCGGCACGCAGATTGCCGAGCTCGCGCCGGACCGCATCCAGCCGGGTCGCGCCCTCCGGCCCGCTGCCCGGCGCGTCGCCATCGTGGGCCGCGCGCCGGAACAACGCGAGGAAGTAGGTCGCGTGCGCGCGCGCCGCGGCCGCGCCCTCGCCGTGACTGTCGAGCTGCTGTTGCGCGTAGGCCCGCGTGGTCGTCAGCAGCCGGTAGCGCGGCACGCCGTGCGCGGTTTCGAGGATCACCAGCGATTTCGACACGAGGCCGGCGATCGTATCGAGCAGATCGGCGCCGGCCAGCCCGTTGGCGCCGACGACCTCGCGCACGGCCTCGATCGAGAAACCGTCGCGAAACACGCCGAGCCATCGCAGCAGCAGGCGCTCAGCGTCTCCGAGCAACCGGTAGCTCCAGTCGTACATCGCCTGCAGCGTCTGGTGGCGCGGCAACGCGGTGCGAAAACCGCCGGTCAGCAGCCGAAAGTGATCGTCGAGATGGGCGGCCAGCACGTCGATGCCCAGCACGGCGGCGCGGGCCGCCGCCAGCTCGATCGCGAGCGGCAGGCCGTCGAGCCGACGGCAGACCGACGCCATCAACGCCAGGCTGCGCGCGTCGAGCGGAAAACGCGGATCGGCCGCGCGGGCCCGCGCCGCGAACAACTGCACCGCGCTGGCATTCATCGCCTCGCGATCACCGGCACCTTCGTCGGGGACGTCGAGCGGCGGCACCGGGCACACGCGCTCGCCGTGGATGCGCAGCGATTCGCGGCTCGTCGCGAGCACGCACAGCCCGTCGTCCGCATCGGTGAGCGCGCTCGCGATTTGCGCGGCGGCGTCGAGCAGGTGCTCGCAATTGTCGAGCACGAGCAGCATCCGGCGACGTGCGACGCTGGCGAGCACCGCTTCGAGGGTCAGCGACCCGGTCGGCTGCGTGATGCCGAACGCGCCGGCCAGCGCGTCCGGCACGAAGCGCGGACACGCGACGGTCGCGAGCGAAACGAATACGGTGCCTTCCGGAAAGCGTGCGTCGGCGCGCGCCGCCGCTTCGATCGCGACGCGCGTCTTGCCGATGCCGCCCGCGCCGACCAGCGTCACGACGCGCGCGCCCTGCAGCGCGGCCAGCACGTCGGCGACCGTCTGTTCGCGGCCGAACAGCGTGCTCGGCGCCGCGGACGGCCGCCACGTCGCGGGACGCACGGGCGCATCGCCGTCGTCCTGCCCGGCGACCAGCCGATAGCCTCGGCCCGGCACCGTCACGATCAGGTTGCGGTCGCCGGCCAGCGCCTTGCGCAGCGACGCGATGTGCACCTGCAGGTTGTTTTCCTCCACCACGGTGTGCGGCCATACGCGCTGCATGATGTCGTCTTTCGATACCAGCGCACCGTTCGCCCGAATCAACAGCTCGAGAATTTCGAATGCGCGGCTGCCGATGCGCAGCAGCTTGCCGTTCGAACGAATTTCACGTCTGTCGAGAAAAACGTGAAGTGTTCCAATCCGGATCATGAGAATTTCTTGAGGGTGACATTCAACGGCGCCCCACTGAAATCGGGTGCCGGTTCCGCATCAATGCTACGGTATTTGCATGGTCGAATGATTCAAATTATCAGAATGAACGGCTCGAATTTTTTGAAATGACGAAAAATACCGCCGCGCGGCGCTGTTTGCGCCCGAGCACCGCCCGGGCACCGAAATACGGCGAGGCCACGCACGTTTCACGTGCAAATCGTGCATGCGTCCATGAATTCGATTTCGATATATCAGACGAAATGTTTTTCGCGCGGAGAAATACGGCGCATTTTCTTTTCGATTCGCACGGCCGGTTTATTTTCGGGCGCCTCTATCGTGCCGGCCGAATATCCGTCGGCTCATTTGCGTGCGCTTCCGGCGCGCTGCGCCATGCGAAACGGGCGGCGCGTGCCCCGCGCCGCCGCCGGTCGGCGTCGCGGAGCTCAGTCCTGCGCGAACGCCAGCAATTCGTCGTTCAGCCGGGCCGCATGCGTCAGGTACAGCGCATGCGGGCCGCCTTCATAGACGCTCAGCGTCGCATTCGGCACGCGTTTCGCGGTCGCGGCGCCGGTCAGCGCGAGCGGCGCCGTCTGGTCGTCGTCGCCGTGAATCACGCGCGTCGGCACGTCGAACCGTTGCAGGTCGGCACGGAAATCGGTTTCGGAAAATGCGCGAACGCACTCGAGCGTGCCCTTCAGCCCGCCCTGCAACGCCATCACCGAGGTCCAGCCGAGCGCCGCTCGCGACACCGTCGAACCGTCGCGGTTCGAACCGGTAAAGAGCGGCCAGAAGCCGTCGAAGAACGCCGCGCGATCGGCCACGATACCCGCGCGAATGCCGTCGAATACCGCGACGTCCACGCCTTCCGGATGATCGTCGCGGCGCGCGACGAGCGGCGTCACGGAGCCGATCAGCACCGCCTTCGCGATGCGGCGCGTGCCGTGCCGGCCGATGTAGCGCGCCACCTCGCCGCCGCCCATCGAAAAGCCGACGAGCGTCACGTCATGCAGGTCGAGCGTCTCGAGCAGCGTCGCGAGATCGTCGGCCAGCGTGTCGTAGTCGTAGCCGCTCCACGGTTGATCGGACCGCCCGAAGCCGCGCCGGTCGTACGCGATGCCGCGCAGGCCGTGCGACGCCAGATGATGCATCTGCACGTCCCACATGTCGGCATTCAGCGGCCAGCCGTGAATGAACACGACCGGGCGGCCGCTGCCCCAGTCCTTGTAGTGGATCGACACGCCGTCGCGGGTGGTGAACGTGCTCATGAAGGTTCCTTTCGAGTAGGGAGGCCGCGCCCACGGACGCGGCCGAAGCGTGCGGCGCGGCGCGTCATGCCCGGGACTGCCGGGCGACGAACTGCTCGAGCGCCGTCGCGAGCACCATCTCGCGGCAGTTCGCGGGGCGTTTCTCGCCGCGCCACTGGGGTTTGTAGATCGCGTCGCCGACCCGGATCGGTTGCCCGGTGAGCGCGCAGCGCGCCAGCCGGCGCGCCTTCGCGCTGATCCAGCGTTGTTCGTCGTAGCGGCAGCGCGTCGGATCGCTCCACGACACCAGCATCGACGAATCGGTCTGCCGCTCGACGGCGACGATCGCGCTGCGGCGGCGCACGTCGCCGCTCGACGGCACCGGCGCATCGTCCCGATGCGGGCGACGCGAGCCGTCCGCCTCTCGCGTGCGCGGCAGCGGCGGCATCCGGACGCCCGTGGCAGATAGCGGTCCGAGCGACGTGATCATGTGCTCCCAGCGATTGAAGGCGTCCATGGCGGCTTATCCAGGCAGGTGACGGGCGGCGCGGGCCGGTCGGCCCCGTTCGCGTGGCGCGCGACGTGTGCCGATGACCCGATGCTGACGATAGCCGCCGTTCGCTGAAGAGTCCCGGTCGCGGCCTTAATTTTTCTGCAGTGCGGCAAATCCGTTGGCGGCGCCGCGGCGTTCAAGAGAATTCAGCCGGATTTCAGTACGGCGCGCACCGCGCCGGATTACGCTCCCGACGGCATTCGTTCGTCCGCGCGCCACCATCGACGCGCGACGGCGCACGCCGGCCGGCTGCCGGGCGGGATGGCCGCGACCAGCCGCCACCGATCCACCATCCCGTGCGGCCTCGCCGCCGCATACCTCAGGAGTCCAGATGCATCCCGAACAGACCGACGCCGTTTCGTCGGCCCGCCGCCGCGACATGCTGCTCGCCGGCGCGACGGCCGTTGCCGCAGCCGCGCTGCCCGCCATGGCGGCCGCGGCCGGCACGCCGTCCCACAGCCCCTCTTCGGCCCACTCAGGAGCGCACACGATGAACACGATCACCACCAAGGACGGCACGCAGATCTACTTCAAGGATTGGGGCAGCGGCCGCCCGGTCGTGTTCTCGCACGGCTGGCCGCTGTGCGCGGACGCGTGGGACGCGCAGATGCTGTTCCTCGTGCAGCACGGCTATCGCGTGATCGCGCACGACCGCCGCGGCCACGGCCGTTCGGGCCAGCCGTCGCGCGGCAACGACATGAACACGTATGCGGACGATCTCGCCGCGCTGCTCGACGCGCTCGACGTGCGCGAAGCCGCGCTCGTCGGCCACTCCACCGGCGGCGGCGAAGTTACGCGCTACATCGGCCGCCATGGCACGAAGCGCGTGGCGAAGGCGGTGCTGATCGGCGCGGTGCCGCCGCAGATGGTGAAGTCGCCGACCAATCCCGGCGGCTTGCCGATGGAAGTATTCGACGGCATCCGCAAGAACGTCGCGGAGAACCGCTCGCAGTTCTACAAGGATCTCGCCGTGCCATTCTTCGGCTTCAACCGGCCGAACGCGAAGGTGTCGCAGGGCACCATCGACGCATTCTGGTCGCAGGGCATGATGGGCGGCATCCACGGCCAGTACCTGTGCGTGAAGGAGTTCTCGGAAGTCGACTACACCGACGACCTGAAGAAGATCGACGTGCCGACGCTCGTGCTGCACGGCGACGACGACCAGATCGTGCCGATCGACGATTCGGCCCGGCTGTCGTCGAAGATCGTGAAGCACGCGGTGCTGAAGGTGATCGAAGGCGGCTCGCACGGCATGTGCGTCGTGAACGCCGATCGCATCAACGCCGAGCTGCTTGCGTTCCTGCAGGCGTAAGCACGCGGTCCGTCGCGGCGGCGCGCATGCCGCCGCGACGGACGCGCCGTTCAGGACTTTTCAGGAAATTTCAGGCCGCCCGGTGCCACACTTACGGCGCCCGCACCGGGCGCAGCAGGATGCCGAGCAGCGCGCCGGCGAGCGCGAATGCCATCGCCACCCGGAAGTTGTCGGCCAGCGCGAGCGTCGTGGCCTGCACGCGCACCGCGCGATCGACGAGCGCATAGGCCGCCTGGTTGCCGGTCGCGAACGTGGCGCCATGCGCGACCAGCGACGCCGCGCCGGCCCGCAGCCGTTCGAGCGTTTCGGGATCCGACAGCGACACATGCAGACCGACGAGATTCGAATGGGTAGCCTCCCTGATCCGCTGAATCACCGCGATCGACGTCGTGCCGAGCTGCCCGCTCAGCAGGCGCGTCGCCTGCACGACCGCGCCGAACGTCAACGCGTGCTCGGCCGTCACGTGCTTGCCGAAGAAGAAGATGACCGACGTGAGCGCCATCGTCTGACCGAGCGCCTGCAGCAGCTGCGACGGAATGAAGTCGGGCTCGGCCCACACCGGCGTGAGCCGCGAGCCGAGCGCGAACGCGATCGCCACCATCGCGAAGCCGGCGACGATCAGCCGGCGCGGATCGACCCGCTGCAGCAGCAGCGCGACGCACGGCGCGAACAGCAGTTGCGGGATCGCGATCCAGCGCAGCGTGTCGCCGATCTGCAGCGGGCGCAGCCCGTACGTGCTCGCGAGGAACAGCGACGGGATGAAGCTCGTGTTGAGCACGGTGAAACGCACGAGGCCGACGAGCACGATCAGCAGCGCGATGTTGGGCCGCGCGAGGTAGCCGAGATCCAACCCGGCGCGCGGCGACGCGAGTTCGTGGATCAGGAACGCGGCGATCATCAGGATGCCCGCGGCCAGCAACGCGACGATCAGCGGCGACTGCAGCCAGAACAGCCGCTCGCCCTGGTCGAGCGCGATGCACAGGCACGCGAACCCGCCCGCGCCGAGCAGCATCCCGCGCGCATCGATGCCCGACGCGAAGCGCTTGATCGGCTCGTCGGCGAGCGACAGCATCAGGCATGCGATGAACGGCACGGTCAGCGCCGCGTTCTGCCAGAACAGCCAGCGCCAGCTCAAATGTTCGCTGTACCAGCCTTCGAGCGTGGCCGACAGGTTCAGCGACATCTCGAGATTCATCGCATACGCGGCGATGCCGAACGGAATCAGCCGCGGCGGCAGCGTGCGCACGACGAAGCCGACCGTCAGCGGCACGAACACGCCGGACGCGAGCCCCGCGATCGCCTGGCACACGATGAACGCGCCGAATTGCGTGCACAGCGGCAGCACGGTTTCCGCGCCGAGAAACACCACGGCGCCCGCGACCAGCACGCGGCGCGTGCCGAACATGAAGGCCGCCGCGATCGCGAGCGGCCCGACGAACATCTGCGACGCGGTGAACGCGGTGTTGATCCACGCGCCTTCGTCGAAGCCGATCCCGAGCGCGCCGCGCACGTCGGCCAGCCCGAGCGACGTGATGCGCGACGTCAGCGTCGCGATGATCGCGCCGAGCAGCACGGCCGCGATCGCGGCGATCGACCGAAACGTCGGGATGTCGGAGGCCGGGCCTGCGGCCGGCGCCGGCACGGCACTGCCGGTGGCGAACGTCGTGTTCATCGTCGAGCGGCTCCCGCCTGTCAAGCTGGCGCAAGCATAACGCGGTGCGTCAAATCCTGCCCGTACGATGGAGTTTGCCGATCATGACCCCACCCACCCCCGCGCCATCGCCCGCTGCGCCCGCGCGTTCCCGGCGACTGGCCGTCGTCGCGATCGCCGTGATCGCGCTACTGCTGGTCGCACTGCTCGTGTACGAGTTCTACGCACGCGATCGCGGCACCGACGACGCGTACGTGACCGGCCATCTGCACGTGATCTCGCCGCGCGTCGCCGGCACGGTCGAGCATGTGCTCGTCGACGACAACCAGTTCGTGCATGCGGGCGACGCGCTCGTGCAGATCGACCGGCGCGACTTCGACGTGCGCGTCGCGGCGCAGCGCGCCCGCGTCGCCCAGGCGCATGCCGATGCGAGCCGCGCACGCGCGCTGATCGAGCAGGCGGACGCGGCGCTCGTGTCGGCGCACGCCGATGCCGAAAAGGCCGAACTCGATTACGCCCGTGCACGCGAACTGACTCGCGAGACGCCGCGCGGCCTGTCGAAGCAGGAGTTCGATGCGGCCGACGCCGCCCGCAAGTCGGCCCGCGCGCGCGTCGCGGCGGCCGATGCGCAACGGCGCAGCGCGCTCGCCGCCGCTCAGGCCGCCGAGGCCGCGTCGAGCCAGAACGACGCCGAGTTGCGCGACGCGCTGCTGCAACTCGGCTACACGGCGGTCGTCGCGCCGTCGGACGGCTACGTCGGCAAGAAGACCGTCGAGACCGGCGAGCATGTCGCGCCCGGCCAGGCGCTGCTCACGCTGGTCGAGCCGCATCCGTGGATCGTCGCCAATTTCCGCGAGACGCAGCTACGGCACGTGCGCGCCGGCGACGCCGTGCAACTGCGCTTCGATGCGCTGCCGGAGCGCGCGTTCAGCGGCCGCATCGACAGCCTGTCGCCCGCGACCGGCGCGCAGTTCGCGCTGCTGCCGCCCGACAACGCGACCGGCAATTTCACGAAGGTCACGCAGCGCGTGCCCGTGAAGATCCTGCTCGACGGCCCCGCCGCGACGGAGCCGCGCATCCGGCCCGGGCTGTCGGTCGTCGTCACACTGCAACCCGGCAGCGAATCGCGATGACGCGCGTCTTCGCCCTGCTCGCCGCGAGCCTGCTGGCCGCGTGCTCGATCGCGCCGCAGCCGCTCGCGCCCGTCCCGGTCGAAACCGACCGGTTCCGTCATGCCGATCCGGCGACCGATGCGCACGCACCGTCGCTCGCCGCGTGGCCGGCGTGGTTCGGTGACTCGCAACTCGGCCGCCTCGTCGACGCCGCACTCGCGCACAACCTCGACATCCGCGCGGCGGCCGCGCGCGTCGACCAGGCGCAGGCGCTGCTCGGCGTGCGCGAAGCCGCGCTGGCGCCGACCGTGCGCGTCGACCCGTCGTTCAGCCGCACGCGGGTGTCCGGCACGGTCGACAACGCGCTGCCGAAGCGCACGATGCACAACTGGTCGGTGCCCGTCGCCGCGAGCTACGAAGTCGATCTATGGGGCCGCTTGCGCGGCGATGCCGACGTCGGCGAACAGAACCTGCTGCAGGCGGCGGCCGATCGCGATGCGGTGCGTCTGCGGGTGGCGACCGAAGTGGCCGTCGACTACCTGACGCTGCGCTACGTCGACGACGATCTCGTGACGCTCGTGCGCGCGATCGGGCTGCGGCGCACCGCGCTCGACGTGATCGCCGCCCGCGTGCGGGCCGGCGCGGCGAGCGATCTCGACGGGCTGCGCGCGTCGGCCGATCTCGATACCGCGCATGCCGATCTCGCGGAAAGCCGCCGGCTGCGCGAGAACCTCGTCGACGCCCTCGCGGTGCTGACCGGCGTGTCGCCGACCGCGTTCGACGTCGATACCGGCGCCGTGCCCGTGCAGGTGCCGGAGGTGCCGGCCGGATTGCCGTCCGCGCTGCTCGCCCAACGCCCGGACGTATTCGCGGCGGCACGGCGCGCCGATGCGGCGTCGCTCGAGCTGGGCATCGCGCGCACCGCGTGGCTGCCGACGCTGACGCTGACCGCCGACGGCGGTTTCGCCACCCGCGACCTGCGCTCGTTTCTCGACCGCAACAGCTCGCTGTGGAGTCTCGGCGCGAACGTCGCGCTGACGCTGTTCGACGGCGGCAAGCGCGATGCCGCGGTGGCCGCCGCGCGAGCCGGCACGAACGTCGCCGACGCCGACTATCGCGCGACCGCGATCGGTGCGTTGCGCGACGTGCAGGACGCGCTCAACGACATCGCCGCGCAAAAGGAACGGATCGTGCGCTACGACAGTGCGGCGCGCGCGACGGACGCGGCGGCGCGGCTATCGCTGAGCCGCTACGCGCACGGTTACGTCAGCTACCTGGAAGTGATCGACGCCGATCGCGACGCACTGAATGCGCGGCGCCAGCTGATTCACAGCCGGCAGGCGCTGGCCGTCGCGACGGTGAGCCTCGTGCGTGCGTTGGGCGGCGGGTGGACGCCGCCGGCGCACGCCGGCCGGGGCGGGTTGCGCGACGCGACGCAAGCCGACGCGCGATGAACGCATCGAACGGCCCGCGAGCGCGTCACGCGCGCGCGAGCCGATGCGCATCCTCGCCGAGAAACCGGTGCACGAAGGTCACGGCCATCGCGCCTTCGCCGACCGCCGACGCGACGCGCTTGACCGAGCCCGATCGCACGTCGCCGGCCGCGAACGATCCCGGCACGCTGGTTTCCAGGTGGTACGGCCGGCGCTCGAGCGGCCATACGCGCTCGAACGCCGGACAATCGTACAGATCGCCGCCGGTGACGAGATAACCGTCCGGATTGCGAATGATGTCGGTGTCCCTCGCCCAGTCGGTATTCGGCGCGCCGCCGATGCACACGAACAGGCGCGTGGCCGGCAGCCGTTCGCGCGTGCCGTCCGCCGAGCGAAGCTCGATCGCGTCGAGCCAGCCGTCGCCGTGCAGCGCGGCGACGCTCGACCGGTAGCGGACCTCGATGTTCGGCGTGCGTTCGATCCGGTCGATCAGGTAGCGCGACAGCGTGTCGGCGAGCGACGCGCCGCGCACGAGCATCGTCACCTGGCGCGCATGCCGGGAGAAATTCATCGCGGCCTGGCCGGCCGAATTGCCGCCGCCGACGATGAACACCTGCTCGCCCGCGCACATCGGCGCTTCGCTCGACCCCGCGCCGTAGAACAGCCCCGCGTTGAGAAACGCCGGTTCCTCCGGCAGCCCGAGGCTGCGATATTCGATGCCGGTCGCGCAGATGTTCGCGCGGGCGATCAGGATCGACCCGTCGGCGAGCTCGACGCGGATCTTGCCGTCGACGAACGTCGCATGCACGCCCTCGCGCATCGTCAGCAGCTCGACGCCGAACTTCACCGCCTGCTCGCGCGCGCGTTCGGCAAGCTCCGCGCCCGGGATGCCGTCGGGGAAGCCCATGTAGTTCTCGATCAGCGAACTCGTGCCGGCCTGCCCGCCGATCGCGCCGCGCTCGATCACGACCGCGCGCAGCCCTTCGGACGCCGCGTAGACCGCCGCCGACAGCCCGGCCGGTCCCGCGCCGTAGATCGACACGTCGTATTCGACGAAGCGCGGCCGCGCGACCCAGCCGAGCCGCGCGGCGATCTCGGCCAGCGTCGGCTGGTACAGGCGCGAGCCGTCCGGAAAGATCACGACCGGCAGCCGGATGTCGCGAAGCGGCGCGATGCCGAGCACCTGCGCGCAGTCAGCGTCCGACGTCAGCTCGCACCAGTCGTACGCGATCATGCGCCGCTGCAGGAAATCGCGGATCGCGTACGCGTCCCGGCTGCGCGGCAGGCCGACGATCCGCACGTGTTGCGGTTGCTCCATGAGCGCCTCCCGATGATGTCGATGTCGAATGCGGTCCGGCCGGTGCGGCGGTGCCGCGGCCGGACGCATCCGCGACTGTACGCCGCCGGCACGCGCCGCGCGGGCCGCTTCATGACAATTAAGGTCCGGCCGCGCCGCGACGCCGCACAATGTCGCGTATCCGTCCCGCTTGCGGCCTCGCGCCGGCCCGTCGCAAGCGTCGCTCCCGCGCCGGCATCGGAGCGCAAGATGGCCAACGCCTGTACGCATCTCGACGAAGCACGCGTGTTCGACACCGACAAGGACTACTGTGAGGAATGCATCAGATCGGGCAGCCGCTGGGTGCATTTGCGGATGTGCCTGATCTGCGGGCACGTCGGCTGCTGCGACTCGTCGCCGAATCGCCACGCGAGCCGGCATTTCCACGACACCGGCCACCGGCTCGTCCGCTCGATCGAGCCCGGCGAGCGCTGGATCTGGTGCTACGCGGACGAAGTCGTCGCGGGCGAGATTCCGTCGTGACGCGACGTGCGCGGTGGTCGTGACGTAACGCGCACGTCGTCCGCCCCGGCGCCGAGCCCCCGGCCGATCCGGGGCCGGACACCGTTCAGAACGTTTCAGCGCCGCTTCAGGCAAGGGTGGCGGCCTCTGCGTAGACTGCCGTTCATGAGCTGCCGCGCAGAACGGCACTTGCGCCCGTTATCGACTGCTGGAGTGACAACATGATCCCCGCCGCCAATCACCGCCGCTCGGCAACACGCTCGCGGCCGCATCGGACGACCCCGCACGGCCGACCCGCATCGTCCGGTGTCGCCGCGCCTCGCATCACTTGCGGCGCACCGCGTCGCATGGAGCGCGCATGAAGCACAAACGACTCTGGTTCGGCGCGGCCGGCATTGCGGTCGTCGGCCTCGCGGTCGCGATCGGCATCATGGTGCGGCCGTCGATCGCGCCGATCGATCCGCCCGCTCCCGCGTCGTTCGATCCGCAACTGGTGCGCGCCGGCGCGCGCGTCGTCGCGCTCGGCGACTGCATCGTGTGCCACACCGCGAAGGACGGCAAGCCGTTCGCGGGCGGGCTGCCGCTCGCGACGCCGTTCGGCACGATCTATGCAACCAACATCACGCCGGACGCCGAAACGGGGATCGGCCGCTGGTCGCGCGATGCGTTCGCCCGGGCGCTGCGCACCGGCATCGGCCGCAACGGCCAGCCGCTCTACCCGGCGTTTCCGTACATTCATTTCACGCGGATGTCGGACGACGACATCGCCGCCGCGTACGCGTACCTGATGACGCGTGAACCGGTCCACGCGACGGCGCCCGCCAACGACCTGATCTTTCCGCTGAACTTCCGCCCGCTGGTCGCGTTCTGGAACGTGCTGTTCCTGCGCGAAGGCGCGTATCAGCCGGACCCCGCGCAGTCCGCGCAATGGAACCGCGGCAGGATGCTCGTCGACGGGCTCGGCCACTGCGCGTCGTGCCATTCGCCGCTGAATGCGATCGGCGGCGAGCAGCGCGGCCGCGCATTCGACGGCGGCATCGTCGACGGCTGGGAAGCGCCACCGCTCAATGCGCTCGGCCAGGCCGCGCGGCCGTGGACGCAGGCGCAGCTCGTCACCTACCTGCGTACCGGCCGCGCGAGCGAGCACGGCGCGGCGGCCGGGCCGATGCTGCCGGTCACGCGCGACCTCGCGACGGTGCCGGTGGAGGACGTCGAGGCGATCGCCGCCTACATCCTGTCGATCCAGAAGCCGGCGAACGCGCGTGCGACCGCCGCCGCGAAGCCGGTCGAACGCGCCGCGACGACGCCGGCCGCGCAACGCGGCGCGACGCTGTTCCAGGCGTCGTGCGCGCAGTGCCACGGGCCGGCCGCGCCGATGCAGTCGATCGGCGAGCGGCCGACGCTTTCGTTCAGCACGGCGGTCAACGCCGATACGCCGCGCAACGCGATCCAGATGATGTTCAACGGCATCGGCTGGCACGGCGAGGACACGCTCAACTACATGCCGTCGTTCATCGACCAGTACGACGACGCGCAGATCGCCGATCTCGCCGCGTACGTGCGCGAGACCTATACCGATCGTCCCGCATGGCCGGGCGTCGACGCGATGGCCGCAAAGCTCAGAAAAGAGGACACCGCACGATGATTACCCTCACCGTCAACGGCGTGCGGCACACGCTGGACATCGATCCGTCCACGCCGCTGCTGTACGCGCTGCGCAACGACCTGCACCTGCACGGCGCGAAGTTCGGCTGCGGCCTCGGCCAATGCGGCGCCTGCACCGTGATCGTCGACGGCAAGCCGACCTTCTCGTGCCTGATGCCGGTGGCCGCGGTCGGTGCGCGCAGCGTGCGCACCATCGAAAGCCTCGGCACCGCCGAGCATCCGGGCCCGCTGCAACGCGCGTTCATCGAGCACCAGGCCGCGCAGTGCGGCTACTGCATCGCCGGAATGATCATGCGCGCGCAGGCGCTGCTCGAACGCAATCCGAAGCCGACCGAACAGGAACTGCGCACGCACATGGAACCGAATCTGTGCCGCTGCGGCACGCACATGCGGATTCTCGCGGCGGTGCGCTCGGTCGCGGGGCTGCCGGCTCCCGAACCGGCTTCCGCTCCCGTCACGATCAGCAAGGGGCTGTGATGAATTCCCACGACGACATCGACGAAGGCCGCCGGCATTTCATCGTCTCCGGCGCGCTGTTCGTCACGTTCAGTCTCGCGCCCGCGTCGCGCGCGGCCGCGCAGCTGGTGATCGCCGACGAAGGTGCGGCCGTGCACGTGGCGAAGGCCACCCAGGCGCTCGCGGGCAGCCTGAAGACCAATCCGCTGCTCGACGCGTGGGTCAAGATCGCGCCCGACGGCAAGGTCACCGTGTTTACCGGCAAGGTCGAGCTCGGCACCGGCGTGCGCACCGCACTGCTGCAGGTGGCCGCCGAGGAACTCGACATGAAGCCGTCGCTGATCACGTTCCTGACCGCCGACACCGGCGCGTCGCCGGACGAAGGATTGACCGCCGGCAGCCATACGATGGCCGACAGCGGCTCCGCGCTGCTGAACGCGACCGCGCAGGTGCGCGCGCTGCTGGTGGAAGGCGCGGCGAAACGCTTCGGCGTCGATCCGGGCGTGCTGACGACCGCCGACGCGGTGATCAAGGCGCCCGACGGCCGCACGATGACCTACGGCGACGCGATCCGCACGGTCGACCTGCATCGCAATGCCGCGCCCACGTCGCCGCTGAAGAACCCGGCGACGTTCGCCGTGATCGGCACGTCGCTGCCGCGCGTCGACATCCCGAACAAGGTCACGGGCGGCGTCAGCTACGTGCAGGACATGCAGCTGCCCGGCATGCTGCACGCACGTGTCGTGATGCCGCCGGTGTACGACGCGACGCTGCTGTCGTTCGACGAAGCCGCGATCCTGAAGCTGCCCGGCGTCGTGCGGATCGTGCGCAACGGCAGCATGCTCGCGGTGGTCGCGCAGGGCGAGTGGCAGGCGGTGGTCGCGCAGCGCGCGCTCGCCGCCGGCTGCCGCTGGTCGCCGGGCCGCAAGCTGCCTGAGCGCGGCACCGTGCACGCGGACCTGAAACGGATCTCGACGCAGCGCATCGAGATAGCGAACACGCATGCGGCCACCGCGCCGGCCGTGAAGACGCTGAATGCGACGTTCCTGAAGAACTACCTGCTGCACGGGTCGATCGGGCCGTCGTGTTCGGTCGCGCATCTCGAGAACGGGATGATGACGGTGTGGACCCACTCGCAGGGCGTCTACCCGCTGCGCGACGCGCTCGCGGAGATGCTGTCGATGCCGAAGGCGAGCGTGCGCTGCATTCACACCGAAGGCTCCGGCTGCTACGGCCACAACGCGGCGGACGACGCGGCCGCGCACGCCGCGCTGATCGCCGCTGCGATGCCGGGCAAGCCGATTCGCGTGCAATGGATGCGCGAACAGGAACACACGTGGGATCACTTCACACCCGCGATGGTGACCGAGGTCAGCGCGTCGCTCGATGCGGGCGGCCGCATCGTCGACTGGAACTATGCGTTGTGGAGCAGTTCGCACAACGAGCGGATCGTCAACGCCGGCCGGCTGCTGCCCGCGCGCATGCTCGAGCCGCCGTTCGTGCCCGCGCCGTCGACGCCGATGCTGCAACCGGAGGGCGGCGGCGACCGCAACGCGATTCCGCTGTACGCGCTGCCGAACCAGCACATCGTCAACAACTTCTCGCCGACGATGCCGCTGCAGACGTCCGCGATGCGTTCGCTCGGCGCGCACACGAACATCTGGGCGATCGAGAGCTTCATGGACGAGCTCGCGCGCGCGGCCGGCGTCGATCCGGTCGAATTCCGGCTGCGTCACATGGAAGACCATCGCGCGCGGCAGGTGATCCAGCTCGCCGCGAAGCACTTCGGCTGGCCGCGGCCGCCGCGCGCGCGCAATCGCGGCGTCGGCTTCGCGTTCGGCAAGTACAAGAACCTGATGGCCTACGTCGCGATCGCGGTCGAGGTGTCGGTCGTGCCGGAAACCGGCCAGGTGACGCTCGAACACGCGGAAGCCGCCGTCGACGCGGGCCAGATCGTGTCGCCGGACGGCATCCGCAACCAGATCGAGGGCGGCATCGTGCAGGCCGCGAGCTGGACGCTGTACGAAGCGCTGAAGTACGACACGGAACGGATTCGCAGCTTCGACTGGAGCAGCTATCCGATCCTGCGCTTCTCGGCCGTGCCGCAGAACGTGAAGGTCCATCTGGTCAATCGCCCCGGCGCGCCGTTTCTCGGCGCGGCCGAGGCGTCGATGGGGCCGACCGCCGGCGCGCTGGCCAACGCGATCTTCGACGCGACCGGGCAGCGCATGCGCGAAATGCCGTTCGCCGGCGACGCGCTGAGAAAGCGCATCGACGCCTAGCGGGTCGGTCACCCCGCTACGCGACACCCTATATCCGACATGAGACAAGACGGCGCCGGCACGCACCGGCGCCGCATGCCGACCGGCTGGAGAACTTCCGACGATGGATACCTTGCTTTCGATGCGCGTGTTCACGCGCATCGTCGAAACCGGCAGCTTCACGCGCGCTTCCGACACGACCGGCCTCACCACGCCGCGCGTGTCGGCGCTGCTGAGCGCACTCGAGCAGCATCTCGGCTGCCGGCTGCTGAACCGCACCACGCGGCGCATCTCGCTGACCGAGGACGGTCAGGCCTACTACGAACGTTCCGTCGCGGTGCTGCGCGAGATCGATGACATGGAGGCGTCGGTCTCGCAGGCCCGCAACGTGCCGCGCGGCCGGCTGAAGGTGAACCTGCCGCCCGCGATGGCGAAGCAGGTCGTGGTGCCCGCGCTGCCGGCGTTTCTCGACGCCCATCCGGACATCATGCTCGAACTCGGCGTGACCGACCGGCAGATCGACCTCGTCGGCGAAGGGGTCGACTGCGTGGTGCGCATCGGCGCGCTCGACGATTCGGGGATGATCGCGAAGCGGATCGGCAGCCTGACCACCTGCACGTGCGGCTCGCCCGCGTATTTCGCGCGGTGCGGCGAGCCGCGGACCGTCGACGATCTCGCGCAGCACGTGGCGGTCAGTCACATCTCGGCCGACACCGGGCGGCCGCGCCCGTGGGATTACGTGGTCGACGGCGAGCCGCGCATCGTGCAGATGTGCGGCACGGTGGCCGTCAACGACGCGGACAACTACATCGAGTGCGGCGTCGCCGGCATCGGCCTGATCAAGACGTCGCTGTACCTCGTCGAGCCTTACCTGAAATCGGGCCGGCTGCGCGAGGTGCTGACCGATTTCAACGCGCCGGCCCGGCCGATCTCGGTGCTGTATCCGCCCAATCGCCACATCCCGGTCAAGCTGAAGGTGTTCGTCGACTGGCTCGCGGGCCTGTTCGAGCAGATTCCGACGCTGCAGGGCAAACGCGGCTGAACCCGCGCGGCGCGGCACCTTTGCGTGCCGCGCAACGCTCGATTGCGCGGCGTCCCGATTCCGGCCTGAGCGATTGATCACTAGTATCGACGGCAATGCGGTGCACCGTATCGCGGCCAGGCGAGCTCCATGCCGGCGCGACGCTCCGGTGCCCGGCCTTTCCCTTTTCCAGGAGTCGACCATGTCAACGGATTCAACACCGCTCGCGCCGCCCGCGCACGGCGTCAAGCTCACGCAGGGGCTGATCCTGCTGTTCGCGTTCAGTTGCGGCGCGATCGTCGCGAACCTGTACTACGCGCAGCCGATCACCGAGCTCATCGCGCCGGGCCTGCACATGTCCGGCAACACGGCGAGCCTGATCGTGTCGCTGACGCAGATCGGCTACGCGCTCGGGCTGTTCTTCATCGTGCCGCTCGGCGACCTGCTCGAAAACCGCAAGCTGATGATCGTGACGGCCGTCGTGTCGATCGCGAGCCTCGCGGCGGCGGCGCTCGTGCGCACGCCCGGGCTCTTTCTCGCGATTTCGCTGCTGATCGGGTTCAGCTCGGTGGCCGTGCAGATCCTCGTGCCGCTCGCCGCACATCTCGCGCCCGACCATTCGCGCGGCCGCGTCGTCGGCACGATCATGAGCGGGCTGCTGCTCGGCATCCTGCTCGCGCGGCCGCTGTCGAGCGTCGTGGCCGACGCGTTCGGCTGGCGCTTCGTGTTCGCGGCGGCGGCCGTGCTGATGACGCTCGTCACGGCCGTGCTCGCGCTGACGATTCCGTCGCGCCAGCCCGATCATCGCGCGACCTATTTCGAACTGATCGGCTCGCTGCTGCACCTCGTCCGCACGATGCCGGTATTGCGCCACCGCGCGTTCTACCAGGGCCTGATGTTCGCGTCGTTCAGCCTGTTCTGGACCGCCGTGCCCGTCGAGCTGACGCGTCACTACGGGTTGTCGCAATCGGCGATCGGCCTGTTCGCGCTGGTCGGCGCGATCGGCGCGACCTCGGCGCCGGTGGCCGGGCGCCTGGCGGATGCCGGCCATACGGTGCGCGCGACGCTGATCGCGCTCGTCGCCGGCGCGCTCGCGTATGCGGTCGGGTTCGTGCACGGCACCGGCCTGTACGGGCTCGTCGTCACCGGCATCGTGCTCGACTTCGCGGTGCAGATGAACATGGTGCTCGGCCAGCGCGAGATCTATGCGCTGCACGCGGCGAGCCGCAACCGGCTGAATGCGCTGTACATGACGAGCATCTTCGTCGGCGGCGCCGTCGGCTCCGCGCTCGCGAGCCCGTTGTACGAGCACGGCGGCTGGCCGCTCGTCGCCGCGGTGGCCGGCGCGTTCCCGATCGTCGCGCTCGCGCACTACCTGCTCGTCGGGCGGCCGCACGCGCAACGCCACGCCGCGGGTTGACCCGCCGTCGCACGCCGAACCGATCCGTTCGCGGGGCGCGCCGCCGCCCCGCCCTCCGTCGAACCACAGGAGTCCATCATGTCTTCCCTGCTCAGTGCTTACGATCTGCGCGGCCTCGCGCTGCCGAACCGCGTCGTGATGGGGCCGATGACGCGCTCGCGCGCGCCGTCGCGCGGGCTGCCCACCGAACTGATGGCCGAGTACTACGCGCAGCGCGCGTCGGCCGGCCTGATCGTGACCGAAGCCACCAACGTCAGCCGGGCGTCCGCCGCATTCGAGCTGACGCCGGGCCTCGTCGACGATGCGCAGGCCGCCGCCTGGAAAATCGTCACCGATGTCGTCCATGCGAACGGCGGGCGCATCTTCGCGCAGCTGTGGCATGGCGGGCGCGTCAGCTCGCTGACGCTGCTCGGCGGCGCCGCGCCGCTGTCGCCGTCCGGCGTGAACGACGACCTCGAACAGTTGCAGGTCTGGGCGCAGCTGCAGAACGGCTACTACACGAAGATTCATGCGACGCCGTCGCGCGCGATGACGACCGATGAAGTCGTCGCGACCGTCGACGAATTCCGGCAGGCCGCGGCACGCGCGATGGCCGCGGGCTTCGACGGCGTCGAGATTCATGCGGCCAACGGCTACCTGCCGCACCAGTTCCTGTCGTCGACGCTGAACCGCCGCGACGATCGCTACGGCGGATCGGTCGCGAACCGCGCGCGCTTTCTGGAAGAAATCGTCGACGCGGTCGGCGGCGTGATGCCGCTGAGCCGCGTCGGCGTGCGCATCTCGCCGTATGCGAAATACAACAACGTGCGCGACGCCGATCCGGACGCGACGCTCGCGTACGTCGGGCGGATGCTCAACGCGGCGGGCGTCGCCTATCTGCACGCGGCCGACACCAACGGCTGGAGCGGCGAACCCGATCTGCCGCGCATCGTCGAGCACGCGCGCCGGTCGTTCCACGGCACGCTGATCGTCAACGGCGGCATTTCACCGGAGGCGGCGAGCGCGCTGATCGACGCGGGCGACGCCGATCTCGTCGCGTTTGCCCGCGCGTATATCGCGAACCCGGATCTGGTCGAGCGCATCGCGGCCCGCGCACCGCTCGCGCAGCCGAAGTCCATCGGCTGGTACGGCGGCGAGCGCGCCGGCTACGTCGACTACGCGCGGCACGACGCGGCGCAATCGCCCGCCTGACCCGCGCACGCCGGGCGCGGCGGCGCGCCGCGGCCGGCCGTGCGGCCGGCTGCCGCACGCCGGGCCGGCGCCGTCACGTATCGTTCCACCGCGCGCCCAGCACGCGGCCGCAGAAATTCGGCCGATGAAAGTCGGGGTCCGCGCGTTCGAGCACGTCCGCGCTCCAGGTGCCGAAGGTCGACTGCGGCCGATGCTCGACGCCGCGCGCGACCATGTCCAGATACGCTTCGCGAAAACCGCTGCCGCGCGGGTAAGCCGCGAGCAGCGCCGCGCGTTCGTCGGCGGTATACGCGTCGAAGTCGGTCGCCATCAGGTCCGTCGACACGGCGCACGCCAGTGCGCGCGCAAGCGGCGACGCGCGGGCGGCCACGCCCGGTGTCGTATGCAGCGCGACCGCGTGCCACACGTCGTCGCGCATGCGCCGCGACCGGCGATGCCGCAGCAGCAGCGCGTGCGCGGCGTCCGCGCCGTCGAGCTCGTAGCGTTCGGTCGAACGACAGTACGCCGGGCTCAATCCCATGTTCGCGTACATCGCGGCGACGTACAGTGCGTCGGCGTCGCACGCGTCGCCTGCACGCCGCGCGGCGAGCGACGCGAACACGAACACGCGCGCCGCATGAGCGGCGAGCGCGGCGGGCAACGACGCGCGGGCCGCGTCGGCGGCTTCGACCGTCACGGGCGTGCGCGGAATGCGCACGCCGGCCACTTCGTCGCCGGTGGCCGATGCGCGCGGGTGCGCAGCATTCATCCTGTCTCCTTCATGCCCCGTGCACGGGGCGGAAAATCGTTCGATGCACGGCGACACCCGGCGCGCAGCGCGTCGCGCACCGGCACGCGCCGCTCAAAACGCGACGCAGCAGCGGCCGAAGGCTTCGCAGCGCTCGGCGGCCGCGCTTGCCGTCGGATAGCGCGGTCGCGCGAAGCGGCGTCCATCACCGCGCGCACGGCACGCATCGACGCCGGGCACCCCGCACGCGTCGCCCGACGCCGACGCATGCGAACGGTCGCGCACGTCGGCGCCCACCGCGCCGTCTGCGGCGACCGGCGACCACGCAGGGCTGACGGGCGGCGGCGGCGGCGCAAGCGGCGAGAATTCCTGTTCCGCGTGCACGACCCTGCCGTCGACGACCGTCAGCACCGACGACAGCGTCGGGATGCGCCGCACATCGATCGTGAAGTAATCGTCGCTCAGCACCGCGAAATCGGCGTACCGGCCGGGCACCAGCGCGCCCTTGCGATGCTCGTCCGCGGAGAACCACGCGCTGCCGGCCGTGTAGCGGCGCAGCGCCTCCATCCGGCCGAGCCGGTTGCGCGCCGGATACAGCGCGGTGCCGCCCACGCTGCGCCCCGACACCATCCAGTACAGCGCGACGAACGGGTTGTAGCTCGCCGCGCCCGTCGCGCCGGACCCCGCGCCGACCGGCAGCCCGGCCGCGAGCATCGCGCGGAGCGGCGGCGCGCGCGTGGCCGCCGCCGCACCATGGCGCGCGATGAACGCTTCGCCCTGGAACGCCATGCGCGGCTGCACGGTGATGCCGCCGCCCAGCGCCGCGACCCGCGCGATATTGGCGTCCGAAATGGTCTCGCAGCAGTCGAAGCACCAGCGCAGCCCGTCGAACGGCGTGTCGCGATCCACCGCTTCGAACACGTCGAGAAAGCGGCCGATCGATTCGTCGTAGGTCGCCTGGAGCCGGAACGGCCAGCGATGATGCACGAGCAGCCGGACGACGGCCGCCAGTTCGACCTCGACGGACGCGGGCAACTCGATGCGCGGTTCGAGGAAATTCCCGAGATCGACCGCCGAGAACAGCAATCGCTCGCCCGCGCCGCTCGCGCGCAGGAACGCGTCGCCGTCGCCGGGCGCGGTCAGCGCGATCCATTTCGCGAAGTCGTCGAGCTCCCGGCCCGCGTGCCGCGCGCCCAGCGCATAGGCGATGCGCGTCGTCAATTCGCCGCGCCGCGCGAGCGTCGCGACCGCCGCATAGTCGTCCGGATACGCGAGGCCGTCGCCGCCGGCGTCGATCGCGCTCGTCACGCCGACGCGGTTCAGCGCGTGCATGAACTGCCGCGTCGAGTTGACCCGGTCGGCCGCATCGAGCGTCGGCGCGCGGGCGAGCACCGCGTCCAGCACCGCCGGGTCCTGACGCGCGAGCAGCAGCCCGGTCGGCCGCCCATGGCGGTCGCGCCGCAGTTCGCCGCCGGGCGGATCGGGCGTGTCTCGCCCGTAGCCGAGCGCGCGCAGCGCGGCCGCATTCAGCCACGCACTGTCGGCCAGATGCTGGACGAATACCGGCGTGTCGGGCGCGATCGCGTTGAGCTCGGCCGTCGTCGGCCCGCGCTTTTCCGCGAACTGCAGCGCGGTCCAGCCGCCCGCCACGCGCGCCCAGTGCGGCGCGGGCGTGCGTCGTACCTGCCGGCCCAGCAGCTCGAGCGCGTCGGCCAGCGACGGCACGCCGTCCCAGCGCACCTCGAGGTTGAAGTTCATGCCGCCGCGGATCGCCTGCAGGTGCGCATCGATCAGGCCCGGAATCACGGTACGGCCGTGCAGGTCGATACAGGCGGTGTCGTCGTGCGCATGGCGCAGCACGTCGCGATCGTCGCCGGTCGCGACGATGGTCCCGTCCTTCACGGCGAGCGCACGGACGAACGAGCGCTGTTCGTCCTGGGTCGCGATCTTACCGTTGAACACGACGAGGTCCGCCGAACGCGCGGGTTCCGTCGCTCTAAGCACCGTCGGGCCTCCGGTACGCGCCTGCGCGCGGCGCGGCGCGGGCCGCCCTGCTGGTCGTCGAACGGGGGAAAGCGGCCGCACCGCACGCATCGGCATGCATGCTGCGATCGCGCGGCCGCGCGGCCGTACCGGGTTCGCGCATCGTCATGCCGCCTGCTGCGCCGCGTCGGCGGTGTCGCGTCGCGCGCGCGTCAGGCACGGCGCGAGCGGCGCACCCTGACGCACGAAATTCTGCACGCGCAGCAAACGGCGCACGTCGTGGGCGCGCGAATGCGGATCGAAGTGCCGCGCGACGCCGGCGACCAGCGCCGACGCCTGCGCGGTGTGCCCGCGCTCGATCAGGTGATCGGCGAGATCGAGCGAGCTGCGCAGCGCCCACATCGCGGCGCCCTGCGCGTTCGCGGTCTGGATCGCCATCTGCAGATGGCGATGCCCGTCGGCTTCGTACGCGGCGGCGAGATCCGCGCCGACGATGCGCGCCTGTTCCAGCATCGCGACGCCTCTCACGCGCAGCAGTTCGGGGACGAACAGGTGCTCGCCGTGCGCACGGCAGCGTGCGAGCGTCGCATCGAGCCGGGTGCACGCTTCATCGGCGCGGCCCGTCCGCACGAGGCCCTCCGCGTATGCGACGGTCAACGGCGCGAGCACGCGCCGGAAGCCGCTCGCCTCGACGCGCCGCAATGCGGGCTCGAGCCGGGCGAGGCCCGCGCCGGGATGGCCGGCCTGGATGTCGAACTGGCCGGTCAGGCATTCCGCGTGACTGCGCCAGATGTCGAAACCGTGTGCGTCGGCGGTCGCGCGCAGCGTCGCGAGATAGTCGGAGGTGATGTCGTGATCGCCGTAGCGCAGCGCGATCGGCACGGCGGCCGCGCCGAGCACGACGCACAGCGGGAGGGGCGACGGGTCGCGGCGCGCATGCTCGACCGCTTGCGCGGCGACGCGCATCGCGTGCTCGGGCTCGCCCTGCATCCAGAGCAGGCGGATCAGCATCGTGCGCCCCAGCGTCGCCATGTCGACGCCCAGCGCGGCCTGCGCGCACGGCGGTTCGCCCGCGTCGGCCAGCTCGGCCGTCGCCGCTTCCAGCCGCTCGCGCGCCTGCGCATGCTCGCCGAAGTAATGCAGCGACGTCGCGACCATCGTGTTGGCCAGCAACCGCTGCGACCGGTCGCCGCGCCGCTCGGCCGCCCGCTCGAAGCGCGTCGCGTAGCGCAGCGACTCGTGAATGTCCGACAGCGTCAGCATCGTGTTCCACAGCCCGACCAGCGCGCGCGCGTCGAACGCATCGTCGCCGATGTGCGCGGCGAGACCGAGCGTGCGGTCCCACATCGCGGCGGCGGCCAGCGCGTCGCCGTCGGTATGCAGCAGCGCCGACGCGCAGGCCGCCCGCAGCCGCATCTCGCGCGCGGCATCGACCGGGCCCGTGGCGTCCGTGTCCAGCCCGTCGAGTACCTGGCGCGCACGCGCCGTGCATGCGCGCATCCGCGACGGCTCCAGCAGCGCGCGCGCCAGCCGGTCGGGCTCGGGCACGCCTCCGGCTTCGGCGGCGTCCACCGGTTCATCCACGGCCGGCGCGGGCGCATCGGCAGGCGGCACGTCGGCGAGCAGCACGGGCGCCGCGGGAGGTGCGCCCGCCCGCTCGCGCTCGTACGCCGCATGGCGCGCGACGATGCGCTCGAACTCGCCCTCGTTGTGCAGTTTTTCCAGCGCGTACGCGCGCGTCGATTCGGTCAGCCGGTAGCGCGCATACGCGCCATCGAACTCGACGGTCACCAGCGATTTCGCCACCAGCTCGCCGAGCACCGCGATCATGTCCGCGGCCGAGGTGCCGGGCTCGGTCGCGACCGCGCGCGCGGCATCGAACGAAAACGGCCCGATGAAGCACCCCATCCGGCGAAACAGCGCGCGCGCGGCCCGGTCGAGCAGCACGTAGCTCCAATCGAACGTCGCGCGCAGCGTCTGATGACGCGGCAGCGCCGAGCGCAGCCCGCCCGTCAGCAGGTTCAGCCGGTCGTCGAGGCGCGACGCGACGACCGCGAGCCCGAGCGTCGCCACGCGCGCCGCGGCCAGTTCGATCGCGAGCGGCAGCCCGTCGAGGCGCCGGCAGATGTCGCCGATCAGCCGCACGCCGGCTTCGTCGACCGCGCAATCCGGCGCGGCCGCGCGCACGCGTTCCAGGAACAGCTCGACGGCCGAACAACGGACGATTTCCGCGGCGGACGCGTTACCGTCCGGCACCGCGAGCGGGCTCATGCGCAGCACCGCTTCGGCCGAGATGTGCAGCGGCTCGCGGCTCGTCACGAGCACGCGCAGCGAGCCGGCGCTCGACGTCAGCGTTTCGACGAGGCTCGCCACCAGATCGACGATGTGCTCCGCGTTGTCGAGTACCAGCAGGCAGCGCGACGTCGCGAACGCGTCGCCGATGCGGTCGATGGCGGGCACGCCGGGCGTATCGAGGCCGAGCTCCGCGGCGAGCGCGATCAGCATGTCGTCGCGCGTCGACGCGCGCGCCAGTTCCACGAACAGCACGCGCTCGTGCGCGCGGCTGCGCATGCCGTGCGCGACGCGCACCGCAAGACTCGTCTTGCCGATGCCGCCCGCGCCGACGAGCGTGATGACCGGCGTGCGTTCCAGCATGTCGACGATCTGCGCGATTTCGGCGTCGCGCCCGACCAGCGGCGCGAGCAGCGACGACGTGCAGGCATCCGGCAGCGCCGCGACGGCCGGCGGTACGGCGACGGCCGGCGCTTCGGCCGCGGGCACGAGATCCGGTCCGGGCGACGCGCTCGCGACCAGCAGGTAGCCGCGCCCGGGCACCGTCTTGATCAGGTCGCGGCTCGCGCCGAGCGCCTTGCGCAGCGTGGCCACATGCACCTGAAGCCGGTTTTCCTCGACGATCAGGCCCGGCCAGACCGCGTCCATGATGTCGTCTTTCGACACGACCGAACCGCTCGCGCGGTGCAGGACTTCGAGAATGTCGAGCGCGCGCGCGCCGATGCGCAGCGACGCGCCGTGGCGGCGAATGTCGCGTTGCTCGAAGTCCACCGACAAAGTTCCGATCTGGATCATGGCCGCCTCCGGGTTCCTCGGGATGGCTGGCGAATGAACGCGGCAGTTCACCCGGCAGGAAGTCCGCGTCCGGCGCACCCTTGCACCGGACGAAAATGTCGAATTCCGGACCGAGTGTAGACGGGCATGCGGTGAAAATCTTGAAGGAAAATGCGCTGCACGCGCGTTTCGCGCGGACGCGATCGGCTCGATCACTTGCGTGTAAAAGTAGGGCGCTATACTCTGCCGGGCCGCGCGCGCAAGCCTTGCGCGGGGGGACGCACTCACCGCGCACACGCATTGAAAGCAATTTGTCAGGATGACGAGCGGACGTTTATGCAAATTCATTTTGAACGTTCGCGTGCGCATCTAAACTGGACTCGTCATTTCACGCTCCGAGTCCCTCGCTGAGGAATTCCATGTCAGACACCGTCATCGCCGCGCCGGTGGCAGCGCCTTCGCGGCGGCCGAAAGACACGCTCGGCTGCGTGTCGAGCCTGCTGGCGAAGGATGTCGAGACGACATCCGGCGGCCTGAAGCTCCACCGCAAATGCATGCGTGAAGCGCACGTCGAACGCATCGAGATGCCCGCGTGCGACCGCGGCTTCCTGGTCGGCGTGTCGCTGACCGGCGGCCACCGCCGCACGCTCTACGGGCGCGCCGGCGCGAGCGAACGCCGGTTCCAGCATCACTCGATCTACATTCGCGATTTTTCCCGTCATTTCCATGCCGACCTGTACGGCAACTTCGACTTCGTGCTGGTCGAGCTGCCGCATGCGTATCTGGCACGCATCGGCCCCGAGCACGGCGGCAGCCCGGTCGACGGCCTCACGTGCCGCGTCGATGCGCGCGACCCGGTGCTCGGGCATCTCGCGCACGCGGTGGCCGACAGCCTCGACACACCCGGCCCGCTGAACGCGCTGTTCATCGAACAGGTCGGGCTCGCGATGGGCGCGCATCTCGTGCGCCGCTACGGCAACGCGCGCACGCGCGAGCTCGAGCACAAGGGCATGCTGTCGCCCGCGAAGGTCGCGCGCGCCCAGGAGTTGCTGATGGAAAAGGCGGACCTCGGCGTGTCGATCGAGGAAGTCGCGAACGAATGCGACCTGTCGCGCGGGTATTTCATCCGCGCGTTCTCGCGCACCACCGGCCGCACGCCGCACCAGTGGCTGCTCGAACAGCGCGTGATGCGCGCGCGCGAGCTGATCGAGACGTCCGACATGACGCTGGCCGACATCGCGGTCGCGTGCGGCTTCGCCGACCAGAGCCATCTGAACCGCCTGTTCGCGCGGATCGTCGGTCATCCGCCCGGCGCGTGGCGGCGCGCACGGTCGCGCTGACCGGCATGGACGCACGCCGGGCCGTCACCGCACCGGCGTCGCGTCATAGTTGACCGGCACCCAGTCGTATTGCGCACCGTCGCGGCGCAAGTGGCCGAGCCCGGGAAACGCGATATGCGCGGCACCGACGAGATAGCGTCGAGCGGCGACGCGCTTCAGCGTGTCGCGCCGCGTGCGGCGCGCCGTGCCGGCATCGCTGTCGTACTGGACCGTCGCGTCCACGTCGCGCAACTGGATCGCCGCCACGTGCACGATATCGCCCCACGCGAGCAGGCCCGCGTGGCCGCTCTCGATCAGATAGGCCGTATGGCCCGGCGTATGGCCGGGCATCGGCACCGCGCGAATGCCGGGCGCGAGCGTCGCGTCGCCGCGAAACGTCTTGAAGCGGCCGGCCGCGACGTAAGGCGCGACCGCCGCGGCCGCCGCATCGAAGAACGACGCAAGGAACGCCGGCGCGTGCGCCTTGTTGGCCGGATCGAGCCAGTACGCGGCCTCGACCGCGTTCACCCGCACGACGGCATTCGGAAACGTCATTACGCCATTCGACGCAATGCCGCCGACATGGTCCTTGTGCAGGTGCGTGAGCAGCACTTCGTCGATCTGCGCGGGCGCGTAGCCGGCCGCGCGCAGGTCGTCGAGCAGCTTGCCGCAGCAGTCGCCGTACAGCGTGCCGGCGCCCGCATCGACGAGAATCCGCTTCGACCCGGTATCGACCAGGAACGCGTTGATCGACCCTTGCACGGGCGGCTCCAGGAAGGCGCGATCGAGATCGCGCCGGATCTCGTCCTTCGAGATGTCGCGGAACACCGTGTCGACCGGAAACGGATGGGTGCCGTCGGACAGCGCGATCACCGTGAAGTCGCCGATCTTCTGCCGATAGAAGCCGGGGGGCCGCCGGCCCGCGGCAGCGGCTGGCGTGGTGGATTGCGTTTCGGGTTGCGCATTGGCGTGGGCGTCGGGCTGCATGCCGGCTTGCGCAAACGCCGCAGGCGCCAACAGGCCCGCGCACCCGGCCACGATCAGCAAACGAGCCGCCTGCGCAACGCACGCGTGTTGGAACAGGGTCTTCATGCGATCTCCGTGACGAACCGTGCGCGCGCCCGGCCACGAACGGCGCGACCCGTGCAACACGCGATGTCGCGCAGCTTATCGGGCGCCTTCGCGAAAATCCCGCGCGGCGCCTGAATTGTCCTGAAGACCCGGCACGCGCGCGCGGCGGCCGCACCGGCCGGCGCTAGAATGCGATCCGCATGCAACGCGACGTTGCAACCCGCCCAAGGACGACCCATGGACAAATTCTCCGCGCTGCGCGCATTCGTCGAAGTCGCGGAAGCCGGCGGCTTCTCGAGCGCGGGGCGCCGGCTCGATCTCGCCGCTTCGTCGGTCGTGCGCGCGGTGGACGCGCTCGAAGCGTCGCTCGGCACCGTGCTGCTGAACCGCACGACGCGGCAGGTCACGCTGTCCGACGCGGGCGCCGTCTACTATGCGCGGGCGAAACGCGTGCTCGGCGAACTCGCCGATGCCGATGCGCTGGTGGCCGACCGCGGCGACGCGCCGTCCGGCCCGCTGCGCGTGTCGGTCCCGGTCGCCTACGGGCTGCGCCGCCTCGCGCCGCACGTCGCCGCGTTCGTCGCGCGCCATCCGAAGCTCGACCTCGACCTGCAGCTCACCGATGAACGCGTCGATCTCGTGTCCGCCCGAATCGACGTCGCGATCCGGCTCGGCGACGCCGCGCCGACCGCGGAAGTCGTCGCGCGCCCGCTCGGCACGTTCCGGCGCTACGTGGTCGCGAGCCGCGCCTACCTCGACGCGCACGGCACGCCCGCGACGCCGGGCGAGCTGGTCGATCACGCGTGCCTGCGCTTTCATTTCGGCGTCGACCAGCAAACGTGGACGTTCGTGGGCGCGCAACGCACGACGCAGGTCGTCGTCACCGGGCGGCTGAAATCGAATCACAGCGAAGTGCTGCGCGAGGCCGCGCTCGACGGCGCCGGCATCGCGCTGCTGCCCGACTGGCTGGTCGATACGGACCTCGAAGCCGGCCGCCTGCAACGGCTGTTCGATCAATACGACGTAACGCCGGGCTCGGCGCGCGCGGTGATCACCGCGCTGTACCTGCCGAACCAGCGCGGCTCGAAGCGCGTGACCGCGTTCATCGATTTCGTCGAATCGCTCGCTCGCGCGCAGCCCTGAGACGGGCGGCGCGGAGCGATGCCATGCGTCACCAGCCGAACTTCGCTTCCATCCCGACGTAGTCGGCGTTGCGTGCGCCGAGTGCGCGAATCGACGAGCCGAGCTGGAAGTGCACGGCTTCGAGCGCGAGCGCGACGTTCGCGTTCACGAGCCAGTCGACGCGCGCCTGCGCGTACATCCCCGTCCACGCGCCGCCCTTGCCCGCCGTGCCCGGCACCGCCGACATCCCCTGCCCGTAGATCGCGTCGGCCGTCGTCTGCCGCCACTGGAAGCCGACGGCGGTGAGCACCGTCACCGAGCTGGCCGGCTTGAAGGTCAGCGACGGCTTCACGTGGATCAGGTTGCTGTACCCGGTATAGCCGGCGAGCGTGAAGTAATAACCGTTCGGAAACATCGGGTTGAACGTGCCGACGCGCCCGTCGCCCGGATGCGCGTCGCCCGATGCACCGTCGACCTGGATGCCGATGCGCGGCGTGCCGGCCGTCTTCGCGAACGTGTAGCCGCCCAGCGCGCCGAACGCCCATGCGCCGAGCGTGTCCTGTCCGACGTGGCCGGTCTGCAGCATCGCCTCGACGTCCCAGTCGAACCCGTCGGTCTTGCCCGCGTAGCGCATGTCGAACACGTCGCGCCGCTCGGTGCCGGACGCATCCGGATAGCGCGCGTTGTCGCGCGTATAGCGCGACCAGTACGCGGACAGATCGCCGGGCCCCGTGCCGGTGCGCTCGACGCGCACGCCGTCGAATCGCAGGTGCCGGTTCGACACGTCGTCGAACACGGCCGCATTGCGATACTGCACCGGGCGCGTCACATAACCGATCAGCCGCCATTTGCCGATTTCGTAATCGGTCCACAGTCCGTCGTACGCCTGCCGCACGTTCGGGCCGTCGCGCACCGACACGAAGCGCTGCAAGTCGAACGCCATCTCCTGCCGGCCGATCCGCGTCTTGAACGTGCCCGGCCCCAGTTGATCGACGTACGCGACGAATGCCTGCTCGAGGTCGAGCTGATCCTTGTCGACCGGGCCGACCGTGTCCTTGCCAAACGGCCGCGCATCGACGAACTGCACGAACGCCTGGAAGTGCCCGCGATAGCGCAGGTCCGCGTGCACGTTCGCGCGCTGGATCACGTAATTGTCGTCGTGCGCGGCGCCGAGGCCGAACAACGGTGCGTTGTTCAGTTCGAAGCGCTCGCGCAGGTTCGCGCCGAGCGACAGGTAGGTCGACGGATCGTCGCCGAGCCGTATGTATTTCAGCGCGTCGAACGGCTTGCGCGGCACGCACGGATTCGCGAGCACCGACCAGTCTTCCTGCCAGCGGTTGAACGACACCGTCGGGCGTTTCGCGGTACACGACGCCGCGGCGGCAGCCGGCGACGCGGCCGCGCCGGCCGCCGTCACACCGGCATCGGCCTCCGCGCCGACGGCCGAACCCGCATGCAACGCGGCGCCGCCCGCCAGCACGACGCACGGCAGCGCGCCGCGCCACGATCGCTTCATCGGCCGGCGCACCGTCATTTCGACCGCGCGTGGATTTCGGCGACGTAGCCGCCCGGGAACTGCACGAGCGCCGCGTCGCGGCCGTCCGACTTGAACGGCGGTACCAGCACCGTCACGCCCGCGGCTTCGGCCTGCTTCAGCGTCGCGGCGAGATCGGCCACTTCGTAGCCGGTCATTTCACGCCCGAACGGGTACGGCAGGTGACCGTCGGTCGCGAGCACGGTCATCTTGCCGAAGCCCGATTCGATGCGAATGCGGCGGTACGTGTCGTTCGGCCGGCCGATCTCGATGCCCGGCGCATGGCGCACGTCCGACACGATCTTGCCGTGCGAGAACGCGGCGAAGTTGCGTGCGAGCTTGCTCGCGCTTTCCGGCGACACGTACACGCGATTCTCCGGCACGGTCTGCAGCGCGTCGTAATTCGGCGCCTGCGTGTGCCAGTACAGCTGCATGTTCACGCCGCCCGGCCAGCGAACGATCGCGTCGCGCCCGATCGGGTCGGGAAACGTCGACACGACGATGTCCGCGCCATGCGCACGCGCCGACTTCACCGCGACGTCCATGTCGGTCACGAGATAGCCGGTGCGTTCCTCGCAGAACGGATACGGAATCGGCGTCTTGAAGCCGAACACCGAGATCGTACCGACCGGCGTCAGCACCAGTTGCGACATCGTCTGGCTCGGCGTCGGCGTGACCTGGAACACACCCTGCTTCGACTTCTTGCCGCCGAAGGTCGCGACGAAGCTGTCGGTGAAGCGGTCGAAGTCTTCGGGGGCGACGCACACGTGCGTCGTGTCGTACTGCGGGCCGACCGCAATGGCCGGCGACCGCGCCGCGGCGGCCGGCGACGCGATGTCGTCGAGGTGGGTTTCGTCGGCGAGCGCCGGCGTGCCGGCCAGCAGCGCGGCGAGCACGGCCGACGCCGCGGCGGTGATGCGCAGCAGGTTGCGCAGGTTGAATGAACTCATTGGTTTTCTCCGTGATGTTGACGCGCGCGGCCTGGCGCCGCGCGCGGATTCTGATTCAGCGGGATGCAGGCGACTCATCCGGGCGGCCCGGACGACAGGCGAAAAACACGCGCACCGCGAGCGGCAGCGTGCGGACCCATGCCGGCGAGTCGCGAGCGGCGGGCACGCGATATCAGACCGCCCAGCACGAGCACCCGAACGCGCCCCAGAAGCCCTTCGCGTCCGACGTCGGCAACGTGCGGCCCCATGCGCCCGCGTGCGCATGCTGGTGAACGTTGCATTCGTTCGCGCAGGCGCACATCGCGGCGGCCGCCGCGCGTTGCAGCGGCGCGCCGTTGCGCTGCGTCGCACCCCAGCCGCCATAGCCCCCGAACTCGCGCACCGGCGACCAGTCGGGCATCGCCGGCGGGATCGGTGCGTCGTGCGACGCGAACGGCCCCGCGCCCCATACGATCTTCCCGTCGACCACCGTCAGCAACGCGGTCGTGCCGGCGATATCGTCCTCCGCGCACCCGAAGAAATCGCGATCCGGGACGATCAGGTCGGCGAGCTGTCCCACCGCGATGCGTCCTTTCTTGCCTTCCTCGTTCGAGAACCACGTCACGTACTCGGTCCACATCCGCAGCGCGGTTTCGCGATCGAGCAGGTTGCGCTGCGGATACATCCTCAGGCCGCCGACCGTCTTGCCGGTCACGAGCCATGCAAGCGACACCCACGGGTTGTACGACGCGACGCGCGTCGCATCGGTGCCGGCCGACACCTTGAGCCCCTTGGCGAGCATCTTCGCGACCGGCGGCGTCGCCTCCGCGGCTTGCGCGCCGTAGCGCTCGACGAAGTATTCGCCCTGGTACGCCATCCGGTGCTGCACCGCGATACCGCCGCCGAGCGCGGCGATCCGGTCCATCGATTGCTCAGTGATCGTTTCCGCGTGATCGAAGAACCAGTTCAGCCCTTCGAGCGGGATGTCCTCGTTGACCTTCTCGAACACGTCGAGCGCGCGGCTGATCGTTTCGTCATAGGTCGCGTGCATGCGCCACGGCCAGCGGTTTTCCGCGAGCACGCGCACGACGCCTTCGAGGTCGTCCTCCATCTGTGCGGGCAGATCCGGACGCGCCACGCGGAAGTCCTCGAAGTCGGCCGCCGAAAACGCCAGCATCTCGCCCGCGCCGTTGTTGCGGAAGTAGTCGGTGCCGTCGTGGTACTTGACGCTCTTCGTCCAGTTCACGAAGTCTTCCTTCTCCGCGTTCGGCTTCTGCGTGAACAGGTTGTACGCGATCCGGATCGTCATCTCGCCCGCGTCGTGCAGCTTGCGGATCACTTCGTAATCGTCGGGATAATTCTGCGAACCGCCGCCCGCGTCGATCACGCCCGTCACGCCGAGCCGGTTCAGCTCGCGCATGAAGTGGCGCGTCGAGTTGTACTGATACTCGAACGGCAGCTTCGGGCCTTTCGCGAGCGTCGCGTAAAGGATCGTCGCGTTCGGGTTCGCGAGCAGCAGGCCGGTCGGGTTGCCCGCGGCATCGCGCAGGATCGTGCCGCCCGGCGGCTCTGGCGTGTCCTTCGTATAGCCGACCACCCGCAGCGCGGCCGCGTTCAGCAGCGCGCGATCGTACAGATGCAGGATGAATACCGGCGTATCGGGCGCGACTGCGTTCAGTTCTTCGATCGTCGGCAGCCGTTTCTCCACGAACTGATGTTCGGTGAAGCCGCCGACCACGCGCACCCACTGCGGCGCGGGCGTGATCGCGACCTGCTGCTTGAGCATCTCCATCGCGAGCGCAAGCGACGGCACGCCGTCCCAGCGCAGTTCCATGTTGTAGTTCAGTCCGCCACGAATCACGTGGCAGTGGTTGTCGATCAGACCCGGCAGCACGCCGCGGCCGCCGAGATCGACCACCTTCGTCGCGCGGCCCGCGAGCGGCATCACGTCCGCTTCGCTGCCGACGGCGACGAAGCGTCCGGCGGCAATCGCGACCGCCGTCGCGACAGGGTTCGCGCGATCGAGCGTCGTGAATCGTCCGTTATGCAGGATCAGATCCGGTTGGGTCACGGTTGCGGTCATATGCATCACCTCTTGTTGATCAGAAGCCAAAGAGTTGTTTCACGGGGGGTAAGGCCTGCACGCCGATCAGCATGCCGAGCAACCCGACCAGCGCAATCAGCGGCGGTGCGGGAGAGCGAACCTTGATGGCGCTGTAAATCACACCGATCAGCACACCCGCGCCAAGGGAAACCAGATAAGGTTCCATGCAATAAATCTCCCGGACAATTTCAAATGCAGGGGCTGTGTTTCAACCTGCATGCCGCGGGCAACATTCGTGTTTCGTCACGTCCGCCGCCCGCGGCAAGGGAGCCCATGCGACGCGTTCACCTCGAACCCGCCGCACCGGCATCGGCGGTTGCCGGTCGTCTGTGCTTACTTCGCCGGCACGGGCGCAATCGACTCGTGCGGCGTCGCGGTGCGCTGCGGTGCCTTGTGGAGCATCGTGTACGCATAGTCCACGCCCATCCCGTAGGCGCCCGAGTGCTCCTTCGCGATCGCCATCACCGCGTCATACGTCTCGCGGCGTGCCCAGTCGCGCTGCCATTCGAGCAGGACCTGCTGCCACGTGACCGGCACGACGCCGGCCTGGACCATGCGCTGCATCGCGATATCGTGCGCGGCCTGCGTCGTGCCGCCCGATGCGTCGGAGACCATGTAGATCTCGTAGTCGCCTTCGAGCATCGCGCAGAGCGCGAACGTCGTATTGCAGACTTCGGTCCACAGGCCCGACACGACCACCTTCTTGCGGCCGTTCGCGGCGAGCGCGTCGCGCACCTTCTGGTCGTCCCACGAGTTCATCGACGTGCGTTCGAGCGTCTTCTGGTTCGGGAACACGTCGAGCAGCTCGGGATAGGTGTGGCCCGAGAAGCTCTCGCTTTCGACCGTCGTGATCGTGGTGGGGATGTTGAAGACCTTCGCGGCCTTCGCGAGCCCGACGACGTTGTTCTTCAGCGTCTGCCGATCGATCGACTGCACGCCGAACGCCATCTGCGGCTGCTGATCGATGAAGATCAGTTGGCTGTTGTGCGGGGTAAGTACTTCAAGCTTGGGGTTGCTCATGATGGTGATGTCCTTTGACGCGGAGAAAAATGAGGCTTGCCTGGCCGACGCATCCGCGAGGCATCCAATGCGCTGTGTCGGAAGCGTCGGCAGTCGGCCTGCATCATTCAATACGCGAAATTTCGACCGCACCAGTTAATTGTTCTGATTCTCGCCACGCTCTGAATTCAGACTGAAAAGATCTGAATTTCATTGAATCGGCTAACGACGAACACGCAGACCTGATAGGCTGGCCCAAGACTTTCGGATCGACGCCAGCCCGGTATTTGTCCATATTTTTAACGGCCGTCATTCCATTCCAGACCTATGAAACCGTACATTGCTTCGCTTCTCGCCGGCATCCTCGCCGGCGTCGTCTACGCGCTGATCGGCGTGCAATCGCCGGCGCCGCCCGCCATCGCCCTGGTCGGCCTGCTCGGCATTCTGGCCGGCGAACAGATTCTTCCCGTGGTGCGACGGATGTTCGACGGCATCCGGCTGGGAACCGCATGGCGCGACGCGAAGTGCAGCCAGCACATGTTCGGCGCGCTGCCCGGCGCACACGCCGATGCTTCCGCGAAGCACCGCGAATCGACACCGACGTGACAGGCGAACGTCGCGCGAACGCGGCGGCGGCCCGACCGTCGGCGCGCAAGCGTGCGTGCCTCAGTACGTCGGACAACGAACCGTTATGAACAGTATTGGATTGAGTGTCGCTCGACGGCGCGACACCGCCTGATGCCCTTGTCGTAGCGAAACTCGTCATGAAACTGTCTTTCGAAGCACTCGAGGCACTGGACGCGATCGACCGCACCGGTACGTTTGCCGACGCGGCGGAGTTGGTGCACCGCGTGCCGTCCGCACTGACCTATCTCGTACAAAAGCTCGAGAGCGATCTCGACGTCGCGTTGTTCGATCGCAGCGGGCGTCGGGCGAAGCTCACGCGCGCGGGCCGCGTCGTCGTCGAGGAAGGCCGTCGTCTGCTTCATGCCGCCGAGCAACTTGAACGAAAAGCGCAGCGCGCGCAGCAAGGTTGGGAAACCGAAGTCCGCGTCTGCATCGCCGAGATACTGCCCTTCGACATGATGTGGCCATACGTCCACGCGTTCTACGCACTTGAAATGGACACGCGACTGCGACTCTCCACCGAAGTGCTCGGCGGCACCTGGGATGCGCTGATCTCGCGGCGGGCCGATCTGATCGTCGGCGCGGCGGGCGAGCCGCCGGAACTGCCGGATATCGTGGCGCAGCCCATTGGCACGCTCCGGCACGTATTCGCGGTCGCTCCGACCCATCCGCTCGCTGCGCTGCCCGAACCGCTGTCGATGGCGTCGATCGTCGAGTATCGCGGCGCGGTGATCTCCGACACGTCCCGCGAGCTTCAGCCGCAGTCGGTCGCGACTGATGCCGGCCAACCGTATCTCGCGGTGCCGACGCTCGCGGCGAAACTGGCCGCGCAATGCGAAGGACTCGCGGTAGGCACGCTCCCGGACTGCATCGCGGCACCCGCGATCGCGCAAGGCAGGCTGGTCGCGCGGGAAGTCACCGGCATGCGCGACACGACCCATTGCTATATCGCGTGGCGCACCGACGAAGCCGGGCGCGCGCTCCGCTGGTGGGTCGAACAGCTCGGTCACCACGACCTCGTCGATCGGTTCACCGCGCTCGTGTGACGCTGCGCTTTCCGCGAACGGTCGAGCGGTCTCGCGCTGACCGACCTGCATCGAGCCGTTCTCGAAATCTGCGTTGAAGGAAATGAAGAAACGCAGCGCGGCTTCGCCGCCGCCCCGGTCGCGCACGCAGCCGACGCCGCGCGCGGAAACCGCGCTCAGCGCGACGCGGACGGTTCGCCGGTCCGGCCGGAGCGCCAGGTGAGGAAACCCAGCGCCGCGAGTGGCAACACCAGTGTCCAGAACCCGGCGTACACGTAGGCACTCGCCCCGGCGCCCGCGCCGAGCGCGAACCCGACCACCGGCGGCAACGTGCGTCGCAGCCGCGCGCATGCGGCTTCCCGTTCGGCCGGCGCGGCGATCGGCACCAGCCAGTCGAATGCATCGATGACCGCCTGCGTGACGTTGCCGGTCATCACGGTGTTCGCGACGACGGTGCGCGCGGTCAGCCGGCCGTGCGCGTTCTGCACGCCCATTGCCGCCGCGCCCAGCAGCCCGCAGACGATCGTCGCGGGCGCATCGGCGCTGCCGATCGGCGACGCCGCGACGCCCGCGAGCATGAATCCGGCCAGCAGGATCGTCTGCAGTGCGTACAGCGAGCGCGCCCGCACGCCATGCCCGCGCACGCGCATCCGGTGATCGAGCACGCGAGCGGCGACGATGCCCGCGATGAACGCCGGAAACGCGAGCCACTTGATCATCAGGCCCTGGCCGACCCCGGCGAGGCCCGAGCCGATCAGGATGAAGTTGCCGGTGACGTGCGCGGTAAAGAGCCCGAACAGCGCGACGAAGCCGAGCGTGTCGACGTAGCCGGCGATCGAGGCGAGAAACACGTCCTCGCCGCGCACGCGATCGGGGGCCGCCGCGCCCGCTGCCGTTACTTGCGCGGGCTGCATGTCGTGGCTTCCGCGGTTGTGTCGATGGTGTCCGCATCGCGGGCCTGCGCGGCGAGCGCACGAAACGGCGCCGGCACGAGCGGGATCGCATGCTCGCGGACGACGATGCCGAACAGGCGCGCCAGAGCGATCAGCGGCGGCGCGGGCGACTGCACGCGCACGAGGGGGTGCAGGAGACCGACTGCGACGCCGGCTCCCGGTGAGATCAGGTAAGACATGGTCCGTTCCGGTTGTGCCGCCGGCCGGGCCGGCCGAAGGGCTTCGGCCTCGTGCGGCGGCTCGGGAACAAGACTACGGAACGCGGCCCTGAAAGTCATGGCGGCGAACTGAATCGTTCTGAACGTGCGGTGCGGCGCGGTGACGCATGCGCGCGACGACCGCCGACGAGCCGGCCGCCGCGCCGCCGCCTCGCATCGGAATTCAGAACGATTCAGCCACGACGTGCGTCGCGTGGCCTATGCTCGGACAGCATCGGACGCGAGCCGTATCGCGCACCGTCCGCATCGAACCGGGATTCCCACATGACGACCGACACGCTCGCACTCACCCATCACACCGTTACGGCGAACGGCATCCGCCAGCACGTCATCGATGCCGGCGCGGGGCCCGTCGTCGTGCTGCTGCACGGCTTCCCCGAAACCAGTTTTGCATGGCGCTTCCAGATTCCGGCGCTCGCGCGGCACTATCGCGTGATCGTGCCCGACCTGCGCGGCTACGGCGAAACCGACAAGCCCGCGGCCGGCTACGACAAGCGCAACATGGCGCGCGATCTCGCCGCGCTGCTCGATGCGCTCGGCATCGAGCGCATCGCACTCGTCGGGCACGATCGCGGCGCACGCGTCGCGACGCGTTTCGCGAAGGACTTCCCCGAACGCGTCGAGCGGCTCGTCGTGATGGACAACGTGCCGACGCGCATCGTCGCGCAGAACATGACCGCGCAAACGGCGCGCGCGTACTGGTTCTTCCTGTTCCATCAGGTGCCCGACCTGCCGGAGGCGCTGATCGCCGGCAAGGAAGCCGAATGGCTCAGCTACTTTTTCGCCGACTGGTGCTACAACCCGCACGCGATCTCGGGCGATGCGTTCGACACGTACGTGCGTGCGTATCGGCGCCCGGGGGCCGTGCGCGGCGCGCTGGCCGACTATCGCGCGAACGCGGAAGACGTGCAGCAGGACCTCGTCGATGCGGACGTCAGGATCGCGTGCCCGACCATGGCGATCTGGGGCGAGGATTTCTACGCGGTGGGCAAGATGTTCGACATGAAGGCCGTATGGGAAGGCATGGCGACCCACCTGCGTGCCGAGCCGATCGCGCAGTGCGGGCATTTGCCGCACGAGGAGCAGCCCGAGCGCGTGAACGCGCTGCTGGTCGATTTCCTGCGCGGCTGGGCCGGCTGACGCCACGCCCGCCGCACGCGGCATCATCGGGGGACCTCGAATTGGAACACGGAGCGGGCCGCAAGGCCGTCATCGCCGGCGGATCGGTCGGCGGGCTGTTCGCGGCGACCGCGCTGCGCGCGGCCGGCTGGGACGTCCGCGTCTTCGAGCAATCGCCGCACGCACTCGACAGCCGCGGCGGCGGCATCGTGCTGCAACCGCCGATCGAGCGCGCGTTCGCGTTCGGCGGCGTCGCGCTGCCGCGCGAGACCGGCGTCGATTCGATCGACCGGATCTACGTCGATGCGCACGACCGGATCGTGCAGCGCTTCGCGATGCCGCAGACGCAGACGGGCTGGAACGTGATCTACACGGCGCTCAAGCGTGCGCTGCCCGCCGGCGTCATCCACGCGGGCGACGCGTTCGAGCGGTTCGAACAGGACGGCGAGCGGATCGTCGCGCACTTCGCGAGCGGCCGCGCCGAGACGGCCGACCTGCTGATCGGCGCGGACGGCGGCCGCTCGACCGTGCGCGCGCAATTGCTGCCGGACGTGCGGCCGACGTATGCGGGCTATGTCGCGTGGCGCGGGCTCGTCGACGAACACGCGCTGCCCGAACAGGTGCTGGTCCTGCTGCGCGAACGCTTCACGTTCCAGCAAGGCGACCGGCACCTGTTCCTGACCTATCTGGTGCCCGGCGCCGACGGCACGATCGAACCGGGCAAACGACGCGTGAACTGGGTGTGGTACCGGCGTCTCGCATCCGACCGGATGCCGTCGCTGTTCGTTGCGCGCGACGGCACGCAGCGCGACGGGTCGCTGCCGCCCGGCGCGATGCGCGACGACCATCGCGCGGAACTCGTCGACGCCGCCGACCGGATGCTCGCGCCGATGCTCGCCGCGCTCGTCGATGCAACCGCCGCGCCGTTCGCGCAGGCGATCCTCGATCTCGCGGTCGAGCGGATGGCTGTCGGGCGCGCGGTGCTGCTCGGCGATGCCGCATGCATGGTGCGCCCGCACACGGCGGCGGGCGTCGCGAAAGCGGCGGACGACGCGGTCGGCCTCGCCGAAGCCGTGCGCGACGTCGCACGCGGCGCCGCGTTCGATGCCGCGCTGGTGGGCTGGGACGCCCGTCAGCGCGCCGCCAGCGCAGCGATCGCCGCGCGCGGGATCGCGCTCGGCGCGCGGTTGATGGGCGCGGCGTGAGCGTGCGCCGGCCGGGTGTCGACTGTATGGCGGTGCGGGTCGAATTCGGGATTCAGTCCGTGCAGCACGCTGGCGCGCCCGCCGTCGTCATCGGGCAGTAGCGGCTGCCCGCGCGCGAAAGCCGGGGCCGCGGCCGCCGCGAGCCACGCGGCGATCGCCAGCCCGACCACGCATGTCGATACGGCGCCCCGCTTCATTGCGCGCTCGCGGTCGACACGGTGGCCGACGACGTCGCGGCCATTGCCGTGGGCCGGTCGCCATGCGCGATTGCATACAGCTCGCGATTGCGCGCGATCGTCTGCGTGCTCGGCGGATAGTCCCAGTTCGACGTCGGCAGCGTGCCGTCGCGCTCCGCCTGAATCAGATCGGCGCGCACGTCGGCGCGCGTGACCGGATGGTCGGCAGATTGCGCGAATGCGACGATCGGTGCGCTCAGCGCACAGGAAAGCAATACCGCACGAATCAGCTTGTTCATGATGTTCACCTCTCGAAGATAGCGTGTTAGCGTCCGCAGATCAGGCCGGACATCCGCTCCGCATCGATGCGATGAGGAGTGGTGTCCATTCTGCGATTCGCGCGCTGTCCGGAAGGTGAGGCTTCGATTACGGTCCTGTCATCTATCGCGGCCGGGCCGCACGGCGGTGTCGGTCAGCGCGTCACGGTTTCCGTGTTTCGCACGCTGCCCAGAAACCGCGTCAACTCCACCGTCTGCGGCCGCTCGAAGATCTCGTCGGCCGTCCCGCTCTCCCACACACGCCCCTGGTGCATGAACACGATCCGGTCGCTCACCGCACGCGCGAAGTTCATCTCGTGCGTGACCATGATCAGCGTCATGTCCTCGCGCGCGAGTTGCTCGACCGCGCCCAGCACCTCGCCGACGAGCTCCGGATCGAGCGCGGACGTGATTTCGTCGCACAGCAGCACGCTCGGCTTCATCGCGAGCGCCCGCGCGATCGCCACGCGCTGCTGCTGGCCGCCCGACAGCTGTTCCGGAAACGCGTCGAACTTGTCGCCGAGGCCGACGCGCTCGAGCATCAGTTCGGCGATCGCGCGCGCCTGCTGGCGGTGCGCCTTCTTCACCACCGACTGCGCGAGCATCACGTTCTGGCCGGCGCTCAGGTGCGGAAACAGGTTGTATTGCTGGAACACCATGCCGACCTTCAGCCGCAGCGCGCGCAGGTCCGCGTGCCGCGCATCGACGCGTTCGCCGTCGACCGAAATCGTGCCCGCGTCGATGCTCTCGAGCCCGTTGAGCGTGCGCAGCAGCGTGCTCTTGCCCGAGCCGCTGCGGCCGATGATCGAGACGACCTGCCCGCGCTCGACGGAGAAATCGATGCCCTTGAGCACATGGTGGGTGCCGAAGTTCTTTTCGAGACCCCGGGTTTCAACGAGCGGCATGCCATCTCCTTTGCAACGTGCGCGCATAACGGGTAAGCGGATAACAGAGCGCGAAATAGATCAGCGCGACGAGGCCATACACGACGAACGGCCGGAACGTCGCGTTCGAGATCGCGATGCCGACCTTCGTCAGCTCGGTGAAGCCGATGATCGACACCAGCGCCGTATCCTTCACGGCCTGCACGCCGAAACCGACCGTCGGCGCGATCGCGATGCGCGCGGCCTGCGGCAGGATCACGTGACGCAATTGCTCGACGTAGCTCATCGCCAGGCTGGCCGACGCCTCCCACTGCCCTTTCGGCACGGCCTCGACACAGCCGCGCCAGATCTCGGCCAGATACGCGCTGGTGAAGAACGTGAGCCCCGCCGTGGCCGCGACCCACGGCGGCACGTCGAGCCCGACGAGCGGCAGGCCGAAGAACACGATGAACAGCTGCATCAGCAACGGGGTGCCCTGGAACACTTCGATATAGAGCTTCGCGATGCCGCGCAGCACCGTCGAGCCCGACACGCGCATCACGAGCAGCCCGAGGCCGACGAGGCCGCCCGTCACGAACGACACGATCGACAGCACGATCGTCCAGCGCGCGGCCAGCAGCAGGTTCGCGAGAATCTGCCCCAATGTGAAATCGGTCATCGCGCACCTCGCACGCGGCGGGTGAACAGGCGGCGGCCCATCGCGCCGAGGGTGGCGCGCAGCAGCAGCGCCATCGCCAGATACGCGAGCGTGATCACGAAGTACGTCTCGAACGCGCGAAAGTTGCGCGACTGAATGTAGCTGGCCGCGTAGGTCAGGTCGGCCACCGAGATCTGCGACACGACGGCCGAGCCGAGCATCGTGATCACGATCTGGCTCGACAGCGCGGGAAACACCTTGGCGAGCGCCTGCGGCAGCACGACGTGGCGCAGCATCTGCGCGCGCGACATCGCCAGCGCGGACGCGGCCTCCAGATGCCCTTTCGGCACGGCGGCCACGCCCGCGCGCACGATCTCGACCGAGTACGCGCCGAGATTGAGCGTCATCGCGAGGATCGCGGCCGTGTATTCGTCGATGTGCACGCCGAGCGCCGGCAAGCCGAAGAAGATGAAGAACAGCTGGACGACGAACGGCGTATTGCGAATCGCCTCGACGTACGCGCCGATCAGCGGGCGCAAGCGCACGGCCGCCCGCGCGTCGGCGCTGTACGCGGCCGCGCCGAGCACGCCGACCGCCACGCCGAGCACGGTCGCGACCGCGGTCAGCGCGAGCGTGATCGCCGCGCCGCTCGCGAACACGCCGACGTACTCGGACAGTTCGCCGAATTGAAGCTGGTAGCTCATGGGAAGGAGATGAATTCGGGTTCGGACAACGACACGCGCCACGCCGGGCACCCCGGCCGCGGCGACGTATCAGGCGACACGGCGATGCGTCACAGTCCGGCCGGCAACGGCTGGCCGAGCCACTTGCGCGACATCTCGCCCAGCGAGCCGTCCTGCTTCGCATGCGCGATCGCATCGTCGATCTTCGCGAGCAGGCGCGGTTCGTTCTTGTTGACGCCGACGAAGCACGGCGAATTCTTGATCACGAACTTCACCTCGGGGCGGCGCGGCGGATTCTTCGCGAGAATCGCCGCCGCGACGATGTTGCCGGCCGCGATCAACTGGACCTGCCCCGACAGGAACGCCTGGATCGTCGCGTTGTTGTCCTCGAAGCGCTTGATCGTCGCGTTCGGCGCGAGCTGCGACAGCGCGATCTCCTCGAGCGCGCCGCGCGTGGCGCCGACCGTCTTGCCGGTGAGGTCGGCCGGCGTGCTCACTTTCACGTCGGACGGCCCGAACACGCCCTGGAAATACGGTGCATACGCGCTCGAAAAGTCGATGACCTTCTCGCGTTCCGGCGTCTTGCCGAGCGACGAGATCACCATGTCGACCTTGTTGGTCGTCAGGTACGGAATCCGGTTCGCGCTGTTCACGGGCACCAGCTTCAGCTTGACGCCGAGCGACTTGGCAAGGAGTCCTGCCATGTCGATGTCGTAGCCCTGCGGCTGCATGTCCGTGCCGACCGAACCGAACGGCGGATAGTCCTCGGGCACCGCGACGCGCAGCGTGCCGTTTTTCGCGATGGTGTCGAGCGCATCGGCATGGGCCGGCGCGGCGGCGAACAGCGCGATCACGGGGGCGGCGAACAGCGCAGCCAGCCAGGTGCGTCGGGGGAACGGTCGGGTCGTCGGGCTCACGGTGAATCTTCCTTGTCTGGTATGTCGTCGGGCTGCGCGCAACGATTGCGCGGCCGACACCACTCCAGCAAAAACCGGGCCATCGCCGGGAAACGCTTGCCCCACCGGCATGAGCCGGACATTTCAGCGAACCCTTCGGCGAACCGAATTCCTCATTTCGGTGCATGAACCGGCACCATCGGTAACCGTTGCCCTCGCAGTGCGCGCCGGCGCACCAAATTACCTAACCGGTTCACCCATCGCCGCGGCCGTTATGCGCGGATTCGAACACGCCCAGTCCAAATTTGCATTCCGTTTGTGGCGGGAATTACGGCTGAATACGTTCGCGACGTACCGTGCCTTTCGTCACGTCCGACGAATCGCGATCAGGACGAGCACGCCGGATTCCGCGCGCGAGTCCGCCGGTACCGGTGGTCCCGATCGTCCCGCGATCGGGATGAATTCAATCCCATCCGTGCGCGAGGATACCGTCATGGCATCGATTCCCGAACCGTCGACAACCGGCGAAACCGACAAACGCAGCTGGCTCGAATCGCACGAAGCCGGCTATCACAAGACCCTCGGCAATCGACAGGTGCAGATGATCGCGATCGGCGGGGCCATCGGCACCGGGCTGTTCCTCGGGGCCGGCGCCCGGCTGCAGGCCGCCGGCCCGGCGCTCGCGATCGTCTATCTGGTCTGCGGCGCGTTTTCGTTCCTGATCCTGCGCGCGCTCGGCGAGCTGGTGATGCATCGCCCCAGCAGCGGCAGCTTCGTGTCGTACGCGCGCGAATTCCTCGGCGAAAAGGCGTCGTTCGTCGCCGGCTGGATGTACTTCCTGAACTGGGCGATGACCGGCATCGTCGACATCACCGCCGTCGCGCTCTACATGCATTACTGGGCGCCGTTCGCGGCCGTGCCGCAGTGGATCTTCGCGCTCGTCGCGCTCTGCATCGTCGCGACGATGAACCTGATCGGCGTGAAGTGGTTCGCCGAGATGGAATTCTGGTTCGCGCTGATCAAGGTCGCCGCGATCGTGCTGTTTCTCGTGATCGGCACGGCGATCCTCGGCACGGGCATGCCGGTGGCCGGCCATGGCACCGGCATGCATCTGATCACCGACAACGGCGGGTTCTTCCCGCACGGGTTGATGCCGGCGCTGGTGCTAGTGCAGGGTGTGGTGTTCGCGTTCGCGGGCGTCGAACTGGTCGGCACGGCCGCCGGCGAATGCAAGGACGCGCGCAAGGTGCTGCCGCGCGCGATCAACAACGTGATCTGGCGCATCGCGATCTTCTACGTCGCATCGGTCGTGCTGCTGGTCTGCCTGCTGCCGTGGAGCGCGTACAAGGCGGGCCAGAGCCCGTTCGTCACGTTCTTCGGCGCGCTCGGCGTGCCGGGCATCGGCTCGGTGATGAACCTGGTGGTGCTCACGGCCGCGCTGTCGAGCCTCAACTCCGGCCTGTATTCGACCGGGCGCGTATTGCGTTCGCTGTCGATGGGCGGCTCCGCCCCCGCGTTCCTCGCGCGAATGAGCGGGCAATCCGTGCCGTACGCGGGCATTCTGGTGACGGTCGCGATCTACGTGGTCGGCGTGCTGCTCAACTATCTCGTGCCGTCGAGCGTGTTCGAGATCGTGCTGAACATCGCGTCGCTCGGCATCATCAGCACCTGGGGCTTCATCGTCGTGTGCCAGATGAAGTTCCGCGCCGCGGTCAGGCGCGGCGAGGTCGAGGACGTATCGTTCAGGATGCCGGGCGCGCCCGTCACGTCGTGGCTCACGCTGCTGTTCCTGCTCGGCGTGCTGGTGCTGATGGCGTTCGACTATCCGAACGGGACGTGGACGATCGCGTCGATCCCGCTGGTCGCGCTGCTGCTCGTGGCCGGCTGGAAGTGGCTGAGCCGTCGCGCGCGCCGCGCGCTGCTCAAGCCGACGATTCCGTCGATCGCGCTCACGCAGAACGTGCTCGAGAAAGGCGAGAACTGACGCGCGGCGGCATGTGCGCCGTCCGTTGAACGATCCGCCGCCGGGCTGCCGACGGCGGGCGCCGAACGCGCTCAGTGATGCTCGTACAACGGCTGCGTGTCGAGCGACGCGAGCGACGATGTCGCCGTCCTGGCCGCGTCGGTCGGCTGGGCAGCGGCCGATTGCGCTTGCTGCGCGACGACCTTCGCTTCCGCGGCCTGGATGTCTTCGGGATAGTACGGATCGCTGCCGATGGGCCGATAACCGGCCTTTTCGACGCGGACGAGATCGGCACGCACCTCGGCGCGGGTAACCGCATGGTCGGTGGTTTGCGCAAATGCGACGATCGGCGCGCTCAGTGCGCAGGACAGCAGGACTGCACGAATCAGGTTGTTCATGATGTTCACCTCTCAAAGATGGCGTGTTCGCGTCCGCAGATCAGGCCGGACATCCGCTCCCCATCGATGCGATGAAGAGTTGGATTCATTCTGCGATTCACGCGCTTTCCTGAAGGTGAGGCTTCGATTACGGTTTTGTTATCTGGGCGCCGGCGCCGGTCGGTCGCCACGCACTCGCGCGCCCGCACAGATAACGGTTTCGTAATCCTCGAGTCAGGGTCGGGTCAACGCCGCGCCGGCAGACTGCGTGCTCGTCGCATCGAATGCGCATCCGAGCCCTGCTTCGAGGAGCACCATCATGTGGATCGTCCGGCTGGCGTTACGCAGGCCCTACACGTTCGTCGTACTCGCGCTGCTGATCTTCATCGCGGGGCCGCTCGCGCTGCTGCGCACGCCCACCGACATCTTCCCGAGCATCGACATTCCGGTCGTCAGCATCGTCTGGTCGTACAACGGCTTCTCCGCGGAGGACATGGCCAAGCGGATCACGTCGAACTACGAACGCGCGCTCACGTCCGACGTCGACGACATCGAGCACATCGAGTCGCAGTCGCTGAACGGCGTGTCGGTCGTGAAGATCTTCTTCCACCCGGGCGCCGACATCAATCGCGCGATCGCGGAAGCCGCGAGCAACGCCGCGTCGATCCTGCGCATCCTGCCGCCCGGCACGCTGCCGCCGAACATCATCACGTACAACGCGTCGACGGTGCCGATCCTGCAGCTCGGGCTGTCGAGCGACACGCTCGCCGAGCAGCAGCTGTACGACCTCGGCAACAGCTTCATCCGCACGCAGCTCGCGACCGTTCAGGGCGCGGCCGTACCGCTGCCGTTCGGCGGCAAGATCCGCCAGATCGTCGTCGATCTCGATACGCGCGCGCTGCAGGCGAAGGGGCTCGCGCCGATCGACGTCGTCAACGCGATCAACGCGCAGAACCTGATCCTGCCGGGCGGCACCGCGAAGATCGGCACGCACGAATACAACGTGCAGATGAACGGCAGCACGCAGACGGTCGCCGCGCTGAACGACCTGCCGGTGAAGACGATCGGCGGCAACGTCGTGTACGTGCGCGACGTCGCGCACGTGCGCGACGGCTACGCGCCGCAGACCAACATCGTGCGGGTGGACGGCAAGCGCGCGGCGCTGCTGACGGTCGAGAAGACCGGCAGCGCATCCACGCTGACGATCATTGACCAGGTGAAGGCGATGCTGCCGAAGATCGCGGCCGGGCTGCCGAAGGCGCTGCACATCGCGCCGCTCGACGATCAGTCCGTGTTCGTGAAGGCGGCCGTCCAGGGCGTCGTGCGCGAAGCGCTGATCGCCGCGTGCCTGACCGCGCTGATGATCCTGCTGTTCCTCGGCAGCTGGCGCGCGACGCTGATCATCGCGATCACGATCCCGCTCGCGGTGCTCACGTCGCTGCTCGCGCTGTCCGCGCTCGGCCAGACCATCAACATCATGACGCTCGGCGGGCTCGCGCTCGCGGTCGGCATTCTCGTCGACGACGCGACCGTCGCGATCGAGAACATCACGCATCATCTCGAGCTCGGCGCGCCGCTCGAGGAGGCCATCCTGACCGGCTCGGGAGAGATCGCGGTGCCGACCTTCGTGTCGACGCTGTCGATCTGCATCGTGTTCGTGCCGATGTTCCTGCTCACGGGTGTCGCGCGCTATCTGTTCGTGCCGCTCGCCGAGGCCGTGATCTTCGCGATGATCGCGTCGTACTTCTTCTCGCGCACGCTGGTGCCGACGCTCGCGATGGCGCTGATGCGCGCCAAAGGCAGCGGCCGGCCGCCGCGCGGCGTATTCGCGCCCCTCGTGCATGTGGCGCGTTTCCAGGCCGCGTTCGAGCATCGCTTCGAGGCCGTGCGGCTGCGCTATCGCGCACTGCTGTCGGCGGCGATCGCGCGGCGCCGCCGCTTCGCGGCCGCGTTCCTGCTCGCCTGCATCGCATCGACGGGCCTCTACGCGTTCGCCGGGCAGGACTTCTTCCCGTCGGTCGACACCGGCGAGATCCGCCTGCATCTGCGCGCGCCGACCGGCACGCGGATCGAGGAAACCGCGCGGCTGACCGACGAAGTCGAAGCGAAGATCCGCGGCGTGATTCCGGCGAACCAGCTCGCCGGCGTGCTCGACAACATCGGCGTGCCGGTGAGCGGAATCAACCTCACGTACGACTCGTCGGACCCGATCGGCACCGAGGACGCCGACGTGCTCGTCACGCTGAAGCCGGATCACGCGTCGACCGCCGCGTACGTCGCCAAGCTGCGCAACGTGCTCGCGCAGTCGTTCCCCGGCGTGACGTTCGCGTTCCTGCCGGCCGACATCGTCAGCCAGATCCTCAACTTCGGGCTGCCCGCGCCGATCGACATCCAGATCGTCGGCAACAAGCTCGACCAGAACCGTGCGGTCGCGAATGCGCTGCTCGCGAAGCTGCGCGGCGTGCGCGGGCTCGTCGACGCGCGCATCCAGCAGCCCGGCGACGAACCGGCGATCAACGTGAACGTCGATCGCACGAAGGCGATCCAGGCCGGCCTCGAACAGCGCGACGTCGCGCAGAACCTGCTGATCGCGCTGTCCGGCAGCTCGCAGACGACGCCGAACTTCTGGCTCGATCCGCGCAACGGCGTCAGCTACCCGGTGCTCGTGCAGACGCCGCAATACACGGTGAATTCGCTGCAGTCGCTCGCGAACGTGCCGCTGCCCGCCGGCACCGCGCGCTCGCCGCAGACGCCGGCCGGCGGCCCGGCCGCGGGTGCGCCCGCGCAGAACCTGCTCGGCGCGCTCGGCTCGTTCTCGCGCGCGACGCAGCAGGCCGTGGTGTCGCATTACAACGTGCAGCCGGTGCTCGACATCTTCGCGTCGGTGCAGGGGCGCGACCTCGGCGGCGTCACGGGCGACGTGACGAAGCTCGTCGACGCCGCGCGCGCGCAACTGCCGCCCGGCGCGTCGATCGTGCTGCGCGGCCAGGTGCAGGCGATGCACGAGTCGTTCACGGGCCTGCTCGGCGGCCTCGCGCTCGCGATCTCGCTGGTCTACCTGCTGATGGTCGTGAACTTCCAGTCGTGGCTCGATCCGCTCGTGATCGTCGGCGGCCTGCCGGCATCGCTCGCCGGCATCGCATGGATGCTGTTCGTCACGCGTACCACGCTGTCGGTGCCCGCGCTGACCGGCACGATCCTGTGCATCGGCATCGCGACCGCGAACAGCATTCTCGTCGTGAACGCGGCGCGCGAACTGCTCGCGGGCGGCGAGCCGCCGTGGCAGGCGGCGCTCGACGCCGGCTTCGCCCGCTTCCGGCCCGTCGTGATGACCGCGCTCGCGATGCTGATCGGCATGCTGCCGATGGCGCTCGGCCTCGGCGACGGCGGCGAGCAGAACGCGCCGCTCGGCCGCGCGGTGATCGGCGGCCTCGCGTTCGGCACGGTGTCGACGCTGCTGTTCGTGCCGGTGCTGTTCGGCTTCGTCCACGCGTGGCTCGCGCGGCGTCGCGACGCCGCGGCCGCCCGGCGCGCGCAGGCCGTGCCCGATACGCCGGCGCTGCGTTGAGCGCGTACGCCCGCCCCTTCTCATCCTTCGATTCGCCCGCCCCGGACCCATCATGAACGACTCGATCGAACCCGTCGCCCCGCCGCCCGCCGCCGAAGCGGCCACCGTGGCCACAGCCGTGCCGGCCGCCGCGCGCGGCGCCGCCTCCGATACGCCGCCGCCCCGCCGCGGCCGCACGCTGGCCGTGCCGCTCGCGGCCGTCGCGCTCGCCGCCGCGCTGCTCGCGCTCGGCATCGTGCCGCGGATCGATGCACGCGCCGCGCAGCGTGCGCAGGTCGCCGCGCAGCAGGCGCTGCCGGTGTCGGTCATCGTGCCCGGCGCGGCGCCGGCCGACCAGACGCTGACGCTGCCCGGCTCGGTGGCGCCGTATGCGGACGCGTCGATCTATGCGCGCACAAGCGGTTATATCGCGCACTGGAGCGTCGATCTCGGCACGCACGTGAAGGCCGGCCAGACGCTCGCGCAGATCTCGGCGCCCGATCTCGACGCGCAGTTGCGCCAGGCGCGCGCCGACGAAGCGAGCGCGCAGGCGAACTACGACTATGCGAAATCCACCGCGCAGCGTTGGCAGGACATGCTGAAAACGCAGTCGGTATCGCAGCAGGACACCGACACGAAGGTCGCGGACATGAACGCGAAGCGCGCGATGCTCGCGTCCGCGCAGGCGAACGTCGCGCATCTCGCCGAACTCGTGTCGTACGAGTCCGTCACCGCGCCGTTCGACGGCGTGATCACCGCACGCAACGTCGACGTCGGCACGCTGGTCACCGCGGGCGGCACGCCGGGCAGCCCGGGCCTGTCCGGGGAACTGTTCCATCTCGAACAGACGGACACGCTGCGCGTGTTCGTCGATGTGCCGCAGGACAGCGCGACCGGCGTGTCGGCCGGCACCTCCGTCTACCTGACGACGCCGCAGTATCCGGGGCGGCGGTTTGCCGCGCAGGTCGCGCGCAGCGCGGGCGCGATCGATCCCGTCACGCGCACGCTGCGTGTCGAGATCGACGTCGACAACCGCGACGGCGCGCTGATGCCCGGCGCGTATGCGCAGGCGCATCTCGTCTTGCCGAGTGCGGCGCCGGCGCTCGAGCTGCCGGTCAGTGCGCTGCTGTTCCGCCCGAACGGCGTGACGGTCGCCACCGTCGGCGCGAACGGGCAAACCGCGCTGAAGACCGTGCAGATCGGGCGGGATTTCGGCACGCGCGTCGAGATCGTCGCGGGGCTCGCCGCGACCGATCGTGTGATCGACAACCCGGGCGATGCGATCACGGCCGGGGAAGCCGTGAAGATCGTGTCGACTTCGCACGATGCGGCGCCGGTTGCGGCTTCGTCTGCTTCGTCTGCTTCGTCCGCTTCGTCCGCTTCGTCCGCGCAGGCCGCGCAGGCCGCGCAGCCAGCGTCCGCGACCGGTATGCGCAACGTGCCGCCGCTGCGCGCGGCCGGCGTCGCACCTGCTGCGTCAACACCCACTCCGGCGCCCGCCCGCGGCTGACCCATCGACGACGACTCACGAGATACTTGCCATGCGCCTTCCTCATCCGCTCCCGTTCGCTCGCCGCATCGTCGCCCTCGGCGCCGTCGCCGCACTGACCGCGTGCTCGACGCTGCCGCCCTATTCGCCGCCCGCCGTCGCGGTGCCCGCGCACTACGCGGGCGCACCGGCAGTACCGGCCGCGCAAGCCGGCTGGCACGTCGCGATGCCAGCCGACGCCGCCGCGCGCGGCGCATGGTGGACCGTGTTCGGCGACGCCGATCTGAACGCGCTCGAAGCGCGCGTCGACGTGTCGAACCAGACGGTGAAGAAAGCCGTCGCCGACCTGCAACAGGCCCGCGCGATGGTCGACTATCAGCACGCCGGGTTCCTGCCGACGATCACGGCAGGCGCCGCGCAGAGCCGGGCGCGCGTGTCGCAGAACCGGCTCGGTTCGTCGCTCGCCGGCAAGACGACGCCCGACTACCAGGCGGGCGTGGCCGCGAGCTGGGAGCCCGACCTGTTCGGCCGCGTGCGCGACGCGGTAACGGGCGCCCAGGCGAACGCCGCCGCGAGCGCGGCCGACCTGCAGGCCGTGAAGCTGTCGGTCACGGCCGAACTCGCGACCGACTATTTCGCGCTGCGCTCGCTCGACACGCAGAAGCAGTTGCTCGACGACTCGGTACGCGCGTACGCCGACGCACTGACGCTGCTCGAGCAGCAACTCGCCGCCGGTGCGATCGACGCGTCGGCGGTGGCGCAAGCCGAGACCCAGCTCGAATCGACGCGCACGCAGGACACCGACATCGATGCGTCGCGTGCGCAGTTGCAGCACGCGATCGCGACGCTCGTCGGCGAGAGCGCATCGACGTTCGCGCTGCCGCCGCGCGTGCAGGCGTTCCACGTGCCGGCCATTCCGGCCGGCGTGCCGTCGCAACTGCTGGAGCGCCGACCCGACATCGCGGCGGCCGAGCGTCGCGTGGCGGCCGCGAACGCGCAGATCGGCGAAGCGCGCGCCGCGTTCTTCCCGGATCTCGTGCTGTCGGCGAGCGCCGGCCTCGAAAGTTCGTTCTTCGCGCCGTGGCTCGCCGCGCCGAGCCTGTTCTGGTCGCTCGGCCCGCAACTCGCCGGCACGCTGTTCGACGGCGGCCGCCGCAGCGCGTCGCTGCGCGGCGCGCATGCGCAATACGACGGCGCGGTCGCCGATTACCGGCAAACCGTGCTCGTCGCGTTCCAGCAGGTCGAGGATCAGTTGTCCGCGCTCGATGCACTCGCGTCCGAAGCCGGCAGCCAGCAGCGCGCGACCGACGCGGCCGACCTGTCACTGCGGCTGACGACGAATCGCTTCAACGCCGGCGCCGTCAGCTATCTGGACGTGGTGACCGCGCAGACGATCGCGCTGACGAACCGGCGCACCGCCGATCAGATCGACGCGCGCCGGATCGAGGCCGAAGTCGCGCTGCTGAAGGCGTTGGGCGGCGGCTGGCAGGCGAGCGCGAGCGCCGGGGCAGACGCGGAATCGAACACCGGCAAGAAGGACGCCGCGGCAACCGCGCGGCCCCAACCCGCCGCCGTCAAGCAACAGGCGGCCGGTTGAACGTGAGCACGAAACGCGTGCCGCGCGCGTCGCTTTCGACCTGCGCGGTGCCGCCGTGCAGTTCCATCACCGAGCGCACGATCGCGAGGCCGAGCCCGGCCGTGCCGCCCGGTACACCGCCGCTGCGCGCGGGATCGCCGCGCACGAAGCGGTCGAAGATCCGCGGCAGCAATGCAGGATCGATCGGCTCGCCCGGATTCTCGACGACGACGCGTACCGCATCCGGCGTTTCGTCGACGGCGAGCGTGATGACGCCGCCGGCCGGCGTGTAACGCAGCGCGTTCGCGAGCAGGTTGCCGACGGCGCGACGAAACAGCTCGACGTCGGCGGTCAGCTGCCCGTGCCCGTCGACGCGCAACGTCGAGCCCGCTTCGTCGGCGAGCCCTTCGAAATACTCCGCGATGCGCTCGAGTTCTTCGCGCACGTCGAACGCGCGCCGCCGCGTGACGAAACTCGGATGCTCGGCGCGCGCGAGAAACAGCACGTTCTCGATCATCCGCGCGAGACGGTCGTATTCCTCGAGATTCGATTCGAGCAGCGTCTGGTACTCGTCGACCGAACGCGGCCGCGCGAGCGCGACTTCGGTGGCGCCGCGCATGTTGTTCAGCGGCGTGCGCAGGTCGTGCGCGAGATCGGCGCTGAATTGCGACAGATGCGCGAACGCCTGCTGCAGGCGGCCGAGCATCGCGTTCTGCGCATCGACGAGCGCGCGCAGCTCGGGCGGCGCACGCGACGCGTCGAGCCGCGTGTCGAGCTTGTCGACCGTGATCCGGCCGGTGTCGTCGACGATCTCGCGCAGCGGCGCAAGCGCCTTGCGGATCAGCCAGTAGCCGAGCAGCAGCGCGAACAGCGCGCCGAGCCCGCCGGCGAGCTTGAGCCGGTCGCGGTAGCCGTCGAGCAGATCGGCGCGGTCGCGCATGTTGCGCGCGATCGCGATGCGGATCGGCGTGCGGTCGCCGAGCGCGGCCTCGATCACGACGCCGCGCATCGGCGTGCCGCCGTCGGCGGTCCACGTGACGAGCCGGTCGGCCGTGATCCGGTCGTTTGCGGGAACCGGCACCGCGTGCGGCGCGAACAGTTGCGCGTCGGCCAACGGAGTCGACGCGGCCGCCGGCGCCTCGTCGAGCGCGGCGAGCCGGACGTTGTGGCGCGCGAGCACGTCGCCTCCCGCATCGACGACGGCCATCGACAGCGCCTCGTTGCCCAGCACCTGGCTCGTCAGTCGCTCGGCGTGCGCACGCGCCGCGTCGAGCGACTCGAGCTCGCCCGCGAGCCGGCGCGTGTGGCGCGCGGCCAGCACGATGTCGAGATCGTCCTGCGTGTTCACCTGCCGCTCGAGGCCCGCATACACATACGCGCCGACGAGCGCGAACGCGGCCAGCGTGGTCGCGGCGAACGCGAGCGCGAGCGTCGCGGCGAGCGAGCGCGGGCGCGTCATGCGTCGTCCTTCGGTTCGAGCACGTAGCCGACGCCGCGCACGGTATGGATCAGCTTGACGGGAAACGCGTCGTCGATCTTCGCGCGCAGGCGCCGGATCGCGACCTCGACGACGTTGGTGTCGCTGTCGAAATTCATGTCCCATACGTACGACGCGATCTGCGTGCGGCTCAGCACCTCGCCCTGCCGGCGCGCGAGCAGTTGCAGCAGCGAGAATTCGCGCGGCGTCAGGTCGATCCGCGTGGCGCCGCGCTTCACGCGGCGGCGCACCACGTCGATTTCCAGATCGCCGACCGCCAGATGTTCGGTCTCGCGCGGCGGCCCGCGACGCGCGAGCGTGCGGATGCGAGCGAGCAGCTCGACGAACGCGAACGGCTTCACGAGGTAGTCGTCGGCGCCGAGTTCGAGGCCGTGCACGCGGTCCTGCACGTCGTCGCGCGCGGTCAGGAACAGCACCGGCGTCGTGTGCGTGTCGCGCAGCCGCTTGAGCACGGCCCAGCCGTCGAGCACGGGCAGCATCACGTCGAGCACGATCACGTCGTAACGCTCTTCCTGCGCGAGCGTCAGCCCTTCGCCGCCGTCCTTCGCGAGATCGACGCTGAAACCCGATTCCTCGAGCCCCTTCTTCAGGTACGCGCCCGTCTTCGGTTCGTCTTCGACTATCAGGATGCGCATGGCCGGCTCCGTCGCATTCGTGGGGACATCCGGCGATGTTACCCGGAAACGGCGACACGGCTTCGCTGCGTGCAAGCGCGAACGGCGTAGATGACAAAACGGTAATCAGACGGTCAACTTCGCGTGCGGATGCTGACCGAACTGCTGGTCGAATGCCTGGGACAGGATGCAAGCAGGGCGGGAACGACCACGGCCTGAGCGGTGCATCGGCACTGGTCGATTCGCCCAATGCGGCCAGTCCGCCGACTCACGCAGTGCCGCTCGCTTGCGTCGACGCGCCCATATCAATCGTCGCCAACCTCGCGGTCACGATCGATGGTCGAACGGGTGTTCCGCCTGCTTGACCAGCGCCTGTAATCCGCTGGCGTCATGCCGATAAGCTGGCCGAACGCGCGCCGAAACGAAGTCTCGTCTCCGTAACCGCATTGCAACGCGACCTGCTTGATACTCGCCCCCGGTGTTTCCAGCAGCACACAAGCCATTTCGATTCTGACGCGCGTAATGAACCCTTTCGGCGATTCGCTGGTCAAGCCCTTCAGTCGACGATGCAGGGTCCGTTCGCTGAGACCCAGTGCGCCGGCCAGCGCTTCCGCGGTCATGCCGGGGCTGGCATGGCGGACGATCTGCTCGGCTTGAAGCAGGAGCGGATCGGTAGCATTCACGTATCCCCGAGGGGCGTATACCAGCTGCGGCAGCGGCGTCGTGTCGGCCACCGAAATATCGGCGGCCAGGCGAGCGACGTCGGCCCCTGCTTCCCGCCTGATGACGTGCAACGCCAGATCGACCCACGACAACGGCCCGCCGGTCGTGACGATGCGATCCTGTTCTTCCACGGCGGTGCCCCACACCGGGCGCGCTTTGGGAAACCTCTGCCTGAACGCATGGTGCAACCACCAGGTCGTCGTGCATCGCCTGCCGTTCAACAGGCCGGCCTCGCCCAACACGAAGGTCCCCGCACAGGCCGCGCCCACCAGCGCGCCGTCACGATGACGCGCTCGCAGCCACGCGGCTGCCTGCGTGGTCGAGGCGGACACGGGCGGTAGCCGGTCGGGGCCGAGCGCCATGCCGGTAACGAGCGCGACATCGCATTGCGTCAGTTCATCGAACGTGGTGTCGACCGGAATCAGACGGCCCTGTGGGTCCCGCAACGCCCGCCCGTCGGCGCTCGCGATGACGGTCTCGAAGCCGGCCACGACCGGCTGCCCGTGAGCGCCCCCGCCGGGCGGTGCCCGCAATGCCTGGGCGGTCATCCAGAACAGGTCGGCAAGACCCGTAATGGGAGACAGCAGGCTCCCTTCGACTGCAACGATTCCTATCCGCACGCGGTACTCCGTCAATTCGGCCGGGTTGGCGAATTTTGCACGAACAGCAGTTTGCCTGCCAACTGAAGCGTGCCGAGCCGGCCCCTCCCGGGCGACGACCGCCCTCGAATCCTCGATGAGCCAACTGGCTGCGCCACTTTGCGTCACAAACGAGGCCGGAGCGAAATTGCGAGAACACGTTTCGCCCCGGAAGATATTTGCGGGCGTGGAGAAGCGGTTTGCCGCCCGATGGATCGAAGCGCAGCTGATTCGGCGCGAACCGACTGGATGCATGCCTCGGCGCGGACGGCGCGCCGCGTCGCTTTAGCGAGTACAAGGAAAATGACTCATCGAGACACCAAGTCGGTGGACTACATCGTTGTCGGCGGCGGATCGACCGGTTGCGTCATCGCCGGACGCCTCAGCGAAGACGAACGCTCGAGCGTCGCCCTTCTCGAGGAAGGGCCGCGAGACCGCAGCCCCTATATTCATATCCCCGGCGCCTACTACAAGACTGCACAAGGCCCGCTCCTCAAGCGCATCCCGTGGCATCCGGCCCAGGGCCACGCCCGCCCCGCAATGCCGACGATGGTCCAGGCCAGCGTGCTTGGCGGTGGAAGTTCCGTGAACGCGATGATCTACATCCGTGGCGTCCCGTCGGACTACGACCAGTGGCGAGATTCCGGCGCGACCGGCTGGGGCTTCGATGACGTCCTGCCCTACTTCAAACGCTCGGAAGACAACGAGCGCTTCTGCAACGACGTCCACGGCACCGGCGGCCCGCTGCGCGTGTCCGACATCCCGCATATTCATCCGTTGACCAAGGCATGGCTCAAGGCCTGCCAGCAATCCGGCTTGCCGTACAACGAGGATTTCAATAGCGGGCATCCGGCCGGCTGCGGCCTTTATCAGATCACCGCACGCGATGGCCGTCGCAGCAGCGCTGCCGTCGCCTACATTCATCCGGCGCTGAATCGCCCCAACCTGACGGTCCGTACCGGCGTGCGGGTCACGCGAATTCTGATCGAAAAAGGCCGTGCAGTCGGTGTCGAATTCCGGCGAAACGGGCGCATCGAGCAGATGCGGGCGAATCGCGAAGTCATCGTTTCGGCGGGTGCGCTCAGTACCCCGAAGCTGCTGATGCTGTCCGGGATCGGACCGTCCGCGGCGTTGCAAAGACATGGAATTGCCGTCGAACAGGACCTCCCCGGCGTGGGCCGGAATCTTCAGGACCACATCGAAATTTCGCTCGTCTACCAGTTGAACGGACCGTATAGCTACGACAAATACAAGAAGCCGCACTGGAAGGCGCTGGCGGGGCTGAACTATCTGTTGTTCAGGAACGGGCCGGCCGCGTCCAACCTGATCGAGGGCGGCGCGTTCTGGTGGGGCGACAAGGAAGCCTTGACGCCCGACATTCAATATTTCCTCGTGGTCGGCGCCGGAATCGAAGAAGGCGTCGACAGCGTGCCGGGAGGCAACGGCTGCACCATCAATCTCGGACAGATCCGCCCTCGCTCGCGCGGCTTCGTCGAGCTGTCGAGCCCCGATCCGATGGATGTCCCGCGAGTGTTCCCCGAGTACTTCAGCGATCCGTACGACCTCGAAGCGGTGGTCGACGGTTGCGAAAAGGCGATCGACATCATGGGACAGCCCGCGATCGGCAAGTACATCGCGCAACGGATCGTACCGGGCAAACAGGCAGCCAGTCGCGACGAACTGAGGAAATTTGTCCAGCAGGAGGCGCACGCCGCGCTTCACCCTTGCGGAACTTGCCGCATGGGCACCGATAGCGACTCCGTGGTGGACCCTTCGCTACGCGTACACGGTATCGACGGACTGAGAGCGGCGGACGCGTCGATCATGCCGAACATCATTTCGGGCAATCTCAACGCCGTCTGCATCATGATCGGCGAAAAGGCAGCGGACCTCATCCTGGGCAAGGCGCCGCTGACGCGCATCGGGCACGCATCCGTTCCGATCGATTCCGAAGCGTCTCGAGTCACTTCGTGATCCTGCGCTCAAGCAGCGCAATCATTCCGTTCTCGACTGGACAATTGAACATGGCCGCACACGGCAAAGCAAATGCCTTGATCTTTCATACCACTGTCTCGAAGTTTTCCAACCTGGTCACCGACCTCGACACGATCGCCGCAATCGGGTTCGACGGCATCGAGCTGGGTGCGGACAAGCTGGAAGCGTACCTCGCGTCGGGCTACGGCGCCGACGACTTGAAAGCGCTGCTCGAAGACGTCTATGTCCCCGGAATGGGATTCCTGACCGATATCGAGCGGCAGGGTCGGCAAGCATCGGAGATGTACGCGCGTGCCGACGCGTTGTTCGAACTGGCAACGCTGTCCGGCGCGCAAGGCGTGCAGGTACTGACCGGGCCGGTCGACGTTCGGTCGGTCGTCGAATGGACGCAAACCGGGAGGACGGACCGTTACGCCGGCGTACTCGGCCTGCCGCACGCGCGGCAGATCGCGGTCACCGCGAAGAATCTCGCTCGCCTGGCCGACATGGCCGCCGAGCGCGGCCTGGTGCTGTACCTGGAAGCGCTGTCGTGGGCGCCTGTCAGCGGCATCGACAAATCGATCCAGCTGATCGATGCGGCCGGTCGGGACAACGTGAAAATCGTCATCGACTACTGGCACTGCCACACGTCCGGCGTGACACCCGACGACATCGCGAAGCTGGACGCGCGCATCATTCATGGCGTCCATGTGTGTGATTCGCTCCCTTTCCCCGGCGGGATTCCGGACGAACAGGTGCTCCGCGACGTACCGACCGGAGAAGGTGTCATCGACCTGCAGCAATGGACCGATGCGGTCAAGGCAACCGGCTATCGGGGATGGTGGAGTTGCGAGTTGTTCTGCAGAAAGCAGCAGCAACAGAACGCCGCAACCGTTGCCGCACAGCTCAAGCGCCTGCTGGCGCGTCTCGTCGCGTAACCGCCCCATGTGGCGCCCGCCACGCGCCACTCGCCGTCCAATCGCGGGCCCCGTATCGTCCCGTTTGGTCGGTCGCGCCCGTCAGTGCTGCGTTCGACTCCGACGTCGATCGCACGCGCCTGCACCCTCATCGACGGTGCCCCGGGTGGCGAACTTTGCATGAACAATGTCCGGTCTGCCCTCTGCAATTGTCGACAAGGGCCGTATAAATTTGGCCCATGTCTGCAATTATCGGAGCGCCTGCCTCATGCCATTCCCGCCTCGTCCGGGCCGTCCGCATTTCCTTCCGACGCGACAGGGCCGCTGCCCGGTCAGCCGGTTCGGCCGACTGCTCGCGGCCGTCGCGTTCATGGTGACGTTCGCAAGCGGTCACACGATCGCGGCCGCAGCGCCGGCGGTGCGCAACATCGTGCTCGTCCACGGCCCGTTCGTCGACGGGTCGAGTTGGCAGCCGGTCATCACCAGATTGCAGCACATGGGCTACCACGTGACGGCCGTGCAGAATCCGCTCACGTCCCTCGACGATGACGTTGCTGCGACCGAGAACGTGCTGCGTCGGCAAACCGGAGACGTGCTGCTGGTCGGCCATTCGTGGGCCGGCGCGGTGATCACGCAAGCCGGCAATGCCGCCAATGTGAAGGGCCTTGTTTACCTGTCGGCGCTGGCTCCGGATGACGGCGAGTCGGTCGACGACCTGCTGCGCAGCGTCGGCGCACCGATGACGGGCCTGTCGCCGGACGCGCGGGGCCTGATATGGCTGGACGATGCCCGCCAGTTCCAGCGTGTCATGGCGGGAGATCTTCCTTTTGAACGGGTCAACGCGCTGACCTCGACCCAACAGCCGATCGCGGCGGCCTGTTTCGCCGGCAAGGTGCGGCATGCGGCCTGGCATGACAAGCCCCGCTGGTACCTGCGAACGACCGACGACAACGCGCTCGAGGCGACCGTGCAGCAAGCCATCGCGCAGCGGATCGGCGCAACGGTCACGACCATTCGCTCCAGTCACCTGTCGATGCTGTCTCACCCCGACGATGTCGCGAGACTGATCGACCGGGCCGCACGAACGGTTCATCCATGACGCCATTCGGATTTCGAAGCAATTTGTCTTTCCCTCACTGCGAGACTGAAATGAAGCTCCTGCATCTCGATTCCAGCATTTTGGACGGCAACTCCATCACGCGAACGCTGTCCGCTGCCGTCGTAGCCGATTTGCGCGCACGACACCCGTCTGCCGAAGTGACCTACCGCGATCTCGTCCGCGACGAAATTGCCCACCTGACCGGACCGATCGCTGCCGGGTTCCGTGACGTCGCGACAGACGCATTCGACGACGATGCGATTCGCGAGCATCGGGTTTCCGACACCCTCGTAACGGAGTTTCTGGCCAGCGACGTCATCGTCATCGGCGCACCGATGTACAACTTTTCGGTACCGAGTCAGTTGAAATCCTGGCTGGATCGCATTGCGCAGGCCGGACGAACCTTTCGATACACCGAGCGTGGCCCGGTGGGCCTGGCCAGCGGCAAATGCGTCATCGTCGCCTCCGCACGCGGCGGATTTTATGCGGAAGGACCTCTGGCTGGCATGGATTTCCAGGAAAACTATCTCAATCGTTTCTTCGGTTTCCTGGGTGTAACCGATGTCCGGTTCGTCCGTGCCGAGGGGGCATCGAAAGGCCAGCGGGTGCGGGACGAAGGTATCGCGCTCGCCAGGGCCGCCATCGCCGACGTACTCGCCGGCGTACCGGCGCCGGATGCACGGCCCGTCAAGTAACAGGATTCCTCATGCTGTTTGCGATCAAGCTGGATTACATCCGTCCGACGCAAGAGGTTCACGCTCACCTGGAGGCCCACAAGGCGTGGCTCGTCAAACACGTTCAGGCGGGAAGCATCCTGTTCGCGGGGCCGCTGCAGGGAGAGGCCGCCGGTTTTTTACTCGCGTATGCGGACCACCGGCGCGATATCGAGCAAATGATCGCGGAAGACCCGTTCGATATTCTCGGGTTGGCGACCTTCGACATTCAATGCTGTGAACCCGCGCTGCGTGCAAACGCTTTTCCTGCGCACTGGGCAGGAGGCGCCCGGCCGGTCTGACTTCCGTCGCGTCACGTCGAGCGGCCGTCCCCGCAACAATCCGGATTCGTCGCGAAACAAGCCCGGCCGTTCACGCGGCCGGCCGAACACGCGCCGCTCGCGGATGCGTGACGAAGCCGGCGCAACACGGAATCAGGCAAACCAGGCCGGCCAGCAGCCAGAACGCGGTCGACAACCCTGCTTGATCGGCGATGATGCCGATGCTGGCCGGGCCAACGAGATTGCCCGCATAGCCGGTCATCGTGATCGCCACGACGGCGAGCGACGGCGACATCGCGCGTTGAGCCCCGGCTCGGCGAAACATGATCGGCACGACATTCGATGCGCCCAACCCGATCAACAGGAACCCCGCCAATGCCACCGGCGCGATCGGCGCGACGAGCAGAACGACCATCCCCGCCGTGGCGACCGCTCCGCCCCAGAACATCATCGACCGGTCGCCGATGCGCGTGGTCAACGTGTCGCCACTCAACCGACCGGCCATCATCGCGATGGAGAAAAGCATGTAGCCGAGGCCGCCCTGCGTGGCGGGAACCAGCCCTTTACCGGAAATGAACAACGCGCCCCAGCTGAGCAGCACGCCGTCGAGCAGGAATGAAATGGCCACCAGGCCCGCCAGCAACAGCACGATGCCGCGCGGCACCGCTAAGAGCGGGCCGCCCCGTCTTCGCGGCGTTTCGATCAGATGGCGCCGTGCAATCAGGATTCCGGCGAACATCAGCGCCGAGCACAGCAACATACTCGCGAACACACCTGTACGCGCGGCCAGCAGAAAGGTCGCCAACGCCGAGCCGCCGAAGCCGCCCATGCTGTACTGAGCATGAAACCCCGACATCAGCGGCCGCCCTTCCATGCGCTCGACCTCGACCGCGTTGATGTTCATCGCGACATCCAGCGAACCGAGCGCCGCACCGAATCCGAACAGCGCAATGCCCAACGTGGCGGCGTCGTGCGCGATCGCCAGAAGCGGCAGGATCACGGCCAGCCCGACGCCACCGCCGAAAACGATCGGCTTGCTGCCGAACCGGGTACCGAGTGTGCCCGTCAACATCATGCCGATCACGGAGCCTGCGCCGACACACAGCAGCAAGGCGCCGAGTGTCGCCTCGTCGATGGCCGCTCGCTGTTTGACGAACGGAACGAGCGACGCCCAGCACGCCGCGCCGAATCCGGCCACGAAGAATGCGATGCGTGTCGCGACCCGGGCCGCCGGTCGATATGAAGTCATGCCATGACACGCGTGAACGGTTGAATCGCGGGCGCCCCGCCGACATCGACGCCCACCTGCCGGTATCGGCGTGACAACGGGATGCGGCGCGAGCGTACGGCCATCCCGGCATTCATGCAGGCCGTCTCCCGGCTGCGGCGCTCACGCTGTCGCAGGCTGCCTGCAGGCGGCTCGCGTCCAGTCGACCGTCCGCTACCGCGCGTACGATTGCTTCGGCTACCTCACCGATGCGCGGCACCGCATTGGGCGACAGCAGCAGCAAATCCGCGCCGGCCGCCAGCGCGGCGACAGCCACGTCACCGAGTGCGCGATCGCCCTGGGTCGCCCGGTGATCGAGGTCGCAGGTCATCACCAGGCCGGAAAAACCCAACTCCACGCGCAGGGCCGAAATCAGTTCGCGCGACAGCGAAGCCGCCACCGCCGGCTGAACCGCGTGGAAACGGGCCGGCCCCATCATCACCGCGTCGACACCCTCGTCGATCCCCGCTTCGAACGGCGCCCAAAGCGATCTCAATTCGGCGAGCGAAAGCGGCACGGTGGCATCGCTCGTGGCCGGGTGGCCCACCAGGTCGGGATGCCCCGGAAAATGCTTGAGCGTGGTCTGCAGACCGGCGCGACGAACGCCGCGCACGTACGCACGGACCATCGCCGCCGCCAGAACCGGATCGTCGGCCAGCGTCCTGCCGTTCAGCCACAGGTTGCGCCCCGTCACGACATCGGCGGTCGGTGACAGCACCAGATTGATCCCGGCTTGCGCGACCCCCTTGGCCATTTCAAAGCAGACATCCTCCAGCTCGCGTGGCGGCATCCGTTGCGCATCGTCCCGGCTCGGCAACGGCGGCGTCAGCCATTGCAGCCGATGGACGGCAGCGATGTCCGCATCGGCCGCGAGCAGCACGTGCCCCGCACGCGCGGTCGCCTGTTCGACCGTGCCGTGCCACGCATCGAGCGTTTCGCGACGCCGGCGCTCCGCATTCATCTGGCCGGACACATATTCCTCGCCGGTCTCGCCGAACAGCAGGCTCTTTCCGCCGTTATCGAGAAACCGGCCGATGTGGTCGTCGAGTTCGAGTGTCACGAGCACCGGAAACAACACGGCATGGGCTTGGCGCAAAAGTTCGCTCATCGATTCGCCTCACGCGCGCTCGTTGCGGCCGGCGACCTGCACGCCATCCAGTTCCCGGGCGAGCGCGCGCACGCGGTTGGCCGCCTGCGCCAACCGCGACGCGTCGAGCGCGCCGCTCCTGACGGCTTCGACGATCGTGCCGGCAATGCGGTCGAGCCCGGCTTCGCTCGACAGGAGCAGCAGATCGGCACCGGCATCCAGCGCGGCGACGGCCGTGGCCTCGATGCTTCTGCCGCGCAAGATGCCGGGCGCATCCAGATCGTCGGAAATGATGAGCCCGTGGAACGAGAATTCGTGCCGCAGCATCGAAAGCGTATCGCGCGACGTGCTCGATGGATGCTCGACATCGATGGCAGGCACCAGCGCGGGCCCCGCCATGACCGCCTTGACGCCGCCGGCGATCAATGCCCGAAACACGTCGAGCGTCGGCGCGAGCTCGGCGAGCCCGCCGCCCACGACCGCCTCGTCGAGCGCCGGATCGAGCGCCGTGACCGGATGCCCGGGGAAATGCTTGGCGGTTGCCGCGACGCCCGCCGATTGCACGCCCTGCACGAACGCGCGGGCAATGCGTAGTACATCGGCGGCATCGGCGCCGAGATGCCGCCCGTCGAGCCAGGGATTCGCGCCCACCACGACATCGGCGATCGGCGACAGAAACAGGTTGACGCCCAGTTCGCGCGCCGCCGCGGCGACCGCGGCGGATCTTTCAACGATCGTCTCGGTGCCAGCGTGCAAGGCGTCGTCGAGCGACGGCAGCGCGGGCACGAGCGCATGCAGTCGTTGTATCCCGCCGAGTTCCTGATCGACGGCCACCAGCACGCCCGACCCTGCCCGCCTCCGGGTCGATTCGACGACGTCCCTGAAGTGCGCGGCGGCCTCTTCCGTGCGGCGCTGCGCGCTCATCGCGCGTCCGACGTACTCGTCACGCGTCTCGCCCAGCAGTACCGACACGCCGCCCCGGTCGAGATATCGGCACACGTCGTCGCTGAGCGTCAGGCCCGCGAATGCCGGCAACAGAACCGCGTAAGCGTCTCGATCGTAATCGTTCACAGCAGGACTCCCCTGTATAAGGTGCAAATTTCGTCACGGCGGCCGCCGAGCCCGCCCGAATCCACGCGATGCAGTGGGTGCACCCGGCGGTTTCCCCCTGCAAGACGCTCGGCGAAGTGCATGCCGGCATGCTCTCCATAGAAAAATGTCGCGACAAGTTCGCGACTCGCCTTTTTGCGACGCACAGCGAAGCAGATCGGGCGTCGGTCTGCGCATCCTCGCGTGCGCGCGGTTTTGACCTGCGTCGACCGACTGCCGCGAGATACCCCGACATACCCCCTTGCTCCGCCCGGTAGCGTCATCGTGCGTCTCGAAACGGACGATCGCGAAATTGCGTACGTCAATTTGCCTTCCGATACTCGCCGGGCGCTCGTGCATAGCGACGCACGAGCGGGAACCGGCGTAGGTCGATGTCATCTGAGGAGATTGGATTGTGAAGGCAAAAACAAGATTGCGGCATATTTCGGCACGGGCGGTCGTATCGACCGTCGCGAGCCTTTCGATGGTCGGCATGGCCGGTGCGCAGGCGCAAACGGTCGAGGTCGTTCATCAATGGACCTCCAGCAGTGAAGCCTACGCGCTCCAGGCGCTCAAGGACGCGTTGCAGAAGAAGGGCATCGGCTGGAAAGACAGCGCGATCGCCGGCAACGACGGCGCCAATCAACAACAGGCATTGCAGGCGCGGCTGGCGGCAGGGAGCGCGCCGGCAGCGGCGCAGGCCCAGCCGCAGCTGCTTTTTTCGTATGCCGAACAAAATGAGCTCACGAATCTCGACAGCCTCGCGAAGGCCGGCAACTGGGACAAGCTGATCGCGCCCGAGCTGATTCCGTACGTGAAATACAAGAACGACTGGTACGGCGTTCCGGTCAACGAGCACCGCGAGAACATGTTCTGGATCAACGCCAAGATCCTGCAGAAGTACGGCGGCAAAGCCCCGACCACCTGGGATGAATTCAACGCGCTGGCCGAGCGCATGAAGAAGGACGGCATCATCCCGGTCGCGCTGGGCGGCGAGGACTGGCAGGAAGCGGAGATCTTCAGCGATCTCGTGATCGGCATCGGCGGCCCCGCCTTTTACAAGAAGGCGATCATCGATCACGACCCCGCGACGATCCAGGGGCCCACCATGCTCAAGGTGTTCGACCAATTGCGCAAGATCATCGGCTTCACGGATCCGAACCGCGCCGGTCGCGACTGGAACGTGGCGACGCAAATGGTCATCGACGGCAAGGCGGCGATGCAGATCCATGCGGACTGGGCCAAGGGCGAATTCCTCCGGGCAGGCAAGAAGCCGGGCATCGACTTCGTGTGCGCGGCGACGCCGGGAAGCGGTCACGCGTTCGTATGGGTCGTGGACACCATGACGTTCTTCAAACAGAAGAATCCCGCTGCCGCCGCCAATCAGGCGACGCTCGCCAATCTGGCCATGAGCGCCGACGTGCAGGCGAACTTCAATCTGCGCAAAGGTTCGATCCCCGCGCGGCTCGACGTGCCGCAAGCGAAATTCGACGACTGCGCCAAGCTGAATTTCGCCGACCGAGCCGCGGCCGCCCAATCCGGCGCGGTCGTGCCGTCGTTCATCGAGAATGCCGCATTGGAGCGTGACGTTCGCGCATCGTTCGTCGATGTGATCACGCAATTCGTGAACACCCCGTCGATGACTTCCGCCACTGCCGTCAAGAAGCTGGCAGCCGCGGCGAAGAACAACTGACGTCGCCGGTGTCGTCCCGCTCCGTCCGGAGCGGGACCAGCCTGTCTGCCGGATTTCCCCGAATAGCTCAGAACTTGTGGCGCAGGCCGACGATTGCGACGATCTGCGAATTCGCGCCCGAATTGACGTCGTAAGAGCCGATCACCGCTTGAGCGCTCCCCTGGCCATTGTCGCCGCTCGCATGCTGATAGCCGGCCATCGCATAGACGTCGGTCCGTTTGCTCAGCAAATAGTCGACGCCGAGATTGACCTGCTGATAGGTCGCCGACGAATGGCCGCCCGAACGCGTGTAGTTGTAGCCGCCGATCACCTGGAGCGTCGGCGTCGCCATCCAGCTCGCGAACACGGAGCCGTTCTGGAAGTGCTGCGAACCCGCGAACGTCGACGCGCCGTCCGACGTATAGCGCGTGTACGAGTACGCCGCGCCGGCCGTGACCGGCCCGACGACGTACTGTGCGCCGATCCGCCCGATATCGATGCCGCGGGCAGTGGCATACGCCGCATTGACGGCGCTGTTGAAGAAACTGTCCGCGCTCGACGTGCCGCGTGCCGACGTCCTGGCGTTGCCGTTGTCCACGTGCAGGAACCCGCCCGCCACGCTGAGCGCGCCGCCGCTGTAGGCCGCCGCGGCCGACCAGCTTTGCCCGGAGCCCGTCGATCCTGCCACGCCGCCGAACGCATACATGGTCTCGACCGTGACACCGCCCCACGACGGGCTCGTCCACTTGACCGCACTATTGAAACGCGCGCTGTCGTCGTAATTGTCGATATCGCCCGGCGGCGCGAACAGGCCGCTGTACGAATCGGCGGTGATCGGCTGAACCAGATCGGTCACCGGATCGTATTGCCGCCCGAGCGTGACCGTCCCGAAACGCGTGCTGCCCAGCCCGACGAACGCTTGCCGGCCGAACATGCGGCCGTCGTTCTGCAACTGACCCGAGCCGAGATCGAAGCCGTTCTCGAGCTGGAAGCTCGCCGACAAGCCTCCGCCGAGATCTTCGGTGCCCTTGAGCCCCCATTCGTTTCCGGACAGATTACCGGCCGACATCTTCCATTGCGACGCTTGTCCGCCGCTGTTGTGAATGTATGCGATACCGGTATCGACGATGCCGTAAAGCGTGACCGAGCTTTGCGCATGCGCGCCGGCCGCGTAGGCGGTAATCGACAGAGAGATCGCCGAGATGACTTTTCTTTTCATTTCACTTGTCCGTCCACGAAGTACACATCGATCAGAGCGGTATTGATGCGTCTCCCGAATACCGCTCCGCTTCTTTCCCGTCGTCAGGAGAACTATCCAGAGCGATGGGCGTACGGTGGGGAGGCCGTCATGCGACGGCTGATCGTCACCCCCTCCTGCCGTTTGACGATCGCCGCGTTTCCGGCCGGGCTGCCATCCGACACGCGTTGTGTCGGACGAAAACCCGGTCACTGCCTCCTCACCCGCGACGCAGTATTGAAGTCCAATAAATGCCGCTCAATTTCGCAAAGACACAATTTGTGTCGCACTACGACGCACTCGCATCCACGCCATGAAAAGGGCCTCCGCGCGCTGCGGAACCGCGCAAACCCGCTCGATTCGACGCAAAAAAAACGGCACTCTTTCGAGTGCCGAATCGCTGCCCGATCTCTCGGCCCGATGTCAGTCCGCTCGCTTTCCGAAGCGGCGAACGCGGATATCGGCCTGTTCCTTGTGCCCTGCAAAGCCTTCCATTGCACACAGTCGCGAACAGTATTCGCCGAGCATGGCCGATGCTTCGTCGGTCAACACCCGCTGATAGGTGCAGGTCTTGATGAATTTGCCGACCCACAGCCCACCGGTATAGCGCGCGGCCTTCGTCGTCGGCAACGTATGGTTCGTGCCGATCACCTTGTCGCCGTACGACACGTTGGTACGGTCGCCGAGAAACAGCGCACCGTAGTTCGTCATGTGCTCGAGGAAATAAAGCGGATCGCGCGTCATGACCTGAACGTGCTCGGACGCGATCCGGTCGGCTTCTTCGACCATTTCGTCGACGGTGTCGCACAGAATGATCTCGCCATAGTCGCGCCACGCGACCGACGCGACGGCCGCTGTCGGCAACACCGCTAGCTGGCGCTCGATCTCCGCCGGCAGGCCGTCCGCGAGCCTGGCGGAATTCGTCAGGAACACGACCGGCGAATTCACGCCATGCTCGGCCTGGCCGAGCAGGTCGGCCGCAACGATCTCGACGTCCGACGAATCGTCGGCGATGACGAGCGTCTCCGTCGGGCCCGCGATCAGGTCGATCCCGATCTTGCCGAACAGCTGGCGCTTCGCTTCGGCCACGTAGGCATTGCCCGGGCCGACGATCATGTCGACCGGCTCGAACTGATCCGTACCGAGCGCCAATGCGGCAATCGCCTGCACGCCGCCGACGCAGTAGATCTCGTCCGCGCCCGCGAGATGCATCGCCGTGACGATCGCCGGGTGCGGCTTGCCGTCGAACGGCGGCGCCACGGCCACCACACGCTTGACGCCGGCAACCTTGGCCGTGAGCACGCTCATATGAGCGGAAGCCAGCAACGGATACTTGCCGCCCGGGATATAGCAGCCGACGGAATTCACCGGAATGTTGCGGTGACCGAGCACCACGCCCGGCAGCGTCTCGACTTCGACGTCGCGCAATGCGTCCTTCTGCGCCAGGGCAAACCGGCGAACCTGCTGCTGCGCGAACTTGATGTCGTCCAGTTCGCGCTCCGACAGGGTCGCGACGCACGCGCTGATTTCCGCGTCCGTCAGCCGAAAGGATGCCGGGTTCCATTTGTCGAACCGCATCGAGTATTCGCGCACGGCAGCGTCCCCGTTGGCGGCGACGTCCGCGATGATCTGCTCGACCGTATCGCGCACCTGCTTCGCGATCTCGAGTTGCGCCTCCATCGGCTTGCTTTTCTTAAGATGCTGGATCACAAAAATCTCCAAGAGTGTTTCCCGACCATGCAGCGCGAAACCCGCGTTGCGACGGTGCACGATCCGAACGAGTTCGATCACACGAGCAAATTTTCGCGGGCCGAATTTGCCGACACAATTTCGCATCCGCGTCGAAGCTGACGCGACATGACGCACCGCGCTGACGCACCTGCCGAGGCGCGTCCCTCCCGGCGTTTCGCCGCGCCCGACCGACTGCCCGCGCGCCCGGATACCGTCTTCCGGCCCGCGCCGGCCGAGGGTTTTCTAGTGCTTGACATCGCCATTTTGGGCGCGCAGCATTTCGTCAACTTATACGTATAAGTTCCATTGAACAAGGAGTGAAGTCATCATGCGAGTTCTCCATCTGTACGGCGGCTGGCCGGGGCACTACCCGTATGAAGTCGCCGCATGGACGCGCGGACTGTTCGACGAACTGGGCTGGGAGGTCGAAGGTTCGACCGACATCTTCACGCTCGATCGCGATCTGTCCGCCTTCGATCTGATCGTGATCGGCTGGAACAACGCCGTCACGACCGAGACGCTGACCGCGTCTCAGGAAAAGCATCTGCTGGACGCCATCGAGAACGGCACCGGCCTCGCCGCATGGCATGGCGCCGCCGCGGCGTTTCGCGCAAGTCTTCGCTATCACATGGTGCTCGGCGGGTCGTTCATCGAGCACCCTGCCGGCGAAGGCTATCCGCATCCGTACATGGTCAACGTGATCGATCGCGACCATCCGGTCACGCGCGGCGTCGAGGACTTCGAAGTCCGTTCGGAGCAGTACTACATGCAGGTCGATCCGAACAACCACGTGCTGGCCGAAACCACTTTCGACGGCAAGCCGTTCCCGTGGCTGGCCGGCAATCGCAGCCCGGTCGCATGGGTCAGGCAGTGGGGACGCGGCCGCGTGTTCTACCACTCGATCGGCCACGACGTCGGCAACCTGTCCGACATCAACGTTCGCCGCCTCACGATGCAAGGCCTGCAATGGGCCGCGCGACCGGCTGCGTGACGCAGTCAAAGAAAGTCCGCGCGGGCCGACCGTCGTCGCGCGCGGGTGTCCTCAAATCCTAGTCAGGATAGAAAAATGGCAAAGCTTACCGGAAGTCAAATCGTCGCCCAGACGTTGAAGAACTACGGTGTCGAATACGTCGCCGGCATTCCCGGTCACGGCATCTGGACGCTGACGGACGCGTTCCTCGAGAAGGACTCGGAGATTCGCTTCATCCAGGTGTTTCACGAGCAAAGCGCGGTGCATCTGGCCGACGGCTACTACCGTGTGTCGGGCAAGCCGATGGCGGCAGTCACGTCGATCGGCGCCGGCGCGAGCAATACGGTCATCGGAATGGCAACGGCCTTCACCGATTCGACGAGCGTCATGCTCATCACCGGCGGGCCGCCCACGCACATGCGCGGTCACGGCCTGCTTCAGGAACTCGAACGCTACGTCGACAACGATTTCCCGAAGATCGCCGAAGCCGTGTCCAAGCGTCATTGGGTGGCCCAGCGCGTCGAGGAGTTGCCGTTCATCATGCATCGCGCATTCAGCTCGATGCTGACCGGCCGCCCCGGCCCGGTTCACGTCGAGATTCCGATGGACACACAGGCCGAGGCCGCGGAAGTCACGCTGCACCAGCTCGAGGAACGCGTGCCGCTCGGCAAGGTGTATCCGGACCCCATCGCCGTCGAAAAAGCGGCGGACGTGCTTCGGCAGGCCAGGCGCCCGGTGATGGTCATCGGCGGCGGCGTCATCACCGGCGAAGCGGCCGCGGAAGTGCTTGCGCTCGCCGAGAAGTGGCAGATTCCGGTCGTCACCACCTGGAACGGCAAGAGCGGCTTCCCCGAAGACCATGCGCTGTTCGCGGGCAGCGTCGGCCAAACCGGCACGATGTGCGGCAACAAGGTCGCATCGAGCGCGGACGTGATCATCGCGGTCGGCTGCCGTTTTACCGACTGGTCGTCGTCGAGCTACGCGAAAGGCGTCACGTTCTCGATTCCGCCCGGCAAACTGATCCACATCGACATCGATCCGCACGAGATCGGCAAGAACTATCCGGTCGCCGTCGGCATCGTGGCCGACGCGAAGTACGCGCTCGCCCATATCGTCGAAGCGCTCGAAGGCGATGCGGCCGAGCGCGGCGAATATCTGGCCGAGGTCGCCGCGCACAAGGCGGAATGGGAAGCCAAGCTGGCCACGCGCCGCGATTCCGACCGCTTCCCGTTCACATCGCAACGGCCGCTCGGCGCGCTGCGCAAGATCTTCCCGCGCGACACCATCGTGGTGGTCGGCTCGGGCAATACCCAGGGCGCGGTCAAACAGACCTTCCCGGTCTACACCCCGCGTACCCACCTGACCTCCGGCGGTTTTTCGTCGATGGGCTGGGCGGTGCCCGCCGCCATCGGGGCGAAGCTCGCGAAGCCGGACAGCCCGGTGGTATGCATTCTCGGTGACGGCGACTTCCTGATGACGTCGCAGGAAATCGCGATTTGCGTCACCAACAACCTGCCGGTGATCTTCATCGTCCAGAACAACGCAGGGTATATGTCGATTCGCGGCGGCCAGCGCAAGCAGACGAGCCGTCATATCGGTACCGAGTTCAACTATCCGGACGGACGCCCGTACTCGCCCGACTTCGAGGCGGTCGGCAAGGCATTCGGTCTCAAGTCGTGGCGCGTCAACAGCAATGACGAACTCGAGCCGATCCTCCAGCAGGCGCTCGACAGCAACGCGCCGTGCCTGATCGAGATTCCAACGGATCGCGACGCGGCCGGACCGTGGGTGCCGGGCTGGTGGGATTTCCCGATTCCGGCCTATATCGACGACGAGCGCCAGGAAGAGTACGCGCAATTCCGCAACTCAGAGCAACATCTGTAAGGTAGTCAGCGCATGAGCGATGCAACGTTTGTTCATCGTCCGGCGTCCGGTCTGTCCAGTTTCGCGCCGGTGCTCCGGCGCGAAATCCCGACGGTCGTGCCCGGCAGCGATGGAATCATTACCTGCGACGTGGTCATCGTGGGGTCCGGCATGGGCGGCTCGAGTTTCGCGCAAGGCATCGCAGGTCACGGCCTCGACGTGCTCATCGTCGAGCGCGGCGATTTCCTGCCTCGTGAAATCCAGAACTGGCAGGCCGAAGCCGTATTTCGCGACGGACGCTACCGCAACGCGGAGTCGTGGGACGACGACGCCGGCAAGCCGTTTTCACCCGGCGTGTTCTACTACGTCGGCGGCAACACGAAGGTCTTCGGCGCAATGCTTCCACGGTTCAGGGAAGCCGATTTCGGCGCGATTCAACACGCCGAGGGTATTTCGCCCGCGTGGCCGATCACTTATGCCGACATGGAGCCGTACTACGCGGCCGCGGAGCGGCTTTACAACGTCCATGGCGCGGGTGGCCAGGACCCGACCGATCCGTGGCGCTCCGGCGACTATCCGTTTCCCGCGCTGGAACACGACCCCGCGTTGCGGCCGCTCGCCGCGGCGATGCGTGCGCAAGGCCTTCGTCCGTTCGTGATGCCGGCGGCCGTCAACTACGGACGCGAACGGCCGTGCGTGCTCTGCTCGACCTGCGACGGTTATCCCTGCCTCGTCGATGCGAAGGGCGATGCGGAAGTGTCCGTGCTGAGGCCGCTCGTCGGCAGCGGCGGCGCACAACTGATGGTACGCACCCGAATCGATCGTCTCGTCATGTCGGCCGACGGCACGCGCATCGAGGAGGCGCTCGGCGTTCGCGACGGGCAACCCGTTCGCATCCGTGCCAAGCGGTTCGTCCTTGCGTGTGGCGCGGTGAACTCGGCGGCCCTTCTGCTGCGATCGGCCGATCACGCGCATCCGGAAGGTATCGGCAACCGCTCGGGGATGCTCGGCCGCAACTATATGGTTCACAACAGCACGTTCATGCTCGCGGTCGATCCGCGTCGCGCCAACGACGTGCTGTTCCAGAAAACGCTCGCGGTCAACGACTGGTATTTGCGTTCCCCGCAGAACGCGTTTCCGCTCGGTAACGTGCAGATGCTCGGCAAGATCCGCGAGCCGATGGTGACGGGCATGTATCCGTGGCTGCCGAAGGCCGTTTCGCGCTACATGACCGACCACAGCGTCGATCTGTACCTGACCAGCGAGGATCTTCCCGATCCGGAGAATCGCGTCACGGTCGATCCGCAGTCGGGCCGCATCCGCATCAGGTGGCGTGCCAACAACCTGCGTGCACACCGGGCGCTCGTGAAGAAGACGGTCGCGATGATGCGGCGGGCCGGGTATCCGCTCGTGTTGAACAAGCGTATGGGCATTGCAACCAACTCGCATCAATGCGGCACGGCCGTGATGGGCAACGACCCGGGCACGAGTGTGCTCGACACGAACTGCAGGCTTCACGACGTGGAAAACGCGTGGATCGTCGACAGTTCGTGGTTCCCGTCCTCCGCGGCGGTGAATCCGGCGCTCACGATCGCCGCGAATGCGCTTCGTGTGGCCAGGCAGTTCGTCGGTCGCTGAAGCGACGCTTGCCCCTGCGCCGCGATCCGCCGGCCGCGCTCATCTTGCCGCGGCCGGCGCCTGCGTCGTCGATCGCACCACCAGCTCCGTCGGCAGGAGCACCCTGGGCACGCGCGGCTTGCGGGCGGCGGGGCCACTCAGCAGTTCGCTGAGCAGTTGCGCGGCCTGGCGGCCTTTCTCGATCAGCGGCTGGCGGATGGTCGTGAGCCCTGCGCCGGCTGCTTCCGGTATATCGTCGAACCCCGCCACGGACAGCCGATCGGGCACCGCCACCCCGCGTTCACGCGCCGCCTGCACGAGCGCGAGCGCCATCACGTCCGACGTCGCCGCCACTGCCGTGAGGCCCGTATGCTGCAGCATCTGTTCGGCCGCCCAGATGCCCGATGCACGATCGAAGCCGCCGGCCTCGACGATCAACAGGTCGTCGAAGCCGAGCCCCACCGCTTCGGCCGCGCGCAGATAGCCGTCGATGCGGGCGCGCACGACGTTTTCCGTGGCCTCCTGGAAGCGCTGCCTGCTGACGATGCCCCTGACGCCGTCCGGACGCAGCCGGTCGGCCACGATGCCGATCCGCCGGTGACCGAGCTCGACCAGATGCCGCATCTGGACGATGGCGGATTGCAGATCGTCGATCCCGACGAACGGCACCTTGTCGATGATCGGTGCGTCCACGATCACGACCGGGATGCCCTGCCGGCGCGCGACCTCGATGACCGGATAGTGGTCCGGCAGCGAGTACGCGATCAGGCCGTCGACGAACCCGCGTACCGCGAGGCTGCCGTTCGCGGCGTCGCCGGCATGATTCGCCAGATCCTTCTGTAGCGGGAAGAGCGCGAGCGCGACGTTCGCGAGCTCGCTGATTTCACCGATGCCGCGCAGCAGGCAGGTGGTCGCCGGATCGGCGAATGCGTAAGGCAACTCGTCCATGATCATCAGGCCGACGGCACCGACCCGCCCGGAGCGCAGGCTGCGCCCGCGGACGTTGGGCCCGGGATAGCCGAGTTTTTTCGCCACGGCGAAAATATGCTCGCGCTGCGCCTCGGAGATTTCCGACGGCTTGTTGTACGCATAGGAGACCGCGGGCTGAGAGACGCCGGCGGCCAATGCGACGTCCTTCATGGATACGGCACGCTTCATCGATGGGAAGGCATCCGCCTGTGGGCTGGCAATGCCGCATTTTACAGGGATACACGCCGAACCCTTCACGCATTCGAGCCGGCCAGCAATGCCATCACGCTTGCATGAAGCGCGCCGCTCGACGCCGCGACGACGTCGCCGGCCGAGCGCTCGGTCAATCGTCGTCCGCGCCAGTCCGTCATCCGGCCGCCGGCCGCTTCGACGATCGGCACGATCGGCAGGAAATCGTGGGGGGCGAGTCCCGATTCGACGACGAGGTCGCACCGCCCGCTGGCCAGCGCCGCGTAATTGAAGCAATCGCCGCCGTATCGATGCACGGCGACACGCGCGACGAGCCTGGCGTATACCGCGTGCTGGTCGGGTGTGAACTTGTCCGGCGTCGTCGTGCACATGCGCGCCGCCGACAGGGGCACCGCCGTGCCGGCAGCCGACTCGACGTGCGTCGCGGCATCGGTGCTGCTCGCGATCATTCGTTGGCCGAGCGCGGGCATGTCGATCGCGCCGAGCCACGGCACGCCGTCGCACAGCACGCCGACGAGCGTGCCCCATAGTGGACTGCCCGTCACGAACGCGCGCGTCCCGTCGAGCGGGTCGATGACCCATCTCCGGTTCGACACGCCGTGTGCGAGGCCGTCGACCACGCCGAACTCCTCGCCGACGCTGGAATCCAGCGGGTGCCGCGCCTGAATGCGGCTGCGTAGCGCCAGCTCGATACGCTTGTCGAGTTCGGTAACGGGCGACGTGTCGCCCTTTCGCGTAATCGCGAGCGTGTCGTGCGCCACGGCGCCGCACAGCGTGCGAGCCAGGTCGCAGAGCTCGATCACCGTGTCCCGATAGTATTGTTCGTCGATACCCGACATCGGTCCCGCCATCGAAGGTTCGTCATTCCACTCCACGTTCATCGTCCTGATACGGGCCGGTCGGGCACGCCACGATCCCGACCGACCCGTCCTTTCAGACGACGCGCTGTTCGGTCGCCGGATCGAAGATCAGTGCCTTGTCCGCATTGACGACGAGCTGCATCACGTCCCCGACGCGTCCGACACCGGGCGCGAACCGGGCCATGATCGATTCGCCCGCGACCGACAGCAGCACGAAGTTGTCGGCACCCGTCGGCTCCACGACGTCGACCGTCGCCTGGAAGCTCGTTGCCCCGACGCCCGGCGCGAGCCATTCCGGGCGAACGCCCAGTACGACGTCCCGGTCGAGGTAGCCGCGTTGCGCGTCGCTCAGCGCGCCCAGCGCGATCTCGACGGTGTGCCCGCTGCCGTCGCCGCCGATGAAAACCGCGTGGGTGTCACGGCCACGCAGCACGCCCGTCAGGCAGTTCATCGCGGGCGACCCGATGAAACGCGCGACGAACAGGTTCGCCGGACGATCGTAAACATCCTCCGGCGTGCCGATCTGCTGCACCTCGCCGCCCCGCATGACGACGATCTTCGTCGCCAGCGTCATCGCTTCGATCTGGTCGTGCGTCACGTAGACCGTGGTCGTGCCGACACGCTGGTGCAGCTTCTTGATTTCCGCGCGCATTTCCGTGCGCAGTTTCGCGTCGAGATTCGACAACGGCTCGTCGAACAGGAAGATCTTCGGTTCCCGCACCATCGCGCGCCCCATGGCCACGCGCTGGCGCTGCCCACCCGACAGCTGGCTGGGCTTGCGATCGAGCAACTGATCGAGCTGCAGGATCGCCGCGACCCGCTTGACCGCCTCCTCCTGCTCGGATCGCGATGCCCCCCGCACGCGCATCCCGAATGTCAGGTTGTTGCGCACCGTCATCGTCGGGTAAAGCGCATACGACTGAAACACCATCGCGATATCGCGCTTCGCGGATTCGACGTCGTTGACGACCGAACCGTCGATGACGATCTCGCCGTCGTTGACCGGTTCGAGCCCCGCGATCGCGTTCAGCAAGGTCGACTTCCCGCAGCCGGACGGGCCGAGCAGCACGAGGAATTCACCGTCGTCGGCATCGATGTTGATTGCCTTGAGGCACGCAACGCTGCCGTAGTTCTTGCGGACGTCGCGAATATGCAGAGAAGCCATGATTACCCCTTGACCGCGCCGGCCATCAGGCCGCGCACGAAATACTTGCCCGCCAGGAAATAAATGACGAGGGTTGGAAGAGCGGCCAGCAACGCACCGGCCATATGGACGTTGTACGGACGTTCGCCCGCGCTCGCACTCACCATGTTGTTCAGCGCAACCATGATGGGCGTGTTCTGACCGCTCGTGAACGACACGCCGAACAGGAAGTCATTCCAGATCGACGTGAACTGCCAGATCACGGTAACGACGATCATCGGTACCGACAGCGGCAGGATGATGTACGCGAACGTCGTCCAGAAACCCGCTCCATCGACCCGCGCCGCCTTCACGAGATCCTGCGGCACCGTCATGAAGTAGTTGCGAAAGAACATCGTCGTGAACGGCAAGCCGTAGACCGTATGCACGAGCACGAGGCCTGCAAGGCTACCTGACAGGCCGAGTACGCCCAGCGTCTTCGCAAGCGGTATCAACACGGATTGATATGGCGTAAAGGTGCCGAACAGGATCACCCCATAGACGAACTTCGATCCTCTGAAATTGAATTTCGTCAACGCGTAGCCATTCAATGCGCCAAGCAGCGTGGACAACACGACGGCAGGCACGACGATCAGCACGGTCCGCACGTAGAACCCGTTCAGGCCCACGCAGTCGATGCCGACGCACGCGTTTTGCCATGCATCGATCCACGGCTGGACCGTGGGCGCGAGCGGAAAGGATAGAATCGACGTCGACCGGATCTCCGCCATGTCCTTGAACGAAGCGAAGACCATCACGACGAGCGGCATCACGAAGAAAGCCGCGCTGCCGACGAGAATCGCATAGAGCACCGCACGCGCGACCACACGCAGCGTCGTGCTCGACGGGCGGGACACGCGACGCACGTGCCGGGCCGTGTCAGAGACTGTCGTTGTGTTCACGCTTGAACTCCGAGTAGAGATACGGGACGGTAAGGGCGACCACGACGAGCAGGATCATGACGGAGCTGGCGGCGCCCTGCGCGAGCTGGCCGCGGCTGAACGTCAGGTTGTACATGAACGTCGTCGGCAGGTCGCTCGAGAAACCCGGGCCGCCGTTCGTCAGCGCCACGACAAGGTCGAACGACCGCACCGCCTGGTAGATCAGGATCACGACCACGCTGAATACGGACGCGCGCAGCATCGGGATGATGATGGTCAGATAGATGCGCAGCGTGCCGGCGCCCTCCATGCGCGCCGCCTTGATGATTTCGCCGTCGATCCCGCGCAGGCCCGCCAGGAAGATCGCCATCACGAAGCCCGCGGTTTGCCAGACGGCGGCGACGACAAGCGTATAGACCGCCATCTGCGGGTCGATCAGCCAGTTGACATGGATGCCGGTGATGCCGAGATCCTGCAGCAGCTTTTCCAGCCCGAGGCCGGGATTCAGGATCCACTTCCACGCGGTGCCGGTCACGATCAACGACACGGCCATCGGATACAGATAGATCATCCGGAACGCCCCCTCGCCCCGCACCTTCTGGTCGAGAAAAATCGCGAGCAGCAGGCCGAGCACGAGCGAGATCAGCATGAACGCGATCGAGAACAAACCGAGGTTCGTTACCGCGACATTCCATCGATCCGAATCCCATAGCCTTGCATACTGCGCAAGACCGACGAAGTCGTAGTTCGGCGCGAACTTCGAACTGGTGAACGAGATGACGATCGACCAGCCGATGAACACATAGACGGCAATCAAAAGTACGACGACACTCGGCGCCAGCGTAAGGGCTGCGGGGCTCGCGCGCAGCCAGCGTCGCCGCTGCCCGGGCGCTCCGGCATGGATGCCGCCTCCTGGGGAAAAAGACATCTCGAATCTCCGTGTGGTTTCTGCTTTCATGCGCTCCCCCTCTCCTGATACGGTCACGCGATGCTTGCGGCATCACCGCGGCGCGTCATGCCCGGATGGTGCCGCTCGTTCCGTGCACGACCGTGTCGGGATCATGCGATCGGTGGCTGGAGTATTTGCCGCTAAAAACACGTGCTCAATTTCGCGGAGCGCTCAAAAGAGACGCACAGTGACGCACGAAACGCAGTACACTCGATCACGCGCGGAGGCAGTGCGGCGGCCCACGCTTCGGATACCGCACGATGCGCTCAATGCGTCGATTTCCTTCGGTTTCCATACGGAAAATCCCGCACGGGAATCGACGCATCGCGGCCCGCGACCGACCGTTGCACGCCGGTTCGCCGTTCATCGCAGGTCCCTTCGATCATTTCTTCAGAAACGACATGGATCGTCAGCACGACCTTTCAAACCTCGCCAGCAATCTGTCGCTGCTCGTGGCGTCCTTCGACTCCATCGCAGATTTTTGCCGGAAGCTGAACATCAATCGTCAGCAGTTCAACAAATATCTGGCGGGCCACCACGTTCCGTCGCAGAAGGTGCTGCTGAAGATCGCCAAGTTTTTTCTGATGGAGCCGGCCGACCTGTTCCGGGCGCCGCCGGAATTCCGCAGTTTTTACGAAGGGCTCGAATACGAACTGCCGTTCGATTTGAAATCCGCACCGAGCTTTCTGCGATTTCTGCCGCTGATCAAGTCGTCGAGCGCCGCGCTGCAGGATTTTCTCGGGGTGTACTACCGGTACCACAACTCGTCGATCTACAAGGGGCGCATCCTGCGCTCCGTGACGTGCCTCTACGAGCGCGATTCGGTGGTGCAGTACGTTACCGTGGAGCGTTTCCCGTTACTGGATCAGGACGGCAAGGTCGGCTACTCGTTCAAGTACCACGGCTTCTGTTTCCTGATGGGCGACCGGATCTTCATGATCGATTTCGAAGGGCGGCAGAAGAACGAAATGACGTTCTCGGTCCTGACGCCTCAGCACCGTCGCCCGATCCGCTTCCTGTACGGCGTGGTCACCGGCGTGGCGTCGTCGTCGTTTCGCCAGCCCTTCTCGACGCGCATCGCGTTGAATTTCGCCGACCGCGGACACATGCAAAGGAAGCACCTGCGCAACGCGACGGTACTGCTGCCGACGGACAGGTCGCTGCCCGCGGAAATCCGCGACTACATGACCGGCGATCAATCGACCGTGCTGTGGGGTGGCGAGGGTTAGGGCCTGGCGGTGTCCGCCGGGGCACCGCCGCTTGAACACCGGCAATCGTGCCGGCTAGGCAGGCCGCCCGCCTAGCAGGCTGTTGAAAAGCGCCTCGCTTTGACGGCCGGGGCAGTGTTTAAAAGGGTTTCGTATGCGATTGGCCGCTGAGTTGCAGATGGATCGTGCCGGACGTCTCGCTGGCGAGCGGCCGGCCGG